>Ga0137310_100008_pt1 | contig 117935 bp, 110 predicted proteins | sample NAcewiD2O_June_2_FD_97183 | JGI IMG/M metagenome (GOLD analysis project Ga0137310, IMG submission 97183) | Mouse cecal microbial communities from Vienna, Austria - N-Acetylglucosamine amended D2O_June | ecosystem: Host-associated > Mammals > Digestive system > Large intestine > Cecum | place...
GTGCAGCAGGGTCGTGGCGTCCGGGACATCCTGCTCGAAAAAGTTGATCCCCATAAATTTGCGCATGGCATAGCTGTCATAAATTGCGTCCTCTACTCCTTCATCGGATAAGCTGAACCAGCATTGCAGCAGATACATCCGCAGCATGGTTTCTATCTCAATCGGCGGACGCCCGCGTTTCCCGGTTGGATAGTGGGGGACAACCAGCGATACCCATTCTTCCCATGGGATGATTTCGTCCATGATTTCCAGAAATTCTTCCCGTTTTGTTTTCTTTTTCCGGCATCTATATTCCATATCGCTAAAACTTTCCTGTTTCATACTCCGCGCCCCCTTTCCTTTATTTTATCACATCTTTTATCATTTGGGGGGATTAAATCAGCGTTTCCCTAACAAGCACCGCAAAACCAAGACAAAGGATGTGACCGCTTATGCTTGCTATGTTCCTCGCCATGCTGGAGAGCGAGGAGGACCAGAGGAGGTTCACCAAACTCTATGAGGCCTATGAAAAGAAGGTCTACGCCGTCGCCCTGCGCATTCTGGGAGACCCTGTCCGGGCGGAGGACGCCGCCCAGCAGACCTGGTTTCAGCTTTTGAAACGCTGGGATCGAGTCTCCGCCCTCCCCTGGGAGGAGACGGAGGGCTACGCCGTCACCACGTCCAAAAACTGCGCCCTGGACATGCTCCGGGCGGAGCGGAGGACCATGGCCTTCCCCGAGGACTGGGACCCCCCGGCCCCGGAGGACCGCCAGGACGAGTACGACTACCTGGTGTCCCTCATCCGCGCCCTGCCGGAGGGTTACCGCCGGATTCTGGAGCTCAAGTGCGTGGAGGAGCAGACAAACAAGGAGATTGCCCGGCGCCTGAACATCAACGAGTCCACCGTGGCCAGCCGGGTGATGCGGGGCCGGGCCATGCTACGCTCGCAGCTGAAAAAGGAGGGATATGCTTATGACGCGGTTTGAGTCTTCCCTGCGCCGGGGGCTGATGGACGCCAACCTGGCCCAGTATGAGCGGGTGCTCCAAGACGCGGACGCGGCCCAGCCGGATTTCTCCCCCTCTTACCTCCGGGAGCGGATGCGGCTCCTGGCGGACCCCTGGGGCTGGATGCGGCGGCGGGAGGCCGCAGGACCCCGCCGGAGGCGGCGGCTGGACTGGCGGGTAATCGCCATCGCGGCGGCGCTGCTGCTCCTCTCCGCCTGCGCCGTAGCCGTGGTGACCGGGCAGTTCTCCCAGTGGTTTCCCACAATCTGGATGGACCCCAAGGCCCCGGAGGTCTCGGAGGAAATCGTGAGCCGCATGGGCACCGTCATCGGGGAGCCCCAGACCGTGGACGGCGCGTCGGTGACCTTGAACGCCGCCGTGTGGGACGGGCAGGAACTGCGCTTATCCCTCACGGCGGACATTCCGGACCTGCCGGAGGACTTCAGCTCCGAAGCCCCGTTCTACGACCTGGAGTGCCGCCTGCGGCTGGCGGAGCACCAGCGGGAGGCGTATCTGCGGAAGGAAATCGCCCTGAGTCACGCCAACAGCCACATAGACCTCACCGAAGAGGAGCTGGAGGAGCTGGTCCAGTCTCACCTGGAGTACCCCGATGATCCTGACTTCCATTCGGTTGTCCGGGCGGCCCGCCAGGAGGACGGAACGCTCATCCTTCAAGTGATGGCGGCCCTGTTCGACTACGTGGAGGACCCGGAGCTGACGCTGCACATTGAAAATCTCGCCACCTACAAGGTGGAGGAGGGGGACGACGGAATCTTTACGTCATCGCGGGCCCCCGACGGGACGGTGACCACCGACCACGAGATAAATGGCCCCTTCCTGAAAGGCCCCTTCGACTTCACCTTCACCCTGGACAACAAGCTCTCGCCCATCAGCTACGCAGGGGACATCGACGCGACCTATGAGAACATCCCCCTGCGGGTCTCGAAGATCACCGTCATGGCCTTCCAGGTCTGTGCCAACGTGGACCTCCTGGCCCTGCTGGACCCCACGGGGGAGGACCCGGACAAGCTGCATATCAGCCTGGAGCAGAACCTGGCCATGAGCTTGAACGGACTCTGGACGAAGGACGGCGAATATGTGGAATGTATTGGCGGGACAGCGTTCTCTGTCGAGCAAGACGGAAAGACCGACGGGGAGATGCGCGGCAATCCGGTCCACGTGATAGACCCCGCCCAGGTGACGGCGGTGTGCATCGGCGGGAAGCGGGTGGAGCTGAGCGAGCTGACGCGCCTGGACGAGTAAAAAAATTTTTCCGAAATTTTCAAAACCGTGGGATACAACGCCCTCCCCCTCCGTTTACTTAGCAGAATGGAGCGGGGAGGGTTTTTCCTTTCCGCCGGAAAAAGAAAGGAAGGTATTATCATGAAAATTTGGAAACGTTTGAGTTCAGGGCTCTTCGCCCTGGTCCTGCTGGCGTCCCTGAGCTGCGCCGCCCTGGCGGCGGAGCCCAAGGCGGAAAAAACCGCCTCGAAGCCCGCCGGGCAGTTCTCCCAGTGGTTCCCCGGTATGGGGGTGAATCCGGAGGATCCGGAGGCGTCGGAGGCCGTCCTGGCCCGGATGGGCACGGCCATCCAGCAGACGAAAACCGTGGGAGGCGAGACGTTGACCCTCAACGGCGCGGTGTGGGAGGGAAGATCTGTGTGTTTCTCCCTCACCGCCAAGAGCCCGAACTTCCCGAAGGAGGCAGGCCAATATACCTGGCTCAGCTCGGAGGGGTGCACCGCCAGGATGCCGGAGGAACAGTGGAAGGCATATGTGGAAAACAAGGTCGAGAGCGAGTCCGCCAGCCTCTCCAAGGAAAAGCGGGACCAGTGGCTTCAGTACCTGATGGAGCAGGGGCAGACGGGAGAGCTGCGCCCGAGTCTCCACCTTGCCAGCCGGGAGGGAGACACCGTCCAGCTTACGGCGTCGATGATCCTGGACCCCTATCTGGAAAAGCCGGAGATCACGCTGCACATTAAAAATGTGGAAATTACGGGCCAAGGCGCGGAGCAGCCCGGCACCAGGTCGGGCGACTACTTGCTGAAGGGGCCGTTTGAGTTCACCTTTACGCTGGATAAGGTGCTCCCGTCTGTGAAGTACGAGGGAGACCTCCAGGCAGCCATCAAAAAAAGGCCCGTGCGAATCACCTCCGCCAGCATTTCCCCCACCCAAATCAGCGTCGGCTATGCCCTGGACGTGAAGGGTACGGTGAACGTGATCCACCGGGGGCAGGACCCCGTGCCGGGGGCGACGAACCTGGACATGGACAAGGACCTGAACATGCGGCTGGAGGGCGCCTGGACCAGGGACGGCAAATATCTGACCTGTTCCGGTTTTGCGATCCAGAGCGTAACGACAGCGCCGAAGAACGGCGAACCCATTACAGGTCACTTGGGCCAGGACTTCCCCTACCCCATCGACCCCGCCGCGGTGACGGCGGTGGACATCAGCGGAACCCGGGTGGAGCTTGCCAAGCTGAAGCCCGCGGCGGAGTAAAGGGCCGGAACGCGGAGGCACCGCCATACGGCTGAATGAGGAATCCCGCGGCAAGGCGCGGTTCCCGCCCGGAACCAAGCCCTGCCGCGGGATTTTTCAAGCGGTTATATCGGGAAAAAGCAGCGCTGCATATTTTCTCCATTTTGTAAGCGGGGTCCGGCTAAATCGCAGATAACAGTCTTTCGGTGGCGGACACACCCCTTGACAGCCCGCACGTTTTATGTCAAAATATTACCGGTTCGCAATATTATAGGCCGCTGCCGGCTCTCCCGCCGCGTCTCCAGAGCCGGAGCCGCCGCCCAGCTGCGGGAAGCGCAGACGGCGTTTCTCGGGGCAAAAAATGCCGCCCCCTCTTGATAAGCAGCAGGCGCTTGAACTATATACAACGTGAAAGGTAGGATGCCGGATGGATGAGAGAGAGAATCCTCAGGTAACGGATACCAGCTTCCTGCAAATGCCTTGGACCATCGAGCATCAGCTGGAAGCTTATGCGAGGGACCCCAGGCATACGGACCGGCACGAGACACTCTTTTGGTCCTGGAAGCAGCTGAGCCGCTGGCTGTCAAATCTTCTGAGCTTCACCATCAGTTCCTTTCCCACCTACAGCAATCATGACGAAACGCACTGCCGCTCCGTCCTGCACAACATCGAGTGCCTGCTGGGCGAGGCTGAAATCCGGCGCTTATCTCCGACGGACTGCTTCGGCATTCTCATTGCCGTATACCTCCATGATATAGGCATGAGTGTGGGCGATGATGAAAAATTCGAGATTGTCAAAAGCGACGCCTTTTACTACTCGATCGAGGAGTTGGAAAACTCCTCGGACCCCGAGCTGAAAAACGCCGCGCAGATTTTGAAGGAGACAAGCTATCAGATTGAAAACGGCGGCAGTCCTGACGAAATCCGGGACAATTTCAAAAAGCTCTACGGGAAAAAGTTCAACATTTACAGGGCGATGGCGCTTCTCCTGGGAGAGCATTGCCGGGGAATCCACGCCCGCAAGTCCAGAGACCGGGTTTACGAGTGGGTAAAGGACTCCGATCAAACACAGAGCGGCTTTTCAATGACCGGAATTCCCCTTCGTATTTTTTTGCAGCTGGCCGAGTGTGCAAGGCTGCACAATGAATATACTTCTTTTAAGGATATTGCCGGCTGCCGGCACATTGCTGGAATGCGACAACGGCTTTGCCTCCGATAAGTACCACCCCAGGTTTATCGCTGTGCTTTTGATGCTGGGCGATACTCTGGATGTGGACAACAACCGCTTTAACCCGTTTGTGAAAATGATAACGGGAAAAAGCTTTACTAACCGCTCGGAGGTTCACTATCAGAAGCACCGGGCCATCCGGGCCCTTCAGATCACGCCGAAGGTCATCAGCATCCGGGCGGACTGCGCACATACGGACGAGCTGAGGCAGCTCCGCTCCGAGTTCGACTGGCTGGAAACCTTTTTGCAGGACTGCAATTACCATTGGGCGGAAATCGCGCCGGAAAACTTCTGCGGCTGTCTGCCCTCCCTGTCCTTCGACCGAATCCTCCTGGAGGGGCAGGAGATTCCAAGCGATTTGGTAAGCTCCAAATTTCTAATTTCCCAGCGCAAGGCCTTCCGCCTCCTACAGGGTGCGAATTTGTACAGGGACCGTTTTGTGTTTTTGCGGGAGCTGCTGCAAAACGCGTCGGACGCCACCAAGCGCCAGTACTGGACCGAATTGGAGGCTGTGGAAACCGGCTCCCCCGCCTCGCAGGGGCTGGTCGAAGCCAACAAGATTCTGCCGTTAAAACGCTATCCGATACATATTGATTTTCGAATTAAAAAACGGAGGCGGGGAACCAACGAGGCCCCTGTCGATGTCACGGACGAAGACTTCAATCAGCAGCCGGAAGAAGATTTTCATCAGAAATACGAGATGGGCGTTCTGGTCTTGGTGCAGGATAATGGAACCGGCATCAGCCAAGAGGATATCCGTTCCATCGTTGAAGTAGGGACGAGCCATGAGCGGGATCGGGAAATTTTATCCCGAATGCCGGAATGGCTGCGTCCCAATGGGTATTTCGGCATAGGTCTACAATCCGTCTTCCTGGTTGGAAATTCCTTTCAGTGCATTACCCGTACCAGGCAGAAGGAATGCTACAAGATTACCTTCCACTCGGGCGCTGCCGGAGACGGCCATATCGACGTAATCCCTTACCATACCGAGGAGGAGCATTCCAGAAAGAGCGTCCCTTACGGAACCAGCTTCTCGGTGTTCGTTCCCGAGAGCTACCGGGAGGACCGGAGCAAAAACGGCGTAGGCTGGATCGGTGCGGACCCCTATGACGCAAAGTATCGGGCCTGGAACGGGATCCGGGGCGCGGCGGAGCTGATGCGCCAGATGGAGTACTATTTGGACTCACAGATCGGCGAGTGGACGTTCCCCGTCATTTTGAGGGAATTCCCCCTCCATTCCTCCTTGAAAAACATCCAGGACAAGGTCTTCCCCCAAAAGGAGCTCACCCTGAACCAGGCAATCTGGCAGCACATCTCCGAGCAGGAGGCCGCGGAATCCGTGCGGGTTCCTCTGCGGGAGAAGGATCATAATTGGTCCAATTGGCTGTTCCGGGAAAAAATAGATTCCCACTGTTTGCAGCGCCGCTTCCGTCTCAGCTCCTCCGATGAGGACACGGGTGCCTACCGTATCGAGGTAGACTGCGGCCGCATTAAGATTTGGAGTCAAAAGCTGCAGTGCTTTTTTTGCTGCAGTCCCTCCAGAATCCTCAATCCCAGCAGCGAGGGCAGCCCATCCGGGAAGGACCGGAAAATACGAGTCTATGTAAAAAGCCTGTTTGTGTCGGACCTGGAATACTCGGGAAATGAATTGCTGGAGTATATCGATATCCAAAGCGACGATATGCAGGGAGGGCTTCAAATGGACCGGGATTCTCTGACTGAAGAGGGCGAAACCCTTCTCAAGCAGACGATCATCCCGGCCCTGCTCCAGACGTTTTATGGAGTTTTGCAGTATATCAACCGTAAGATTGACGAGACGGTCCAAAGCCATCAGCGGAAAATTATACATGCTCTGGAAGATGAGTATGGTCATATCATACAAGAGCACCTGGATGACACCGCAGAGCGAAAGCGGATCCTGTCTTCTTTCAAGATCCGGCTGTCGAAGCTGTCCAGACAAAACTATGTCCTCTTTGATCTTTTGAGAAAGAGAGGCAGCGAACCGGCAAACGCCGGGGACGCTCCGTGGAGCGGGCAGGAACGCGGAGCGGAGGAGGCGCCCGTGCAGTCCGGTCCGAAAAGCGGCGTGCCGGAAAGAGCCAAACGGCTCCCCTCCAAAAGCGGCGTGCCGGAACATATGGACGCACTTCACTTTATGGAACGGGAGGACGCGGAACGGCTGTTCTCCAACGACCTTACCGCCATCATCGACAGTGACGACTATGTTGCCTTTGACCAAACTCCCGACTCCGGAAAATCCCGCACCCGCCTGAACCGGGAACGGATGCTTCGCGCCCTGCTCTCGGCGGCGGAGCAAGCCCGGGATATCGATAATGATTATGTGACCATATTCCTTACGGACTTTTTGGACCGTCTGGAAAAAATTCTGACCTTGATTTTAAGCAGCAGGGATTCCGGCGCGAGGCAGCCGGGGGGCGGCCCGCAGTTCAACGAGCAGCGGCAGGCGGAGGTCCGCCGGTTGTCCGATGAGCTGCAAGGCTATGTTCTGCTGTATGGAATGTGCTTCTTTTATGTAAATCAGAGCGACGCCCTGTCCTGCTCCGAGTGCGTTCACAGCGGAGAGCGCCCTTGTTACTGGCAGCTTGTCAATAATCGAATTGCGGATATTCTGGGGTATTCCATCGATACGCTGCAAAATGATTGGGAACCCAGAGAGGCCAACGCGGCCACGAACTTCTATAAGGGCAATTCAGAGTTTAAAACAAATGCGGATGCATTTAAAACCGCGCTGTATGTCCCGGGTGTGGAGGAGCAGGCTCCGGGGGTATTCAAGTTCTACTCCGTGGCGGAAATTTTGAAGAACGAGAACCACTTTGCCGTCTTTTCCACCAGGCAGACCGCCCAGGACATTTGGAAGCATCTGCTCTTCCACCTATCCCCCTTCGGAAACCGTTTCGGCGACTACAAGCTGACGTCACCGCAGCTGACGGTGTTCGACGTGCTGAATACGCCTCCCGCATCCCCGCCCGACTGTGTGGAGCGGTGGTCCTTCTTGGATCGCTGGAACATGGACACGATTGAAACCATGCTGCAGGAGCAGGTCCTTGGCCGTCTGAACGAGTCCCAGGACAGCAAAATGCTGAATCTCGAAATCTGGGGCAACCGGCGCGTCCGGTGGATGATTCACCATTACCCCACGCTCTCCCTGGGCGCGGATGCACAGGGCAACAACCGCATCAACGTGCTGGGGCGCAAAGCTAACGACCATGTCTTTGTGGACGCCCGGACGGTTTTGCTGTTGATGGAACGCATCAAAGAGAGTGCGTTGAAGATGTCCGTTCCCCGCTTTCAAACCACCGTCTGGGACGGCTTCTCGGCGCTTAAGGTAAAAGCCTCCGAGGATATCCTGACCATCACACGCGGCGTCCTCTCGGCGGAAAACCAAGAAAACGTCATGCTTTTGGCCTTGCCCTATTATTTACCGGCGCAGGCGCGGCTTCCCTATGACAAAACCGATCCGGATGCCGAGCCAAGGACCCTGAAGGACGAAAACGTGCTCACACTGCCCAGGCTGCTGGACTACATCCGGGAGGTTTACGCCGATCCCAAGGGGAGCAACTGGGACACCTTAGAGCAACGGGCCATTATCAACCAGTGCCAGACCATCGTGGGCTTTACCCCCTTCGACCTTCATTTTAAGAGTAATTTCGACCTGCTGAAGCAGACACAGGCGGCCTATAAGGAGCAGGTTCCCGAGGACCAGCAGGACCGGGCATTGGTTTCCGACGACTGGCAGACGCTGCTGGAAGCGCTCCAGGGACAGTTTGCGGACTGCATTTCCGAGGCGATGGAATCCCTTGAGGCGAATCCTGAGATCTTTTCCATCTGCACCTCCTGGAAGAATCTGGTTCTGCCTGTAAATCGGAAGTTATATATTCAGCAGTTCTTCCAAAAAGTATATCAACTGGAACCCACCCTTCCCGACTTGGAAAATTCGATCGAACAGATTCTCCAAAAAGTATACCAGATGAACGTCTTTCCTTCCGACCCGGAGGAGCCGGAAGAGGAGTCCGCCGGCGGCTTCAAGCAGACGACAAAAAGTCTGTGTCTTGCACTGCTCTACTGCGCATACTATTCAGAGGAGGAGTACCGTTCCGCCTTCCTGAGGGATATCTGTACCTGGTGGCAGGAGGAGATCTGGGAAAACGATCCGGGGAAAGAAGGCCTCCTGCGCTACAGCGCCGAACGGACGGGACTGCCGGTGGAGGAACTGGAACGCCTTTACATGGCGCAGGTGCGGCGGATTCTTTGTTCCGTGCTCTCCGGTACGAAGTCGTGTCTTGAATCCATGGGCGACTTGAGCAGGGCCAAGGGGGTCATCAACAGCCTGCCTCAGGAATCCAAAAATTGGATTCAGGAGTCCATTCGCAAATTTCGGGAGGGTATCGAATCATGATAGGTTCCTATTTATCAGAGTTTACGCTGGAAGCCACGGTTTCTGAGCTTCAAAAGTCCCAAGCCGAACAGCTCATCCAAAACAGCAAATCCATACAGGCGGAGTATCGGAGAAGCGCGGGGCTGAATAAAAGTATTTACGATCTTGCGTGGGCAATTCTGGAACGAACGCTGGGGGAGGAGATTTCCTTTCCCATCGACGTGCGCCGGGTGGCCGACGCTTTGGGCTTCACGGTATCCAGCGACGATTTCGCCTCTGTGGAGCTGAATTATATCGCAAACAATCACGACTGCCTCCCCATTGCCCAGCTGAAAATGCGGCGGAAGCTCTTCGGCAAGGGAAGCGAACAAATATGCGGGACGATCTGCGTCGCGGAGTACCTGAGCGAAAATTCCAAGCGGTTTTCCATTGCCCACGAGCTGGGCCATTTTGTCCTGCGCCACCAAAATCCCATCGGTTCCTCCGTCATCCTGGACGCCTGTCCGGGCTTATATCCGCTGGTGAACACCGAGGAAATGCTGGCCGACATGTTCGCCTACGCCCTTCTTCTCCCCTACAAGCTGTTCAAGCAGGAGCGGAAGGCCTATGAAAAAGACCGCACGCATTGGCCCCTGGATTTTTCAATGTGGATTTCCTATATTCGCGATAAAGCGCAGATACCGGAATATCATGCGGTCATCGCCTGCCAGGAAATCAAAAAGATGGATATCTTCCAATGCATGGAAGAAGCGGAAGCCGCTTTCAAGACGTGGGTGCTGACCGTGGCGGACGGCGGTTCAGAGGACGTGTATCCTGTGATCAAGTCCCTCTACGCCCGCACGGTATTCAACTTGGAGGGATGGGGATTTTCCAGCGATCAGGTTGCCGCCATCCTGTTTCAGAATTGGCCCTGGTTTACCGAAGGGGATGATCCCCGCCTAAAGAAAGAAATCGTGCCCATTCTGCACGACTATTTTTTGAGAGAGAACATTCTAAAAAGCACGGCGTCCGAATCCAAGCAGGGCGAGCCTCCCAAGCTGCCTCAGTCCGTCATAGACTGCGTGGTCGGCGCGTTGGACTCCGCCGGACTGTCTCCGGACGGTATTAACAAGGTAACCGAGCTCCCACCCGAGGCTTCGCCTTCCCCGGAGGCGTCTGAACCGCTCCCGGACCCCCAGGAACGCGCGGCTGAGGACGGGGACGAGGCTGCGGGCCCACAGCCGGAAGACACGCCTGAACCGTGACGAGAACCCCCTATCCGATGGCGGAAGCCCAGCGGGCTTGCCGCCATTGGATAGGGGGCTTTGTTCCCCGCCGCCTTCTATGAAAAACCGGCTTAAGAAAATCTTTATCGTTTTTTAGGAAAAAAGCAACAAACCGGAAGCCCCTTTCTGTTACGATGGAACGGAGCAAAAAGGAGGATGCGTATGCCCCACAAGATTCTGGTCGTCGACGACGAAGCCGAAATCGCGGATCTGATCGAAACGTATCTTGCGGAAGAGGATTACACGATCTTCAAGTTCTACTCAGCCAGGGACGCTCTGGCCTGCATCGAAACCACGGACCTTGATCTCGCCATCCTGGACGTGATGCTGCCGGACATCGACGGCTTCGCCCTGTGCAGGAAAATTCGGGAAACCCACACCTGGCCCATCATCATGCTGACGGCTAAGGACGCGGAGACCGACAAAATTACCGGCCTGACCCTGGGGGCCGACGACTATGTGACCAAGCCCTTCCGTCCCCTGGAGCTGGCGGCCCGGGTGAAGTCCCAGCTTCGCCGCTATAAAAAGTACAATCCCGCCCGCGCCGGGGACACGGGCCCCGCCGTTCCGGCGGATACGCTGATTCACGGCGATCTGGCGCTGAGCAAAAAGGCCCACGCCTGCACGCTGAACGGCCGGTCCCTGGATCTGACCCCCACGGAGTTCTCCATCCTCCGCATCCTGCTGGAAAACCGTGGAACCGCCGTGGGCGCCGAGGAGCTGTTTCATCAAATCTGGAAGGACGAGTACTACAGCAAATCCAACAATACCATCACGGTCCACATCCGGCATTTGAGGGAGAAGCTGGGGGACGGCACGGACAAGCCCAGATACATCAAAACGGTATGGGGAGTGGGATATAAAATTGAAGCGAACGGATAGGGACGAGTATTCGGTCTTTCACTCCAAGCTTACCCGGCGGGTCTGCGGCAGCGTGGCGCTGTCGGTCCTGACCGTCACGGCGCTGTACCGGCTGCTCTGGAAACGGCGCATGGGGGATGTCATCGTCTGGTTTCTGGTAAACGTCCTGGACATGAGCCGCCAGGAGGCTTTTTACTTTTACAGCGACCATTTCCGCCTCAACAAGGACCTCTTCTTCTGCGGGGCGGTGTTTCTGGTCTTTGCCATGATGCTGTGGCAGGTCTTTCGGGGAATGAGCCGCTATTTCAGCGAAATCAACCGGGGCATCGAATCTCTGCTGGCAGACGACGGGGAACAGATTCACCTCTCGCCGGAGATGCTGCCCTTCGAGCGCAAGCTCAACGCCGTCAAGCGGACGCTGGCGGAACGGAAAGAACAGACCGCCCTGGCGGAACGGCGGAAGGACGAGCTGGTCATGTATCTGGCCCACGACGTCCGCACGCCCCTGACCTCGGTGATCGGCTATCTGAATCTCCTGGAGGAGGAGCCGGACAGCCCGCCGGAGCAGCGGGCCAAGCGGGTGCGCATTGCCCTGGACAAAGCGTACCGGCTGGAGACGATGATGAATGAGTTTTTTGAAATCACCCGGTATAACTCCCAGCAGATCACGCTGTCCAGGGCAGCAGTGGATCTCTACTATCTGCTGGTGCAGCTGACGGACGAGCTGACGCCGGTGCTGGCGGAGCGAGGCAATACCGTGGCTTTACGTATGGACGAGAACCTGACGGTCCGGGGAGACGCGGAGAAGCTGGCGCGGGTGTTCGGCAACATCCTGAAAAACGCGGCGGCCTACAGCGACCCCCAGACCGAGATCACGGTTTCCGCCAGGCGGGCGGAGCAAGACGTCATCATTCGATTCCAGAACCGGGGGGAGGACATTCCGGCGGAAAAGCTGGAGGCCCTTTTCGATAAGTTTTACCGGCTGGACCAGGCCCGCTCCACCGGCACGGGAGGCACGGGCCTGGGGCTGGCCATTGCGAAAGAGATTGTTCTTCTCCATGGCGGGAGCATCCAGGCGTCCAGTGAAAATCACACAGTCACCTTCGCCATCCGCCTGCCCGGAGGAGAGTTATAAAATCTCAGCGTTTTCTTAGGAAATTCTTAATCATTCGGCAATACCATCTTAAAGCATGCGGCGCCTCTGTCTGGTAGAATCAAACCCAACAGAGGCGCTTTTCCATTTACCAAAGAATACAAGAAAGGAATGCTTACGATGGAAGAACGAGTGATTGATTTTGAAAGCCGGCAGGCCCTCCGCCGGGAGCGGCGGCGCAGACAGATTCGGAGGGCGCGGTTCCTTCAGGCCGTTGTGTGGGTGCTGGCCATTGCCGGGCTGATTGTTCTGGGGCGGGAGATGATCTCCTCGTTCCGCCGGATCTCCCCCCCGCCCACCGGCTCGGCCTATCAAGGGGCCGAACCGGCGGGCGGCGGACAGGCGGATATCATCCAGGCCCCTCTGGACGGTGAGATATTGCGGGAGCTCCAAAACCTGGCGGCCCAGGACCCGCGGGTCCAGGATGTGATTGACCGCCGTCAGGACTACCCGGAGGACCTGCTGAAAATGCTGTCCCGGAATCTGGATATGCTGGACTTTATTCTGGAATACCCGGAGAAGCAGGGGCGGGTATTTGCCGACACCATCGGCGAGGTGGAGGTTGGAGAAATCCCGCTCCTGCTCCAGTACGACCAGCGCTGGGGCTATGGGGCCTACGGGGCCAGCTCCGTGGCGGTCAGCGGCTGCGGACCGGCGTGCCTTTCCATGGTGGCGGCCGGGCTGACGGGGGACAATACGGTCACGCCCTATGCCGTGGCCCAATACGCCGGCCAGGAGGGCTATTACGTCTACGGCGCCGGTACGTCCTGGAGCCTCATGAGCCGGGGGGCTTCCCACTTCGGCGTGGAGGGGGAGGAGCTGCCCCTGATGAAGTCCAGGATGGAGAGCGCCCTGCGGGAGGGCCGTCCCATCATCTGCGTGGTGGGGCCGGGTGATTTTACCACCAGCGGGCACTTCATCGTTATCACCGGGATGCGGGACGGGCAGTTTACCGTCAACGACCCCAACAGCGCCGAGCGAAGCAGCATGCTCTGGGATTATGAGACGCTGGAACCCCAGATCAGCAATTTGTGGGCCTTCCGTGCCGTGTAAAGGGGGGGAACTTATGAACCGGAAGCGAAAGACCGCCGTCCTGTACGATTGAGAACATCAGGAAAGGAACGAACACCATGGAAATGAACCGTCTGCCCAGCATTTTATAGCGGTATTCCGAATCCCATTTCATCAAATCAAAGACCTTTGCCGCGAAGATTCTGCACAGCATGTCCCGGTTAGAGAGCTCTTTTTCTCCCCCGCCTTTCGCCCACCGCAGAGAGTCCGGCGCGCCGGGGAGGCAGGGGCGTAAAATCAAACGCCGCTGTTCCGGGTGAATTAGAATTTGAATATGGGTCACACCCGGAAACCTCCGCAAGCAGGCCATATTGAACTTGATCCGGGTTGGCCAGATGGTAATGGCCGGCTCGTAGGTGTGTGAGAAAAGCTCCGCCCTGGTTACCTGATATCCAGCCAGGTCCGCCACGGCTTCCGGTTCCTCTCCATCCATCGGCTTTGCGCTCGGAAGGATGGAGAAGCAATTGAATATAAGCGATATCCGCAAACCGTCTCATGCAGAAAAGATTGAAGGTGATCCGGTCCCTGGAGACCGTCATTGCTGGGCCTTCATACCGGGCCTGCAAAAATTGGCTTCGGACAACCTGATAGCCCTCCAGATCAAGGGCGGAAAACGTGCTTTTCCGCACCCGGGTTTTCCGATCCGGCCCCTTGACGTTGTTGGATGCATCGTAGTAAAGCCCGGGATCGTCGTTGACCCAGTGGTGGTTGATGGGAACGAATCCACGGAAAACTCCGCCGTCTATGACCTGAAGGCTGGGCAGTCCGCCGCGGATATGGTGCTTTCGGTTTTGAAGAAGCGCCTGCACCATCTCAAACGTCTCCCGCGAGACGATGGCCTCATGCTGGTCCAGATAGTGGTACTGGTCCAGGTCCTGCCGGTTCTTTCTGCGCTTGTGCTCAAACAAATCCGAGGTAAAGGTTTTCCAGGTCAGAACGTCGCCGCAGTACCGCTCATTTGTGAGAATGTAGCCGATGGAGCCGCTGTTCCAGTCCGTGCTCCCGGTTTTTGTCCGGCAGCCGATATCCGTCAGAAAATCTGCGATATCCGCCTGGGACCAGCCGTGGAGATATGCGTCGAAAATAAAGCGGACCACTTTGGCCTCTGCTTCGTTGACCACAAGGGGCGCGTATTTGATATAGTTTCCGGCGGCGTCCCTCTGCCGGTCATAGCCCAGCGGCGGGGGCGTCAGCAGCTTGCGGTCCTTAAACCTCTAGGCCAGAGACCAGACCATGGCTTCCCGCTTTTTAACGGATTCCTCCTGGGCAATGGAGGCGAGAAAGGTCAGCATCAATTCAGAGTCTTTCCCCAGCGTGTTCAGGTGATCCGTCTCAAAAAACACATCCACCGGAGGGGAGAGATTCTTAAGCTTGCGAATCAGGGAAATACAGTCCACCAGATTTCGCGCAAAGCGGGAAACGCTTTTTGTCACGATCAGGTCGTATTCACCCTTCTCGCAGGCGGCGATCCGGGAAAGTGTGTCCAGCGGAGGCTGGCGGATACTACTTTCGTAGGAGGAAATGGTACTTCTGTCCACTCTCAGCAGACGCGCCAGCTGCTTTTGTGAACGGTTGGTCACATTCCTGCGGCGCTTTGCAACCTTTTCCATGTTCTAAATGGCATCGCCCAGTTCATGGATATGCTTGGAGAGCAAAAATGCCGGGCGGATAAATTCCGTCCGGCATTCAGCTTGTCGAAAAAGTCTGCCATCTGGCGGACTTTTTTCGGTATCAGTAAATGTAGTAAAATAGGAATAGGGGTGAGAAAGATGCTGGAACGAGGGAAAAATGAGCGAGGGGTTATAGAAATGGTGGACACAGAAAGCCTCATGCTGCCCGGTCATCTTTTGCGGCAGGTGGATGCAGCGGTAAAGTTTGAGAAACTGTACGAAATTGTGGAGCCACTGTACAGTGAGGAGGAGGCGGGGCACAGACAGATATGAGGAATTGTCTGATGACGCCAGGTACACCCCGGAATACAAGGGCCTTTATGCTAAACGCAAAGTAACCATTTTTGCTTCTTCCAGAAACCGTGAACACACTTATTCCTTCACAGCGGCCTTCAGGGCCTCCGCCCGGTCGGTTTTCTCCCAGGCTACGCCCAGGTCCTCCCGGCCCATGTGGCCGTAAGCGGCCAGCTTGCGGTAGATGGGCTTGCGGAGATCCAGGTCCCGGATGATGGCGGTGGGACGGAGGTCAAAGACCTTGCCCACGGCCTCCTCCAGCTTCCCGTCGCTGACGGTTCCCGTGCCGAAGGTTTCCACCATGATGCTCACGGGTTTGGCAACGCCGATGGCGTAGGCCAGCTCAATCTGGCAGCGCTTGGCCAGGCCCGCCGCCACGATGTTCTTGGCCACCCAGCGGGCGGCGTAGGCGGCGGAGCGGTCCACCTTGGTGGGGTCCTTGCCGGAGAAGCAGCCGCCGCCGTGGGGGGCGCTGCCGCCGTATGTATCCACGATGATCTTCCGGCCCGTCAGTCCCGCGTCGGCGGCGGGTCCGCCCTTGACGAAGCGTCCGGTGGGGTTCACATAGTACTTGGTGTTCTCGTCCAGCATTTCGGCGGGCAGGACCTCCTTGGCCACCAGATTGATCATGTCCCGGCGGATCTGCTCCAGGGTCACGTCCGGGTTGTGCTGGGTGGAGATGACCACGGTGTCGATGCGGACCGGATTGTTGTTTTCGTCATATTCCACGGTGACCTGGCTCTTGCCGTCGGGGCGCATGTAGGAGACCAGGCCGCTCTTGCGGACCTTAGTCATCTGAAGGCAGAGCTTCTGGGCCAGGGACAGGGGCAGGGGCATCAGCTCTGCCGTCTCGTCACAGGCGTAGCCGAACATCATGCCCTGGTCGCCCGCGCCGTGGTTCAGCTCGGATTCCTCGTTGTTCTTGTTTTCCAGGGATTTGTCCACGCCCAGGGCGATGTCGGCGGACTGCTCGTCGATGGAGGTGATGACGCCGCAGGTGTCGCAGTCGAAGCCGTATTTGCCCCGGTCATAGCCGATGTCCCGGACCACCTCCCGGGCGATTTTGTCGATGTCCACATAGCAGTTGGTGGTGATTTCGCCCATGACATGGATGAGCCCGGTGCAGGCCGTAGTCTCACAGGCTACCCGGCCCTGGGGGTCCTTTTCCATGATGGCGTCCAGGACGGCGTCGGAAATCTGGTCGCAGATTTTGTCGGGATGCCCCTCGGTAACGGACTCCGAGGTGAAGAGATAATGTCTTGCCATAGCGTTCTCCTTCTCGCTTTCCCTGAAAGCGGCGCGCCTTTTTTCTTCCCGCGCGCTGGGACAATTTGGGGCGGCTGAACAGCCCGGAAAGGCAAAGAAAAACCGCGCATTTCGACGCGAAACGCACGGGAAATCTTTCCTCGCTCCTCATCTGTCGTTTCCGCCGGATTTGGCACCTTTCCTAGGGAGGTTGCCGTGGCTTCATCGGGCCGTTCCCTCCGCCACTCTTGATAAGGATATTTACTTACGTAATATTGTATCAGGTCCTGCGGGTTTGTCAAGGGCTCCCCGCCCTTTTTCGCCGGAAATTTTTCCCGGTAAAGGCAATGTTCAAAAAATGTTGGTGACTTTTTCCGGCGAACGGGGTATAATGCTCTTTAATTCTAAAACTGAAATCGGGAGGGAGCCCCTTTGAGAAAGCTGAACAGCGCCATGGAGCGTTTCGCGCTCCAGCACCCCAACTTCGGCGTCCCCAACCTCATGCTGTACATCGTCATTGGAAACGTGATCGCCTTTTTCCTGCTGCGCATGACCAGCGGCCTGGCCATCCAATTTTTATACTTCGACTGGGGGCTGGTTCTCCGCGGGCAGATCTGGCGGCTGCTGACCTTCGTCTTTGTACCGGAGAGCACGCAGCCCTTCAACCTGATTTTGTCTTTGTACTTTATGTACTTCATCGGCTCCATGCTGGAGCGGGAGTGGGGCACGCCGAAATTCAACCTCTACTACCTCTCCGGCGTGGTCCTGACCCTCATCACGGGCGTCGCCAGCCACTACGCCTTCGGCTACGGCGTGCTGATGGGGACCTACTACGTGGGCATGTCCATGTTCCTGGCCTTCGCCGCCCTGTATCCCGACGCCCGGCTGATGCTGCTGTACATCATCCCGGTGAAGGCCAAGTGGCTGGCCCTGGCGGACGTGGCCCTCTTCGCCGTGGACATCATTGCCGCCCTGCTCCGGGGGGACTGGCTCAGAGCCCTGCTGCCCGTCATCGCTCTTTTGAACTTCCTGATCTTCTTCTGGTGTGAGATCGTGGATCAAATTGACCGGCGGCGGGCCTATGCCCGGCACCGGAACTCCCACCAGACGATTCAATTCAAGTCCGCCGTCCGCCAGCAGCGGAAGAAGGAGGCCCAGCAGGGCTACCGGCACAAGTGCTCCGTCTGCGGCCGGACCGACACGGACTGCCCGGACCTGGAATTCCGCTACTGCTCCCGCTGCGCGGGCTACCACTGCTTCTGCGTGGACCACATCTTCAACCACGAGCATTTCAAGGAGTGAACCCTTTGAGAAATCCGTTTCCGAATCCCCGGCGCCGCCTGTCCCTGCCCCTCAGCCTGCTGGCGGCGGTGCTGCTGGCCGGGGGCATCACCCTGCTGGCCCTCTGGTGCCAGCCCAACTCCTTCCGGGGGCTCCTCTCCGGCTTCCTCCGCCAGCCCCTGCTGATTGTCCTCAACGCCCTGCCCGTGGGGCTTTTGCTCCTGGCGGCGGCGGCGCTTCTGCGAAACGTCTTCTTCGGCGCGGCCCTGGTGAATCTGGCGGTATGCGCCCTGTCCATCGCCAACCGGGTGAAAATTGAGGTCCGGGACGAGCCGGTGTTCCCCCGGGACTTCGCCCTTTTAAAAGAAGTGGGCAGCGCCCTGGAGAGCTACGACATCCACTATCCGGCGGCGCAGATCGCGGCGGCAGTCCTGGTAACCGCCGCCCTGCTGGCCCTGGGGGTTTTCATTGGCTGCAAGCCCTTTCCGGCGGAGCGGCTCCGGGGCTGGGCCGGAAGCCTCGCGGGCTTTGCGCTCTCCCTTGCCGTCCTGACGGGGCTGATTTTCACCGTTTACGCCTCCAAGGGCCTTTACCAGTCCTTCAAGGTCAGCAACGCCGAATACGTCCCCGCCGTCTTCAACGACCTGGGCTTCCCCTATGCCTTTTGCCACCATTTCACCACCTACCTGGTGGACCGGCCCGAGGGCTTCAGCCGCGCCGGGGCGGAGGAGTGGGAGACCGGGGACCGTACCGGGCTGGGGAAGGACGTCAGCGTGATCATGGTGATGAACGAGGCGTTTTCCGACATCACCGACGCTCCGGCCTTCCCGTATACGGAGGAGAACGATCCCCTGCCCAACCTCCACGCCCTCCGGCGGGACCCCCACGCCCTCAGCGGCCATGTGGTGGTGCCCGGCTTCGCCGGGGGTACGGCCAACACGGAATTTGACGTGCTGACGGGGATGCAGACCATGGCCCTCTCCGCCTCCACCACCTCCGCCATGCGGGCGGTGAACCGGAATCTGGACAGCCTCTTCCGGGTCTTTGGGAACGACGGCTACGAAACCGCCTTCTGCCACCCGGGGGACAACTGGTTTTACAACCGGGAAAACGTCTACCGCTGGTTCGGCGCGGAGGAAAGCCTGTTTATCGGGGACATGGAGGCCCCGGAGTACAAGGGCCGCTGGGTGACCGACGATTATACGGCAGACCTGATTGAAAGAGCCTTTGAAGAGGCGGAGGCCCCCCTGTTCCACTTTACCACCACCATCCAGAATCACATGTCCTACACCGCCGACAAGTACGGCCCGGGCTACCGCTTCCCGCCCACAGGCGTCTCCGGCCTCTCGGAGGAGGCGGAGACCCTTCTGAGCGTCTACGTGGAGGGCGTCCGGGACGCGGACGCCATGCTGGGCCGCCTCTGGAAGTACTTCGATGCGCAGTCCGAGCCGGTGGTCCTGGTCTATTGGGGGGACCACCTGCCCTACCTGGGGAACGACATGCTGGGCTACAAGGAGATTGGCGTCGACGTGGCCCCCGGCCCAGACGGCCGGGAGAATCTGGCGGCCTACAAAACCCCCTACGTTCTCTGGGCCAATGATTCGGCGGCGGAGGTTCTGGACTGGGACAACGCCGTAGAGGCCCTGGACCTGCCGGAGACCGTCTCCGCCTGCTTCCTGGGGGCCGCTGTTCTGGAGCTGACGGGCCGGGGGGAGGAGAGCCCCTGGTTCTCCTTCCTGAATGCGCTCCGCCGGGAGCTGCCGGTGGTGCAGAAGAGCACGTATCAATTGGCGGACGGCTCTTTCACGGAGGAGCTTTCCGGCGAGCAGCGGGAGCTCGTTCAGAAGTGGCGGCGGTGGAGCTATTACAAGCTCCAGTATAAGGAGGTCCCATGAGCGCCCGGCCCCTGGCCCTGTGCGGCGTGCTGACCGCCCTGGCGGCGGCCCTGCTTGCCCTGGGCGGCGTGATTCCCGGCATGGTCTTCTGCGCCCCCATCCTGGCCATGGGCGCGCTGCTGCCGGTGCTGGAAGAGCTGGGCACCAAGGCCGCCGGAACGTCCTACGCCGCCGCGGCCATTCTGGCCCTTCTGCTGGCGCCGGACCGGGAGACCGCCTTTGTCTACCTGTTCTTCGGCTGGTATCCCATCCTCCGGCCCAGGATCGCCGCCCTGCCCTCCCGGCTTTTGCGCCTTGCGGCCCGGCTGGCGGTGTGCAATGTTACAGCCCTGCTGCTCTATGGCCTGGTCCTGCGGCTTATGGGCCTGACGGCGGAGCTGCTGGAGTCCGCCTGGTACTTTAACGCGGCGCTGCTGGCGGCGGGGAACGTGGTCTTTTTGCTGACGGACTCCACCCTGGCCCGGCTGACCAATATCTGGCACTGGAAATTGAAAAAGCATTTATACCGATAAGTATTGTGATTGAGGTGATACCATGAAAACCGCGCTGGTCCTGGAGGGCGGAGCCCTGCGGACCATCTACTCCTCCGGCGTGTGCGACGCTTTCCTGGACGGGGAGCTTCCCCTGCCGGACTACACCCTGGGGGTCTCCGCCGGGATAGCCTACGGCGTCAGCTATCTCTCACGGCAGAGCCGCCGGAATCTGCAATTGATTTGCCACTATGCCAACGACAAGCGCTACATGGGCTTTCGCAACCTGGCGGACCCCCGGAACCGCTCCTACTTCGGCCTCCGGTTCGCCTATGAGACTATCCCCAACGAGCTGATTCCCTTTGACTACGACGCCTTCGCCGCCTATCCGGGCCGGGCGGAGGCGGTGGTGACCAATCTGAACACCGGGGAGGCGGAATATCTCCCCGTCCCCCGGCGGGACTCGCCCAATTTGCACCTGCAGGCCACCTGTGCCATCCCGCTGATGTTCCCCATCATCCGCATCGGGGGCCAGCCCTATCTGGACGGCGGCTGCGCCGACGCCATCCCCTGGCGGCGGGCCTTCCATGAGGGCTGTGACCGGGTGGTGGTGGTGCTGACCCGGGAGCGGGACTACTACAAGAAGCCGGGCCGCTCCGATCAGGCCATCGGCCGGGCCTTCAAAAAATACCCCTATTTCCAGGAGACCATGCGGACCCGGTCGGAGCGCTACAACGCCTGCCGGGAGGCCCTGTTCGACCTGGAACGGCAGGGCCGGGTCCTGGTCATCGCCCCCAGGGACACCCTGGGCTGTTCCCGGACGGAGAAGAACCTGGACACCCTCCGCCGCCTGTGGCAGGAGGGCTATTTCGACGGACGCCGGGAAATCGAGCGGGTCCGGGAGTTCTGGACAGCAGAATAAGGAACGCCCCCTGATGGAATCCATTCCACCAGGGGGCGTTTTTTCACCTGGAAAACTGCGTTGCCGTCGCTCCGGCCCGGTTTCTCACCAGACAGAAAGAGCGTGCGAAAGCTCTTTATGCTGCCTTTTTCTCGCGAGAAAAACTTAGTCCTCGCACAGGCCGGCTGTGATGATGGCCATGGAGTAAACCTCCTGGGCGTTGCAGCCCCGGGAGAGGTCGTTGATGGGGGCGTTCAGGCCCTGGAGAATGGGGCCGTAGGCGTCGAAGGAGCCCATGCGCTGGCAGATCTTGTAGCCGATGTTGCCCGCGTTGATATCCGGGAAGATGAAGGTGTTGGCCTGGCCGTGGACAGGGGAGTCCGGGCACTTGGTCTTCATGACCCGGGGAGACACGGCGGCGTCGAACTGGAGCTCGCCGTCCACCACCACGCCGGGGAGGGCGAACTTCGCCTTTTCGCAGGCGCCCCGCATTTTGTCCACGTCCTCGCCCGCGCCGGAGCCGTGGGTGGAGTAGCTGAGGAAGGCCACCTTGGGGTCGATGCCGAAGGTCCGGGCCGTGGAGACGGTTTCCACCGCGATCTCCACCAGCTCCTCCTCGTTGGGCTTGATGTTGATGGCGCAGTCCGCCATGGCGAACACGTCCGGGTCGCCGGTGGCGGAGGGACGGACCAAGATGAAGCAGCTGGAGACGATCTTGCACCCCGGCTTGGTCTTGATGAGCTGGAGGGCGGGGCGGACGGTGTCGGCGGTGGAGTAGGTGGCGCCGCCCAGGAGGGCGTCGGCGTAGCCCATCTTCACCAGCATGGTGCCGAAGTAGTTGCCCTGCTTCAGGGCGGCGCGGCACTGGTCCTCGGTCATCTTGCCCTTGCGGAGGGCCACCATCTCGGCCACCATCTTGTCCATGTCCTCAAAGGTCTCGGGGTCCAGGATCTCCGCGCCCTTGACGTTGAAGCCAACCTCCTCGGCGGCGGACAGGATTTCCTCCCGGTTGCCCACCAGCACGGGCATCAGGAACGTGGCGGACAGCAGGCGGGCGGCGGCCTCCAGAATGCGGGGGTCGGTGCCCTCGGTGAACACGATCTTGCGGGGATGGGCCTTCAGCTTTTTGATGAGAAATTCAAACATGTCTTTTCCTCCAGATGTACAAGTCTTCGCGGGGGTTTTATAGATCCATTATACACGTTTGCCCGCCCTGGTCAATCCAAATTTCGGGACGGCCGCATAAAAATTTACGGTTTTGTCACCAATTCCCAGCCCCAATATGGCACACTGAACCCGCCGCCTGGGCCGTCTGCTGTCGAAAACGCCGGAAACGCCCGGAAAACCCGCGCTTTTTTGCTCCTCTCAGGACTTGACGGAAGGGGAAAAAAGCGGTATGATAGGCATCGGTAACAAATTGTAACTTTTTCAGAACATTCCGGCCCGCCCATTCCCGGGGAGGGCCCCATATAAGGAGACCCTATGAGCGAAGACAGGAAAAAAACCGCCGCCCAGGCCCCGCCCCGGCAGGACGGCAAGCCGAAGCCGGAGGCCGCCGGAGAGCGGGAGGACTTCCCCGAGGGCTGGAGCCCTTGGCGGGAGTGGGACCTCCCGCCGTCCATCCGGGATTGGGAACCGGAGGAAGGCGGGCGGGAGCGCCCGGAGCGCTCGGATCGCCGCGCCGCCCGCAGCCGGAACCGTCGGAGCGCCGCCCCCCGGAAAGCCCGTCCGCAGGAGCGGCAGGAGAACCGTTCCCCCCGGAAGGCCATTGCCGAAAAACGGCTGCATTTCCGCCGCCGCTGGCGGCGCATCGTCCGGGAGAACAAGGCCCACCGCTTCCCGGAGTCCGAACGGCTGCCCATTCAATTGGTGCTGCTTCTCTGGGGCCTGCTGCCCATGTGGGGCAGCCTCCTCCAGGAGCGGGTGCTGCAAAAGAACAGCGCCTCCCGGCAAAAGAGCGCCCGGAGCGACCAGAAAAAGCGCCGTTGGCGCATTCACCCCGCCGTCTTCCTGGGGGGGGGCTGCGTGATGGCGGCGATTGTGCTGTTCTTCTCCACCTACACCAACGGCGTTACCGTCACCTACGACGGGAAGGTGCTGGGCTCCCTCTCCAGCGAGGCGGAGGCCGAGGAGGCCCGGGCGGAGCTGGAGCAGGTCACCGCCCGTACCCTGGGCCGGAGCTTTACCATTGACGACTCCCTGATTCAGTACTCCTCCGGCCTCCTGCGCCGCCAGGACCTGGTGGACAAGGAGGTTTACGAGGAGGCCTTGAGCGAAGAGGTGGGCATGGTCACCGCCGCCTACTGCCTTTACGTGGATGGGGAGCGCATCGGGGCCACGCCCTACCAGGGGGCCCTGGAGCAGCTGCTGAAGCAGATCCAGCTCTCCGCCACCAACGAGGGCACCATCTCCGTCTCCTTTGCCGAAAACGTGGAGGTCAAGGAGGAGTACGTGCCCACCGACAGCCTGATGAACCTGGGCTACGTGGCCGAAACCCTGTACAGCACCAAAACCGCCGAGGTCACCTACACCGTGGCCAAGGGAGACACCTGGTCTGAGATTGCCGAGGACCACGGCCTGACCTCCAAGGAGCTGGAATCCCTGAACCCCGGCTACAACATCGACAAGCTGCAAATCGGCGAAATCCTCACCATGTCCGCCTCCGTGCCCTACCTGACCATGACCGTGGTTCAGCAGGAGCGGTATGTGGACAGCGTAGCCTTCGACGTGGAGTACACCGATAGCCCGGACATCTACGTGGGCGACTACAAGGTCACCTCCGCCGGAGAATACGGCGCGGCGGACACGGTGGCCAACGTCACTTATATCAACGGACAGGAAACGGAGCGAACCGTCCTCTCCAGCGTCACGCTCCGCCAGCCTGTCACGGAATACCGGCTCCAGGGCACGAAGCCCCGGCCCACCTGGCTTCCCACCGGCAGCTTCCGCTGGCCCACCACGGGACGGATCAGTTCCCGGTTCGGCGGGCGGAGCTCTCCCGGCGGCATCGGGTCCACCAACCACAAGGGCATCGACATCGCCGTCCCGAGAGGGACCCCCATCTACGCCGCGGACGGCGGCACGGTCACCTACTCCGGGTGGATGGGCGGCTACGGCTACCTGGTCCAGATCGACCACGGCAACGGCTATGTGACCCGCTACGGCCACAACAGCAGCCTGACGGTCTCCGTGGGCCAGAAGGTCTACAAGGGCCAGCAGATCGCCCGGGCCGGCTCCACCGGCAACTCCACCGGAAACCACTGTCACTTCGAGATCCGCTACAACGGCGTGGCCAAGAACCCGCTGAACTACCTGTAGCCATGGATAAAAGGACCGCCGGAAGAATCCGGCGGTCCTTTTTTACGATTCGTTCAAGAAAAGCGGCTCAGGGCAGCTTGTACTTCCGCAAATCCTTGTCCAGGCTCTCGGTGAACTCCCCGGCGGCCTTGAAGTCATGGAGGAAGGCGTGGCGCTGCTCGGCGTGGTCCTCCCGCTCCTCCATGACGCAGACGGCGATGTTGGAGCAGTGGTCGGATACCCGTTCCAGGTTCGTCAGCAGATCGTTTAGGATAAAGCCCAGCTGCACGGTGCACTCCCCGCTCTGGAGGCGGTGGATGTGCCGGGCCCGGATCTCGTCGGTAAGCCGGTCGATGGTCTCCTCCAGGGGCTCCACCAGCTTGGCGGCGGCGGGGTCGTCGGCCTGGAAGCAGCTTACCGCCGCGGTCAAAATATCCTCCAGGGCCTGTTCCAGCACCAGGAGCTCCGCCTCCGCCGCGCCGGAGAAGCTGAGCCCCTTTTCGTGGAGCTCCCGGGCGGACTCCTGGATGTTCAGGGCGTGGTCCCCGATGCGCTCGAAGTCCCCGATGGCGTGGAGCAGCCGGGCCACGGTGTGGATGTCCTCCATGGAGAGGCCGTGCTGGGAAATCTGCACCAAATAGCCGCTGAGGCGGTCCTCGTAGACGTCCAGCTTGTCCTCGTTTTCCAGAAGCTCCGCTTCCAGATTCCCGTTATACCTGGAAAGCTGCCCCAAGGAGGCCAGAAGGCTCTTTTGGGCCAGGGTCCCCATTTCGCAGGTCATGGCGGCGCACTCGCTGACCGCCGCGCCGGGGGTGCGGAGCAGCAGGGGGTCCAGGAAGGCGAAACGGGGGGTCTTGTCCTCTTCCTTGACAGCCGCCCGGGCCAGCCATTCCAGCTGGCGGGAGAAGGGCAGCAGCAGGGCGGTGGTGCCGATGTTGAAAATCGTGTGGCACAGCGCCACGCCCACGGCCCCCACGGCGGAATCCATGAAGGGGAAGTGGAACAGCAAATCCCCGCCGCAGAAGACAATGAGCCCGATGGCCGTGCCGATGATGTTGAAGGCGATGTGGATGACGGACACCCGCTTGGCCCCCCGGGAGACCCCGATGGAGGAGATCAGCGCCGTGACGCAGGTGCCGATGTTCTGGCCCATGATGATGGGGATGGCCACGCCGTAGGTGATGGACCCGGTGAGGGCCAGGGCCTGCAAAATGCCCACGGAGGCCGCCGAGGACTGGATGACCCCGGTGAAGGCCGCGCCCACGGCCACGCCCAGCAGGGGATTGCGGAAGGCGGTCAGCAGGTCCGAGAAGCCCGGCATATCCGCCAGGGGGCTGACGGAGTTCTTCATCATCTCCATGCCGGACATCAAAATGGCGAAGCCAATGAGAATCCGCCCGATGTCCCGCCGCCGCTGGCGCTTGGAGCCCATGATGAGCAGGATGCCCGCCAGGGCGAAGAGGGGGGAGAAGTTCTCCGGCTTCAGGAGATTCAAAAACACGCTCTCGCTCTCAATGCCGGTGAGGGACAAAATCCAGGCCGTCAGCGTGGTGCCCACGTTGGAGCCCATGATGACGCCGATGGTCTGCCCCAGCTCCATGACGCCGGAGTTCACCAGGCCCACCAGCATCACCGTCACCGCCGAGGAGGACTGGACGGCGATGGTGATGCCCGCGCCCAGGAGCAGGCCCTTCATGGGGTTGGAGGTCATGCGCTTCAGCAGCCGCTCCAACCGGCCGCCGGCCATCTTCTCCAGGCTCTTGGACATGGTGGTCATGCCGTAGAGGAAGAAGGCCAGGCCGCCGCAGAGGGTAAACAGGGAAAAAATATCCATAAGCTTTCCTCGCTTCCGTGTCCGCGCCAAGGCGGACGCTCCATCTTATGTGACGGCTCCATTATATATGTGGAGGGCAGGCGCAGGGAATCGGCGGAATGACCAAAACGCAAATTTTACGGAAATTTTTGGCGTTCCGCCCAAAATTATTCTTCCGCTTTGTCTGTTTCGCCGGTTCCCTCTTCCTCCGGCTCCGGAATCCAGGGGCAGCGGCCGTAGAACGAGGTCATGGAGCGGATTTCCTCCGCCAGCTCCGGCGCGGCCTGGCCGGGGAGAAGCCGCCAGCGCCAGTTGCCCGCGCCCACGCCGGGGACGTTGATCCGGCTCTCGCTGCCTAAGGCCAGGTAGTCCTGCATCTGGGCCACAAACAGCTCCGCGACGCTGCCCTGCCCCGCCCGCAGCAGGGCAAGGCGCACCTCCTCCGCCCCGGAAACCCCCAGGTACTTCTCGGCGAAGGCCCGCTCCTGCTTGGGGGCGGAGGCATACCACCCGGCGGCGGTGTCGTTGTCGTGGGTGCCGGTGTAGCAGACGCAGTTGGGCTGGTAGTTGTGGGGCAGGTAGGCGTTGGAGGGGTCCGAGAAGGCGAACTCCAGCACCTTCATCCCCGGCAGGCCGGACTCCTCCCGGAGCTGGTGGACGCCTTCCGTCAGGATGCCCAGATCCTCGGCGATGAAGGCGATGCCCTGAAACCAGGAGGTCAGCACCCGCAGCAGGTCCATGCCGGGACCCTTCTCCCAGGAGCCCACCCGGGCGGTCTCGGCCCCTGCCGGGACGGCCCAGTAGCTCTCCAGGCCCCGGAAGTGGTCGATGCGGATGATGTCGAAGAGCTTGGAAGCTCCCTCCACCCTCCGAATCCACCAGCCAAAGCCGTTGCGCTTCATGGCTTCCCAGTCGTACAGGGGATTTCCCCAGAGCTGGCCGTCCTCAGAGAAGTAGTCCGGCGGCACGCCCGCCACCTTGGAGGGCTTCCCCTCCTCGTCCAGAAGGAACTCCTTCCGCTCGCTCCACACGTCGGCGGAGTCCAGGGAGACGTAAATGGGCAGGTCCCCGATGAGGCCCAGGCCCAGGCCGTTGACATAGGTTTTCAGCGCCGCCCACTGGGTAAAGAACCAGTATTGAACGCAGGTCTCAAAGGCCGCCTCCTCCGCCAGCTCCACCCGCCAGCGTTCCACGGCCTCCGGTTCGTGGCGGCGGAGGCCCTCGTCGGGCCACTGGAACCAGGGGAGGCCCCCGAAGTGCCGCTTTGCGGCCCGGTAGAGGGCGTACTCCCGGACCCAGGGGCGCTCCTCGGCAAAGGCCCGGGCGGCTTCCGCCGCCTCGCCGCTGACCCGGGAGAAGGCCTTGCGGAGCAGGGGCTCCCGGCTCTTTTTCAGCGCGGCGTAGTCAATCTTATCCCCGGCGGGGACCTTGGCGGAGGCCAGCTCCTCCTCCGTCAGGAGGCCGTCCCTGGCCAAGAGCTCCAAATCAATGAACAGGGGATTTCCGGCGAAGGTGGACTCGCTGGCATAGGGGGAATCCCCGGCCCCGGCGGGGCCCACGGGGAGAATCTGCCACCAGGACTGCCCCGCGTCCTGGAGAAAGTTGGCGAAGGCCCGGGCCTCCGCCCCCAGGGAGCCGATGCCGTACTCCGAGGGCAGGGAGAAAATGGGCAGGAGGATGCCTGCGGAACGTTTCATAAAGAAAACCTCCATGATGAATAGTGTGCCCCCTCATTGTAAAAAAACGCCCTCCGGTTGTCAAGAACCGGAGGGCACCGGATTTACAGCTTTTTCTCATAGCAGTTCAAAATCTCGCGGATGTATCCGTGAAAGAAAAATTCCGTTCCCCCGGCGAAGCGGTAGCCGATGGAGGGATACAGGCGGTTGGCAGGGGCGTTCCCCTCCCAGGTGTCCAGGCGGATAACCGTCTTGCCCTGGGCCCGGGCGGTTTCCTCGCAGAAGGCCGCCATCCGCTTGGCAAGGCCCTTCCCGGACTGGGCCGGGTGGATGCAGAGGGTATGGATCACCCCCACCTCCTCCCGCCCCGCCGGAATGGACCAGGAAATTTTGTCGTACTCGGGAAGCTGAATCCCGTTAAGGTTCACCACGCCCCAGAGCGCGCCGTCCTCCTCTCCCACATACAGGGTCCCGGCCTCCAGAGCCTTGCGGGCGTCCTCCGTAGTGGGATAGCTTCCCCGAAGCCAGTTGGTATAGGCGGGGCCCTGATCCTCCTTGTCGAAAATCGCCTCGTAAATCTCCCCGATTCGGGGCAGGTCGGCGGCGGTGGCTTTGCGAATCATGGCAACGCGCTCCTCTCTCTTTAATAAATGAAATGGGGGAAAGGCGCGCCGTCCCGGCGCGCCTTTTATCGGGTTCAGGCCTGTTCCTCTCCCGTCTCCCCGGACGGGGGCGCTTCCTCCGGCGCTTCCGCTGCCGGGGGCTGCTCCGCGGCCTCCTCCGGGGCCAGGATCTTCTCGGAAATCATGTGGACCTTCTTGGCCGCCGGTTCAATCTCCGGCGGGCGGGTGGAGGCGTAGGGGTTTTCCACCAGGGCGGGGTCCCGGCCTTCGATGATGGCCACCATCTCCGCGCCGGTGATCGTCTCCTTTTCCAGAAGGTACGCCACCACCTTGTCCATGTCCTCCCGGTTCTCCCGGATGACCTCCACGGCGGTTTTGTAGGCCTCGTCCAGCAATACCTTCACGGCCTTATCCATCCGGGCGGCGGTGTCCTGGGCGCAGTCCATGCCATAGCCCCCGTCCAGGTACTGGTTCCGCCGGGAGGCCAGGGCCATCATGCCGAATTCCTCGCTCATGCCGAACATGGCCACCATGTTCCGCGCCACGTTCGTCGCGTCCTGGATGTCCTGGGAGGCGCCGTTGGTCATGGTGTCCATCACCACCTCCTCGGCGGCCCGGCCGCCCATGGAGACGGTGATCTTCGCCATCAGCTCTTCCTTGGTCCGAAGCTCCGTCTTGTCCTCCTCGGGCATCAGCAGGGTGTAGCCCAGGGAGCCCTGGGTGTGGGGGACGATGGTGATTTTCTGCACCGGCTCGGTGTTCTTCTGCTTATAGGCCACCATGGCGTGGCCCACCTCATGGTAGGCCACCAGCTTTTTCTCGAACTCGGTGAGGACGCTGCCCTTTTTCTCCGTACCGGCGATAACCAGTTCGAAGGCGGCCAGCATGTCCTCCTGGCTCACCAGCTTCCGGCCCTTCCGCACGGCCCGGAGGGCCGCCTCGTTGACGAGGTTGGCCAAATCCGCGCCCACGCACCCGGCGGTGGCCAGGGCCACCTTCTTCAGGTTCACGTCCTCTCCCAGCTTGATGTTCCGGGTGTGGACCTCCAGGGTGGAGATGCGCCCCGCCAGGTTGGGCCGGTCGATGGTGATGCGCCGGTCAAACCGGCCCGGGCGGAGGAGGGCCTGGTCCAGCACCTCCGGGCGGTTGGTCGCCGCCAGGAGGATAACGCCCTTGGTGGGGTCAAAGCCATCCATCTCCGCCAGAAGCTGGTTTAAGGTCTGCTCCCGCTCGTCGTTGCCGCCCATGCGATTGTCCCGGGATTTGCCGATGGTGTCGATCTCGTCGATGAAGACGATGCAGGGGGCCACCTTGCTGGCCTCTTTAAAGAGGTCCCGGACCCGGGACGCGCCCACGCCCACGAACATCTCCACGAAGTCGGAGCCGCTGATGGAGAAGAAGGGCACGTTGGCCTCCCCGGCCACGGCCTTGGCAAGCAATGTCTTGCCGGTGCCCGGAGGGCCCACCAGCAGGGCGCCCTTGGGGAGCTTCGCGCCGATCTCCGTGTACTTGCCGGGGTTGTGGAGGAAGTCGATGATCTCCGTCAGGGACTCCTTGGCCTCGTCCTGGCCAGCCACGTCCCGGAAGGTGACCCCGGTCTGCTTTTCCATGTAGACCTTGGCGTTGGATTTCCCCACGCCGCCGATGCCCCCGATGCCGCCCATGCCCTTTTTGGCCATCCAGTTCATCACCAGGCTCATGACCAGGATAATGATGAAGAAGGGGGCCAGGTTCACCAGGAACAGCAAAATGGGGCTCATGGGGGGCTGATAGTCCTGGTTGATGCGGATGGGTTCCTCATGAGCCGGGTCCAGGGACATGCTGGCCTCCCGGACCCGCTCCACCACCGCGTCATAGGACTGGAGGCGCACGGTGAACAGCTCCAGGGACAGCTTCATCTCCCGGCCTTCCCCGTCCACATGGGTGTAAACGGCGGAACCGTCCTCCTGGGTGGATTTGGTGTATTCCATCCCCTCGCTGTTGGTGTAGACGTAGCCGTCCGCCGGGGTGATGATGAGGATGGATTCGCTGTTGTCAAAGTCCACCCCGGCCACCTTCCCGGCGTCCAGCATATCCAGGAACTCGCTGTACTCCAGTTCTACGCTGCTGGCCTGGTGGCCCATGCTGGTCATGTAGGTGGTGGCGTAGCTCACCAGCACCGCCAGCAGCACGGCCCAGCAGATCAGGTGGATAAAGCCCCGCCAGTTGCTGTTTTTATTCTGGTCCGGCTTTTTCTTGTTGTTGTTTTGGTCCATGTATGCAATTGCTCCTTTCAAGGGAACGCACGGTATTGGTCAAAGCGTGAAACCCGGCGAAATTATATGGCAGTATATCACAGAACCTGGAAACCCACAAGGAGGTTTCATGAAGTTTCTGTAAATTCCCGCTTTATTATCCTCTCCGGCTATGGTATACTAAGAACGTATCGACAAAATTTTCAGGCCGGGTCCCCGGCCGGGAAGGAATCTTTATGGAAGAGCGCAGACCCCCCGCTCCCGAGGCCGACGGGATCATCGAAGGCCGCAACGCCGTTATCGAGGCCCTCCGGGCCGGGACGGCCATTGATAAAATCTACCTCCAGAAGGGCGAAACGGACAAAACCCTGGGCCATATTGCCTCCAAGGCCCGCTCCGCCGGGGCCGTGGTGGTGGAGGCGGACCGGCGGAAGCTGGACGCCATGAGCCGCACCCACGCACACCAGGGGGTCATTGCCCTCAGCTCCGTCCGGGAGTACGCCAGCGTGGAGGACATCCTCCAGGCGGCGGCGGACAAGGGGGAGGCCCCCCTGCTGGTGATCTGCGACGAGCTCTCGGACCCCCATAACCTGGGGGCCGTTATCCGCACGGCGGAGTGCGCCGGGGCCCACGGCGTCATTATCCCCAAGCGCCGCAGCGCGGGGCTCACGGCGGTGGTGGCCAAGACCTCCGCCGGGGCGGTGGCCCATGTGCCCGTGGCCCGGGTGCCCAACCTTCCCGCCCTTCTGGACGACTTGAAAAAGCGGGGCGTCTGGGTATTCGGCACGGCGGCGGACGGGGCCACGGCCCTTTACGACGCGGATTTGAAGGGCCCCGCCGCCATCGTCATCGGCAGCGAGGGCAGCGGCATGGGCCGCCTGGTCGCCGAGCGCTGCGATTTCCTGGTCAGCATCCCCATGCGGGGAAAGCTCTCCTCTCTGAACGCCTCCGCCGCCGCGGCCATATTGCTTTACGAGGCTGTCCGCCAAAGACTTTAAACATTCCCAACCCCTTCCAAAGGAGGGACCCCCATGACCCCGAAGGACGACAAGAACATCCCCGTCCCCGCCCCGGAGGACGATTACTCCCTGGAAGAGATTCTGGCGGAGTACGGCGGCAGCCTGGAGCACCACCTGCTTCGGGAGACCGAAGCCCCCGCTGATTCTGAGCCGCCCGCCGCCCCGGCGGAGCCCGCTCCGGACCAGGAGCCGGAAACGCCGCCCGTTCCCGAGCCCCCGCCGGAGGAGGAAGCGCCGCCTTCCCCGCCGCCGGAGCCCCCTTCCGCTCCTCCCGCCCCGGACCCCCTCCAGGAGGCCGAGCGGGCGGCGGCGGCGGACGTGGCCCGGCTGAATATCCCCCACCCCAAGCCCATCTCCCTGGAGGACGTGGTGGGCAGCACCGTGGACGCGGTGATGGAGGAGGCCCGGGAGCCCATTCTGCCCCCGAAACGGGGCCTGTTCTCCCGCAAGCCCCTGGAGGAGACGGAGTCTCTCCCCCCGCCGCCGGAACCGGAGCCGGAACCCGACCCGGAGCCCATCGGCCCCGAGCCCACCCTCTGGGAGGCTGCCCACGACGCCCGCCAGCTTTACATCCGCCGGAAGCACACGGTGGTCCTGCCCCTGGTCACGGCCCTGCCCCCCACGCTGTTCCTGCTTTTGGAGCGGTATCAGGTGAAGGTGCCCTACTGGTCCGGGGACCGGGAGGTCCAGTGCGTGGTTTTGCTCGTCTGCCTGGGGCTGACGGCACTGCTGTGCCGCCATGTGTTTCTCAAGGGCTTCGGCATGCTGCTGCGCCGCCGGTGCGTGGCGGAGCTGCTGGTGTCCCTCTCCGTCCTGGTTTCGGGGCTGGACTGCGCCGCCCGGCTTTTGGGCGGGCGGACCGGCGGAGCCATGCCCTACGCCTCCGTCAGCTGCCTGGGGCTGGTGTTCGCCCAGTGGGGCGTCCGCCGGGAGAGCAAGGGGAATTACGACATGCTCCGGGCCGCCTCCCTGGACGAGGACCCGCCCTATCTGGTGGCCGCCACCTCCCAGGGGGCCTGCAAGCAGCGGGGCTCCGTCCCTGGCTTCTTCACCACCGCCGCCCGGAGCGACGCGGCCACCCTCTGGCAGACGGCGCTGCTGCCCGCCTTTTTGGCGGCGGCCCTGGTCTTCGCGGGCCTGAGCTCCGCGGGACAGGAGCGGGGCGGGGACTTTTTGCTGAACCTCTCCGCCATCCTCCCGGCGGCGGCCACCTTTTCCCTGCCCCTGTGCTGGGCCCTGCCCTGGTCCAAGCTGTCGGAGCACCTCCAGAGGACCGGCTGTGCCGTGGCCGGCTGGTCCGGGGCCCAGAAGATCAGCGCCCGGCGGCGGATGATTGTCACTGACTCGGACCTCTTCCCCCCCGGCGCCGTCCAGCTCAACGGGCGGAAGCTCTTCGCCGAGACACAGGAGCAGGCCGTCTCCCTGGCGGCGTCCATGGCCCGGGCCGCCGGGTCCGGCCTGGAGCGCCTCTTCAACAACCTGGTCCGCAGCGAGGGGGGCCGCTATGAGAAGGTGGACGACTTCAGCTTCTACGAGGAGGGCGGCTGGTCCGGGACCATCAAGGGCGAGTCCGTGCTGATGGGCGGCATCTCCTTCATGCGGAAAATGAACATCCGGCTGCCCGCGGACGTGAACCTGAAAACCGGCGTGTTTCTGGCGGTGGACAAGGAGCTCATCGCGGTCTTCGCCGTGAAGTACAGCCCCTCGGAGAACGTGGACTTCGCCATGAAGCTGATGCAGCGCAGCCGCATCCAGCCCATCCTGGCCTCCCGGGACCCCAACATCACCCCCTCCCTCATCAAGCGGAAGTTCAGCCGGGGGGCGCACATGGAATACCCCAGCCTCTCAGAGCGCATCGCCCTCAGCGAGGCGGAGAAGGACCGGGACCTGCCCCGGGCCCTGCTGTTCCGGGAGGGGTTGCTGCCCTACGCGGAAACGGTGGCGGGAAGCCTCCGGCTCTGCAAGGCGGTCCGCCGGGCGGCGGCCATTTCGCTGCTTGGCAGCTGGGCGGGGACCCTGCTGACCTTCTACCTCACAAGCCTGGGGGCCTATGAGCTGCTGAACCCCCTGGCGCTGGAGGTCTTCCTGCTGCTTTGGACCCTGCCGGTGCTGCTGATGGCGGACTGGACGGGGCGCTATTAAACTGTTAAGGAGTGGAATTTATGGGTAAATTTGACGGCGTGCTGCTGGCCAGCGACTTTGACAACACGCTTTTATACACCGAGGACGCCCTGCGCACCGGCGGGCCGGTGCCCCCCCTGCCGGAGCGGAACCGGGAGGCCCTGGCCTATTTCATGGCCCAGGGGGGACGCTTCGCCATCGCCACGGGCCGGGCCCTTCCCGCCTTTCTCCGCCACGCGGGAGACGTTCCCATGAACGCCCCCGGCGTGGTGTGCAACGGCGCGGCCATTTATGATTTTGAGAAAGGCGAGTACCTGGAAACCGCCATGCTGGACGAGGCCGCCCGGCAGCGGGGCCAGGCGGCGCTGGACCGCTTCCCCGGCGTGGCCGTGGAGGCGTACCACATCGACAATATCATCCATGTGGTCCACCCCAACGCCATTTCCCGCCAGCATGAGCACATGACCCACGCGGAGCTCACCGAGGCCCCCTCCCTGCCGGAGGTGCCCCTGCCCCTGGGGAAGCTCCTCTTCGAGGCGGACCACGAGACGCTGGAGGAGGTTCTGGCCTTCTTTACGGCGCAGGGGTGGGCGGAGGACTATGAGCTGATTTTCTCCGTCTCCCATCTGCTGGAAATGACCATCAAGGGGGCCAGCAAGGGCGGCATGGTCCGCCGCCTGGCCGCCCGGCTTGGAATCTCCATGGAACACGTCTACTGCGCCGGGGACGAGGCCAACGACCTCTCCATGCTTCAGGCCGCCGCCGAGGGCTTCGCCCCCGCCAACGCCTCCCCCGCCGTCCGGGAGTCCGGGGCCACGGTGGTCTGCGGCGCCCGGGAGGGGGCCATCGCGGACGTGATTGCGATACTGGATAAAAAATACTCCTGAAATACGGCAAGCCCGGCGGGTCCTCCGCCGGGTTTTTTCTGTCTCCGCCCCTTGCAATTTCCCGTGAGCGTGCTACAATAAACGGCGTAGTAAGCAAACGCGACGAAACGATTTTAAGAGAGGGTGACACAAACAGCATGGAATGGACAATGACGGGAGGCGTCCCCGGCACAGTCTCACTGATGCAGGGCAACGAGGCCATTGTGCGGGGCGCGGTGGAGGCCGGAATTCACTTCGCCGCCTCCTACCCCGGTTCCCCCTCCTCCCAGGTGCTGGGAATGCTGGGCAAAATTGCCCGGGAGCGGGGCTTTTACGCGGAGTGGTCCACCAACGAGGTCTGCGCCTTGCAGGCCTGTACCGGCGCGTCCCTGGCAGGCGGGCGGGCTTTGTGCGTGGTGAAGCAGAACGGCCTTTTGTGCGTGGCGGACGCGCTCCACTGCGCCGCCCAGGCCGGGGTGAAGGGGGGGCTTGTGATCGTCTCCAGCGACGACCCCAGCGCCCACTCCTCCACCAATGAGTTTGACTCTCGCTGGCAGGCCATGTCGGCGGGCATCCCCCTGCTGGAGCCCACCACCATGCAGGAGGCCAAGGACATGATCCCCTACGCCTTCGACCTCAGCGAAAAGGTGGGGCAGATCGTGCTGATTCGGGTTACCACCCGGGTCTGCCACGGCCGGGGCAACGTGACCCTGGGTCCCCTGCCGGAGAAGCTCCGGCCCCTGGAGCGGGTGAAGGAGTGGGACCGGATGGTCTGCGTCTCCTACATGCACGGCCCCGCCCTCCAGAAGCTGGAAAAGCTCCGGGGCCTTTTTGAGGACAGCCCCTGCAACTACTACGAGGGCCCGGAGGCCCCGAAAAAGCTCGTCATCGCCGGGGGCACCGGGCGGCTCTACGGCCAGGAGGCCCTCCGCCGCCTGGGTATGGACCGGGAGACCGGCTTCATGGCCCTGGGAACCCTGTGGCCCCTGCCGGAGAACTACATATTGCCCTATCTCCGCGCCGCGGAGGAGGTTTTGATCCTGGAAGAGGTAGACCCCTTCCTGGAGCGGGCGGTCCAGGCCCTGGCGGGCCGGGAGGGCCTAAGCATCCGGTTCCTGGGCCGGGACAACGCCCTGCCCGCCGTGGGCGAGCTGGACCCGGACGTGGTTACCGCCGCCATCTGCCGCCTCACCGGCGCGGCCCTGCCCGAAAAGAAGGCCGCGGGCGAGCTGGAGCTCCCCGTCCGGGAGATGAGCTTCTGCGCGGGCTGCCCCCACCGGGCCACCTTCTACCTTTTGAAGCGGGCCATGCGGCAGGAGAAGCACCCCGGCGTGGTGGTGGGCGACATCGGCTGCTACTTCATGGCGGGCCAGTCCGCCGGGCAGTATGCCTGGCAGACCTGCAACTGCATGGGCTCCGGCGTCAGCGTGGCCGAGGGGCTGGGCCAGCTGACCAACTACGGCCTGGACCAGAAGGTGGTCACCATGTGCGGCGATTCCACCTTCTTCCACACCATCCTCCCCGGCCTGGTGAACGCAACCTATCACAACGCCAATATGCTTTTGATTGTCCTGGACAACTCCGCCACGGCCATGACCGGCTTCCAGCCCCACCCGGGCACCGGCCTTACCGCCATGGGGGACCAGGTGAAGCCCATGGACATCCCCAAGATTCTGGACGCCGTGGGCTGCAACGTGGAAGTGGCGGACCCCTTCGAGGTGGTGGAGGCGGAGAAGACCCTCCGCCGGATGCTGGACCAGCCGGGGATGAACGTCCTTATCATGCGCCAGCCCTGCGCCACCCTCATGACCAAGGAGCGGAGCAAGAAGCCCGTCCGGGTCTACGTGGACCAGGACGTGTGCATCGGGGACGGCTGCGGCTGCGACAAGTACTGCTCCCGGGTCTGGGGCTGCCCCGGCAACACCTGGGACTTCAAGAAAAACAAGGCGCTCATCGACCCCGTCACCTGCGTGGGGTGCGGCGTGTGCGCCAAGCTGTGCCCCTCCGGGGCCATCAAAGTGGATAGGGGGGAAGAAGCATGAAGCTGAAATACGATCCCTTGAACATCGTGGTCTGCGGCATCGGCGGGCAGGGCAACGTGCTGGCCGCCGAGACTCTGGGCACCGCCATGTGCGACCGGGGCTGCCGGGTGGCCGTGGGGGAGACCTACGGCGCCAGCCAGCGGGGCGGCTCCGTCATGAGCCATGTCCGGGTTTCCGAAAAATGGGACCCCAGCGTGCTGATCCCCGCCGGAGAGGCCCACATCATCATCGGCTTCGAGCCCCTGGAGACGCTCCGCATCGCCCGGAAGTACGCCGGGGCGGACACCGTTACCGTCTACGATCCCCGGCCCGTCTATCCCCTGGGCGTCCTCCAGGGTGTTCAGACCTACCCGCCCCTGGAGGAGCTCCAGGCGGAAATTGAACAGCTTTCCAGCGTGGCCCTGGCCATTCCGGCGGCGGACATCGCCATGGAGGCCGGGGACTCCCGGGCCGCCAACATCGCGCTGCTGGGGGCCTTCAGCCAGCTCTCCGCCGCCCCGCTGAGCGGGGAGGACCTGGAGAAGATTCTGGCCCAGCGGTTTAAAGGAAAGGTGCTGGAGCTGAACCGGAAAGCCTTCGCCATGGGCCGGGAGGCCGCGAAGAAAGGGGGCGCGGTGTGATGGAGACCATTCGCGTCGTGTTCCGCCACCCCCAGGGCAAGGCTCCCCTGACGCTGGAGCTGCCCCGGGACACCCGCTTTTCCGCCCTGACGCCGCTGCTCTATGAGAACCGCTTTGTGGAACAGCAGAAGCCGGGCTGGCGCTGCCTCTATCAGGAGCACCTGTGCGGCATGAAGCACACACTGGCCGATTATGTGCCGGAGGGCGCGGAGGAGATCGTTTTGGACCTCTTCGGCTTCTCCCAGGTGCTGGTGTAAAGGAGGAGTGGGAAACATGTTAAGTACGATTGCGTTAGACACCCAGGTCCTCCGTCCGGGCCTGTGCACCGGCTGCGGGGCCTGCCAGGGCCTTTGCCCCTACTGGGGCAGCGTGGACGGGCGGACCGTCTGCTTCTTCGACTGCGAGCGGGCCGATGGCCGCTGCCAGCGCTTCTGCCCACGGATGCCCACCGATCTGGACGCCCTGCGGAAGCAGTTTTTCCCCGAGGACACCATCCTCCCGGAGATCGGCCCCTTCCTGGGGCTGTACCTGACCCGGGCCGCCGACGAATCCATCCGCTCCAAGGCCCAGCACGGCGGCAGCATGACCGCCCTGGTGGAGCTGGCCCTGAAGGAGGGCTTCATCGACGCCGCGGCCCTGACCCGCTCCCAGGGGGGCCTGAACCCCGAGGGCGTGCTGGCCGTCACGGCGGAGGAGGTCCGGGCCTGTTCCGGCTCCAGCTTCCAGGTGCCGCCCACCCTGGCGGTGCTGAACAAGGTGCTGAAAGAGGACCGGTTCCACAGCATCGGCGTGGTGGGCACCCCCTGCAAAACCTTGGCGGTCTATAAAATGAAGGCCAATCCCCTTCCGGAAAACGACAACCACTCCGGGAACATCGGCATGGTGTTCGGCCTCTTCTGCGGCTGGGGCCTGGACTGGGACGGCCTAAACGCCCTGGCGGCCAAACACGCCGACCCGGCCAAGGTCTCCCACATGGACATCCCCCCCAGCAAGTACCACTCCCTGGAGCTCCGGGAGGACGGCCAAACCGTCTCCGTTAACCTGGACGAGGTGACGCCCCTGGTCCGCTCCGGCTGCCGTTACTGCGCCGACATGACGGCGGAGTTCGCGGACCTCTCCATCGGCGGCGCCCGGAGCGCCGGCGGCTGGGACGTGGACAAGGGCTGGAACCAGATCATTGTCCGCTCGGAGAAGGGGCGGCAGCTCCTGGACCTGGCCCGGGAGAAGGGCGTGCTGGAGTTCAAGGACGCCATGGAGGGCGGCCTGGAGAAGCTCAAAAAAGCGTCTCTTGGAAAGAAGCGCACGGCGGTCAAGAACCTCCGGGAGCTCACCGGTAAGCCGGACGGCCTGGGGTATCTGAATCCCAGCCGGGAAATGTTCCAGGACCTGTAAACGTAAAAACGTGAAAAGAGGCGCGCCCCCGCGGGGGCGCGCCTCTTTTCACAGCTCCATGTCCAGAAGCACCATATCCGTCAGCCGCCGCCCCGCCTCATAGATCGGGTGGTCGTAGTTTTCCACAAAAAAGCCCTCGATCCGGCCGCACTCCCGAAAGCCGCAGGCCTCGTAAAACGGCAGGGTCAGCGGACTGTCCCCGGTGCCCACGAGAAGACGCTTCCCCCGTCCCCGGCACTGCCGGACCACATGCTCCACCATGGCCCGCCCGTAGCCCTGCCTCTGGCTCTCCGGGGCCACGGCGAGGTTTTTGATTTCAAAATCCCCGGCCCCTTCCTCCGTCACCACACAGACGGCCCGGAGCCCGCCGTCGTACAGGGCCCATAAGGTCCCCCGGTCCAGATAGCGGTTTATCATGGCCTCTTGCTCGTCCCCCAGAAGCAGCAGCGGGAGGAAGGCCCGCTTGCTGTCAGAAATTGTGCGAAATTCCATGAAAACCTCCCGGTGAAACCGGGCATTCTAAGCCCGGAGGTGATTTAGGATGTACGGCGCGGAATATTTGAGCCTGGAGGACCTTTTAGACCAGGACCCCTCGGCCTATGAGTTTTTCCAGACCCTGTCCCCGGAGGCCAAGGCGCTTTTGGAGGAGGACGGCAGCGTGACCTCCTTTGCCCGCCTCCAGTCCAAGACGGCCCAGATGCGGCGGGCCGGGCTGATGGAGTGAGAAAAAGCCGCCTGGGTTTTGACCCAGGCGGCTTTGCCCGCGGTTTTCAGCGGCCCCTCTTGAGATGGAATTTCTGCGTCTCGTCCTCCAGCTTGTGGACCTCCTCGAAGAGCTCCGAGCTGACGGCGGCGGACTCCTCGCTGCTGGCGGAGTTCGTCTGGACCACGGCGGAAATCTGGCCGATGCCCTCGGTGACTTGGGCGATGGAGGCGGATTCCGCCTGGATGGCCTCGGCGATGGTGTTGATGGTGGTATTGGACTGCATAACCAGATCCAGGGTCTTTTTCAGGGACTCGGAAACCTGACCCACGATGCGGCTGCCCTGCTCCGTGGCCTGGACGGAGTTGTCAATGAGGTCCTTGGTGGCCTTGGCAGCCTCGTCGGACCGGGTGGCCAGGGAGCGCACCTCGTCGGCTACCACGGCGAAGCCCTTGCCGGCGGAGCCCGCCCGAGCGGCCTCCACGGCGGCGTTCAGGGCCAGGATGTTCGTCTGGAAGGCGATGTCCTCGATGGTGGCGATGATGCGCCCGATTTCCTGGGAGGACTTGGTGATGTCGCTCATGGCGGAGACCATCTGCTCCATCTGCTGGCCGCTGAGGGTCACCTGCTCGCCGGTGAGGCGGGCGCTTTCCAGGGCGGTGGCGGCGGACTGGACGTTTCGCGACGCGCCCTTGGACAAATCGTCCAGGGTGGCGTAGAGCTCTTCCACGGCGCTGGCCTGCTCCGTGGCGCCCTGGGCCAGGGCCTGCGCGCCGCTGGAGAGCTGGCCGGCGTTGCTGGAAACCCGGCCCTGGGTGTGAATGATGCTGCCAAGGGTGTCGGAGATGGTGGAGGTAAAGCTGTTCAGGGACGACTCAATGGACTGGAAATCGCCGATGTAAGGCGTGGAGGTGGCCACATCGAAGTTCCCCTGGGACAGCTGGCCCATGATGCGGTTGATGTCCTCCACATAGCTGTGGATGAGGCCCACGGAGTCCTCCAGGGTTTTGGCCAGCTCGCCCAGCTCGTTTTCAGACTGGTAGTCCATTTGCAGGTCCAGGCGGCCCGCCTGGAGGGGACGGGCCCGGTCGGTAATCAGGAGGATGGGCTTTACCACATGCTTGCCCACGTAGGTGACCAGGCTGATGAGGCAGAACAGCGCCAGAACCAGGCAGAGGAAGCACACCAGCTGCATCTGGAGAATCATGGTGTGCATGCGGGCCAAGCCGTCGTTGTTGGCGGTGGTTTCCATTTCCACGATCTTGTCCAGCTTGCCCACCAGGGTGGTGATGTTGGACAGGATGGTTTCCTGGTAGTAGTTCTGGGCCTGGGCGGGGCTGGTTTTCAGCAGGCTCAGCACATGGGTGGCGGACTCGTGAATTTCCTTATGCAGGGGCTCCAGCTCGCTGCGCAGGGACGAAATGGCGGGGTCGCTGATTTCCTCGCTCCCGTAAATCCACTGGCCCAGGGTGCAGGCGGTGGGGTCGGTGCTTCCGGTGAACTCGGCCCCGGCGTAAAGGGCGTTGCTGAGGTTGCTGGCCCATTTATAATGGGCGGTCTCCGCTCCCTGGGCCCGCTGGAGCAGCTCGGCGGCCTGGGTGTTGGAGTCCTGGACGCTTTGAATGCGCAGAATGTTGGCTGTGGTCACAAAGCTGAACAGCAGGATAGAGGCCACGGCGGCGATGGCACGGGTCCACACGGTTTTCTTAATGCTTTTTTTCATGTTCATAAACTATGTATCCTCCCACTCGGTTTTGAATTGAGCAATGGTTTCATTATATCATACTTCCATCATAATGCAACAGGAACCGAAAAGTTGCTTGCGAAAAATTTTCCCGAAACCGGCCTGTTCAGCAAAATCACGAAAACGGTTGTCCGCCAACGGGAGACGCGATTCCGGTGAAAATTTCCCGGTATTTTAAAATGTCCGCCAAAGAGAGACAAAAGGCCGCCGGTTTGAAAGCCCGGCCCGGAGGGGGCGGCGAAATCCGGGGAATCTTTCTGTGAAGAATTTACCTTGCAAAATCAGGGAAAACGACGTAAAATAATCGGCATACCAGGACGAAGGTCCTATTTGTATAGGAGGATGAAAAGAATGAGAAAGTTTTTCGCGATGCTTCTGGCTCTTGTCATGGCGCTGAGTCTGGCCGCCTGCGGCGGCGGTTCCGGGGATACCCAGCCCTCCGGCGGTTCCGGGGATGCCCAGACCTCCGGCGGGGACAAGGTGGTCAAAATCGGCGTCTTCGAGCCCGCCACCGGCGACTCCGGCGCGGGCGGCAAGCAGGAGATGCTGGGCATGCAGTACGCCAACAAGGAAACCCCCTCGGTGGTAATCGGCGGGGAGACCTATAGCGTCGAGCTGGTCTACGCCGACAACGCCTCCGACGCCGCCAAGGCGCCCACCGCCGCCTCTCAGCTGGTGAGCCAGGACGTGAGCCTGGTGCTGGGCACCTACGGCTCCAGCTGCGCCATTGCCGGCGGCCCCATCTTCGGCGAGGCGGGCCTGGCCGCCATCGGCGTCACCTGCACGAACCCCGGCGTCACCGCGGGCAACGACTACTACTTCCGCATCTGCTTCCTGGACCCCTTCCAGGGCACCGTCCTTGCAAACTTCGCCACGGAGAAGTTCGCCGCCAAGAAGGCGTACCTTCTGGGCGAGCTGGGCAACGACTACGACCAGGGCCTTCTGAACTACTTCGAGCAGGCCTTTGACGGCGAGTGCGTGAAGGCCTCCTTCCCCACCAATACCTCCGACTTCTCCACCTATCTGAACCAGGCCGTGGCCGAGGGCGCGGACGTTATCTTCTGCCCTGTGTCCATCGCCTACTCCACCCAGATTGTGAAGCTGGCCGCCTCCATGGGTCTGGAGACTCCCATCCTGGGCTCCGACACCCTGGACAGCAACATGGTCCTGGAGGCCGCCAAGGGCTCCGGCGTGAAACTCTACGTCTCCACCTTCTATCAGGAGGGCGGCTCTCCCGAGTTTGACGAGGGCATCAAGGCCTGGCTGGCGGAGGATTCCACGGCCATGACCAACAACGGAGGAAACGACACCATCGCGGCGGTGACCGCCATGGGCTATGACGCCTACTACGTGGCCCTGGAGGCCCTGAAGGCCGCCGGTTCTCCCGACAAGGCCGCCGTCAAGGCCGCCCTGCCCAGCCTGAGTTACACCGGCGTCTCCGGCGCGATTGCCTTTGACGACGTGGGCGACGCCATCCGGGATACCGCCTATATCAAAACGGCGGACAACACAGCCGGGGCCTGGACCCTGGAAACCGTCCAGACCGTCAAATAAGAACCGAATACCCGCGCTTAAATCCGTTGGCCTGTCGGGGGAAATCCCCCGACAGGCATCGGCGTTTCACGGGAGCGCCCCGAAAAAGGCTTCCGGCGGCGGCTTCTTTCGGGACGGTCCCGTATCCCCGCGCGTTCCCCACAACAAAACGACAAGGGAGGGTTCCCTCGTGCAATACGCCATTTCCATCCTGCTCTCCGGCGTGTCCCTGGGCGGGCAGTACGCCCTGATCGCCATCGGGTACACCATGGTCTACGGCATCCTGCGCCTGATCAACTTCGCCCACGGCGACGTGTTCATGGTGGCGGGCCTGATGATGGTCTACCTCACCGCCAGCCTGCCCCTGGCGGCGTCCATCCCCCTGGTGCTGGTTCTGACGGTGCTTTTGGGCTTCATCATCGAGCGGGCGGCCTACAAGCCCCTGCGGGAGGCGCCCCGGATGAGCGTCATGATTTCCGCCATCGGCGTCAGCTACCTGCTCCAGAACCTGGCTACCTATGTCACCGGCGGCCTGCCCAAGATGTACCCGGAGATTCCGGGCATCTCCAACACCATCACCATCGCCGGCGTGCCCACGAAGGTGGTCACCGTGGTGACCCCCGTCCTGGTGCTGGTGCTGGTGCTGGCCCTGACCCAGCTCATCCACCACACCAAGGTGGGCATGGCCATGCGGGCCGTGGCCAAGGACTTCGAGACCGCCCAGCTCATGGGCATCAAAATCAACGCGGTTATCTCCGTCACCTTCATCATCGGCTCCTTCCTGGCGGCGGTGGGCTCCGTGCTGTACTTCACCAACTATCAGTCCATCGTCCCCCTGTCCGGCGCGCTGCCGGGGCTCCGGGCCTTCGTGGCGGCGGTGTTCGGGGGCATCGGCTCCATTCCCGGGGCTGTGGTGGGGGCCTTCATCATCGGCATTTCCGAGAGCGTCATCAAGGGCTCCAGCTGGAGCATCTTTTCCGACGCCTTCACCTTTGCCCTGCTGATCATCATCCTGGTGGTGAAGCCCACGGGCCTCTTCGGTGAAAAGGTCACCGACAAAGTGTAAGGGGGCGGACGGTATGAAGAAAACAGTCAACAAGAGCGCCTGGGCCGGCCTCCTCTGCGCGGCGGCCCTGCTGGCGCTGGTGGTTATCCTGGAAAACGTGCTGGACCCGAACAAAAACATCATGGTCTTCGCCGCCCTGAAAAAAGGCGCGGTCTATGCCCTGGTGGCCGTGTCCATGAACCTGCTCAACGGCTTCACGGGCCTCTTTTCCCTGGGGCAGGCGGGCTTCATGCTGCTGGGCGCGTACACCTACGCGATTTTGACCATCCCCGTTTCCCAGCGGGAGGCGGTCTACTATATCTACAACGGCTCCGCCGTCAACTTCTCCCTGCCGGAGCTTTTCGGCGGCGGGGCGTTCGGCCTGGTGCTGGGCGTGGTGCTGGCGCTGGTCCTGGGGGGCTGCGTGGCCGCCGCCGTGGCGTGGCTCATCGGCCTGCCGGTGCTGCGGCTGAAAAGCGACTATCTGGCCATCGCCACCCTGGGCTTCGGCGAGATCATCCGGGCGGTGTTCCAGTGGGATAAGCTGGGGCCCGTCACCAACGGGGCCAACGCCCTGAAAAACTTCCCCACCTTCTCCAGCTTCAATATTACAAACGGCTCCGGGGAGACGGTGCTGCGCCTTTCCACCTTCACGGCCTTCCTGCTGGCGGGGATCTGCATCGCCGTGGTTGTCCTGCTCATCAACTCCACCTACGGCCGGGCCTTCAAGGCCATCCGGGACGACGAGGTGGCGGCGGAGGCCATGGGCATCAACCTCTCCAAGCACAAGCGGCTGGCCTTTGTTATCAGCTCCTTCTTCGCCGGGGTGGGGGGCGGCATGTTCGCCATGTTCGCCAACCAGGCCCAGGCCAAGACCTTCACCACCGCCATGACCTATGAAATTCTGCTGATTGTGGTCATCGGCGGCATCGGCTCCGTGTCGGGAAGCTGCATCGCGGCGTTCCTGTACGTGGCCGCCAGCGAGTGGTGGCTCCGCTTCCTGGACGCGGAGACCTTCATCGGCGGGTTCAAGGTGCCCCTGCTCCGCAACGGCTTCCGCATGGTGGTGTTCTCCGTGGTCATTATGATTGTGGTGCTGTTCTTCCGGAGGGGCATCATGGGAGACAAGGAGCTGCCGGACCTCTTGAAGAAACGCCGGAAGGAGGGGGCAAAATGAAGGAGAACGTATTGAAAGTGGAAAACGTCACCATGCAGTTCGGCGGCGTGGTGGCGGTGGATAACCTCAATCTGGAGGTCGGCAAAGGAGAAATCGTGGCCCTCATCGGCCCCAACGGCGCGGGGAAGACCACGGCCTTCAACGTCATCACCGGGGTCTACCAGCCCACCAACGGGGCCGTCTGGTTCCAGGGGGAGAAAATCGTGGAGAACCACCCCCAAGGGAAGATGAAGCAGCAGTACAAGGGGGAGCACGCCGGGGATTATGCCCAGGTGCTGGCCCCCACCCCGGACAAGGTGACCCGGCTGGGCATGGCCCGGACCTTCCAGAACATCCGGCTGTGGAAAAGCCAGACGGTGTTTGACAACGTGCTCATCGCCAAGCACTGCCGGGCCACCAGCAACGTGTTTTCCGCCGCGTTCCGCCTGAACCGGAAGGAGGAGGCGGCCCAGCGGGAAAACGTGCTGGAGCTTTTGGAGACCGTGGGCCTGGCGGACGTGAAGGACGAACCGGCCACCTCCCTGCCCTACGGCAAGCAGCGGCGGCTGGAGATCGCCCGGGCCCTGGCGGCGGAGCCGAAGCTGCTGCTTTTGGACGAACCGGCGGCGGGCATGAACCCCCAGGAGACCGAGGAGCTGACGGCCTTCATCGGCGAGATCCGGGACCGCTTCCATTTGACGGTGTTCCTCATTGAGCACCACATGAACCTGGTCATGAACATCTCCGACCGGATTTACGTCCTGGACTTCGGCAAGCTGATTGCCCAGGGCGACCCGGCGGCAATTCAAAACGACAAGCGCGTCATTGACGCCTATCTGGGGGTGAGCGAGGATGCTTAAAATTGAAAACCTCCACGTCAGCTACGGCGGCATCCAGGCCCTCCGGGGCATCTCCCTGGAGGTGCCCGACGGCAAAATCGTCACGCTGATCGGCGCCAACGGCGCGGGCAAGTCCACCACCCTGCGGACCATCACGGGCCTTGTCAAGGCGTCCTCCGGCTCCATCCAGTGGAACGGGGAGGAGCTTTTGGGCAGGTCCATCGATAAAATCGTGGGCTCCGGCATCGCCATGAGCCCCGAGGGGCGGCGGGTCTTCGCCGACATGTCGGTGGTGGAAAACCTCCGCATCGGGGCCTATCTCCGAACGGACAAGGCGGAGATTGAAAAGGACGTCCAGTGGGTCTACAGCCTCTTCCCCCGGCTGGAGGAGCGGAGCTGGCAGCTGGCGGGCACCCTCTCCGGCGGTGAGCAGCAGATGCTGGCCGTGGGCCGGGCGCTGATGTCCCGCCCCAAGCTGATGATGCTGGACGAACCCTCCCTGGGCCTGGCGCCCTTGGTGGTACAGGACATTTTCTCCATCATCAGGGAAATCAACAAGCAGGGCGTGACGGTGCTCCTCATTGAGCAGAACGCCAACATGGCTCTGAAAATCGCGGACCTGGCCTATGTGCTGGAGACGGGGAACATCACCATGTCCGGCACCGGCGCGGAACTCCTGGCCAACGAGAAGGTCCGGGAGGCGTATTTAGGAAAAAACGGCTGAAAAAAGCCGCCTCAACAGGGGCCCTCAGGGGCCCCTTTTTTGTACACTTCTTTACTCCGCCGGGAGGCTGGAAGGACCTGGAAAAGCGGCGGAAAAATTTTCAGTTAGCGGCAGCAAAGTACTGGACAAGGGGAAAATAGTTTGATATAATCCGAGAAAATCGATTACGGAGCGGGCGATTGGCAAAAAAAGGACATTCGCCGTGCCTGCTTCATAAGATAAAAACAGATAGGAGGCCGTATCATGGACGTAACAGCGATTGGTGAGATTCTGATTGACCTGACCCAGACAGGGGTCAACGCGGCGGGGGTGCCCCAGTTCTCCGCGAACCCCGGCGGGGCGCCCGCCAACGTCGCGGTGGCGGCGGCCCGTCTGGGGGCCAAATCCGCCTTCTGGGGCAAGGTGGGGGACGACGGTTTCGGGAATTACCTTCGGAAGGTGCTGACGGACAACGGCGTGGACGCCTCCGGCCTGCGCACGGGGAGCCAGCCCACCACCATGGCCGTGGTGTCCGTGGACGAGGCTGGGGAGCGGAGCTTCCGCTTCCTCCGGGGGGCGGACCGGGACGTCTGCCCCGAGGAGGTGGACGAGGACGCGGTGCTGAGGAGCAAGATCCTCCACTTCGGCTCCGTCAGCCTGACGGCGGGCATGAGCCGTAGCGCCACCATCTTCGCCGCCCGGACGGCCCACAAAAACGGCGGCCTTGTGAGCTACGACCCCAATTACCGCCCCGTCCTCTGGGCCAATCAGGCCGAGGCGGCGGAGTGGATGACGATTCCCCTGCCCCTGGTGGACATCATCAAGCTGGCGGAGGAGGAGCTGCCCCTGCTGGCCGGAACGGCGGACCTGGAGGAGGGGACCCGTATTCTGGAGGAGCGGGGCCTGTCCCTCATTATGGTCACCCTGGGGGGCGAGGGCGTGTTCTGCCGCTGGAAGGGAGCGTCCTGGCATCAGCCCGGCGTGCCCGTAAAGGTAGCCGACACCAACGGCGCGGGGGACACCTTCCTGGGGGCTGTCCTCAGCCGCCTGTGTGCCCGGGGGGAGAAGCCCCTGGAGGGCCTGGAACGGGCGGAGCTGAAGGACATTCTGGCCTTTGCCAACCGGGCGGCGGCGTTCACCTGCTCCCGCAGCGGGGCCATCCCCGCCATGCCCGCCCTGGCGGAGCTGGAGGGAGGGCGGATGCCGTGAGGCCCTCCATCTTTGACCAGCGCCTGGCCCGGCATTATGACGAGCTGAAATGGCTGTACTGTGAGCTCTACCGGGACGAGGCGGCGTTCTCGGACTTTGTGGAAATGCTCCGCCGCAGCTGGGAAGAGCGGAAGAAACCCCTCCGGGACCAGGACAGGAAGCGGGAGGCGGACCCGGACTGGTACAGAAGGCGGGACCTCCTGGGCATGATGCTCTACGTAAACGCCTTTGCCGGGGATTTAAACGGCGTGAAGGAGAAGCTGGGCTACCTCCGGGAGTGCGGCGTGAACTACCTGCACCTGATGCCCCTGCTGGAAAGCCCCAAGGGCCGCAGCGACGGGGGCTACGCCGTCAGCGATTTTCGGAAGGTCCAGCCGTCTCTTGGGACCATGGAGGATTTGGAGTCCCTGGCGGACGCCTGCCGCCGCCGGGGAATGAGCTTGTGCCTGGACTTTGTGATGAACCACACCAGCGAGGACCACGCCTGGGCGAAGCGGGCCCGGGCGGGGGAGGCGGAATACCGGGACCGCTATTTCTTCTACGACTCCTGGGACATCCCCCGGGAGTTTGAAAAGACGGTGCCCCAGGTGTTCCCCACCACCGCGCCGGGGAGCTTCACGGAGCTTCCGGACGGCTCCGTGGTCATGACCAACTTCTATCCCTACCAGTGGGACCTGAATTACGCCAATCCCGCGGTGTTCCGGGACATGACGGAGAACCTGCTGTACCTTGCGAACCGGGGGATCGACGTAATCCGCCTGGACGCCATCCCCTACATCTGGAAGGAGCTGAGCACCGGCTGCCGCAACCTGCCCCAGGTACATACCCTGTCCCGGATGCTGCGGATGGTGACGGAGATCGTCTGCCCCGGCGTGCTGCTGCTGGGGGAGGTGGTCATGGAGCCCGTCAAGGTGGCCCCTTATTTCGGCACCACAGAGAAGCCCGAGTGCCACATGCTCTATAACGTCACCACCATGGCCGCCACCTGGCACACCCTGGCCACGGGGGACGCCTCCCTCTTAAAGCGGCAGATGGAGGCCGTCTGCGCCCTGCCCAAGGACTTCCTCTTCCTCAACTACCTCCGCTGCCACGACGACATCGGCTGGGGCCTGGATTATCCCTGGCTGGCGCAGACCTCCGGCACGGACGAGGTGGCCCACAAGAAATTCCTCAACGACTGGTTTACCGGCAAATGGCCCGGCAGTCCCAGCCGGGGGGAGCTCTATAACGACGACCCCCGCCTGGGGGACGCCCGCCTCTGCGGCACCACCGCCTCCCTCTGCGGCGTGGAGGCGGCGGAGGGGGACCCCGCCCTTTTGGAGCGGGCCGTGGCCTGCGATCTGACCCTCCACGCCTGGATGCTCAGCCAGAGCGGCATCCCCGTGATTTACAGCGGCGACGAGGTGGGCCGGCTCAACGACTGGAGCTATCACGATGACCCCGACAAGCGGGAGGACAGCCGCTATCTCCACCGGGGGAACTTCCCCTGGGACCTGGCGGAGCGGCGGACGGACCCGAAGACCTGCCAGGGCAAGCTTTTCCAAGGCCTCCGGCAGATGGAGGCCATCCGGGCGGCGGAGCCCTGCTTTGACGCCCGGGCGGACGTGACCGTGGAGGAGTCCGGCAGCACCCACGTCCTGGCCCTCAGCCGGAGGATGGGAGAGCGGGAGCTGGTGTGCCTGTTCAACTTCAGCGGCGGGTTTGTCCCTGCCCGCGTGGGCCGGGGCGGCGGCTATACCGATCTCCTGTACGGAACCCGGCACCATGGCCTCCGGGATGTGGAGCTGTGGCCCAACGGCTTTGCCTGGCTGCTGCGCGGCTGACGCCGCGAAAGGCGTTTCCCTGCGCGGAAAATCCCTTTGGATTTTCCGCGCTTTTTCAATCAGAAGATATCAAATACTTCCAAATCAGGTAAACGATTAAATAACGTTTGCAAATGGGACGGGGACGTGGTATCCTATAAACAAGACGCCGGGCAATCCGGCCACCACGATCAGAAAGGAAGAAGCTTCATGAAACAGTTCACTTATACGATCACCGATCCCGTGGGCATCCACGCCCGTCCCGCCGGCCTGCTGGCCAAGGCTGCCAAGGCCCTGGACAGCACCGTCACCATCACCAAGGGCGAAAAGTCCGCCGCCGCCACCAAGCTGATGGCTGTCATGGGCCTGGGCGTCAAAACCGGGGAGACGATCACCTTTACCATCGAGGGCGGAGACGAGGAAGCCAGCGCCGCCGCCATGGAGCAGTTCTGCAAGGAAAACATGTAAGGCCGCTGGGAGGGAACCGCTATGCAAGTTGCGACTGGTAAATCCATTCTGAACGGCATTGCCATCGGCCCCCTGCGCATCTATAAGAAAGCGGAGGCCCAGACCACCGTTTCCTCCACCCTCACCCCCGAGGAGGAGTACGCCCGCTTCGACGCCGCCCGGGTCAAGGCCCAGGAGCAGCTGGGGGTCCTGTACGACAAGGCCCTGGACGAGGTGGGGGAGGACAATGCCGCCATTTTTGAGATCCACCAGATGATGCTGGACGACGACGACTATCTGGACGCCGTCCGGGGCATCCTGGAGACCCAGGGGGCCACCGCCGAGTACGCGGCGTCCGCCACCGGGGAAAACTTCGCCGCCGCCTTCGCCGCCATGGAGGACGAGTACATGCGGGCCCGGGCCGCCGACGTGAAGGACATCTCCCGCCGGGTGGTCAACGTCCTTTTGGGCGTGGGCGACGCGGACATGATGGCCGACCAGCCCGCCATTCTGGTGGCCGACGACCTGACCCCCAGCGAAACCGTGCAGCTGGACAAGACGAAGCTCCTGGGTTTCATCCCCCGCCACGGCTCCTCCAACAGCCACACCGCCATTTTGGCCCGGACCATGAACATCCCCGCCCTGGTGGGGGTGGACTTCCAGGACGAATGGGACGGGAAGCTGGCCGTCATCGACGGCTATAACCACTGCGTCTACATCGAGCCCGCGCCGGAGCTCCTCAGCGCCATGGAGGAAAAGCGGAGCAACGATCTCAAGCAGGAGGCCCTGCTCCAGAGCCTGAAGAAAAAGCCCAACGTCACCCTGGACGGCAAAGAGATCAAGGTCTACGCCAACATCGGAAACGCCGGGGACGTGGGGCTGGTCCTCCAGAACGACGCCCAGGGCATCGGATTGTTCCGCAGCGAATTCCTCTACCTGGACTCCCAGGACTACCCCAGCGAGGACCAGCAGTTTATGCTCTACAAGCGGGTGGTGGAGACTATGGCCGGAAAGAAGGTCATCATCCGCACCCTGGACATCGGCGCGGACAAACAGGCGGATTACTTCGGACTGGACAAGGAGGAGAACCCCGCCCTGGGCTACCGGGCCATCCGCATCTGCCTGACCCGGAAGGAGATCTTCAAGACCCAGCTCCGGGCCATTCTCCGGGCCAGCGCCTTCGGCACCGTCTCCGTCATGTTCCCCATGATCATCTCCGTCCGGGAGGTCCGGGACGCCAAGGAGATTTTGGAGGAGTGCCGGGCCGAGCTGGAAGAGCGGGGCGTGGCCATGGGCAGCGTGGAGATCGGCATCATGGTGGAGACGCCCGCCGCCGTCCTTCTGGCCGACGAGCTGGCGGAGGAAGTGGAGTTCTTCTCCCTGGGCACCAACGATCTGACCCAGTACACACTGGCCATCGACCGGCAGAACCCCAAGCTGGATAACTTCTACGACTCCCATCACCCGGCGGTCCTCCGCATGATCCGCCACACCATCGAGGCGGGCCACCGCCACGGCTGCTGGGTGGGCATCTGCGGGGAGCTGGGCGCGGACCAGACCCTGACGGAGACCTTCCTCCGCTATGGCGTGGACGAGCTGAGCGTCTCGCCCTCCTCGATCCTGCCCCTGCGGAAGATCATCCGCAGCTTGGATTTGAGCAAGGAGTCCCAGGACTAAGGCAAAGAACGGCGGAGCGCCGGACGCGTATGCGTCCGGCGCTCTTTTATGCACCGCTTACAGGTTCGCCTTGATTTTCGCGATGATCGCGTCGTATTCCGGCTGGGTGAGGAAGACCTTCTCCGGGTTCATGGCGAAGGTGGAGGCCCACTCGGCCTGGTCCTTGTACTTGGGGACCAGGTGGAAGTGCATGTGGCCGCTGGTGTCCCCATAGGACCCGTAGTTGATCTTGTCCGGGTGGAAGGCGGCGTGGAGGGCCTTGGCCACCCGGTTCACGTCGGCGAAGAAGGCGCTGCGCTCCTCGCCGGTGAGCTCCGTCATGTCGCCGGCGTGCTCCTTGTAGGCCACGATGCAGCGGCCGGGGTGGCTCTGCTCCTTAAAGAGGACCAGAACGCTGGCCTCCAGGTCGCAGACGTAGATGCCGAAGCCGTCCAGCAGCTCCTGTTTCCGGGTGCAGTATCCGCAGTTTTGGTCTTTCATGAGGGGATCGATCCTTTCTGTTTGGATTGTCCCACTATTATAGCACGCCGGGACGGCGCTTGGTAGTGCTGATTTTAAATTTCCCTTCCCCGCCGGGCGCCCTGCCGGCTTTTGCCAAAAGGCCCGGTCCCTCCCCCCGGAGCTCCCCGGCTTTCGGCGAAAATACCATTGTAATTTCCCGGCGGTCAGGGTACAATAAACCCTTGAAATCACATGGATCGGAACGATAAGGGAGGACTTTTGCATGAACCGTCAGGAGGCAATGTCGCAGTATGCCACCGCCTTGAAACAGGGGCGCAAGGCCTATAAGGAGGCCCTGGTCCGGGGCCGCTACCCCTATCCCCAGGTGCTGGACGAGATTATCAGCGACTCTATGGTGGCGGGCCAGACGGAGCTGGGGGTGATGGAGATTCCCATCGACCAGATCGTCGGCACCAAAACGGCGGGCCGCCGGTCCGCCTTCTCGGCGGACTTCCTGCCCCTGCTGGACCCGGACACGGAGTTTGCCGGGAAGTGGATCAGCCTCTGCGAGGCCCACCTGGGGGACGAGGGCATCCGGGACCCTATCCGGTGCTATGAGTACTTCGGCCGCTTTTACGTCCAGGAGGGAAACAAGCGGGTCAGCGTCCTGCGGAGCTATGGCGCGCCCACCATCCCCGCTTACGTCATCCGCATGATCCCTGTCTGGACGGAGGACCCGGCGGTGGCGGCCTACTACGAATTTATGCAGTCCTTTCCGAAGACGAAGCTGTACCGGACCCGGTTCACCCGGGCGGGGAGCTTTGTCAAACTCCAGAAGGCCCTGGGCTATGAGCCGGACCACATCTGGACGGAGGACGAGCGCCGCCGCTTCGCCGCGGGCTACACCTATTTTCAGGAGCCCTTTTTGAAGCTGGGAGGCGGGGAGCTGCCCATCACCGTGGCGGACGCCGTGCTGGTGTGGCTGAAGGTCTACAGCTTCGACGAACTGATCTCCCTGTCCTCGGCGGAGCTCCTCAAGAGCGTCAAGGCCGTCTGGGCGGACATCAAGGCCCTGTCAGGGCCCATCGCCGTCCGCACGGACACGCCGGAGGCCAGGGAGGAGAACCTGCTGGGCCGCATCTTCAAGCCCAAGCAGCTAAGCCGCCTGCATGTGGCCTTCATCAGCGACCAGCTGCCGGAGCAGAGCGACTGGGCCCGGGCCCACGACCTGGGGAGGGAGTACCTGGAAACCGTGCTGGAGGACCGGGTGGAAACGGAGGTCTTCTACGGCCTCCGCCCCGGGGAGGAGGCGGAGGCCGCCATGGAGGAGGCCATTGAGCACGGGGCCCAGATCCTCTTCGCCATCACGCCGCCCCTCATCGGGGCCTGCCGGAAGACGGCGGCGAAGCACCCTGAGGTCCGTATTCTGAACTGCTCCGTCTCCATGCCCTACGCCGGGGTCCGTACCTATTACAGCCGCATCTATGAGGCGAAGTATATCGCCGGGGCCATCGCCGGGGCTCTGAGCCGCAGCGGCCGCATCGGGTACGTGGCCAGCAGCCCAATCTTCGGCGTTCCCGCCAGCATCAACGCCTTCGCCCTGGGGGCCCAGCTGACAAATCCCCGGGCGGAGATCACCCTCCGCTGGTCCTGCGTGGAGGAGGACGCCATGGACGCCCTGGCCTGGGAGGGGGTCTCCCTCATCTCCAACCGGGACATTCCCACGCCGGACCGCATCCGGGAGCCCTGGGGCCTGTGCCGCATTGAGAACGGAAAATTCCACTCCTTGGCCTCCCCCTACTGGCACTGGGGCAATGTCTACACGAACCTGGTCCGCAGCGTGCTGGAGGGCGGCTGGGAGGCCCTGGCAGCCCCGGAGGGCCAGGCGGTGAACTACTGGTGGGGCCTGGACAGCCGGGCCGTGGACATCCTGCTGGGGGACGATCTGCCCGCCGGGGTCCGCCGGCTGGCGGGCGTCCTCCGCCGGGGCATCATCGACGGTTCCCTCCAGCCCTTCCCCGAGGCCGCGCCGGAGAAAATCCTGCACATGGACACCCTTCTGGACTGCGTCCACGGCCAGCTGCCCCAGTATGAGGACCTGCTGCCCATGGCCCGCCCCCTCGCCCGGCTCCAGGGCGTCTACCGGGAGGCCATTCCCCCGGAGAAGGAGGACCCCATCCTATGAAGCTGCTGTTACTGTCTGATAAAGAGAGCGAGTACCTGTGGGACTACTACCGCCCGGGCCGCCTGGACGGCATCGACCTGATCCTCTCCTGCGGGGACTTGAACTCCAAATACCTCAGCTTCCTGGTGACCATGAGCGGCAAGCCCCTGCTCTACGTCCACGGGAATCACGACAAGACCTATGACCGGAACCCTCCGGAGGGCTGCGACTGCGTGGAGGACCGTCTGGTGACGGTGAAGGGCCTGCGCATTTTGGGCCTGGGGGGGAGTGTGGAGTACAGCGGAGGACCCCACCAGTACACGGAGGCCCAGATGGCCCGCCGGGTCCGGCGGCTGTGGTGGAGCCTCCGGCGGGCGGGGGGCGTGGACATTGTGCTGACCCACTCGCCCATCATGGGCTATGGAGACGGGGAGGACTACGCCCACCAGGGGTTTGAGTGTTTGCTGAATTTGGTGGACAAGTACCGGCCCCGGTACTTGATCCATGGGCATGTGCATGTGAACTATGGGTTCCAGATCCCCCGGGTGCTCCAGCGGGGGGAGACTACCATCATTAACGCCTATGAGCGGTATGTGCTGGATCTGGAAAACCCGCCAAAGGCGGAAAACCCTTGACGCCGCAAGGAAACAGGCGCGGGCCGGAAGGGCCTCCGCGGATTTTTCGGGGGATGCATAAGGCCCGCGGAAGCCGGTTTGCGCGGCAAAGTGGAATGTCTGCTCCAAAAGGAAAAGCACCGCTTTGCGGTGCTTTTCCTTTTGGAGCAGGGTACGGGAATCGAACCCGCCTCCACGGCTTGGGAAGCCGTTGTACTACCGATGTACTAACCCTGCGTATTCAATTTACACAACAATGTTATTATAAACGAACCGGCGGGAAAAATCAAGTCCTTTTCCGCCGGGAAAAGAAATTTTTACCCCGGGAAAAACCCGGCCCGCCCCAAAGGGGACGGACCGGACTTTTTCAGTTCCTTGTTCCTCCGTCAGTCGGTGACGTAGGGCAGCAGGGCGATCTGACGGGCCCGCTTGATGGCCTCAGTCAGCTGGCGCTGATGCATGGCGCAGGTGCCGGTGGTCCTGCGGGGCAGGATCTTGGCGCGCTCAGAGATGAAGCGGCGCAGCTTGGCGGCATCCTTATAGTCGATGTGCTCGCACTTCTCGGCGCAGAACTGGCAGACCTTGCGGCGCTTGCCCCGCGTCGGGCGGGCGGGCCGGGATTCACGATCGAAAGCCATGAGATTTCCTCCTTTATTCCGGTGTCCGAAGAACTCCGTGCCCTTCGGAATCCATCAAATTCAAAACGGCAGCTCGCCGTCCTCCTCGCCGATCTCGGTGAAATCAGACCCTCCTCCAAAGCCGGAGGCAGGAGCCCTGCCGGACGCGGCGGGGGCGCCGTAGGCGGGGGGCGCTCCGTAGGAGGAGCCGCCGTATTCGCCGCCGCTGTCCCGTTTGGAGTCCCCGAAGTAGACGTTGTCCGCCACGACCTCGGCGCTGCGGCGCTTGCCGCCTTCCCGGTCGGTCCAATCGCGGATCTGCAGCCGTCCCTCCACCACGGCCATGCGGCCCTTGGCGAAGTACTTGCTGACAAACTCCGCCGTGCTCCGCCAGGCGACCACGTCGATGAAGTCCGTCTCCTTCTCGCCGCTCTGGGACTTGAAGTCCCGGTCACAGGCGATGGAGAAGGACGTGACGGCGGTGCCGCTCTGGGTGCGGCGCAGTTCGGGGTCACGGGTCAGACGGCCCATGAGAATGATCTTGTTCAGCATGCGGGGTTCCTCCTCACTCGCCCTTGCAGACGATCAGGGAACGCATGATGCCGTCGGTGATACCGAGAACGCGGTCCAGCTCCTTGGGGAAGGACGGTTCGCTGGTGAAGCTCATCAGCACATAGTAGCCGTCGTTTTTGTAATCGATGGGATAGGCGAGACGCCGGGCGCCCCACTCCTCCACCTCGACGGCGGAGCCGTTCTGCTCAGCCAGGGTCTTGAACTTCGCAACCAGAGCGGCGATGTTCTCCTCCCCCTGTGCAGGGTCGATGATATACACGACCTCGTAATTGGCAGTAACCTTTGCCATGTTTGCACCTCCTTTTGGACAAATGGCCCTCATACTCCGATGAGAGCAAGGATATGCCTGCAGCTGCAAGCCTATTTATTATATCGGAATTTGGGGAAATGTCAAGGAAAAGTTTCCACTCCGCCCCATGATTTTCGCCTTTTTCAGCGGCCCCGCCGTCCCCGGAGGGCCGCAAGGCCGCAGGCCAGGAGGAACAGCGCCAGGTTCGCCGCCACCACCGTGGCCCCCACCGGCGTGGACCAGGAGAAGGACACGGCGAGTCCCGCGCAGAAACACCCCACCGACGTAACGGCGGCGCAGAGGGTCACCCCCAGGAAGCTCTGAAACAGCCGCATGGCCGTCAGCGCCGGGAAAATCACCAGGGAGGAGATCAGCATGGCCCCCATCATCCGCATGCCCAGCACGATGGTCAGCGCCGTCAAAATGGCCAGCAGGGCGTTGTACCGCTCTACCCGCATCCCTGTGGCCCGGGAGAAGCCCTCGTCAAAGGTCACGGCGAAAATGCGGTGGTAAAACAGGAGGAACAAAGCCAGCACGGCGGCGCAGAGGACCACCGACAGCCCGACGTCCGCCTTGCTCATGGCCAGGACGCTGCCGAACATATAGTTGTCCACGTCCGTGGTCATGCCGGAGGTCTTGGAAATCACCAGCACCCCCAGGGCCAGGGAGGAGGCGCTGACCACGGCGATGGCCGCGTCGCTGTTCCACCGGGGGCTGTCCGCCACCCGGAGGAGGAGAAAGGCCGCGGCAACCACCACGGGGATGGAGAAATACAGCGGTGTGAATCCCAGAGCCGCCGCCATGGCCAGGGCCCCGAAGGACACATGGCTGAGGCCGTCGCCGATCATGGAGTACCGCTTCAGAACCAAGGGCACCCCCAGCAGGGCGGCGCAGAGGCTCACCAGCACCCCGGCGACGAGGGCCCGCTGAATAAAGGGGAAGGAGAACATTTCCAGCAAGCTCATTCCGCAGCCTCCTTAAAGCGCTTCCCATAGGGGGAGGCCAGATATTCCGCCGGAGTCCCCAGGAAGGACCCGCCATGCCCGATGTGGAGCACGGCCCCCGCGTCCCGGAGGGCGGGGCGGAGGTCGTGGGTGACCATGACCACAGCCATGCCCTCCTTCTTATTTAAATAATTCAGCGTCTTGTAAAGGTCCTGGGCGGCGGCGGGGTCCAGGCCGGTGACGGGCTCGTCCAGGATGAGCAGGCGGCTTGCGGCGCAGAGGGCCCGGGCCAGGAGGACCCGCTGCTGCTGGCCCCCGGAGAGGTCCCGGTAGCTCTTGGCCCGAAGCTCCAGAACCCCCAGCTTCCCCATGTTCATCAGCGCCCGGGACCGCTGGGCGGCGGTGTAGAAGAACCGGAGCCCCTTCTGGTTCAGGCAGCCGGAGAGGACCACCTCTTCCACCGTGGCGGGGAAGTCCCGCTGGGCCCTGGTCTGCTGGGGGAGGTAGCCCACGGCCCCCCGCTCCAGCTCCGCCGCCCGCTGGATGCTCCCTGCCAGGGGCGGCAGAAGCCCCAGAAGCCCCCGGAGCAGGGTAGACTTCCCGGAGCCGTTGTCCCCCACCAAGCAGAGGTAGTCCCCGCTCCGAACCCGGAGATTCAGATGGCTCAGGACGCTCTGCCCCTCATAGCCCAGGGACAGGTCCCGGCAGACAATCAGATCGGTTTGCTCCATGTGTTGCCTCCAAGCTTGTACTTGTCAATTGCCGCCATTTTACAGCGGGGGCGGGGGGAAGTCAAGGGCCGCCGCTTCCCGCGCCTGAAAACCCTCCGGCAGCTCCATTTCATGTTCCATCCCCACGAAGCCGTATTTCTCATACAGGGGACGGCCCATGGCGGTGGCCTCCAGAGAGACCGCTGTGACGCCCCTGCTTCCGGCCTCCTGGACCAGCAGGCTCAGGGTTTTGCGCGCGATGCCCCTTCGCCTGTATTCGGGACGCGTGTACATATTCATGATGTAGGCCCTCTGCCCGCTGGGATTGTGATAGGTGGGCATGATCCGAAAAAAGCTGACGCCGCCCGCGCCCGCCAAACGATCTCCGTCCAGCACCAGATACGCGGTTTGCGTGCCCTCCGGGAGCGCCGTTTGATAGTAGCGGCGGGTCTGCTTTCGCACCTCGTCCATGTCCGTGCCTCCGGCAGTCCGTTGGCCGCCAGCAGCACCTCGATTCTTGTTTCCGTCAAAAGCTCCAGGTCGTCCAGGGACGCCTTTTTAAAAGTCAAGTTCATGTCCTGTCCTCCGGTCCCGATGAATGGCTCTGATTATACCGCCTCCTCGCCGGTGCGTCAATGGGGCCCGGGCGCGTTTCCTTTCTTGCATCGCCGGGGGCCTTGTGATAAAATCAAAAAAATAAGGAGGCGGACCCCACGGCGGTGCCTGGACCGTCTTCTGGACATGCAGGAGGAGATCGAGGCGGAGGGAGCGGTCCGGGGGACCATCCGCCGCTGTCTCATAGCCGCGCAGAAAGAATCCCGACAGGAGGCCGTCCCATGGACAAGCAGATCCTTTTAAAGCAGTACTTTGGACACAGCGGCTTCCGCCCCGGGCAGGAACCTTTAGTAGACGCGCTTCTTTCGGGCCGGGACGCCCTGGGCGTCATGCCCACCGGGGCGGGGAAATCCGTCTGCTACCAGCTTCCCGCCCTGCTGCTGCCGGGGCTGACCCTGGTGATCTCCCCCCTCATCTCGCTGATGAAGGACCAGGTGGCCGCCCTGGCCCAGGCGGGCATCCCCGCCGCGTACATCAACTCGTCTCTGGACGCGGAGGAGTACCGGGAGGTCTATCGCCGGGTCCGCCGGGGGGACTGCAAGCTCTTATACGTTGCCCCGGAACGGCTCCAGGCCGAGGGCTTCCGCCGTCTGCTGGGGGAGCTGCCCGTTTCCCTGGTGGCGGTGGACGAGGCCCACTGCGTCTCCCAGTGGGGCCAGGACTTCCGGCCCAGCTATCTGGAAATCGCGGAGCTGGTGCGCGCCCTGCCCGTCCGGCCTCCCGTGGGGGCGTTCACCGCCACGGCCACGGCGGCGGTGCGGCGGGACATCGAAACCCTGCTGGAGCTCCGGGACCCCCTGCGCGTCACCACCGGCTTTGACCGGCCAAACCTCTTTTTCGAGGTGGTCCGGCCCAGGGACAAGGACCTCTGGCTCAGCCGCTTTCTGGCGGAGCGGCCGGAGCAGAGCGGCATCGTCTACTGCGCCACCCGGAAGGCGGTGGACGCGGTTACCGCCGCCTTGCTGGCCCAGGGCGTCCCCGCCGCCCGGTATCACGCCGGAATGGAGGACGGCGAGCGCCGCCGGAGCCAGGAGGGCTTTGTTTACGACCAGGCCCGGGTCATGGTGGCCACCAACGCCTTCGGCATGGGCATCGACAAATCCAACGTCAGCTTTGTGGTCCACTACAACATGCCCAAGGACCTGGAAAGCTACTACCAGGAGGCGGGCCGGGCAGGGCGCGACGGCAGTCCCGCCCGCTGCGTCCTGCTCTACGCCCCCGGGGACGTGCAGACCGCCAAGTACCTCATCACCCACTCCCAGGAGTCCCAGGAGGGGGACCCGGAGCGCCTCCGCCGGGATCTCATCCGCCTGGACCGGATGGTGCGCTACTGCAAGACCACCGGCTGCCTCCGGGCGGATTTGCTGGACTACTTCGGGGAGATCCACAGCGGAAACTGCGGGAACTGCGGAAGCTGCGCCGGGGATTTCGTGGAGCGGGACATCACCGTGGAGGCCCAGAAGATCCTCTCCGCCGTGGCCCGGGTGGAAAAGCGCTGCGCCTACGGCTTGGGGGCCGCCGCCATCATCAAGCTCCTCCGGGGCAGCCGGGACCGGCGGACCCTCCAGCTGGGTTTGGACCGGCTTCCCACCCACGGAGCCCTGAAGGGCGTGGACCAGGAGCGGGTCCAGCGGTACATCGACCACCTGATGGAGGAGGGCTATCTCCGCGCCGACGGGGAGGAGTACCCCGTCCTCCGGCTGACGGCCCGGGCGGGGGACGTGCTCTTCCGGGGGCAGCGGGTCCTTCTCCGGGAGCGGGCGGCGAAGTCGCCGCCTCCCCAGGCCGGCCCGTCTTCCGGGTCCGCGCCCCAGGAGGCGGACGGCAGCCTGCTGGCGGTGCTGAAGGCCCTTCGCTCCCGTCTGGCCCAGGAGGCGGGGGTCCCCGCTTATATCGTCTTCTCCAACGCCGCCCTGGCGGATATGGCGGCGCTCCGCCCCCTGGACATGGAGGAGTTTTTGAAGGTTTCCGGCGTGGGACGGGTCAAGGCGGAGCGCTATGGCGAGGATTTTCTGAGGGCCATCCGGGATTGGAGGGCCGGAGTGAGAGAATAATTCCTCTGCTTAAGAAACCGTCCGTCGAAAAGTTGGGTATCTTTGGAAATTGCTGTTTTTTACCTTAGATACTATTCACAAAAATGCCTGCTCATTTTTTCAATAGTGTATAAATATGGTATACTCTTCTTGACTGGCGGAGGATGCCTGTGCTAAAATACGGACGTATTTGCTGGAGGCATGACGGCCGCTTCTTCAAGGGGACTTTGGAAAGGGAGTACTCCCTTTCCCCGCGCTTTTTAAGCGCGGGGAGTTAGGAGCTTTTGAGGAGGCGCCCCACGTTTCCGGGAAACTATTTGAAAAGGAGAAAAGAAGTTATGAAGAAGTTCCTTGCACTGCTCCTCACCCTTGCCATGGCCCTGTCTCTGGCCGCCTGCGGCGGCAGCGGCGGCAATGACGGCGGCTCCTCCGCCCCCGCGGACGGCGAACAGCAGCAGGCCGAGCCCGCCGACTCCGGTTCCTCCGACGGCGGCGACGAGAGCTACAACATCTCCGTTATCCTGAAGACCACCGCCTCCGAGTACTGGGGCTATGTGGTGGCCGGAGCCAACGCCTATCAGAAAGACCATCCCAATGTGACCGTCACGGTCAAGGGAGCCACCTCCGAAACCGCCTATGACGAGCAGCTGAACATGATCGAAACCGACATGAACAACGGCGACATCGACGGCTATGTCATCGCCCCCCTGCAGGCGGACATGGTGGCCAACATGATTGCCGGCCAAACCAAGCCCATCGTGGCGGTGGATACCGACATCGACGCCCCCGAGGTCCTCTCCTTCGTGGGCACCGGCAACGAGGCCGCGGGCAAGCTGGGCGGCGAAGCCGCCGCGAAGCTGGCCAAGGAGCGCGGCTGGGAAGAGATCAAGTGCATCGAGATCGCGGGCGTCCAGGGCGACTCCACCAACGAGGCCCGTATGGCGGGCTACAAGGCCGGCATTGAGGCCGCCGGCGGAACCTTCCTCTCCGACGAGACCCAGTATGCCAACGCCGTGGCCGACCAGGCCGTGACCTGCATGGAAGCCATCATCCAGAACCACCCCGAGGGAATCGCGGTCATCTGCGCCAACAATGACGACATGGCCATGGCCGCCGCCCGTGCCGCCGCCGCCTCCGGAAACGAAAACTACAAGAACACCGTCTTCCTGGGCTTCGACGGCATCCAGTCCGCCTGCAACTCCATCCTGGCCGGTGAAGAGACCATGTCCGTCTGCCAGGAGGGCTACAGCATGGGCTACAACTCCGTTGACGCCGTGGTCCGCGCCCTCCAGGGCGAGCAGCTGGACGAGTTCATCGACGCCGGCGCCAGCATCGTCGATCCCTCCAACGCCCAGGCCCGTCTGGAGCAGCTCCAGGGCTACCTGGCCTAATAAGCAAAGCCGTACATCCCTTTTGAAGTGAGCGGAAGGGGCCCCGTTCCGGCTCCGCCGGAGCGGGGCCCCTTTTCTCTTCCTCCTGTAACATATTTCCAGAACCGGTGTGTTGCGAAACCACGGATTTCCAAGAGAATGAGGTGATGATTAGGTGGGCGAATACGTAGTTGAGCTGAGAAACGTAACCAAACGATTCCCCGGCGTTGTGGCCCTGCACAACATGCAGCTGGCCGTGAAGCCGGGCGAGATCCACGGACTGATCGGAGAGAACGGCGCGGGCAAATCCACGCTGATTAAGGTTCTCACCGGCGTCCACATGGCGGACGAGGGCGAGATCTATGTCCACGGAGAGCGGAAGATCTTCAAAAACCCCAATGAGTCCGCCGCCGCGGGCATTGCCTGCGTGTACCAGGAGCTGAACATTGAAAAGCTCCTCAGCGTCACGGACAATATCTTTATCAACAAATGGACCAAGAAGGGCTTCCTCCTGGACTATGAGGGCATGCACAAAAAGGCCGCTGAGGTCATGCAGTCCCTGGGCCAGGACATCGATCCCCGGAAGGCTGCGGGCACCTTCGGCATGGGCGTCCAGCAGATGATCGAAATCGCCAAGGCCGTCCTGATTGACGCCAAAATGATTATCATGGACGAGCCCACGTCCTCCCTGGGCGAAAAAGAGGTCAAGCAGCTGATGCAGACCTGCCGGGAGCTGAAGGCCCGGGGCGTGGGAATCCTCTTCGTTTCCCACAAGCTGGAGGAGCTCTTCGAGCTCTGCGACCGGGTGACGGTCATCCGGGACGGCGAGTTCATCGAGACCCGGGATATCCAGGACTGGAACAACGACTCCCTCATCACCGCCATGGTGGGCCGGACCCTGGAGAACCAGTTCCCCAAGGAGTTCGGCACCAAGGGCGAGTGCATGCTGAAAATTGAGAACCTCTCCATTGGCGGCGTGCTGAAAAACGTCAGCCTGGAGGCCTATGGCGGCCAGATCCTGGGCATGAGCGGCCTGGTGGGCGCGGGCCGGACGGAGACCGTCCGGGCCGTCTTCGGCGCGGACCCCATCGACGGCGGCAAAATCTACATCAAGGGAAAAGAAGTCAACGTCAAAAGCCCCAAACAGGCCATCGCGGAGGGCATCGCCCTCTTGACCGAGGACCGGAAGGGCCAGGGCCTGGTGCTCCAGGAGTCCATTCGCACGAACCTGGTGCTGGCCAGTTTGAAGCGGCATACCACGGGCTTGTTCCTGGACGAAAAGCGCATCCAGGAGTCCGGCGAGGGGCACATCCGGACCCTGCGGATCAAGACCCCTTCCATCGACGAAATCGTGGGCCAGCTCTCCGGCGGCAACCAGCAGAAGGTGGTCATCGGAAAATGGCTCAACAGTGAGGCGGACATCTACATCTTCGACGAGCCCACCCGGGGCATCGACGTGGGCGCGAAGGTCGAGGTTTACAATGTTATGAACAGCCTGGTAAAGGCGGGAAAATGCGTCATTATGATTTCCTCCGAAATGCCGGAGATCCTGGGCATGAGCGACCGGGTGGTCGTCATGCGGGGCGGCCGGGTCATGGCCACCGTGGACCGTGACAGCAAGCATTTCAACCAGGAGGACATCATGAAAGCGGCTTGGGGAGGTAGTTTAGATGACTAAGAAAAAGAGCGGGTCCGGGTTCCAAATGGGCACCCTGCTGGCCCTGGTAATCATGTGCGTAGTCCTGTCTGTGGCGAACTCCAACTTCTACAGCTACGCAAACCTTATGGGCATCCTGAAGCAGACGGCCTTCAACGCCTTCCTGGCGGTGGGCATGCTGCTGTGCCTCATCACGGCGGGCATTGACCTGTCCGTGGGCGCCAACGCCGTGTTCTGCGCCTGCGTCATGGGCGCTATGAACAAAGCAAACGTCGGAAGCGGCGTCCTGATGATGGTGGTAGCCATCGTGGCCGGCGGCCTGATGGGCTTCATCAACGGAACGCTCCTGACCCGCCTGCACCTGCCCCATCCCTTCGTGTCCACCCTGGGCATGAAGAACGTGCTCTGGGGCATGGCTTTGCTTGTCACCGGCAGCCAGATCGTCAACAACTTCCCCGAGTCCGTCCAGTTCCTGGGCAAGGCCACCATCAACGGCTTCCCGGTGAGCTTCATTGTGGTCATCGTCCTGTACATCATTATGCACCTGTTCCTCAGCCGCACGGCTCTGGGCCGGTCCATCTACTGCGCCGGCGGCAACATGGAGGCCACCCGGCTCTCTGGTATCAACACGGCCAACGTCCTGACCTTCTGCTATACCATGTCCGGCGTCATGGCGGCCCTGGGCGGCATCGTCTCTGTGGGCCGGTCCGGCATCTGCAACGGAGCCAACGCGAATCTGCCCTATGACACGGACGCCATCGCGGCCTGCATCATCGGCGGAGCCTCCTTCACCGGAGGCAAGGGCACCATGGTGGGCACCATGCTGGGCGCCTTGATCATCGCGGTCCTCCGCAACGGCTTTGCCCTGATGTCCATTGACTCCGCGGGCCAGAACATCGTCCTGGGCCTGGTTATCATCCTGGCGGTATTCATGGACGTGGTCCGGGCCGGCGTGGAGGCCAAGAACCGCCGCATGGCCGCCGCCGCCAAGCAGGAGGCCGAGGAGAAAGAGAAGGTCGCGAAATAATGAACAAAGTAAAAGTCGGCGTTGTGGGCCTGGGCCGTTTGGGCAAGGTCCACGCCCAGAACCTCCGCTATAAGATTCCCGGCGCGGAGCTGACGGCGGCCTGTTCCATCGTCCCCGCCGAGCTGGAGTACGCCAAAAACGAGCTGGGCGTTACCGACGTCTACACGGACTACAAGGAGATGCTGGCAAAAGCCGACATCGACGCAGTGGTCATCGTCACCACCTCCAGCGAGCACTGCTGGCAGATCGAGGCCGCCCTGGACGCGGGGAAGCACGTCTTTTCCGAGAAGCCCCTGGGCGTGGACGTGGCCCAGTGCAAGCAGGCGGAGGCCGCCGTGGAGCGGCATCCGGAGCTCACCTTCATGCTGGGCTTCATGCGGCGCTACGACAAGTCCTATTCCTACGCCAAACAGAAGATCGAGGAGGGGGCCATCGGCACCCCCTATCTGGTGAAGGCCACCGGCATTGACCCGGAGGCGTTCGTGGAGGGAGCCATCCGGTTTGCCAAGAACTCCGGCGGCATCTTCCTGGACATGGCCATTCACGACATTGATCTGATGCGCTGGTTCCTGGGCTGTGAGGCCACGGAGGTCTACGCCATGGGCGCCACCTTTAAGCACCCGGAGTTTAAGGACGCCGGGGACGACGAGACCGGCGTGGCCGTCTACAAGTTTGAAAACGGCGCCATGGGCATGATCCATGTGGGCCGGACGGCCCCTTACGGCTACCATGTGGAAACCGAGATCGTGGGCACCGAAGGGTCTATCCGCATTTCCGCCGTCCCGGAGAAGAACCAGGCCCGGCTGTACAACACCAACGGCGTGTGCGCCGAGTGCGTGGGCTCCTTCCCGGAGCGGTTTGAGGAGGCCTATCTCATTGAGGTCCAGGAGTTTGTGGACTGCGTGCTCCAGGGGAAGGCCCCCGGGGTCAGCGTCTACGACGGGACCAAGTCCACCGCCATCGGCTACGCCACCACGGAAGCGTGGAGAACGGGCAAGGCCGTGAAGCTGAACTAAGCAACGAATTAAGCGATATGAAAAGCCCCGCTGTCGAGAGACAGCGGGGCTTTTGTGTACCGCTCAAGCAGAGCGAATAACATCTTTGTTTTTCAGGAAGTATTCCACCCCAGAGTACAGAGTCGTCAAGGTAATGACCCAGCCGCAGATAATGTCCACCCACAGGATCGGGGGACGCGGGGCGGGGAACTGGGACGACAAATGCATCTGCATCTGAGCCGCCTCAATCTGAGGCCCCAGAGCCAGCATCACCACGATACACACCATGGTGGAGGCTGTTTTCACCTTCCCGGACCACCCGGCGGCAATCACCCGCCCGTTGTCTGAGGCGATCATCCTAAGGCCGCTGACGGCAAACTCCCGGGTGATCACAATCATCACCATCCAGGCGGGCATCCGCCCGCACTCCACAAACCACAGCATGGCCGCCACCACCAGAATCTTGTCCGCCAGAGGGTCGGCGAACTTGCCGAAGTCCGTGACCAGGTTGTACTTCCGGGCGATTTTCCCGTCCAGCATATCCGTCAGGCTGGCGATGATGAAAATTGCCAGGGCCGCATAGTCCGCGCCGGGGAAGCCCCAGTACAGCACCGCCAGGAAAATGGGCGTCAGGATGATGCGGAGCATGGTCAGTTTATTGGGCAGATTCATAGGTCCTCCTTCTCCGGATAGGGTTTGTCCTTCCAGTACCGCCATTTCAGCTTCTCCGGGTCCCTGGTTTCGTGGTCCGCGTAATACACCGCCGCCCGCCAGACGTACAGGGCGCAGCGGTCTTCCTGGTAACCCTTCATCAGGCATTCTTTCAGATACAGCTCCTCCGGGTCCCGGCCCCGGAGGTCCGAGACCTCCCGGATTCCCAGGGCCTCCATGACGGCGGCGATGCGGGCCCCCACGCCGGGGATTTCCCTCAGGGGGCTTTTCATACCCGCTCTCCGGTGAGCTCGCCGTCCATCGCCCCGGTGAGGCGGACGGTGACGAAGTCTCCCGGCTCCGGCTCCTCCCCGGCGGAGAACCAGATGCGCCCGTCGATCTCCGGAGACTCGGCGTAGCTTCGGCCATAGAACAACTGGGCCTGGCCGTCAAAGCCCTCGCAGAGGACTTCCCGCTCCTCTCCCAGGATGGACTCGTTGTAAGCGTCGATGACGTCGGACTGCACGTCCACGGCGATCTCCGCCCGGCGGGCGGCTTCCTCCGCGTCCACATGCTCCATCTTCGCCGCCCGGGTTCCGTCCTCCGGGGAGAAGGGAAACACCCCGGCCCGCTCGATTTTCTGTTCCCGGAGAAATTCACACAGCTCCCCGAACTCCGCCTCTCCCTCTCCCGGAAGCCCGGCGATGAGGCTGGTCCGGAGGACCAGGCCGGGGATGCGCCGGCGAAGGGTGCGGAACAGCGCCCGGATGGACTCTTTGGTGTCCCGGCGGTTCATGGCCTTTAAAATGCCGTCGTTGCAGTGCTGGATGGGGATATCCAGATAGGGGAGGATCTTCGGCTCCGAGGCGATGGTGTCGATGAGCTCCTCCGTAATCTCGTCGGGGTAGAGGTAGTGGAGGCGTATCCAGTGGAAGTCCAGCCCGGCAAGCTCCCGGAGCAGGGCGGCCAGCTGGTGCTCGCCGTTTAAATCCGTGCCGTAGCGGGTGATGTCCTGGGCAATGACCAGCAGCTCCTTGACCCCGGCGGAGCTGAGCTCCGCCGCCTCGTCCAGCAGCTCCGCCATGGGGCGGCTGCGGTACTTGCCCCGGAGGGAGGGGATGACGCAGTAGGCGCAGTGGTTGTCACAGCCCTCGGCGATGCGGAGATAGGCATACCAGGGGGGCGTGGAGAGGATGCGGGGGCCGTTTTGGGGGGCGGTGTGGATGTTCCCCAGATGGCAGGGCCGGAGGCCGGCTTCCATGACCTCGGAAATGGCCCGGACAATGTCGCCATAGCTGCCGGTACCCAAGATGCCGTCGATTTCCGGCAGTTCCTCCAGCACGTCCTTTTTGTAGCGCTGGGCCATGCAGCCGGTGACCAGAATCTTTTTCAGGCTTCCGGCCTGTTTCAGCTCCGCCAGCTCCAGGATGTGGTCAATGGCCTCCTCACAGGCGGAGGCCAGGAAGCCGCAGGTGTTTACCACCGCCGCGTCGGCCCCGGCGGGGGAGGGGGCAATCTCATGGCCTGCGGCCTGGACTAGGGACATCATCTGCTCGCAGTTCACTTGGTTTTTGGCGCAGCCAAGGGAGAGGAAGTATACCTTATAGGGCATGGGGGCCTCCTTTGCTTCCCCCTGCCAGGGGGGAGGGGTTTTTTCCGGCCCTTCGGGCAGGGGGGGATTTCAGCCATGATGATGGCTGGTGCATTGCACCCCCCATTTTCTCTTTTTCTTCCAGAAGAAAACGAGAAAACGGGCCGTGCACGGTCCAAAAGAGAAAAAGAAGTACGGCCTCTGCGGGGGACGAAGGACGGGGGACGCGCAAGGCGTGCTTCCGTTTTTTACGAATGTCTTCAGCCCGCGGCGTAGTTTGAGCGGGGGTTGGAGGTTGTCGAATGGACAAGCTCCTCTTTTCGCTGCCGCTACCCTGGCGGTAGGGGGTGGGTGTCCGCCTTTTCCGGGACTGCATTTTTCCCGATAGACCACCCCTTGTGGGGCCTGCCCCCCAGGTCAGGCCATTCCCTCAGGGTCCCCTCGCCATGTGGGGTCGTCGGTGATGCCTACTAAATAGTCTGTGGAGACATGGAAATGCTCCGCCAGAATTACCAGCTTGTCAATGGTAGTACTGCGCCCGCCACTTTCCAACATGCTGATGGATTTACTTGTAAGCCCTAAAATCTCCCCCAATTGATGCTGGGTAAGACCCTCTGCTTTCCGAAGCTGATAAACCCTGTCTTTTAATAAAATGACTGTTTTCATAAAAACCTCTTGACTATACCTTTAAGTAGGATTATAATACTACTTAGAGATATGTTGAATAGGAGGATGCAATTATGTTTGATATCTTGACGGCACTTCAATATGGTGACCTCACCAGCCTGCGGGGCAAGATGCCCATGGAAGCGCCCTATACGATTGCAGAGGAGCGCATTCTGCGCCGGCTGAACGCGCTGGAGCCAAAGGCGGCTGACGATTTCCAGCATGAAATACAGGCCTTGGCCCTGGAACAGCGGGACGCGGCTTTTCATAGCGGCGTCCGTTTTGGCGCACAGCTCATGGTACAGCTGTTAGAAGATTTTTAATCCTCTTGCATCTCCTCCCCCAGCCGCCTCCAGGCGGCCTTAACCTCCCCCCAGGGGAAGCCCCTGCGCAGCAGCGCATTGGTCAGCCGCCGCTTTTCCTTCTCGTCCGGTGTGCGGCCCCGGAGCTTGCTTCGGAGAAACGCGTCCACCTGCCCGCCGTCGGCGGGAAGCTCCTCCAGCGCGTCCTCCCACAGCTCCCGGGGGACGCCTTTTTCATAGAGCTTCTCCCGCACCCGGGCGGGGCCGTAGCCCAGCCGGGAATAGTGCCGGACCAGGGCGGCGGCGTATTCCGCGTCGTTCAGAGCCCCGATGGCCTCCAGCCACTCGGCGGCGTAGCGGGCCTCCGTCTCGCTGGCCCCCTTCTCCTGGAGCTTCCGCTCCAGATCCCGGCGGCTCATGGCCCGCTTGCCGATGAGATCCGCCGCCGCCGCCCGGGTGTTGGAGACTCCGGCGGCCTCCTTCAGCCGCTTCAGGGTTTCCTCGTCCAGCTCGTCCCCGGAGCGGAGGCCGAAGTCCAGCAGCTCCTGCTCCGTGATTTTCAGACAGGCCCCGTCCCCCAGGAAGACTAGGACGCGGCCTTTTTTATGCTTCGACGCCTCTACTCGCTCTACCCGCATGGTCAGTTGCCGGAGTCGTCGAAGTCGTCGGCGCTGACGTCCACGGCCCGCCCGGCGGCCTTGGCGGCGGCCCGGGCCTGGTTGCTCATGAGCTTGTCGAAGTTCTTGCGGATGTCCGCCTCCAGCTGGTCCCGGATCTCCGGGTTCTCCTGGAGGTACTTCTTCGCCGCCTCCCGGCCCTGGCCGATGCGGGTTTCGCCCATGGAGAACCAGGAGCCCGCCTTCTGCACCAGATCCAGCTTCACGCCCAGGTCGATGAGCTCGCTTTCCCGGACGATGCCCTCGCCGTACATGATGTCGAACTCCGCCTCCCGGAAGGGGGGCGCCATTTTGTTCTTTACCACCTTGGCCCGGGTCCGGTTGCCGATGAGCTCGCTGCCGTTTTTGATGGCCTCGATCCGCCGCACGTCGATGCGGACGGAGGCGTAGAACTTCAGCGCCCGGCCGCCGGTGGTGACCTCCGGGTTGCCATACATAACGCCCACCTTTTCCCGGAGCTGGTTGATGAAAATGACGATGGTGTTGGTTTTGCCGATGGCGCCCGTCAGCTTCCGCAGGGCCTGGCTCATCAGCCGGGCGTGGAGGCCCACATAGCTGTCGCCCATCTCGCCCTCAATCTCCGCCCGGGGCACCAGGGCCGCCACGCTGTCCACTACAATGACGTCAATGGCCCCGGAGCGCACCAGGGCCTCCGTAATTTCCAGGGCCTGTTCGCCGGTGTCCGGCTGGGAGATCAGCATGTCCTCCACCTTTACCCCCAGAGCGTGGGCATAGGTGGGGTCCAGAGCGTGCTCCGCGTCCACGAAGGCCACCTCGCCTCCCTGCTTCTGGGCCTCGGCCACCACATGGAGGGCCAGGGTGGTCTTGCCGGAGGACTCCGGCCCGTAGATCTCGATGATGCGCCCCTTGGGGAGCCCGCCGATGCCAAGAGCCACGTCCAAAGCCAGGGAGCCTGTGGGGATGACCTCCACATTCAGGGCCGTCCGGTCCCCCAGGCGCATAATGGAGCCCTTGCCGTACATTTTCTCAATTTGGCTCATGGCGCTGTCGATGGCTTTTTTCTTGTCCGCCGCCGGAGCCGCGGTGGGCAGGGGCGCTTTATCCTTTGCCATGCTGATTTCCTCCCGAACAGATATATAGATAATTTATGAAATGCTTTCTAAAACACAAATCAGAATTCCTCCGGCTCCCGAGGGAAGATGGCGGCGCAGAGGATGTAGGCGATGATGCCGCTGCAGCCCATGGCGGAGAAGATGATCCAGGCCAGCCGCACCAGCGTGGGGTCCAGCCCGAAGTATTCGGCGATGCCGCCGCACACGCCGTCCACCATCTTGCCCCGGTTGATTTTATAGAGCCTCTTTTCCATAACAATTCCTCCTGTTCAGATTTCCTGGCAGAGGGTGCCCAGCACCACTCTGGGGATTTTATGATGGTCCTTGATGATCTGCAAATCGCCGAAGCCCTGGCTCCGCATCAGCCGGAGCACCGCGTCCGCCTGGCCGATGCCCACCTCAAAGTAGATCCGCCCGCCGGGGGTCAGGGCCTCCTTCCACTGTTCTGCAATGGAGCGGTAGAAGTCCATGCCGTCCGCCCCGCCGTCCAGGGCCATATGGGGCTCGTAGTCCCGGACGGAGGCCTCCAGCCCGGCGATGTCCCCCGTGGGGATGTAGGGCGGGTTGCTGACAATGCACTGGAACTCCCCCAGGGAGCGGGCGGGCTTTTCCCGGGCGTCCATCTGAATGGGCATGACCCGCGCGGAGAGGCTGTTCCGCCGGATGTTCTGGCGGCAGATTTTTAAGGCGCTGTCGTCGATTTCCCCCAGTACCACCCGGGCCTGGGGCGCCTGGGAGGCAATGGCCAGCCCTACGCAGCCGCTGCCGGCGCAGAGATCCAGCACCCGGCACTCCCCCAGCGTCTGTATGTAGGCGATGGCCTGTTCGGCCAGCACCTCGGTGTCCGTCCGGGGGATAAGCACGTCCTGGGAAATGTCCAGGGGGAGGCCGTAGAACTCCCACTCGCCAATGAGGTAGGCCACCGGCTCCCCGGCCATGCGCCGCTCCACCAGCCGCCGGACCTGGGCCTCCCGCTCCGGAGAGGCGTAGAGGCGGCTGTCCCGCTGGAGCTCCTCCCGGCTCTTGCCGGTGCCGAAGCACACCAGCTCCCGGGCCTCCAGGGTGGACGCCTCCACGCCGCTCTCCCGGAGCCGCTGGCGGACATCCAAATACAGGTCATTATAGGTTATCGCCAAGGGAACTCACCCCTTTACCATGTGTCTTTTCCTTTTTCAGAGGGTAATACCAATTCCAGGGATCGGATGGCGCACTCGATCATGCCGTCGTCCGGCTCGTTGGTGGTGAAATTCTGCATCCACATGCCCGGGGCCGTCAGGATTTTCGCCAGGAGGCTCTCCTGGACGTGCCGCCCCACCCAGCGGTTGAACTCGTAGGTCACCCCCACCACCAGGGGCAGCAGGAGAAGATGCACCGCCGTCCGCAGCCAGGCGTTGGTGATGGGCCAGATGCCGAAGAAGATGCTGGAGAAAATGATGGACACGCAGATGACCACAAACAGGAAGCTGGTGCCGCACCGGGGATGGTGCCGGGGCTGGACCCGGACGTTTTCCACCGTCAGGGGCAGGCTCGCCTCATAGCAGAAGATGGTCTTGTGCTCCGCCCCGTGGTACTGGAAGACCCGGTAGATGTCCTTCTGCCGGGAGCAGAGAATCAGGTAGGCCATGAAGATGATCACCTTCAAAAGCCCCTCCACCAGATTCCGCCCCCAGAAGGGGAAGCCGGGGAAGAAATGCAGGATGCCCCCGGTGAGCAGGGTGGGCAGGACCATGAAGAGAAAGACGGACATGCCCACTCCCAGCACCACCGCCAGGGCCACCACGGCGCTTTCCAGCTTTTTGCTGGAGAGGTGCTTTTCCAGCCACAGCTCGAACTTGGAGGGCTTTGCCGCTTCCTCCTCGGGGTAGAAGTCGGCGGAGTACATCAGGGCCTTCACGCCGCCCACCATGGAGTCCAGGAAGTTCACCGTCCCCCGAATCAGGGGGAAGCCCAGAATGGGGTAGCGGTCCTTGATGAAGCGCAGGGGCTCCACCTTTTCCACCAGCTTCCCCTCCTGGTCCCGGACCACGATGGCCTGTTTCTCCGGGCCCCGCATCAAAATGCCTTCGATAAGCGCCTGTCCGCCGATGCTGGTGCGGAAGGCGCAGGATTTGTTTTCTTCTGCCATGAAGTTTCCTTTCTGTTGGGTTGGTATAGAGTCTAACATAGGTTCGCGGAAAAATCAAACTTCCGTTTGATTTAAAATTATTTTTGCGACGACATGCGCGTCGCAAAAATTCCGATACTCCAGCCGCCTTGGGCGGCATCACCAGTCCGCAGACTGGTGGGGGGGAATCTAAAGGGGGGACGAAGTCCCCTCTTTAAGCCCGGACCGGCAGTTTAATCGTCACCACCGCCCCGCCGCCGTCGGCGTTGCCGATGGAGAAGGTCCCGCCGTGGAGGCCGATAATCTCGTCGCAGACCGCCAGGCCGATGCCGCTGCCCCGGGCCCGGGAGGTGCCCTTATAGAATTTCTGCTTTACGAAGGGCAGCTCCTCCTCCGGGATGCCGGGGCCGTAGTCCCGGATGCGGACCACCTGGTGCCCGCCCTCCTGGTTCACGGAGGCGGTAATCCGCCTGCCCGCCCCGCCGTGCTTGGCGGCGTTGTCCAGCACGTTGCAGAAAACCTGCTTCAGGCGCTCCGAATCCCCCTGGATAAGGGGCAGCAGGTCTCCGTCGCCGGGGTGGTACTCCAGGGCGATGCCGTCCTGGCGGAAAAGCTCCTGGTAGGTGAAAATCGCGTCCTCCAGCTCCGCCTGGAGGTCCACGTCCTCGATTTGGAGGGTGAAGCGCCCGTCCTCCATCTTGGAGAAGTCCAGCAGCTCCTCCACCATGGTGGACAGGCGCCTGGACTCGTTGACGATGACCCGGATGCCCCGGCGGAGCTGCTCGGGGTCGTCGGTGAGGCCGTCGTCCAGAATAGTCTCCCCCCAGCCGTTGATGGCGGTGAGGGGGGTTCGGAGCTCGTGGGAGACGGAGGAGATAAACTCGCTTTTCATTTTCTCATTCTGGCTGATTTTCAGGGACATGTCGTTGATGTTGTCCACCAGCTCCCCCAGCTCGTCGGAGTACTTGTTTTCGATCCGGGTGCCGTAGCTTCCGGCGGAGATGCGCTTGGCCGCCTCCGTCACCACCGCCACAGGCTCCACCACGTTGTTGATAAAGAGGAGGTTGGAAAACACCACCAGCAGCATGCACACCAGGGCGATGAGGAAAATCGCCAGGACCACGAACATTACCTGCTGATCCACGGACCGCAGGGAGGTCACCAGCCGCATGACGCCCACCACCCGGCCGTTGACGGTCAGGGGACAGGACACGGCCAGGATTTCCTCCCCCGTCTCCAGGTCCCGGCCCTGGTAGGGCGTGGGGGTCATCTTGTTTTCCTGGAGGACCTGAAGGATGTCGTCGGTACCCGGGTAGGTCCCCGCCGTCAGCCCGGAGGTGGAAACCTGGATGCGCCCGCTGGAGCCGATGAACTGGAGCTCGATGCGGTTTTTATCCTCGAAGCTCTCGGCGGACTGGACGGCCTTTTGATAATAGCTGGAAAAGCCATTGTCCATAAAGTATTCGTTGAAGGAGTTGGCCAGGGCCTGGGCCCGGGTTTCCAGGCCCTTTTGCATGGTGCCGTAGTAGTAGTTGGAAACGCCCGCGGAGAACAGCGTCACCACCAGCACCAGCAGGGTCCCGATGGGGAGGATGGAGTTGAAAATCCAACGCTGCCGCAGGCCCCGCAGGCGGAGGGATTTCCACCGCTGCTCCTTTTCCATCACCTGTTCTTCCATACCGTCACAGCCCCCACTTGTAGCCGTAGCCCCAGACCGTGGTGATATAGGCGGGGTTCTGGACATTGTCCTCGATTTTCAGCCGGAGGCGGCGGATGTTCACGTCCACGATTTTCAGCTCCCCAAAGTAGTCCCGGCCCCACACCATGTCCAGAATTTCCTCCCGGGAGAGGGCCTTGCCGGGGTTTTCCATAAAGACCCGCATGATGGAATACTCCACCTGGGTCAGCTTGATCCGCTGGCCGTTTTTTTCCAGGGTCCGGTTCCGGGTGTTCAGCAGGAAGGGGGGCTGGCTCAGCTCTCCGGTGACCTGGGGGGGCTCCTCTCCGCCGGAGCGGCGGACCAGAGCATCCACCCGGGCGGTGAGCTCCGCCGGGGAGAAGGGCTTGGTCACGTAGTCGTCGGCCCCGGTCATGAGGCCCGTCACCTTGTCCATCTCCTGGGACCGGGCGGTGAGCATGATGATGCCGATCCGGCTGTTGGTGGCCCGGATGCGGCGGCAGACCTCGAAGCCGTCGATGCCCGGCAGCATGATGTCCAGCAAAGCCACCCGGGCGTCCGGGTTCTCGTGGAGGCGTTCCAGGGCCTCCTCGCCGCTCTCGGCCTCAATGACGTCGTAGCCGGCCCGGCGGAGGTTGATGACGATAAAGCCGCGGATGCTGGCCTCGTCCTCTAAAACCAACACTTTCTTCATGGCGTCCGTTCCTTTCAACAGTATGCGCCTCAGTTGTCCCCGGGTATCCACTCCCGGGCGATGAGGCTGAAGGCCCCCCGGACCTCCTCCGCCGTCATGGCCTGATCCCAGGGCGGGATCTCCGGCAGCTCGGCGGTGTAAATCACGTCGGACTGGCGGCTGAGGGGGAAGCGGCTTCCCCGGGCGCCCCGGATCTCCCGGCCCGTGCCGGTGAGGGCGGTGATGCGCAGAATGGCCGCGTCCCGGACGCCCTCCTCGTTCAGCATGTAGAAGGTGACGCTGGCGTCGCCGCCCACGCCGCTGCGCTCCGTTTCCACCCGGCCCACCCAGGCCTCGGGCAGCTGGAGGTACCAGCCGTCCTCTACGCAGTGGTAGGTGGAGGCCGCCGCCTCCCCCGCGCCGTCCAGGCCGAAGGCCCGCCAATCGATCCGGTGGAAGGGGGGCGCGCCGTCGGAGGAGGAGGGGGCGGGGACCTCCGTCCAGCCGTCGCCGTTGATGTCCATGGGATAGAGGCCGTAGAAGGGGGCAATCTCCCCGGAAACCCCGGTGGCCTCGGAGAGGACGATGTTGGTCAGCTCCCCGTTCCGCAGGGCCAGGATGTCGGTGACCGCGCCGGATTGTTCCGTCACCCCGGTGACAAAGAGGGCCGGCGCGCCGCCCTTCAAGGTCCCGGTGGTCAGGCGGCCCTGCTGGCTCAGCTCCGCCATGGTGACGGAGATGCGGGCCGGGGACTGGGACGCCAGGGCCCCCTTCCGCCAGTCGTAGCAGTCGGCCACGCCGTCCCCCTCCTCGTCGGCGTGGAGGACCACCAGCTCCCGGAGGCCGTCGCCGTCCAGGTCGATGCTGGCGTAGCGGACATAGCTGACGCTGCGCAGCAGCTCCTGGGGCCCGGCGGCGTCCAGGGCGTAAACCGAGAGGGCCTGGAGCTCGGCGTTGACCCGCCAGCCCACGATGATCTCCGTCCGCCCGTCCCCGTCCAGGTCCGTGTAGACCACGCTGTAGACGGACGCGCCGCTGCCCTCGATGACGGCGGACTGCTCATAGCTGTCCTCCTTGGCAGAGAAGATATAGATTTTCAGGGGCTTTTCGTCCTCCGCCTTGCGGAAGAAGGCGACGGCCTCCTGCTGCCCGTCTCCGTCCAGGTCCGTCAGCTGCACGGGCTGGATGTTGGCCCCGGACGTGGGGGCGGCGTACTCGGCGCCGTCCTCCAAAATGGCGTTGAGCCGGGCGTTCAGCTCCGTGTACTTGGCGGGCAGCTCCGGCAGGGCGTAAAGCTCCTCGGGGTTGAACTCGAAGTTGAACCCGCCGCAGCCGCCCAGGGACAAAGACAGCAGCAGCGCCGCCGCCAGGGCCCGTATTTTTTTTGCCATTCCGCCGCCTCCCTTGCCGCTTGAAGCGGATTTGAAGTCCCTTGGCAGGGACCTGAAAACTCTAATATCCTATCATACCACGTTTTTCCCCGTTTGGGTAGTGTTTCTTAACTTGATTTTGCCCCGGATTTTTTCCCGTCCGGCCCGTATCTTACAAAATTGTAAGACACGCACCCAAAACTGTAAGGCAAATCCATGGCATCCCGGCCCCAAGCCTGTTACAATAAGGCCATCACCCAAGAGGAGGAATCCGATATGCCTTTACTGGAAGTACAGCACCTGCAAAAAATTTACACCACCCGCTTCGGCGGCAATCAGGTCACCGCCCTGGCGGATGTGAATTTCTCCGTGGAGTCCGGGGAGTACGTGGCCATCATGGGCGAGTCCGGCTCCGGCAAGACCACCTTATTAAATATCCTGGCGGCCCTGGACCGCCCCACCGCCGGGGAGGTCTTCCTCAATGGAAAGGCCCTCTCCGACATCCGGGAGCGGGACCTGGCGGCTTTCCGCCGCTCCCACCTGGGCTTCGTGTTCCAGGACTTCAACCTCCTGGACACCTTCTCCCTTCAGGACAACATCTTCCTGCCCCTGGTCCTGGCGGGGAAGGACTACCGGGACATGAAAAAGAAAATCCAGCCCATCGCGGAGCAGCTGGGCATCGCCGGTATTCTGCCCAAGTACCCCTACGAGGTTTCCGGCGGGCAGAAACAGCGCTGCGCCGTGGCCCGGGCCCTCATCACGGACCCCCAGATCGTCCTGGCCGACGAGCCCACCGGGGCGCTGGACTCCCGGGCCGCCGACAACCTGCTGGAGCTCTTCGGAGAAATTAACAAAGGGGGCCAGACCATCCTCATGGTCACCCACTCCGTGAAGGCCGCCAGCCACGCCGGGCGGGTGCTCTTCCTCCGGGACGGGCAGGTCTACCACCAGCTCTACCGAGGGACCCAGAGCGCCGAGGCCCAGTTCGCCAAGATCTCCGACACCCTGACGGTGCTGACGCAAGGCGGTGAGCCCCGTGCGTAAGTCCGGCTTCTTCCCCCGCCTGGCCCTGGTGAATCTGGCCAGAAACGGGCGGTTTTACGGCCCCTACCTCCTCTCCTGCGTGGTGACGGCGGCTATGTACTACATTTTGCTGTTTCTGGCCTATAACGAGGGGCTGGACAGTGTCCGGGGGGCCATGTACCTCAAGAGCTTCGCCGGGGTGGGCTGCTTCGTGGCGGCGGGCCTGGCGGCGGTAATCCTGCTCTACGCCAACAGCTTTGTCATGAAGCGCCGCCAGCGGGAGCTGGGGCTCTACAACATCTTAGGGCTGGAAAAGAGGCACATCGCCCGGATGTGCTTCTGGGAGACCGTGTTCTGCGCCGCCGTCAGCCTGGCGGGGGGCCTTCTCCTGGGCATCCTGTTTTCCAAGGCGGTCATCCTGCTCCTTTTAAAGCTGGCCCGCGTCCCCGCCCAGTTCGGCATGGAAATTTCCACCCGGGGCATTTGGGAAACCGCGGCGCTCTTCGGCGCGCTGTTCCTGTTCACCCTTGCGCGAAATCTTTGGAGCGTCAGCCGGGCCAAGCCGGTGGACCTGCTCCACAGCGCCTCCGCCGGGGAGCGGGAGCCGAAAACGAAATGGCTGCTGGTTATCCTGGGGGTGCTGACCCTGGGAGGCGGATACTTCATCGCCATCGCCACCCAGAACCCCATTGAGGCCATGCTGTTCTTTTTCGGGGCGGTGTTCCTGGTCATCATTGGCACGTACTGTCTGTTCACCGCCGGGTCCATCGCCATTTTAAAGCGCCTCCGGGCCAACCCGAAATTTTACTACCAGACCCGGCATTTCACCGCCGTCTCCGGCCTTCTCTACCGGATGAAGCAGAACGCCGTGGGCCTGGCCAGCATCTGCATCCTCTCCACCATGGTGCTGGTGACGGTCTCCACCACCATCGCCATGAACATCGGCCTGGAGAACTCCCTGAATGAGATGTACCCTTATGACATCGAGTTCCTCCAGGACCTGGAAAACCAGCCGGGGGACCCTATGGACCGCTTGCGGGAGGTGGAGGCTGCCGCCAACGCCTCCGGGGGCTTTACCGATTCCCGGTACTACACCCGCTATTGGGTCTACTGCGGCGTTCGGGGCAGCGAGATTTCCCTGAACCTGGATCAAAACTGCCTGCGGGCGGAGGTGGAGGTGGTGACGGCGGAGGACTACAGCCGCCTCACCGGAAAGAACGTCATTCTGGCTCCGGACGAGGTGCTGGCCTGTTCGAAGGGCCCGGCGGATTTCCCGTCGGACTTCACCGTCTCCGCGAACTTTGGCGAGGCGGGCCTGTCCTTCCACGTCCGGGAGGAAATCACGGAGGTCATCCGCCACGCGACCAACAAGCTGCTGGGCTCTGAGGAATCGTCGCTGTTCCTGGTGGTGGCGGACCGGGAGACGGCGGAGACGCTCATGGACCTGGATACCTCCCGCAGCGCCCGGCAGTTCCGGGTTCAGATGAATCTGGCGGGGGAGGATTATGAGGAAAAGCTGGCCCAGACGGAGCGGCTTGTGTTCGAGCTGAGCAAGCGGGACGGCGGCGTGAGCTTCACCAGCAAGCAGGACAATGCCCAGGAGTTCTACGCCATGTACGGCGGGTTCCTGTTCCTGGGGGTCTTCCTGGGGCTCCTCTTCCTGCTGGCTACCGTCCTTATCATCTACTATAAGCAGATCTCCGAGGGCTGCGAGGACCAGCGCCGCTTTTTAATCCTCCGCCAGGTGGGCATGAGCGAAAAGGAGATCAACGCCTCCATCCACAGCCAGATCCTGCTGGTGTTCTTTCTGCCCCTGGGGGCGGCGGCGCTCCATGTGTTCATGGCCTTCCCCATGCTCTCCAGAATGTTGGAGCTGTTCAACCTCCACGACGGGAAGCTCTTCGTCCTCTGCACGGCGGGAACCCTGGCGGTGTTCTGCCTGATCTACGCCCTGGTCTTCGCCTGGACGGCCCGGGCCTACAGCCGCCTGGTGGGCGCAAACAGCTGAGCCCTCTCTTTTCAGACCCCGCCGGTCAGGATAAGCCCTCCGGCGGGGCCTGGTTTTAATCTGTCGAAACCGTTAGATTTCAGAAAGACTCTGGACACATTTCTGTGTTACGCTGGGCATAGAAAAAGGGCCCCTGGCAGGCCCGGAATTTGACAAGATACGGCGTCGGTGCTATGATGACGTGCAGAAGGACGCTGCTGCATAAAGAGGCGGTCAGCCCATCTCCTTGCGAAAGGGGGTGGTTCATTTCCCGGAGATTGCATCGAAGGGAGGTGACGCTGATGTGGAGAAGACGGTGGTACTTGGTACTCCGGTTTCTGGTGTGTCTGGTCTTTTGGGCCTACATACTAACCATAAAAGCGTGTTGACCGTCCGGCCGCAACCCGAACGGTCAACTTCATGAGTTGATTGCATAGGGCTGACCGCCATGCGGCAGCGCCCTTCTATATTCATTATATCCAAACCCGCCGCTTTGTCAATGGGGACAGAGCGTTTTTCATCCTCCCGGAGACCGGAAAAATAACGAGAGATTACAAAACTGTACCCCTTTTGTAACTTCCTTTTCCAGCAAATGGTGTATGCTTACAAATAACATACCGGGGTCCGCTTTGGAAAAAATCTTCCGGCCCCCCTTGACAAGCTGTACTAACTGTATTATTATTGCCAATACGATAGTACAATAACACAGGAGGGAAATTTTTTCAAAGCCTTTGAAGAATTCCCCCCGGCTGTCCCGTAATATACTTGAGACATGAGAAGCGAGGTCTGACATGAAAATTCTGATTACATCCGACTGGTACCTTCCCGCGGTGAACGGCGTGGTCACCTCGGTGAAGAATCTCCGCCGTGAGCTGGAGGCCCGGGGCCACGAGGTCCGGGTGCTGACCCTCTCCCAGAACCGTCATTCCTGCCGGAAGGACGGCGTGACCTGCCTGGGCTCCGTGGCGGCGGGGCTGATTTATCCCGGCGCCCGTCTGCGGACGGCCCTGGCGGGGAAGTGGGTCCGGGAGATCGTGGAGTGGGGCCCCGACGTGGTCCATTCCCAGTGCGAATTCTCCACCTTCTTCCTGGCCCGGCGCATCGCCGAGGAGCTGGACATTCCCCTGGTCCACACCTATCACACGGTGTACGAGGACTACACCCACTACTTTTCCCCCAACGTCCGCTTTGGGAAGAAGGCCGCCGCCGTCTTCACCCGCTGGGCCGCCTCCCACACGGACTGTCTCATCGCCCCCACGGGGAAGGTGCGGCTGCTGCTTCAGGGCTACGGCGTGGAGAAGCCCATCTTCGTGGTGCCCTCCGGCATCGACCTGCGGCGCTTCCGGGATGAGCCGGACCCCCTGCGGGGCGCGGTGCTCCGGGCCAGCCTGGACATTCCCCGGGAGAGGACCGTGCTGGTCTTTGTGGGGCGGCTTGCCGAGGAGAAGCGGGTGGATGAGCTTCTGCGCTTCCGGGCCAACATGGGCCCGGGGGGCGTGACCCTGCTTCTGGTTGGCGACGGGCCGGACCGCAAGCGCCTGGAGGGCGTGGCCCAGAGCCTGGGCCTGGCCGCCCCGGATGTGGTGTTTGCCGGGATGGTCCCGGCGGAGCAGGTGGCGGACTGGTATCAATTGGGGGACCTGTTCGTCAGCGCCTCCACCAGCGAGACTCAGGGCCTCACCTATGCCGAGGCCCTGGCGGCGGGCGTGCCGGTGCTCTGCCGGGCGGACCCCTGCCTGCTGGGCGTGGTCCGGGACGGGGAGAACGGCTGGCAGTACCACGGCGAGGCGGAGTTCCGCCAGCGGCTGGAGGAGTTCCTGGCCCATCCCCAGCGGCGGGAGGCCCTGTGCCGGGCCGCCCGGGAGACGGGGGAGGAGTACTCCGCCCAGCGCTTCGCGGAGCGGGTAGAGTCCATTTACTTAGAGCAGATCGAGCGCGGCTCGTTACGGAGGATACCGGCATGAAACAGCAGAGCGTTCCCATTGAAAAGCGGGCCCTTCAGGCGGCGTCCCTCATCGGCTTCGCCATCTGCGTGGCGGTGGCGGTCTGGGGCTGGCGGACGGGGGTCTTGACCTCCCAGGAAAAGCTCCAGGAGCTGGTGGCGAAATGGGGCTTTGCCGGGGCGCTGCTGTTCACTGTCTTCCAGGCGGTGCAGGTGGTGGTGCCCGTGCTGCCGGGGGGCCTGGGGTGCCTGGTGGGAGTGGTGCTCTTCGGGCCCATCTGGGGATTCACGTATAACTACGTGGGCATCTGCATCGGCTCCCTCCTGGCCTTCGCCGTGGCGAAGAACTGCGGGCGGCCCCTGCTGTATCTGCTGTTCTCCGAGAAGACCATTGAAAAATACGACGCGTGGACCGAGAAGCGGGACCGCTTTGCCAAGCTCTTCTTCTGGTCCATCTTCCTGCCCATCGCCCCGGACGACTTCCTCTGCTACCTGGCGGGCACCACCACCATGACCTGGAAGCGGTACACCGCCATCATCCTCCTGGGAAAGCCCTTCAACATCGCCCTGTACAGCATGGGGCTGGTGGCCCTGTGGAAGGTGCTCTTCCCCGGCTTTTGAAAAATTTGCCGTCATAGATTGACGGTTCTCGTGTCAAACTCAACAGGAGCCAAAAAAAGCGGACAACCCGTCCGCTTGGATTTCTGCGCCCAAAATGGGAAAACCATTTGGAAAACAGGCGGGCCGCGGGCCGGAAAAACGCGGAGGCCACAGCGAGGCAACCCACTGCGGCAAGGAGGCTGTATGCGCATCTACATTTACGGAGGCGGGGAAAAACTGGTGGGAAAAAGCGGCGTGGGACAGGCCATCCGGCACCAGCGGGAGTGCCTCCGGCGCTCCGGGGTGCCCACCACGGACCGCTGGACGGCGGACGCCGCCGCCATCCACGTCAACACCATCCTGCCGGACTCCGTGCTGGCCGCCCTGGGGGCCAAGCTCCGGCGGCGGAAGGTGGTTTGGTACGGCCACTCCACCATGGAGGACTTCCGTTCCTCCTTCAAAGGCTCCAACGCCCTGGCGCCCCTGTTCAAGCGCTGGATCACCTTCTGCTACGGCCTGGGGGACGTGGTGCTGACTCCCACGGAGTACTCCCGGAAGCTCCTGGAGGGCTACGGGCTGAAAAAGCCGGTGTACAGCATTTCCAACGGCGTGGACACGGAGTTTTTTAAGCCGGACCCCGCCGCCCGCTCCGCCCTCCGGGCCCGGTACGGGCTGGGGGAGGAGGAAAAGGTGGTGGTCTCCGTGGGCCACATGATCGCCCGGAAGGGCCTGCCCGAGTTTTTGGAGCTGGCCCGGAACGTCCCGGAGGCGAAATTCCTCTGGTTCGGCTGGACGAATCCCAAGCTCATCCCCCAGGAGATTGTCCGGGACATGGAGAACGCCCCGGAGAACGTGATCTTCCCCGGCTTCGTGGGCCGGGAGGAGCTGCGGGAGGCCTACCAGGGGGCGGATGTGTTCGCCTTCCTCAGCCATGAGGAGACGGAGGGCATCGTGGTGCTGGAAGCCCTGGCCTGCGGTGTGCCCACGGTTCTGCGGGACATTCCCGTCTACGGCGGCTGGCTGGAGCACGGGAAGAACGTATACAAAGCGCCGTCGGAAAGCGCGTTTCAAGAGATCGTATCCGGCCTTTTGAACCACAGCCTCCCGGACCTCACCGCCGCCGGGCGGGCCGCGGCGGAGTCCCGGAGCCTGGAACAAGTAGGGCGGCGGCTGAAGGCCATCTATTTGGAGCAGCGGGTTCTGCCGCCCCTGCCCGCCGCGCTGCCGCAGACGCTGGCGTTCCCGGCGGACGCGAGGTCCCTCAACAGCCCGCGCCCCTGAAAAACGGAGGTTCCGCCAAGCCGGGAGGATGGAAAAAGCAAACGCCGGAAGGGAAGGCCCTTCCGGCGTTCGTGCCGTTGCGGCGGCGCCGCTTCGCCCGGCGTATCCCCGGATTTCCGGGGCGGACGCGCCTAAAGCGATTCCCTCGGCCCTGGTAAGTACTCCTCTCCCGCCGGGATCATTTCCAGCTTCCCCGCCGACAGCTCCGTCAGCCGCACGGCGAAGGCCGCCGCCCCCTCCTGGGAAAAGGCGGCGTGGAGGGTCACCTCCGCCCCGTAGTCCGCGTCCCGGAGGACGCCCTCCTGGGCGGCGATTTCCAGCTTCAGCCGCTCCAAAAGCGGGTAGGGGCAGGGCACGTCCCAGAGGGTCCAGAGGCTGACCCAGGCGGTGCCTGCCGCCTCCAGGCCGTCCCTGGCCCCCCGGCCATAGGCGCGGGTCAGGCCCCCGGCCCCCAGCAGCACGCCGCCGAAGTACCGGGTGACCACGCAGCAGACGTTGGTGACCTCCTGGCGCTGGAAGACGTTCAGCATGGGCTGGCCCGCGGTGCCCTGGGGCTCGCCGTCGTCGGAGTAGCGGACCGCGCCGCCCTCCCGGAGGAGGTAGCACCAGCAGTGGTGCCGGGCGTCGTAGTGCCGCTTGCGGATTTCCTCAATTTTTGCCCGGGCCTCCGCCTCGGTCTCCACCCGCCAGAGGTTTGTGATGAAGCGGGAGCGTTTTTCGGTGAATTCGGTTTCGGTGTCCGCGAAGGGAACCCGGTAGCCGGACATGGGCAGCACCTCATTTCTGGTTTTATGTGGGAAATAGGGGGATCAATAGGAGAGCTTTTGCAGGAGAACTCCTGCAAAAGCCTTGGTAGTCTCTGGGGAACTCCTATTGGAAACTAGGCACTGCCTGATGGAATGGCCTGACCCCTTGGTCAGGCCATTTCCCCAGTTCTCCCCAAGACTCCGGTAGAATGCCCTTCTGTTTTCCTCAAGACTCCCCAGAGGGCGGCAGCATCTCCCGGACATCGGTCCGGCCCAGCAGGTAATCGGCGTTGACCTGGAAATGGTCCGCCAGGGCGATGATGTTCTGAAAGCTGGGCAGATTTGTACCCGCTTCAAACCGCTGATAATGGCGATCTACCAATCCAAGAGCCGCCGCCGTCTGCACCTGTGTCTCTTTCCGCTCTTTCCGCAAAGCCCGAAGTCTTTCTTGAAATATCATGGCTCCCCCTCTTGACACGCTATAATCGTTGTGTTATACTATCTATAACACGCTAAATTTTATGTTTTTGAAAGGCGGTTCACATGTCCGACTTCATGCTCTGGCTCCACGCCAACTACATCAAGCCCCAGCTGGAAACCCTTACGAAAGAAAGCGACTACGCCCTTCGCATAGAGCTCCTGCAAGGCCAGCTGGATGGCGGCGGAATGGAAGACCTGGACAGAGCCCTGGAATTCACGGCCATCCAAGCCTTCCTCCTGGGCCTGCGCACCGGGGAGGGCCTGGCCCTCAGCCGTCCGTAAACGCCTCCACCCGTCCCAGGGTCCGGGGAGTGCACACCGCCGTCACGTCGATGGCCGCCCCGTACTCCACCTTTTCCACCTTGGCCTCCTTATAGAGGAGATCCAAAAGCCCCCCCTGATCATAGGGCAGGTGAATGGTCACCCGCCGGGCCCCCTTGTCCAGCCGCCGGGCAATCATTTCCAGCAGCTTGTCCACCCCCGCGCCGCTCTTGGCGGAGATGGCGCAGATGTCCTCCCCGTGGGGCATGATCTCCCCCGGGGGCAGCAGGTCCGCTTTGTTGAACACGTCGATGCGGGGCAGCTCTCCCGCCCCCAGCTCCAAAATCAGGTCCTCCACCACCCGGGCCTGTCCCTGCCAGTCCTCGCTTGACACGTCGATGACGTGGAGCAGCAAATCCGCGTATTCCAGCTCCTCCAGGGTGGCCTTGAAGGCCTCGACAAGCTGGTGGGGGAGCTTGCGGATAAAGCCCACGGTGTCGCTGAGCACCACGTCGGTGGTGTCGCTGACGTGGAGGAGGCGGCTGGTGGTGTCCAGGGTGTCGAACAGGCGGTTGTTGGCGGGGATGCCCGCCCCGGTGAGCTGATTGAGCAGCGTGGACTTCCCGGCGTTGGTATAGCCCACCAGGGCCACCACCGGGATTTCGTTTTTCCGCCGCTGGCGGCGCTGGGTGTTCCGTACCCGGCGCACGTCCTCCAGGTCCTCCCGGAGCTTGTCAATCTTCCGGTGGATGTGCCGCCGGTCGGTTTCCAACTGGGTCTCGCCGGGGCCCTTGGAGCCGATGGGCCCGCTGCCGCTGGTGCCCGCCTGGCGTTCCAGGTGGGTCCACATGCCTGTGAGGCGGGGCAGCAGATACTGGTACTGGGCCAGCTCCACCTGGAGCCGCCCCTCCCGGGTCCGGGCCCGCTGGGCGAAGATGTCCAGAATCAGCCCGCAGCGGTCCAGCACCTGGACCCCCAGCAGCTCCGTCAATACCCGGAGCTGGGAGGGGGAGAGGTCGTTGTCGAAGATGACCATGGTGGCCTCGGTGTTTTCGCAGTAGAGCTTCACCTCGGCGCACTTGCCCTCGCCGATGAAGGTCCGGGGGTCCGGGGAGCTCCGGTTCTGGAGGACCATGCCCACGGTCTCCGCCCCGGCGGTCTCCACCAGGGCGGAGAGCTCTTCCAGCGTGTCCTCCCCGGCGTTTTGGTCCCGCTTGAGCACGGGGGAATTCAGCCCCACCAGGACCACTTTGTCTCGAATCTTGTCTGTCTCTTGCATAATACCTCTTTTTAATGGATAATGGACAATTGATAATTGACAATGGGGAGTTTGCGGGAGCGGCTTCTTCTGACGGGGCCAGCTTCTTTAACCTCCTCATTGTCCATTATCCATTATCAATTGTCAATTGTTTTCTGGTACGCCTCCACAATCTCGCCGGTGTAGACCCGGTGCCAGCCGCCCTTGGCCCCGTAGCTGGGCAGGATTTTTTCTTCTCCGGCGGGGAGCACACAGGCGGGCTCCAGGTCCTGGGCATAGAGGGTCCGGCACACCAGCACCAGCTCCGCCTCCTCAAAGAAAGGGGCGCCGCCCGCGCCGGCGCGGACCGTCAGGCCGCACTCCTTGATTTTGTCCATGTCCCGGCCGCTCTTCGTGCCGCAGAGGGCCATGGCGTTTTTCATGTCCTTGGGGAGGACGGAGACGGTGAAATACGCCTGATCCTCCATAAACTGATAAGTGTACCGCTCCGGCCGCACGTAGACCGTGCAGGTTTGCAGACCCCACAGCCGTCCCGCCTGGCACCAGCTGATGGTCATGGTGTTGCAGCGGTCCGCCGTTCCGGCGGTGAGCAGGGCGTTTTCCGCCCCCAGGGCCGGGAGAAGCTCCCGGACGGCGGCTTGGGAATCGGTGAGATGTAAGCGCATGGCGGAGGACTCCTTTCTAAGTTCACTGCTTCCAGTATATGCGTTTCTCCAAAAAACGCAACGGGAAATTTGGATTTGTCACGGGTTCAAGGCCCGGATTTCCTCCTGGAGGTTCTCCAAAAACCGGGCGGCGTGGCCGCCGTCCAGCTGGGTGTGGTGGAACTGGAAGGAGATGGGCAGGGACGCCCGCCACAGCTTCTTCCGGTATTTCCCCCAGACCAGGAAGGGGTTGTTGTAGTATCCGGCGTAGATGTTCACCGCCCCGTCAATCTCCGTCTGGGGCAGGGCGGAGGTCCCGATGACCATGTAATCGCCGTTCAAATCATAGGGCGCGCCGGACGGGTGACGTCCAGGGTTTTCACCAGCGTCACCATGGGCATGGGGGCCCGCATCCAAAGCTGGAAGGCCTCCGCCCGGTTCGTTTGTTTGGGGTCCAATTCTTCCATGGTTCCTCCTTAACCGCTCCGGGCTCTGCCGGGCAAAACGCGAAAAAGAGCGCGCCGGACTACGGCGCGCTCTTTTAGCAGTGATTGTGTCGGACTCACTTGTCCAGGCCGAACCTCTTGTTGAACTTCGCGACCCGGCCGCCGGTGTCCACCAGCTTCTGCTTGCCGGTGAAGAAGGGGTGACACTTAGAGCAGACTTCCACCTTGATATCCTTCTTGGTAGAACCTGTCTCAATCACATTACCGCAGGCGCATGTAATCGTAGTCTGCTGATAATTGGGATGGATTCCTTCCTTCATTGCTCTGTTCACCCCTTTCTAAAACGAACTTCGCCGCATAGCTTTCACCACAACAGCAACTGTCAGTATAGCACGCCGGTTTTTAAATTGCAAGCCTTTTCTTCGATTTGGGGAAGTTTATTTTTTCGAGGCCCGGTTGCGTTTCCCCGCCGCCCGGTATATGATAAAAAATGGAAACTTTACGCATTCCCGCCCTCCGGGGAAAGCAGCCGCTCCGCCTTCTCCCCGGCGTACCACATATTATAGGTCTGCCGGTAAATCTCCGCCGCCGCCTCCGTATGGCACACCATGCGCACCCGGCGGGGGAGCTCATGCTCCCGGAGGAAATCCATGATGGCTTTCAGGGCCACGGCGGCGGCCTGGGCCATGGGGTAGCCGTAGACCCCGGTGGAGATGGAGGGGAAGTCCACGGTTTCAATGCCATGCTCCTCCGCCAGCTCCAAGCAGGAGCGGTAACAGGAGGCCAGCAGCGCCGCCTCCCCGTAAGTCCCGCCCCGCCAGATGGGGCCGGGGGTGTGGAGCACGTATTTCGCGGGGAGGCGGTAGCCCCTGGTCAGCTTGGCCCGCCCGGTTTCGCAGCCCCCCAGGGTCCGGCACTCCGCCAGAAGGTCCGGCCCGGCGGAGCGGTGGATGGCCCCGTCCACGCCGCTGCCTCCCAGCAGGGTGGTGTTGGCGGCGTTGACAATGGCTTGGGCGTCGGATGCTGTGATATCGCCTGCGAGGATGGAAAAACGGTCCATGGCAGGGTCCTCCTTGGTTGATAAAATGGTTATCTCCTATAGTATCGGACCTTCGCCGGGAAGGCAACGAAAATTTTTTCGGGAAATGTTCGGATTTCCCTTGACCTTGCCGTAACGTCAGCCCTTATACTCCCATTTGTCAGGAGGGATAGCGCTATGGAATACACCGTAAAGGCCCTGGCGGAGCTGGCCGGGGTGACGCCCCGGACCCTGCGCTGGTACGACCAAAAGGGCCTGCTCAAGCCCCGGCGGACCACGGAAGCGGGCTACCGTCTCTATGGTCCCGAGGAGGTGAACCGGCTCCAGGCCATCCTCTTTTACAAGGAGCTGGGGCTGGAGCTGGAGGCCGTCCGGGAAATCCTGGACGCGCCGGGCTTTGACCGTCTGGCGGCGCTGCAGAGCCACCTGACGGAGCTGGAGGCCCGGCGGCGGAGGCTGGACGCCCTGATCCTGACGGTAGAGAAAACCATCGACGAGGCAAAAGGAGGAACCCAAATGTCCGACAAGGAAAAATTCGAGGCGTTCAAGCGCCGGGCCGTGGAGGCCAACGAGGAGCAATACGGAAAGGAAATCCGGGAACAGTACGGCCCGGAGGCCGTGGAGGCGTCCAACGCCAGGCTCCTCTCCATGACGGAGGAGGAGCACGGCGGGTGGAAGGCCCTGGAGGCGGAAATTCTCTCCGCCCTGGCCGCCGCCGTCCGGGCGGGGGAGGACCCGGCGGGCCCGGCGGGGCGGCGCGTTGCGGAGCTCCACCGCCGCTGGCTGTGCGGCGCCTGGGCCAAGTACACGCCCCAGGCCCACCGGGGCGTGGCGGAGCTGTACACGGCGGACGAACGCTTCACCGCCTATTATGACAAGGAGGTCCCCGGCTGCGCCGCGTTCCTGCGGGATGCGGTCCGGGCCTATACGGAGTGAGCAGAGGGCCCGCCGGAAAGGCGGGCCCTTCCACGTTTTCCGCTGGTGGCAAAATAATTTCGTCCCCCTCAAACTTTCCGCCCACCTTTTCCGTCTATACTACAGACGCCGCCAAAGCTCAGGCGCCGGACAGGGCGGCGGGAACCCTTTCAGAAAGGAGCATCGATGTGACGAAGGAAGAAACCTTAACCTCGTTCCTCATCGAGACCCAGACCCGGTCCTACCGGCTGGCGTACAGCGTCCTCCGCAACCGGGAGGAGGCCCTGGACGCGGTGCAGACCGCCGTCTGCCGGGCTTTGGAGCACCAGAACAGCCTCCGGGACCCCGGGGCCGTCAAAACCTGGTTTACCCGGATTTTGATGAACGCCTGTCAGGATACCCTCCGCCAGCGGGGCCGGGTGGTCCCCTTCCCGGAGGAGGGACCGGAGCTGGGCCAGGAGGACCCGGAGCCCGCCGACGACACACTGGCCCGGCGGGTGAACGCCCTGCCGGCGGAGGTGGGGACCGTTATCAAGCTGCGGTTTTATGAGGAGATGACCCTGAAGGAAATCGGCGAGGTCACCGGGCAGAACATCAGCACGGTGAAAAGCCGCCTGTACGCGGGGCTGAGGAAGCTGCGCGTCGCCATGGAAGGAGTGGAGATTTGATGAACGAATTCAAAAACGCCAAAGAGGCTTACGACAACACCCCCATTCCCGCCGAGCTGTCGGAGCGGGTCCGGGCGGGCGTCCGGGAGGGGAAGGCCCGGTACCGGGCACGCCGGGGCCGGACGCTCCGCCGCTGGGGGGCCACCGCCGCCTGCTTTGCCGTACTGCTGGCGGGGCTGAACCTGTCCCCCACCATCGCCAAGGCGGCGGCGGAGGTGCCTGTCCTTGGCGGGCTGTTCCAGGTGCTGACCTTTGTGGATTACGACAAGACGGAGGACGGCATCCACTACGACGTGACCGTTCCCCAGCTGGAGGCGGAAGGGGACCTGGCCGGGAAGGTCAACGCCGTCATCCAGGAGAAGGTGGACGCCCACCTGGCCAAGGCCCAGCAGGACTGGGACGACTACCGGGAGGCCTTCTTCGCCACCGGCGGCACCGAAGAGGAGTGGGCGGACCGGGAGATGGACGTCATCGTGGACTATGAGATCAAGAGCCAGTCGGAGTCCCGGGTTTCCTTTGTGGTGACCTTTGCCGAGGGCTGGGTGTCCTCCATGGAGGAGCGGTACTATTACAACCTGGACCTCAGCGAGGACCGGGACCTGACCCTCCGGGACTGCCTGGGAGAGAACTGGGTGGAAACCTGCAACGCCGCCATTGAGCGGCAGATTGCCGAGAGCGTGGACGAGGAGGGCTTCACCTTCTTCTTCGCCCCGGAGGAAGGCGGCTTTACCACCGTGGACGAGACCACCGGCTTCTATGTCCGGGAGGACGGCACGGTCGTGGTGTGCTTCCCCGAGTACAGCATCGCCGCCGGCGCGGCGGGCATCCCGGAGTTCCCCATCAACTGAACACTCGATAGAAGCAGAGGCCGCCCCATTCGGGCGGCCTCCTTGCTGTTGGGGATCAATCCAGTCCGGGGACCTGGGGCAGCTTGGCAAAGCTGGCTTGGAGCTCTTCATCCGTGGGGATATAGTCCGACATCTCCCCGTTGTGGAATTTCTCATAGGCCGTCATGTCGAAATACCCGGTGCCGGTGAGGCCGAAGACGATGGTCTTCTTCTCCCCGGTCTCTTTGCACTTCAGCGCCTCGTCCATCGCCGCCCGGATGGCGTGGCTGGACTCCGGGGCGGGGAGGATGCCCTCCACCCGGGCAAAGAGCTCCGCCGCCTCAAAGACCTTCGTCTGCTCCACGGCCACGGCCTCTATCAGCCCGTCGTGGTACAGCTGGCTCAGGACGGGGCTCATGCCGTGGTACCGCAGGCCCCCGGCGTGGTTGGCGGAGGGGATGAAGCCGCTGCCCAGGGTGTACATCTTCGCCAGGGGGCAGACCATGCCGGTGTCGCAGAAGTCGTAGGCGAATTTTCCCCGGGTGAGGCTGGGGCAGGAGGCGGGTTCCACGGCAAGGATGCGGTAGTCCCGCTCGCCCCGGAGCTTTTCCCCCATGAAGGGGGAGATCAGCCCGCCCAGGTTGCTGCCGCCCCCGGCGCAGCCGATGATGATGTCGGGAACCACGCCGTACTTGTCCAGGGCCGCCTTGGTCTCCAGGCCGATGACGGACTGGTGGAGCAGCACCTGGTTCAAAACGCTTCCCAGCACGTAGCGGTAGCCGGGGTTTTTCGCCGCCGCCTCCACCGCCTCGGAAATGGCGCAGCCCAGGGAGCCGGTGGTGCCGGGGTGCTCCTGGAGAATCTTCCGGCCGATTTCCGTCTCCATGGAGGGCGACGGGGTGACGGAGGCGCCGTAGGTCCGCATGACCTCCCGGCGGAAGGGCTTTTGCTCGTAGCTGACCTTCACCATATAGACCTTGCAGTCCAGGCCCAGATAGGCGCAGGCCATGGAGAGGGCGGTGCCCCACTGGCCCGCTCCGGTTTCGGTGGTGACGCCCAGGAGGCCCTGCCGCTTGGCGTAGTAGGCCTGGGCGATGGCGGAATTCAGCTTGTGGGAGCCGGAGGTGTTGTTTCCCTCAAACTTGTAGTAGATGTTCGCCGGGGTCTGGAGCTTTTCCTCCAGGCAGTAGGCCCGGACCAGGGGAGAGGGACGGTACATCTTGTAAAAGTCCCGAATCTCCTGGGGGATGGGGATTTCCGCCGTGTCGTTGTCCAGCTCCTGGCGGATGAGCTCGTCGCAGAAGACGCCCCGCAGGTCCTCGAAGCCCATGGGGGCCCCGGTGCCGGGATTCAGCAGGGGGGCGGGCTTGTGCTTCATGTCGGCCCGGACGTTGTACCAGGCGGCCGGCAGCTCCTGCTCGGAGAGATAGATCTTGTAGGGAATTTTTTCAAAGGTCATGACGCTTGCTCCTTTCCGACATATGGTCTCTCCCGGAGGCGGAGCGTCAAAAAAAGACCTCCGTCCACGAAAGGACCCGTTACAGGTACCTTTGGGACAAAAGTCTTGAAACTTCTGCGGTGCCACCCAAATTGGCGGTATAAGAAAACCGCCCGCTCGGCGGCGCGCCAACACGCGCCTTTCCTTGGTAACGGGGGAAAAGCCCGTCGAGGCATACTTGGGAAACATCCCGTTCGGCCCGCCCTCAGCGGTCCATTCAACAGGCTTGCTTCTGCCGCCATCTCACCACCGGCGGCTCTCTTTGAGAACCAAGGCCCTGCCTACTCGTCCGCGTCATCGGTTTGCGCTTTTGAACTTGGGCACAGAATACGCCTTACGGGGCGGGTTTGTCAAGCCCTAAAATTTATTTCGACAGATTTGACAATTTAAACGGACGAAGCGGGTGGAAATTTCGTAAAAGCCGACTGAGAAACCGGCGGGAGGTATGATTTCCGCCCTCCCGGTCATGCTAACGCCGAGGTGATTCCATGGATTCCATTTGGAAGCGGACGGCGGAGATGCCCCCATTTGCCCCGCTGGACGGGGACCTGAAAACGGACGTTCTGGTGGTGGGCGGCGGGCTGGCGGGGCTGCTGTGCGCCTATTGGCTGAACCGGGCGGGGGTGGACTGCGCCCTGGTGGAGGCGGATCGGCTCTGCGGCGGCGTGACGGGGAACACCACCGCCAAGCTCACGATCCAGCACGGCTTGATCTATGACAAGCTCCTGCGGGAGTTCGGGCTGGAAAAGGCCCGGCTGTACCTGGAGGCCAACCGGGAAGCCCTGGGGCGGTACCGGGAGCTCTGCCGGGACGGCGGCTGCGATTTTGAGGAGCGGGACAGCTATGTCTACGCCCTGTCGGACCGGCGGAAGCTGGAGCGGGAGCTGGAGGCCCTGGAGCGCCTGGGCTTTCCGGCGGAGCTTGTGGAAAGCCCGGCCCTGCCCATGCCCACGGCGGGGGCGGTGAGGTTCCCCAAACAGGCCCAGTTCCACCCCCTGAAATTTGCCGCCGCCATCGCCAAGGGGCTTCGGATTTATGAGCACACCAAGGTCCTGGAGCTGGGCCCCGGCACGGCGGCAACGAATCATGGGACGGTGACGGCGGAGAAGATCGTCATTGCCACCCACTTTCCCCTGCTGAACAAGCACGGAGGCTATTTTCTCAAGCTCTATCAGAGCCGTTCCTATGTCCTGGCCCTGGAAAACGCCCGGGAGGCAGGGGGCATGTACGTGGACGAGGGGGAGAAGGGGCTGTCCTTCCGGGATTACAAGGGTTTCCTCCTCCTGGGCGGCGGCGGGCACCGGACGGGGAAGAAGGGCGGCGGCTGGCGGGAGCTGGAGGATTTCGCAAGGCGGCACTATCCCCAGGCGAAAATCGCCGCCCGCTGGGCTGCCCAGGACTGCATGACCCTGGACGGCGTGCCCTATGCGGGGCGGTACGCCAAGGGGACGGAGGGGCTGTATGTGGCGGCGGGCTTCAACAAGTGGGGGATGACCTCCTCCATGGCGGCGGCGCGGGTGCTGGCGGATTTGGTTCAGGGGAAGGAGAATCCCTATGCGGAGCTGTTCAGCCCCTCCCGGAGCTTGCTGCGGCCCCAGCTGGCGGCCAACGCCTGGGAATCCGCCCTGGGGCTGCTGACCCCCACGGCCCCCCGGTGCCCCCATATGGGCTGTGCGCTGAAGTACAATCCCCAGGAGCACAGCTGGGACTGCCCGTGTCATGGGTCCCGGTTTGGCGAGGACGGGCGGCTCATTGACAATCCGGCGACAGATGACAAGAAGAATTTGAAAGTAAACAGGGAGGATGTTTCATGAAAATCGACCACAGAAAAGCGGCGGTCATCGGCTGCGGCAACGTGGGGGCGTCCATCGCCTTCCGCTTTTTGCAGCAGGGCCTGTTTACCCGCCTGGTGCTGCTGGACGCCAACCGGGACAAGGCGGAGGGGGAGGCCATGGACCTCCGGGACGGCCTGCCCTACGGCGCGGCCATGGAGATTTCCGCCGGGGACTACGACGATCTGACGGACTGCGCCCTGGCGGTCATCACCGCCGGGGCGAACCAGAAGCCGGGGGAGACCCGGCTGGATCTCATCGGGAAGAACACGGAAATTCTCCGGTCCGTGCTGAAGGAGGTCACCGCCCGGAACTTCGGCGGGATTCTGCTGGTGGTGTCCAACCCGGTGGACGTGCTGACCTACGCGGCCTGGCGGCTTTCGGGCTATCCCCGGGAGCGGGTGATGGGCTCCGGGACGGTGCTGGACACGGGGCGCTTAAAGCAGCTGCTGGGGGCGGAGCTGGAGGTGGACAGCCGGAACATCCACGCCTTCATCATCGGGGAGCACGGGGACAGCGAGCTGGCGGTGTGGAGCGAGGCCAACGTTTCCGGGCTGGACCTGGAGGACTTCTGCCGGGTCCGGGGGCAGACCCTGGGGGCGGAGAACCGGGAGCGGCTGTACCGGGAGGTCCGGGACAGCGCCTACCAGATTATTGAGCGGAAGGGGGCCACGTACTATGGCATCGCCATGGCGGTGGGCCGCATCGCGGAGGCCATCGTGAAGGACGAGCGGGCGGTGCTGCCGGTGTCGGCGGTGCTGGACGGGCAGTATGGGATGAACGGCTTGGCGCTGAGCCTTCCGTCCATCGTGGGCCGGAAGGGCTTGCAGGAAATTCTGGAGATGCCGCTGAGCAGCGGGGAGCGGGCGGCGCTGAGCGCCTCGGCGGAGCAGATGCGGGAGGCCATAGAATCCCTGAAGCTTTGAAGAAAAGCGCCGGCGGGTCCGGCGGATTCGCGCCCTATCCGGCGGAGGGCCCGCGCTCCGGGCCCTCCTGAAGGGCCTCCCGGAGCTTTTCCAGGGCCCGCTTTTCAATGCGGGACACATAGCTCCGGGAGATGCCGAAGGAGGAGGCAATCTCCCGCTGGGTCAGAGGTACGGTGCCCCCCAGGCCGTAGCGGAGGCGGACAATTTCCGCCTCCCGGGAGGTGAGGCGCTCCCGGACCAGCTTGTGAAGCCGCAGGGCGTTGTCCCGGTCGTGAAGGTCCTCCAGCATGGTGTCGTCCACGCCCACGACATCCATGAGCTGTAGGGCGTTTCCGTCCTTGTCACTGTCGATGGAGTCGGAGAGGGAGACCTCCCCCTGGAGCTTTTTCTGGCTGCGGAAGTACATGAGGATTTCATTTTCGATACACCGGGCGGCGTAGGTGGCAAGGCGCGCCCCTTTGGCGGGGTTAAAGCTGGAGATGCCCTTGATGAGGCCGATGGTGCCGATGGAAATCAGGTCCTCCTGGTCGGCGCTTTGGGTGTAGTACTTTTTGGACGGGTGAAGCAAAGGGAGGAATCCGCCCGGTCAAAAGCGGCCTCCCACAGGCCGCCGAATTTCAGGTAGATGTCCAGTTGGATTTTCTCTTTTGTGCTGTTCCTTTTGACCACGATTTTGTCCAGGATCGTGGTCACCAGGGCGGAGTGGATGCCGTTTTGGAAGGTCAGTTCCCGCTCTAGGGCGGCGCGAATTTCCTCCAGCTGTGCCGACGTCCGCTGACCCTTTTCCGCCTCCGCCCGAAGGACTGCCAACCGTTCTTCCAGCGCTTGGGCCTGCTGATTGAAGCCGTCGTTGCGCTGTTTAAATTCCGCCATGGTGATGATACCCCCGATGCTCATCTCCAGCAGGCGGTCTTTTTTTGCCCTGAGGGCGGACAGGTCCTCCTCAATACGGCGGATGTCCTGGGTATAGTCGTGCTCGTCCGGGACGGCCTGGAGGACTGCCGCTACTGCGTCGATAATGGCCCGCTTGTTCTGTGCCAGTCTGTCGAAAATGTCGGCCATGATCTGATTTAGCTCCGCCGTCCTGAGCTGGGGTGCGGAACAGGCCGCGCGGCCCTTGTCCCGGTAGACCCGGCATTGCCAGACTTCTTTGCTCCTCTGGGCGCTTTTCAGCACCTGCCGGTGAAAGCTGGTCCCGTGCTCCTCGCAGATGATCTTGCCGCTGTAAGGGTAGCGGTTGTGAAACGCTGCCCCGCTCTGATGCTGTTTCATCTGCTCACTCCGCCGCTTGTACAGGGTGTTGGCCCGGTCCCATAGCTCCTCTGATACAATGGCCGGAATGGATGGGTCCGGGTATAGGACCCATTCGTCCTCGTCCAGGAAGATTTTCCGCTTGCTGCGGTAGTCCACGGTTTGGGACTTGCCCGCGCAGTACCAGCCCTTGTACTTGGGGTTACACAAAATATGCCGGATGGTCAGGACGTTGAAGGGCCCGCCCTTGCGGCTGGTGAAGCCCTCGTCGTACAGCGTCTGAGAGATGCGGCGGATGCCTATTTGCTGATTGGCATAGAGCTCAAAAATTTTTCGCACCACCTGAGCCTCCGCCTCGTTGATGGTCAGCACGCAGTCCTTTTTGTCGTAGCCCCATAGCTTGTCGTTCCCCAGAACATGCCCGTTTTTGATGGCCTGCCGGAAGCCGAACTTCAGCCGCTCGGAGAGCTTGCGCACCTCATCTTGAGCCACCCCGGCCATAACCACCAGGCGGAACTCGCTGTCGGAGTCCAGGGTGTTGATGTTGTCGTTTTGGAACAGCACCCCCACATCATGCTCCAGCAGCTCCTGGGTGTATTGAATGCTGTCCAGGGTGGAACGGGAAAAGCGGGAGATCTCCTTCGTGATGATGAAGTCGAACCGTCCCGCTTTGGCGTCCGCGATCATCCGTAAGAAGCTGTCCCGCTTTTTCGTGCTAGTTCCGGAAATACCCTCGTCCACGTAGCCCTGGACGTAGGTCCAATTCCGTTTTTCCTGTATGAATTGTGTGTAATACTGTACCTGGTTTTCCAAACTGTTGAGCTGTTCGTCCTTATCGGTGGAGACCCTGGCGTAGAAGGTCACCCGCAACGGCAGGTCGAAAATGGTCTTCCCGTTCCGCATTTCATTGCGTATCCTGAGCACATTCATGAATATCTACCTCCTTTGTCATGCACACAGGGTACTGGAACAGCTCCGGAAAGTCTATCACAGAATGTACCAAATCCATGGCTCTGGAATAGGTGAAATCTGATATCAGGCCAAGGGAATGAATGTGGTCCAGCAGGACGCCGGCTAGTTCTCGCTGTGCGCTTTCCAAATTGCATCACCTCGGTTTATGAATATGCTTTTTAAATAAAAAAATGTCAGGCAGATGATTTCTGCCTGACGGGGAAGCACCGTATTTGGCGGTCTTTACATGGCGCAGACTATTCCCGCCGCCATAGTCCTTGATGAGTTTCGGATTCACCGCGCTGACGTAAAGACCTGCGTCATGGAGGTACTGGGCGATCTGCTCGTAGCACCGCCCGGTGTGTTCCATTACCACCCGCGTCTCGCCGTCCAGGCCTTTCAAGTAGTTTGCCAGCTGTTTGAGTTCACTGCCGGTGTAGCGCACCTCAAATGGCTTTGCCACGGTCTCGTTGAAGGGGCGGCGTACCACCACCATACTCTTGCCCTTGGAAACATCAATTCCTACCGCGTTCACTGCACAGCACCCCCATCGTAGATTTTGATTGGCGTCCAGCCTTTCCATCATTGCCGATTCTATCCATTTGATGACACGGACGCACCAAGCCGGAGCGGTGCTGCCCCAGCGAGACGGTTCTACCTGCATAAATCGAATGCTGCGAATGAGAGGCTGGCTGACGGACTTCATCGCGGACGTACCAGTCCTTGGGGTAATGTCAAGAATAATGCGCAAAAAAGAATGCAGGCTCTGGCAGAATAGAATCGGCCAGCAGTAGGGGTATCCTCCAGAGAGGCCTCTAAGTGCTTCGTATTCATGTACTTCTTGTTGCCCCACTGGGTGCCGGCTACATGACGGAGCCTGGCACAGACCAGCATAAGGGTAGAATTGCCATCCGGGAAGCAGACCACGACTCTGGTGCGGCGGCGGATCTCCCGGTTGAGCCGTTCCATGACATTGTTGGTGCGGATACGAGTCCAGTGTTCGCTGGGAAAGCCGCAGTAAGTAAGCGTCTCTTCAATGCCGCCTTCTACCTTCTTTGCCGCCTCGCTCAGCTTCATGGTACGAAGCTCCTCCGCCACAGATTCAGCCTTCTCCCGAGCAGCTTTTTTGCTCTCTTGGGCGTGGATCGCCTTAAGCATCTTGGCCACCAACTTTACCTTAGAGCGCGGTGTCACAGAAAAGATATTGCGGTAGAAATGGACGGTACACCGCTGGTATTTGGCCTCCGGGAACACTTCTCCCACAGCCTCCAGCATACCAAGACACTTGTCCCCAACCACCAGCTTTACACCGTCCAGGCCACGGCCTCGCAGCCACTGGAAGAAGCTGACCCAACTGGCCTTCCTCTTTCATACCCTCAGCGGCGCCAAGAACTTCACGGTATCCGTCCTCATTTACCGCAATCGCCACCAGAACGGCTGCATTCTCATACTCTCCGCTTTGCCGGAAAGAACTTCCGGGAGGACAATGCCGCCAGCACCAAGGCGGCGGCGAGACAAATCGTATCTTTCGACCATTCAAAAAATTGAATCTGCATTATGCAGGGAAAGGAACTTTATGGATAACGAAAACATGAACATGACCCCGCCAGTGTCCCCACCCCGGAGGACACCGTCACTTAAGAGAACCCGCCCGCCCGGATAAAGAAGATTGGGGGTATGACCTACATCGTGCGCGTGCATTTCAGTACCACCAGCAAGGAGACATTCAGTGATAAGGTCAAGCGGCTGCTGCGGAATGAAGTCCGGCAGTTGATGGAGCAGGAGGCCGCAGGAGAATGACCCTATGGAGGGCTGGGAAGCTCCCGGCCCTCTTTTTGCTATCTTGAAAAATCGCAGAATTTGTGTTAAGATAAAGGCGAATCAGGTAGCAGAAATGAAATCAGGTGGTAGGTTTGACAGCAACTGAACAGATAAACAGCGGCACCAGGAGGATTTACAGCGGCTCAGGGGCTTTCGTCTGCTGAACGATGATTTTCTGACAAAGTGCTTTGAGGGCGAGCCCAAGTACATTCAGCTTGTATTGCGGATTGTGTTGGAAATGCCTGATTTGGTGGTCGATGATGTCCATACACAGGTATTCGTGGAAAATCTGTCAAACCGCTCTGCAAGACTGGATGTTCTGGCAACAGACAGCACCGGGCGAAAGATAAACGTGGAAATTCAGCGATCCGACAAAGGCGCTGGACGAAAGCGGGCAAGATATAATAGCAGCATGATGGATGCCAATCTTCTGCGGAAAGGCGAGAAGTTTGAAGAGCTGCCTGAAACCTATGTCGTGTTCATCACCGAGCATGATGTGCTTGGCAAGGGTCTGCCACTTTACCATATCGGCAGATATATCTTTGACACCGGCGAGAGCTTTGACGATGGCTCACATATTCTGTATGTGAATGGCGCATACCGTGATGAGACCCCCATTGGGAAGCTGATGCACGATTTCTCCTGCACAGCCCCGGAGGATATGTACTATGACGAGTTGGCAGAGCGGGTTAGATTTTTCAAAGAAAGTAAGGAGGGAATTTCGATTATGTGCAAGGTCATGGAAGATATGAGAAACGAATCCTTGAAGGAAGGGATAAAAAAGGGTCAGTGTGAAAGCATGAAAACTACCGCAGAAAGGATGTTAGCTGACAGCACGTTAGCACTTGAAAAAATAGCTGAATATGTAGGCTTGTCATTGGAGGAGGTGAAAAAACTTCAAGCCGGACAGGGCGCATAAACTACCGTACCAATTTGAGGGCAGGAATCTGGCAATCAGGTTCCCGCCCTTTTTCTATATCCTAATTGTGAGCAATTCGTAAATATGATTAGGAAGTTGTTGACAAGTCGTTTCAGGCATAACTGCTTGCAATTTGCTCGTGGGCATGGGATGTCCTACGGGCTGGCGATCGTAAATCCTATCAGCCAAAAACCAGATTTGGAAGGAACTTTAAAAGTGGTGTATCGATGTTATGAATATGGATTGATTTTAATTTCTTTGGCAGGAAATATTCTTCGGATTCAGCCGCCACTGAATATCAGTGAAGTACATATGAGGAAGGGCTTTGAAATTCTAAACAGCGCTCTGGACGATCTTGAAGCGGGAAGAATTCCTGATGATGTTTTGGCGTATTGCCATGGGTGGTGACTGCTGCTATCGTTTGGTAAACTAGGCCTTGTTTGAAAAATAAATATTGCACCAATAAAGGGTCAGTGCAAAAATAGGGACATGAGACGGTGTGAATTGACAAAAGAACAATGGGAGCACATAAAAGAGCTGCTGCCGCCGGAAAGGGCGGGGATGCGGGGCCGGCCTCGGAAAGATGATCGGAACATGCTCAATGGGATGCTCTGGATCGCCCACAGCGGAGCGCAGTGGCGGGAATTGCCGGAGGTATATGGCCCCTGGCAGTCTGTATATGCCCGATTTGCCAAATGGCGGGGCGATGGTACATTGGAAGCCATATTTCGTGCATTGTCCGCAGATGCGGATATGGAAAACCTGAGCCTGGATTCTACCTGCATCAAGGTTCACGAAAGTGCCAATGGAGGGGGGCAAAGACGATTCGAGCTTACATCTGTGAACAGGGAGCCAGCTATGTAATCCCGCCACAAAGCAATGTTTCCGAGCCTTGGCCAGTAGATTGGTGGTTATACTAAGAACGGCATTTGGTTGAATGTTTCTTCCAAAAGCTCAAATGGTTTCGAAGAATCGCCACCAGGTATGACAAATTGGATGTTTCTTTTCTCGCCTTCGTTTACATTGCCGCTATCGCTATTTTGTTGATTTAGCTCAACCTTTCCTATTTTTCATACAAGGCCTAGTGATATGACTGAGAGTATGTGTGCGTCCTTACTGATGAAACGGTACCAAAGCCTAGACGAAAATTCTTTAACCGAACCGATACCAGAGGCTGCGTAAAAGTCGTTTGCGTCGCCTCTGGCATAGATTTAGAAGTGGATACCGGTCAATAAACAGCCCGTCATCAATTGCAAATGTGACAAATCCCCCAATGCAGCGCCATAAGTTAAGGCTGCAATGGGGGATTTTTATAACGTTGATGATACATTTAGCCAGGCATGGTCCAAAACTGCACGGTTTGTAAAAAAGGACTCTGTTTCCGCAAACGGAACTCATCTTCATCCTTTTGCGACCAGTCATATAGTCCCTGTCCGGCAGTCTGTCCGGTTTTGCCGCTGGATAAACCATTTAGGGTAGTCTGCTGAATTTCCTTGGAATCGCACAGGCTGGGATAAATATTTTTCGCAATCGCAGCTTCTAATTCAAAGCCTACTGCATCATAGTATTCCAGCAGACCAATGGATGCATACCGCATCCCTACGGCGTATTTGACGGCGCGGTCAATATCCTCTGCCGTGGTGACGCCCTGTTCTAAGAGATGGATAGACTCCCGAAACAATGCCTGTGCAAGGCGGTTGACTAGAAAACCCGGAACACTTTTGCGGAGCACTACCACTTCTCGGTGCAGTAATTCCAAAAGCCCGCAGACTCGCTGCACTGTGCTGGAGGCAGTTCGAGTGTGACAGACCACTTCCACTAAGGGCAGCATGTGTACCGGCTGAAAGGGATGAGCGATCAGCAGCTGTTCAGGGTGTCTTACCAGGCCTGCTAAGGTTTCCGCATCCATCGACGATGTGCAGGAAGCGATAATTGTGTCTCTGCCGGTATGATCTTCAATGCATTCATATACGGCGCGCTTGCTTTCGACGTCTTCGACGACCGCTTCAAATACAAAGGTACAATCTGATAAATCAGCGGGGTTAGTGCTCATCGTGAGCAGACGCATCGCGGCGTCTTTATTTTGCTTCGCCGCCGTTCCGTTGGAAATTAGGTCGTTCCAGTTCTGTTCAATCGCTTTTCTGCATCGTGCTAAACCACTTTCGGAATGGCCCAGCACCAGACAAGGCATTCCATGCCCCGTTATCAGAGTCGCTTCGCAGGACCCGATGGTGCCTGCTCCGAATACAGCGATGGTTTCCATAGCCTTGTCCTCCGCGTTTTAGAAAATCAGGGATGCTGCTGAATGAATTACGGCTCTTTTTGGCGCTCCATCGAGAAGGCTTTCGTGCTAAAATGTTATCCCGTTTTCCGCAAGGGCGGATTCAATGTTTTGCTTCAGGCATTCTAAACGATCTGGGTCCAGCAAAGTATAGATGATATGCGGTGTGTGGTCCGTTTCATAGAAAAAGCTTTGGAGGGACTCTTTCATCCTGTCCACTTCTTCCAGCTGCTGTTTCAGGATCTGGAAAACCTCCAAGCGAAACGCTTCATCCGACGTCCCGCCCTCCAGCAGATATCTGGCCCGCAGGATTGTGCAGGCCGCATAGTAAAACATCTGCACGTATTTCAGGCTTATTCCCAGCCAATTGTGCAGCCACAGCGCCTTATCCGCGCAGATGGCAGAAGGCGCTGCGGCACTCCGCCTCCAGAGAAGTTCCATTTCTTTCAGAGCCATGGTTTTTTCAAGAACTGCCGCCTTTAAAGAGTCCTGCAGCGGCGATAGGTTGAGAGCCTTCGACGCGTTCCAATCCTTCAGCGAATTTTTCTCCTCCGCCAGCCAAACTGCGTGATCCACGGAGAGAGGCATGGTGCTGGAATCAGAAAACACGGAGCCATTGACAAAGACGGTTTTGGAGGTTATATTCCAAGTTTTTTCCATAATTGACCCAAACCACCGGACTGCATCTTCAACAGGCTCACCGTCTTGGAGCCAGCCTTCGTTTTCTAAAAAGCAGCGGTAAATATCTTCGGCCGGAGTGTCTATGTCCTGCGTCAGCCAGCCCGCAGAGTAGACGTTAATTTTATTTGGAGTTCCAAAAGAAGTGTGTCCATCCAGGCTTTCCCAGTCCAGCCGAAATATTGCGCCTGAGGCACCTTTTTCCTGTGCATCCTTCAACCTTTGCCGGTAATCCTCCATCAGATCCGCAACGCATACCCCCCAGCCAAAATACTGTCCCATGGTATCAAATTCAATCCATTGCCGGTGAGTTCCGACGTGCCCGATTCTCGGATTTTCCGGGAATGTCGGGTAATAATCATGTGGTGTGTTTTTCAGAGAAATGATCACATCTTCTGGAAGCTCTGTCATCACGCTGGCAATTTCTTTCTGTGCCGCTGGATCAAACACAAAGTCCCGCACGATGAGCTCTTTTCCGGCGTCATGAAGAACGGTATACATCGCATGCAAAATATCGTGGAACCATTTCTCTTTTGACGTTCGCAGACAGCGCGGGCATGTGCAGCGGTTTGACTTGATGGATACTTTGCTCTCTCCCGTGGCTGGTGAAGTGATGATGCCGGAGACCTCTGGAAAGTCCCGAAAAAACTCTTTGTATTTTTCCTTCAAAAAATCAATCCAGAAGGGATCTGTGGCGCAGATATGGCCCTCATGGACCAATTCTGGATGGAACTCTAAGAGAATGTCCGGGAAGAAAAGCTCTTTATTCTCGATATACACTTGAAGACCACGGCGCCGGGCTTGCTCCAATACCCGCTTTAAGAAGACGCGTTTCTGATACAGGCAAGACCGGCGGGTAGGGGTGTATTGATACACCTTCCTGAATATCTGACTGTACACATCGAAAATAGAACTGTCAGTTTCCTTGGCTCGATAGCCGAAATATGTTCCGGGATAGACCAGAGCATCCACGTAGTCGTTGCGGTGGAGGACCAATGTGTTCATTCCCAGCCGGGTCATCATGTCCATGACCTGTAGAATCCAAGTGTAATCCCAGGCGTAAAAGCTGTGCAGCTCCAGCCCCCGCACGGCGTACATCCTTTGTGCATGCCGCATTTATAGGCCCTCATTCAGATGGCTTAGCACCTCTTGGACAGAAGCCTTGAAACGAAGAAGGCGGTCGCCATCCAGCATGTATTCCACCAGATGGCAGTAGCCTTTTCCGCGCACCAGCGTTCGGTACGACTCAGCTAAGGACTCATAGTCCGACAGAGATTCCTGCGCTCGTTGGATATCGTCCGGGTCTTTTGTCTCTTCGGCGAGCTTGGTGTAGAATGTGGTGCGGCATTCCATGCGGAAGCCCTCGATATAGGCCGGGAAACCCTGCTGCAAAAAGTGCAGATATGTCTCGAGCTCTTCGCTTACCCCCAACCCCTTGGGATCTGCGAGTTCAGCCACCTTTTGAGCAGTTTGAAACGCTTCATCCTTCTCCTGCAAGATGATCCGAATATTTTCCTTTGTAGGCGCTACACGCAGGGATGCGCCCGGTTCCCACTGGTCCCGGCTGTGGAAAACGGTCATAATATTATATGTGAGGTCGTATCGGTCAAACATCTGGCAGTTCCGATTAAACACATGTCCACGCACGTGAATTCCCTTCTCCAGGGCCTTCCAGCCAAGCTGCATGATCTTACACAGACGTTCCTCCGCCTCGGGTAGTGCGGGAACACAGGGGGCCCGGTCAAAGGTATCTTGCAACAGGGGAGACATCAGCCCATAGGACAGCCATTCACGGTAAATCTCCCGCATATCCGCATGGACGTTTTTGCTCAGCATGGCACCGGCAATCAGGTTCAGCATGTTAAAGGAGCAGAAAACGCTGGACTGAATCATATTCTCCCAGTCTGTGCGCAGCATGACGCCTTCGGCACCCTGCTCCAAATAGCGCTGCATTCGTCCCTGCATGTCCTCGGCAACGCCGCATGGAAACACGCCCAGGCCAAAGAATTGACCCCAGGTGTCATATTCCACCCACTGATGAAGTTCTCCACAGTTCCCTACGGCGGGATTATCCGGGAATACCGGATAGTAATCGTGGGGGACTTTTTTCATGGCCATGGTAATGTTGCTGGAGACGCTTCCTGCTGCATTGACCATGGCATATTGGTGAGCCTTTGTATAGGAGAAATCCCGGACAATCAGCTTCTTGCCTGCGGCGTCAATGGATTTGTGCATCGCCGCTAGAAGATTATGATACCAATCGTCCGCATTGTAACTGCGGCACCGCTCACAAGTGCAGCGATTGGCTGCGAAGGAAACCATACTTTCCCGCGTTCCAGGGCTCACGATGATACCGGAAACCTCGGGAAAAAGTTCAAAAAATTCCTTGTACTTTTCTTCTAAAAATTGCCACCAGAAAGGATCTGTGGCGCATAGCTGGCCATTTTCTTTCCTCAGTTCTGGATATTTGGTCAAAAGGTCGTAGGGAAAGAAGACTTCCTTCACTTCCGCATAAAATTCCAAATGATGCCGGCGGCATTTGTCGAGGACAGAGCGAAGGTAGTAACGATAATTTTTGGTAATGCTATTTCGCACGGGATTGTACTCCAGCAGCTCATCCTTGCTGAAATACTTTTCCGGAAATACAACGCGATCAATTAAATCATTGCAGTGAAAAATAATTCCAGTCAGGTCATACTTTTCAGCAAACTTGACGGCACGATCCACATGGAACATATTCCACATATTTATTCCGTGGATTTCCAGCAGCCTGGACGAATAGCTTGGATAATTTTGCATTTCACCGTTCCTCTCCGGCCACCTGGCGCAGATGGCCTACAGTCTGTTCGCAATCTTTTTGGAAACGTAGCACCCGCTCGGGATCCATAACATATTCCACGTTGTTGGAGTATCCTTTGCTGCAAATAGTATCCGCCAACCGGTGTGCCAAATCCGAGTATGCGGGCAGCGTGGATGCCGCTGCTTCCAGCGCTTGTGGGTCATGTTCTTCCTCTGCCCGTCGGAGATAAGCGGCTGTTATGATCTGTTGGCGAAAAATCTCTACGTATACGCCGCAACAGTCTATTACAAAGTGCAAATAGCGCTCAATCTCAGCGTTTACGCCAAGTTCTTCCGGTTTTAACCAGTCCCGTAAGCCGTAGGCCAGTTCTACGGCACGGTCTTTTTCTTGAATCATTACTTGGATATTTTCTTCCGTTGGCTTCACCAGATCTGAGGCATGAGGATCCCAATGGTCCCGTGTGTGTTGAACCGTCATGATAAAATAGGTTAAGAAGTACCGGTCAAACATTTGTGCATTGCGGTTGAACACATGCCCCCGCACGTACAGCGTTTTCTCGAGGATTTTCCAAGACTCCCGCATCAAACGTTTTAGCACCGGCAAGGCGCACGGAGATAGGGGCTTACAAGGAACCTGGGGGCAGGAATCATATTCCAGGGGGCTGAGCAGACCATAGTTCAGCCAGGCCTGGTATGCGTCGTCCAAGTCCATCTGGGTGTCCTTTCCCAGCATTGCTCCTGCAATCAGATTGAAGATGTTAAAGGAGTTGAATGTACTGCCCTGATGCAGCCGCTCCCAGTCGGTACGGAGCATAATACCGCTGGCTCCTTTTTCCAAATAGCGCTGCATCCGTCCCTGCATATCCTCGGCAACACTGCAAGGGAGTACCCCCAGCCCAAAGTACTGTCCCCAGGTGTCGTATTCGATCCACTGCTGGAGGTTTCCACAGTTTCCCACGGTAGGATTGTCTGGAAACGTTGGATAATAGTCATGGGGGACTTTTTTCAGCGCCATAATGATTTTATCCGACACGGCCTTCGCTGCTTCCACCATGGCGAATTGGTGATCGGCCGTATAGGAAAAATCCCGGACGATCAGCTTCATCCCAACCGCGTCCAGAGGACGGAACATAGCGGAGATTAGCTCCCGGTACCAGCGGTCTACATCGTAGCTTTTGCACCGGTCGCAGTTGCACGTATTTGCCGCCAAGGATACCATGCTCTCTCTTGTCCCTGCACTGACGATTACACCGGAGAGTTTAGGGAACCGCTCCGCAAATTCTCTGAGCTTTTCCTCTAGAAACTTCCACCAAAAAGGATCGGTTGGGCAGACGGCACCGTTTTCTCTGCGTAGGGAGGGAAACTCCTGCAATAATTCATGAGGATAGTAAAGTTCTTTTACCTCTATATAAAACTCTAGCCCAGCATTCGTAATCTTTTCAATGACGTTTTTTAAATAATACTTGTAGTTTTTCGTATCGCCGTCCCGGTTATTGTATGAGAGCAACGACACATTCGGGGGAAAATATTTGTCTGGTTTTACGGCCCGATCAATAATGTCGTTGCAATGAAAAATGATTCCTGTTAGATCAAACAGCTTCGCAAATTCAATGGCCCGCTGCGTGTGGTATCCGTTCCACATGTTGGTCCCATGGATTTCCAAAAGCCGGTCTTGATAATCCGCCATATATGCTCCTTTCTTTTTAAAATAAGACACTACTACCTGAAAAAACAGCCGGATTATAACAATTTTGATATAATCCGGCTGTTTTACGTCGAGCTTCCTGTATGTTGGAAAATCAAGCGAGATTACTCGGTCAGACGATCGCCCAGCTCCTCAAAGGCACCGGAATACATATTCACGGCGTCGGTCCAGGTTTTGGCAAACTCTTCATGATCCTCAAAGTCTACCGTGAAGCCATAGCTCTCAATCGCACCCGCGACCTCCGGGAGTTCCAGCGTGGCTTTATAGGCATCCTCGTAGTAGCGAATAATTTCTTCTGTCATTCCTTTGGGACCAGCGTAACCGTGGAAGAATCCGTTTGTCAGCCAAGCATAGCCCTGCTCCGCGGAGGTGGGAATGTCTTTATAGACTTCGTTGTTCAGACGGCTGGCATCCAGGACGGCAATCGCACGCAAGTCGCCGGAACGGACGTATTCTGCACCGTCGGAAGGGGCCTGAACGGTCACTTCTGCATGCCCGCCCAGCAGAGCGGCAATGGAAGATGCTCCGCCATCGTAAATCACAGCAGTGATATCCCCTCCATTTTTCATGGCGAAGTACTCCAGCTCCCAATGGGTTTGGCCGCCGCGGTTATTGGCAGCCATAATCACATCGCGAGATAGAATCGCATTCTTCAGGTCGTCCAGATTTTGAATTTCACTGTCAGCCTTGACATAGACAATGTAGGGAGCATATCCAACCTGGCAGATCGGTTGCAGTTCCTCATAATAGACATATGGGGTTTCCGCTGTCAGGCAGTTGACGACAACGGCGGAATTGGTGTTTCCGATGGTCATTCCGTCCGGTTTGGAGTTAATGAGTTCTGTGAAGCCGATGGAACATCCACCGCCGCCTATGTTGTTGATGACGAGGGGAGTTTGAAAGCAGCCGGCGCCTTCGTTGGCAAAGGTTCTGGCCAGCAGGTCGGAACTGCCGCCGGCACCATAGGCAACGATAACGTTAACATCGCCGCTCGGGGTCCATGCGGTAGGCTCTGCGGGAGGAGTATCCTGGGTGTTAGTGCTTGGATTTGAGGAGTTTGCAGGCGGCGCTGCGGCGCTGTCGCCACCACAGGCGGCTAAATTCAGAACTATCAGCGCGACCGCAAAGATAACTGCCATTCTTCTTTTCATTGTTTACCTCCATCTTTTTTGAAATATTGCATTAAACTCTTGGAAATAGAAATTACCAAAGCAATCACTGCAATTCCAAGAATTACTGCCGCGACAGGGCGGTCTATCAGAGCTGCCAGCAGATTTCCGTGATATAGCGTCATTGTACCAAGGAAGGAGTTTTCCAATGTTGAACTTAGGAACAATCCAACGGCCAGGGCTGCCATGTTATAACCGCAGGCACTCATAAAGAAGCCGACAAATCCGCAGGCCACCATAACACCCATATCAAAGACGCTGTAATTAATTGCGTAGCCGCCTGCAAATGTGATAAACGTGATCAGGGGCATAAGAATGTTAAAATCAACTTTCAACAGGCTGGCCCAAATTCCCACTAGGGGCAGATTGATGATGAGCAGCAGTACGTTACCGACGAACATACTGGCAATCAGCCCCCAGAATAAGGTGGGATTTTCTGCAATAAACAGCGGACCAGGAGTGATTCCGTGGATAATAAACGCACTCATCAGCAGCGCCATGGAACTGGTAAAAGGCAGCCCCAAGCTCAGCAGGGGAACCATACCCGCATACATGGCGGCGTTATTGGCTGCCTCGGGCGCGGCCACGCCCTCTAAAAGCCCGGTGCCGAACTTCTCCGGGTGCTTGCTGAGAGAGCGCTCCATGCCATAGGCGAAGAAAGTTGCCAATGTGGAGCCGGCACCGGGCACCAGGCCAACGCCAAAGCCCAGAATACTGCTTCGGATAATCGTTTTCCAAATCTGTTTAGCATCCTGTCCGTTGAGGAACTGATCCCGCATGCGGAAGTCCATGACACTGCCTTGCTCCTCCGGTATGCAGATAGCTCCCATCAGCTCCGTGATTCCATAAACGCCCATGACAAACGTTACAAAGCTGATGCCTTTATACAGATCTACAATGCCGAAGGTAAAGCGAACTGTTCCGTAGAGATCGTCCAGTCCAATACAGCCAAGGACCACACCCAGGCAGACCACAATCAACCCTTTCAGCTGGTTTTTGCCGGAGATGCTGGTTAAAAGGATCAAACCGAAAACCACAATGGAAAAGAACTCGACCTTGCCGAAGCCCAGCGCAACTTTTGCCAAGGTCGAAGCGGCAAAGGTCAGCCCGACCATTCCGATCATGCCGCCGCAAAAAGAAGATATCGCCGCCGTAGAAAGCGCTTTGCCAGCCATACCGCGCTTTGCCAAAGGGTGTCCGTCAAAGCAAGTGACAATGCTGGTCGACTCACCGGGAATATTGACCAGTATGGATGTAATTGCACCGCCATACTGAGAGCCAAAGTAAATACCCGAGATCATAATCAGCGCACTCAGGGGACTCATTCCATAGGTAATGGGAAGAAGAATCGCCACCGTACCGGAAATTCCAAGCCCTGGAAGTACGCCAATCAAGGAACCCAAGAGGCACCCGACAACGGCGCAGAAGATATTCATCAGCGTCAAGCAGTCCAGGAAGCCCTGGCCCAGCAATGCGAAAGTTTGCAGCATGTTGCTCCCCTCCCTTAGAACCAGTCCGCCGCCGGAAGGGCAACGTTCATGGCGTACGTAAACAGCGCCCAAAGGATCACGCTGAAAACAGCGGAAATGATGAGCGGCTTGAGAATACCCCTTTGTCCTGTGAGCTTCAACATCATTAGCAGACAGAGAAATGTATCGACTGTGAACCCGATTTTCTTAATGAAGAAGACGTAAGCAATGCAGATGGACATATAAAGAAACCATTTTTTCCAGTCTACATGTTTCAGATTCTCTGGAATGCTATTTTTCCGAAAAAGTTCAATTACTAGATTGATGGCAGAAAATATAATCAGACCGATGGAAAAGATAATCGGGGCAAAGCCTGCTTGCGGCTTCGCGAAGCTGCCGAACTTTAAATCTCGCAGAGCCGCAGTCAGTGCTACAACGCCGATCAGTAGCAGGAGTGCTGCCACAATTTTGTTCATCCGCTGCAATACTTTTTCTTTCATAATCTCCGCCTCCCTTTCACGTCGCGCTCTTGACGCGCACCAGTTTTATTCTTCGGTCTGCCAAGGCGCTGGCCAACATATAGAGGTTATCAAAGCTGTCCTGGTTGATCTCGATGCACAGCAGCGTTTTATAGCTGCTGCTGTCGACATAGAGAACATAATAATCTCCAAGCCAGTACTGCCCGCGAATGTCCTTATAGGACAGCTCACGCTTTGGGGCACCTTCAAATTCCACAAAAAACCTGGTCTTTTCAAAGACGCACCTTCCGCGCTTTCCCTTCTCCTCTCCGATCTGGCTCTTTAGTGTTGGCCGCACGAAGATTGCATATCCCAACAATGCCAGAAATAGCAGGGTGATTAGCCCGCTGAATATGGAGAGAGGCACAGCAGCTTCGTTGCTGCCGCAGGTAAGAAGCAGCGCCGCCGTCATTCCTCCTGAAGCTAATATGCTTAGTATAATCCGTGGAAAATTTAAAACTTGGTTGATGACCGCTATCAGGATCTGAACCTTTTCTGTACAAAGAGCGGTCTCAATTTTATCAACAGAATACACAATAACGTCCTCATCAAACCGTTTTTCCGGAATCTACAATGATAACTTCTCCGTTGACAAAGTCCGATGCGGAAGACGCCAAAAAAATCGCGGCTCCTACATAGTCTTCGGGAGTCCCCAGACGCTGATACGGATGGTTCTTGATGGCCGCCGCTTTTTTTTCCGGGTGCTCTAGGTAGTAATCCCGGGTGAAATTTGTCTCTGTGGCGGTGGGAGCAATGCCGTTAACCTGGACGTGATAGGGCGCCCATTCCAGCGCCAGACTTTTGATTAAGGCACTGGCTCCCGCTTTGCTGGCCCCATAGGAGGAAAAATTTGGGCCAAAACGATAAGCGCCGGTGGATAAGATCTGAATGACTTTTCCGTGTCCTTGACCGCAGAAAGCGTTACCAAATGTTTTGAGCAAGAGGAAAACTCCGTTGAGATTTACGTCGATGACCTCTGTCCATTCCTTCTGGGACATTTCCAGCATGGGTTTTCGGCTTGTAACGCCGGCGCAGTTCATAAGAACATCCAAGGAACCGTATTTCCCCCCAATTTTCCCTGCCATCTCTTCTAAAAATACCGGATCTGTGATGCTTCCGCACCATCCGTCAGCAGGGAATCCCTCGGCCCTCAGCCGTTCTACGCCCTGCCTGACCCGATCTTCATGAATATCAAAAAGCAGCACCGTGGCCCCACAGGTCCCGTAGGCTCTGGCGCAGGCAAAACCGATGTCCCCGCCACCGCCGGCAATTAATATCCGCTTTTCCCGTAGATCAAAAATGTCGTTCATGGCTTGTTACACTTTGACGTTCTGTGGCTTCCCATCCATCCAGGCCCGTAGATTTTTGAAGGTGATATCGGCCCTTCGGATCATAGATTGCTCAGATGCGTAGGCAATATGCGGCGTCAGCAGTATATTGGGCACATCCAACAGGGGGTGCCCTTCCGGAAGAGGCGGTTCTTGGTCAAACACATCTACTACGGCACCACGGATCCGGCTTTGCCGTAGCGCTTTGGCCAAAGCAGTTGTGTCTACCACACCTCCGCGGGCCATATTGACTAGCACGGCAGTTGGTTTCATCCGGCTCAATTCCGTTTCTCCGATCAGATTCTTCGTATCCGGGGTCAGAGGACAGTGCAGAGAAACAATATCCGACGCTTGCAGGAGCTGTTCCAGGAAGACGCTTTGTACGTAATCGGGTGTTTGCCGTGCGCGGGGCATATAGGCCAGAATTTTACACCCGAACCCGTGAAAAAGTTTGGCCGTATAACTTCCAATTGCGCCGAAGCCGACAATGCCGACGGTTTTCCCGCTGAGTTCCACTCCCAATACTGGCACCGGCCCTTTTCCGATTCGGCAGTTCTTTTCGTTTGCGGCAACATGGCGCATGAGAGCGATCGTATTTCCGAGCGTTAGCTCCGCAACCGTAGATGTGGAGTACCCGGCGGCATTGCAGACGGTAATATGATGTTCCCTGGCATAGTCCAGATCCACATGATCCAATCCGGTGAAGGCTACGTCAATCATCTTCAATTTTTTGCACTGAGAAAGCGTTTCGCGGCGCAGAGGCATGTTTCCGATTATGACAGCATCCGCGTCTGCGGCACGCTGAACCTGCTCCGCTGCCGAGGAATGCGGATAACTTTGGAAGGTGTGCCCATCCTGGATAAATGGTCGGACCCTCGCCTCCAACTCCTCTGCAGAAATCCGCAAGGATTCCAATAAAACGATTTTCATTTCTGCAATCACGCCTTTCCGCCGCTTTGCCAGGTATTTGCCAGCGCGGCCTTATAAATTTTCACAAATGATGCAAATGGATTCAGTCTCTTTCACGTGGGCGGCGCTACATCCAAATAAACCAAACCAGCAGATATCCAGTTATTACTGCCGCCAATGTAAATGGAACGCCGTACTTCATAAACTGGAAAAAGGATATCGTATAACCCTCTTTTCGGAGGATACCAATTCCTGCAATATTGGCGGAGGCACCGACAGGCGTCAGGTTGCCTCCCAAAGTTGCTCCTACTAAAAGTCCGAAATAGAGCAGATTTGGACTAACGGGTGTTCCATCCGCCAGCGAGAGCCGCTCCGTAAGCACGGCCATTACGGGAAGCATCGTTGCCGTGTAGGGAATGTTGTCAATAAACGCTGATAAAAGAACGGAAACCCATACAACAATTGTATAAATCAGGAAGACAGAGCCCCTGGAGCTACCTCCGCTGAGCTTTGCCAGCGCAGTCCCGATCAGATCAATGATCCCAGCCCTTTCAATTCCGCCGATTACGACAAACAAGCCGGTAAGCAGCAGGAGCGTTTCATAATCAATTTCTTTGAAAGCGGCCTTTACAACCGCAAAGCTTCGGTCGCGGATAATTTGACGGACGAGCCCGATGACGAAAAAAGTCATGCAGATGTTTCCGTTTATCGTCTTGGAGCTAAGCGGTTTCCAAAGGCCGCCTGCCCCTTGCGGGACGAAGGACACCAAGATTAAACAAAGTACAGTGAGGCACAGCATCCAAGTGGGAAATTGATCCTCCGCCTGGGTGAGGTCCGTCATATTTAAAGTTTGCTTTTCATGCCGGAACATCCACAGAATGATGCAGGCGGATGCCAGCGCCCCGATTTCCGTTACCCAAAACATCCCCAGTCTGTTCTCCACAAAGAAGAAGTCCAAGAAATCAAGCTCTGCCGCCTTAGCCAGGAGAATCGATGTGGTGTCGCCCACCAGCGTGGCAGCTCCCTGCAAATTTGAGGAGATTGAGATGCAAATAATGGCAGGAACCGGCGATACATTCAGCTTTTTGCATACGGCCAGTGCCACCGGCGCTACCATTAAAACCGTGGCCACATTATCCACGAACGCGGAAATCAAACCGGCAAATAGGGATAGTGCGAACACCAGCCATTTGATCGAATGTACTTTGGAAATGATGATGTCGCTGAGGAGCTGCGGCATTTTGGATGCGATGAACAGATACACAGTGCCCATTGTACCCGCAATCATCAAGATTACATTCCAATCAATCTGCCTCAGTGCATCGGTCCATAGGTAACGAAATTCTGAGAAAGTTCCCGAACTGCCCACAATTACAAAGATGCATGCGGAGACCAGCGCGACAAAGGGCCGTATTTTTGGGACCGCAAGCATGAGGACATAGGTGAGTGCAAACAGTGATAATGCGAAAATGGTTAAGCAATCCACGTAATCCTCCCTCAAAAGTAGATTCTTTGCCCGTATTTGGAATATTGGATATGCCGGACTCTTTTCCTGCTTCACGGACTTCATCAAACCGCTCCTCGCAGACGAAAGAACTGCGGTACTAATTGACTACATGAATTGCATTTCCGGCCAGAAAGGCCCGCACATTTTCCACGGTACAGTCCATAATTTTTTGGCGGCTCTCTTTTGCGCCCCAGGACATGTGCGGAGTGAGAATACAGTTTTTTGCATGCAGCAAAGGATTATCGCTGTGAATGGGTTCCGTAGAAACAACGTCTAGCCCAGCGGCGGCTACTTTCCCAGAGTTCAACGCATCCGCCAGATCCTGTTCCACGATCATTTGCCCGCGGCTGTTATTGAGGATAATAACGCCGTCTTTCATTTTGGCGATGTTTTCCCGGTTGATAATTCCTTCGTTAAAGGGCAGCAGCGGCATATGCAGCGCAATGACGTCGGATTGTGCGAAAAGGCTGTCCAGATCCACGTATTTTGCTAAAGCACTGCCGGCCTCATCCGGGCATTCATCATAGGCGATTACTCGCATCCCAAGTGCGCCGGCAATTTTAGCTGTGTGCCGTCCGATATTGCCGAGGCCGATCAGCCCCATCGTTTTTCCCTCCAGCTCGATCAGCGGGTAGTCCCAATAGCACCAGTCGGGGCAGCGTTCCCATTTCCCTGCGTGCACCGTTTGGTTGTGATGCCCAATGTGATGGCAGATTTCCAGCAGCAGCGCGATCGCAAACTGGCTGACGGAGTATGTCCCATATACCGGTACATTTGAGACGGGAATTCCACGCTCTCTAGCACAGGCGATATCAATCACATTATACCCAGTTGCCAGCAACGCCACATATTGGATGGAGGGGCAAGCTTCAAACACCGTCCTGCTAAGGGGCGTTTTATTTGTTAAAATAATGTCCGCGTCCCCGATTCGGGAGATTATTTCCGCCTCGTCCACCAGGCTTGTTCGGTCATAGACCGTCAGACTTCCCAAGGCCCTCAGCCCATCCCAGCTTAAATCGCCAGGATTTTCCGTATAGCCATCTAAAACAACGATTTTCATCTTCTCACCTGCTTTCCATTAAAATAGATGTTTTATAAATTTACCGCGTTCAATCCTCCAGCAGCGCCCAGGCCCGATTCAACACTCGTTTCGTATTTGCCAGAACAATATGCGGATCTTCTTCGGGGCGGGGCGCTACTTCCAGGGACAGGACGTATGGGTTGTCTGCACAGAAAAACCCCTCCTGCTTTAATACGCGAAGGTATTCCAGCAGTTCAGCCGTATCATTAGCCCCGTTTGGATATCCCATACGCGGATGCTGATCTCCATAACCGTCGCAGTTTTGCCGCACCACAGCGTTTCCAAAATGAAAGTGCGTGATGTAAGGCCTCAAAGTACGAATGACAAACCGGCTGGTTTCGTAAGTTGTCGGGAAATGGCTGAGATCCACCAACAGTCCAAAATTGCTGTGGGTTGTCCGCATGTCTGCGGCAAAGCGCGCCGCATATGGCGCCGGTCCGATCAGAGCCGCTTTGTCCATATCAAAATCAAATACTTCTAACTCTACGTGCATACCCTTTTCCTGGGCCTGTCCACAGATAGTGCGCGTTGTCTTCAAAAGCTGCTCATAGGATTGGGCTTTGGTATCTTCTTTCCACCGGCCCGCCAGGAAGGCAATTCCTTTTGCGCCCAAATATTCCGCTTCATCCAAAGCTTCCAGCAAAGTTGCTTCCGCCTTTAGACGCTCGTTCTCATCAAGCGCGTTTGGATTCAGCCCAGGGCCCAGCAGCCGGGGCTGCGCGCCATAACAAACCAATAAGTGGCTTTGTGTCAATATCGCTTTTGCTTCCGGGTTTTCATTTCCAAATCCTTTTACTTCTACTGCGTCGAAATAGTCGTCTCCGGCGATGGCGCGCAAAGACTGCGTAGGGGGGATTTGCGGATAACTCATCCATTGAATGAGTCCGACTTGAAAATATTTATGAATGGATTCTCTCATGGCACAATCTCCCAAGTCCTTGTATCGCTTGAAATTTTCGGGGTGTTCTCATTTTCTCAGCAAATGGATTGCAAAACCGCCAATTTCATTTTCTAAGTAGACTGCGTTTATTTGACCATCCTTATATTTGACCGATGACGGATTGCTCATGTAGCCTTTGGACTCCAAGTCCGCTAGAGCCCTGGAAATGCTGTTTGTACGAATGGCAATATGTCCATGTACGCCAAGGAAAGGCTTTTTCATAATTTCAAATTCTGAGCCGGCAAAATTGGACACTGCACCTTCCTGTAAGGGAAAAGCAAAGGCCTCCTTCAAGGTGCGGCAGATATCCGACGCATTTTCCGCACTCTTCGCATGAATTCCGATATGGCCCAACTCGTAACCCAGGATTGTCCGGCGGGCCTCCTGGCAAAGCTCTGTAATCCGTGCAAAACGGCCCGACGCGATGTCCGTTTTCGCGCACAGCCAACTGCCGCCCACTGCGGCAATAAACGGTGCTGATAAATATTCAGACAGGTTTTCTGCGTTCACGCCTCCGGTGGGGACAAACCGTACTTCCGGGAATGGCCCGGAAAGTGCCTTCATCCCGGCAAGACCGCCATATATCCCAGAGGGAAAAAACTTTACGGTACGGATGCCTAGCTCCATGGCCGCCATAATTTCCGTAGGCGTTACGCAGCCAGGAAGCACAGCAATGTTATTTTCCAGGCAGCATCTCACCACTTCCCGGTTGAAACCCGGAGATACAATGAACTTCGCGCCTGCATTCAATGCGGCATGACATTGCTTCAGGTCTATGACGGATCCGGCACCTACCAGGACATTTTTTTCCTTTTCCGCAATTGCAGCAATCGCGTCTAATCCTGCCGTTGTCCGCAGAGTGATTTCCGCGCAGGCAATTCCTCCAGCTTGAAGAGCGGCCGCCAGAGGAACCGCGTCTTTTGCGTCATCCAGTACCGCTACGGGGATCACACCGGACATTGACAATTGATGCAGGATATCTTTCATATTTATAAACCTTTCTGAACACTAGATTTAAGGAAACGCTGATTTAATTCCCCGAAATGATAGAAGATGTGATAAGATAAAGGAAAGGGGGCTCTGGGTATGAAACAGGAAAGTTTTAGCGATATGGAATACAGGAGCCGGAAAAAGAAAACAAAACGGGAAGAATTTCTGGAAACCATGCTGCGGATGTATCTGCTGCAACGCTGGTTCAGCTTATCCGATGAAGGAGTAGAGGACGCAGTTTATGACAGCTATGCCATGCGCAAATTTATGGGGATCAACTTTTTCGAGCAGGATGTCCCGGACGCCACAACCCTGCCGCACTTTCGGCATCTGTTGGAGGAGAAGGGCGTCGGCAAGCTGTTTTTTGACACAATCAACCGCTGCCTGGAACGGGCTGGACGGATGATGCGTGGCGTCAGCATCGTAGACGCCACGCTGATTCGGTTTTCGGAAGACCCTTTACCGGGATCTGAGAAAAAATCTTAACCGATTACACGTTCTCTTCGCCAGCGCAAATTTGTACATGCTTGCCAGGGCGGGCGGTTCCCTATGCCCCGCCTAAGGTTTTTGCGCCCTTCGACCGGGCTGGGACTGGAAAAGCGAGGAATTCATCCCCAAATATGGTCCCTTTATTGGACGTTTCCTTTACCTTCGTCTGT
>Ga0137310_100010_pt1 | contig 111752 bp, 125 predicted proteins | sample NAcewiD2O_June_2_FD_97183 | JGI IMG/M metagenome (GOLD analysis project Ga0137310, IMG submission 97183) | Mouse cecal microbial communities from Vienna, Austria - N-Acetylglucosamine amended D2O_June | ecosystem: Host-associated > Mammals > Digestive system > Large intestine > Cecum | place...
TCGAAACCTGCCCCCACCCGGCGGAGCAGTCGTAGAAGCCGTACGCCCCCAGGGAGGACCGCCACTTCTCCGCGTTGAAAAACAGCGTGGGCAGGGAATAGCTCTCCCCCTCATGGTCCTCGCTGGGCGTGATGGAGAAGAGGCACCCGTCCTCCCAGTGGAGGAACGCCGCCCCCTCCGGCGCGCCGTCTCCCAGGGGCTCGGAGGTCAGATAGCCCTGCTCCTTCAGTTCCTCAAACGTGGCGGCAAAGGCCACCACTCCGTGGAGCTCCCCGAAGCGGTGGACCAGCGCCAGCTTCTCCCCCTCCGTCAGCTCACCGGGAGCCTGGGAGAGGTCCAGGGCAATTTGGGAAACGTCCCCGTTCAGCGCCGGGTCCTTCTTCCACAGGTCGTCCAGCACCTGGAGGTACAGCCCGCAGAGATCAAACATAGTCCCGCCGCCGTTCCGCCCCCGGCCACGGGACCAGGCGGAGACGGAATACACCTCCCCCAATTGGGCCGGGAAGCTCTCCAGCACAGTGCCGTTGAAGGCCACGTCCACCGCCATGCCGTCCTCCAGGACCGACGGCTCCGCCGCCTCGCCGTCCAGGGTCACGGGCACGTCCTTTACGTTCAGCCGGTAAACCCCGGTCCCGCCGTAGAGCCCTTCGTCCAGCTCCGCCAAAAGCAGATTTCCGTCCTCCGCCCCGTCCACAACGCGGCAGGTGAGGACCGTGGGCTCTTCGTCCTCCGCCAGGGAGGGCGGGACGCCCGCGGGGTCCGCCGGGGCCGCAGGGCCCTCCGTCCGGGCCGGGGACTCCGGCGTTTCCGCCGCCGGGGCGCAGCCCGTCAGCAATAGGCAGAGGGCCAGAATAAATACGCGTTTCCAGAGCTTCATAAAACCGCCTCCTTTTCCCGTTTAGACGGAAAGGGAGGCGGTTTGGTTCCAGGGTTATTCCCTTTTTTTCAGCCGCCGCAAAACCACGCCCAGCAGCCCCCCCGCCAGGGCGGCGGCTCCCGACGTCCACGCCTGAAACAGGGCCGTGTAGTTGTACAGCCAAAACACGCAGGGCAGGGTCAGCGCCGCGCACGCCGCCGGGTAGAGAAGCCACCAGCGGCGGAGCCGGGTTCCCAGGGGACAGGCGCTGAAAAAGCAGAACAGCGGCAGGACCAGGAAGGGGTAAAAAATTCCCGTCAGCACCGGGAAATCCCGGGCGTCCGCCAGCCGCAGGCCCGGGGGCAGCAGCAGCTCCACCGCCGCCGCCAGGAGGAGGTACGGGGCCAGGGCTTTCCAGGGCGGGTCCGCCCCCTCCAGGCCGGAGGATTTCCGAATGGCCCACACGTCGGACTGCCACTCCAGAAACCGGACGGACCATTTCAGCACGTACAGCAAAAGCAGCAGGCCCAGGAGGCACAGCCAGCTCTCCCGGATGGGGAACCACCGGCACCGCCACCCCGCCAGGGAGAACACCGCCGCCGTCCCCAGAAAATGGGCCCCGGACCAGAGGAGGGTCCGCCGCTCCAGGAGGAAGGGAACCTCCATGGTGTTCAGCGCCGCCCCCAGGAGGCCGGACCAGAAAAACTGGGCCAGGGCCGCCGCCACCGGGCTTCCATAGGCCTCCGCCATGGCCCCGGGCACCACCAGCAGATTTCCGCCCTCCGGCCTGGGGATGGTGAAGGCGTTTCCCAGCACAAACACCAGATAGACCAGGGCGATTCCCCAGGGGAAGCCCGCCTTGGCCCGCCGGAGGAATTCCCGCCGGACTTCGGATTTGCTCATATCCCCAGCACCTCCTTGATTTTCTTCACATACCGCCGGGAGACGTAGGTAACCACGCCGCCCTCCAGGGTCACCCGGATGGTGCCGGAAAGGCTCAAATCCAGGGCCGTCACCCGCTTCCAGTTGACGATTTCCGAGTGGGACACCCGGACAAAGGCCTTCTGGTCCAGCCGCTCCTCCAATTCATACAGCCGGAGGCGGACGGTGTAGATCTCCCCGCCCAGGGCCTGGGCCCGGACCTCCTTGTCCTCCCCGTAGAACCGCAGGACCTCCCCCGGGTCCAGGGGCACGGCCCCGCCGTCCCGGAAGCCCGTCAGCGGCGGCCGGTCCTCCAGCCGCTCCAGCAGGGCCCGGAGCTCCTCCGTCTCCCCCGGGGAGAGCACCTTTATCAGCAGCTCCTCCAGGGCCGGGTCCAGGGTCACGTCGATTTTCAAAGCGCCCGCCTCCTCTCTGCCCTCAGTATACCCAAAGCGTGCCCCGCCGTCCAGGGCTCTTGGACCATCGGCCCCGGAGGGGGGACGGACGGTCAAAACGCCTCCCCCGCGTTTGGCAGGGGAGGCGCGGCTTTATTCGGGGCTTCTGGGATAGGGCTTCGGGTCGTCGGTCAGGCCGACTAAATAGTCGATGGAAACCTTGTAAAGGCGAGCAATTCTGGCAAGAATGCTCAATTTTGGTTCATGCACGCCCAATTCATAATTTTGGTATGCCTTTTCCGTAATATCGCAGTAAATGGCAACCTTGATTTGGGTCAAGCCTGCCTCATCCCGGCATTTTCTCAACCGTTTTGCCAAAATATCTCTCACCCTAAACACCTACAATCGTTCTTAACAAATGAAGTATAGGAGATTAGAATGCAAATAATACCAAAGAAACTTCCGGTACGATTATGGGTGAGGTGAGCGCGATGAATTCTGAAATTCCCCAGGCCTTGTATGAAAAGACCCTTGAGCAGATGGTCATGGTTTACGTAAATTCCCTTTTGTAAAATTTTTTGAAATGGGGCTTGACAAAGCGAAAATTACGTGTAAAATAAGCAATAGATTAAGAAACTAAAGAATTGCTTATTCGGAGGTGGACCATGACCAAGCGGGAGCGGCAGCTTTTGAACTGGATTGAGGAAAACCCCCTCATTTCCCAAAAGGAGCTGGCGGACAAGGCGGGGATCACCCGCTCCTCCGTCGCCGTGCATATCTCCAACCTGATGAAAAAAGGCTACATCACCGGCAAGGGCTACATCGTCCAGACCGCCCCCTATGTCACCGTGGTCGGGGGCGTGAACGTGGACATCGGCGGCCGCCCGGAGGCGGCTTTGGTTGCACGGGACTCCAACCCCGGCGCGGTCCACTCGTCTCTTGGGGGCGTGGGGCGGAACATCGCCCACAACATGGCCCTGCTGGGCCTGGATGTGCGGCTTCTGACCGCCTTCGGAGACGACCTCAACGCCCAGAAGCTGGCCGCCAGCTGCGGCGAGCTTGGCATCGACATCTCCCAGTCCCCCGTCATTCCCGGCGGGCGGACCTCCACCTACCTCTTCATCAACGACGAGCGGGGGGACATGGCCCTGGCCGTCAGCGACATGGAGATTCACCGGCACCTGACCCCCCAGGCCCTGGCCCAGCGGCACAAGCTCCTGGACGCCAGCCAGGTGGTGGTCATCGACACCAACATCCCCGAGGAGAGCATCGCCTGGCTGGCGGAGAACTGCGCCGCCCCCCTCTTCGCCGACCCGGTGTCCACCGCCAAGGCCGTGAAATTAAAGCCTGTCCTGGGCAAGCTCCACACCCTGAAGCCCAACCGCCTGGAGGCGGAGCTCCTCTCCGGCGTGCCCATCACCGGCGAGGCCAGCCTGAACAAAGCCGCCGACGCCCTTTTGGAAACCGGCCTGCGCCGGGTGTTCATCTCCCTGGGGGCGGAGGGCGTGTTCGCTGCGGACCGCAGCGGCCGGGTGCAGCTGCCCTGTCTCCCGGCGGAGCTGGTGAACGCCACCGGCTGCGGGGACGCCTTCATGGCCGCCATCGCCTGGGCCTATCTCCGGGGCACGGATTTGGCGGACACCGCCCGGGCGGGCCTGGCTGCCTCCTCCATCGCCATGGAGAGCAGGGAGACTATCAACCCCGCCATGAGCGAGGAGGCCCTGGAAAGCCGCCTGATCAACGCTTGATCCATCTCAAATTCATATATTTTTGGAGGTCAGCATCATGAACATGAACAAGTATCTGGACGTCGCCCCTGAAGTCAAGGAAGCCCTGGAAGCCGGGAAGCCGGTGGTGGCCCTGGAATCCACCATCATCTCCCACGGCATGCCCTATCCCCAGAACGTGGAAACCGCTTTGAAGGTGGAGGGCATCATCCGGGAGAACGGGGCCGTCCCCGCCACCATCGCCGTCCTGGGCGGCCGCCTGAAGGCGGGCCTCTCCCCCGAGGAGATTGACTATCTCGGCAAGACCGGCGCGGGCGTGGCCAAGGCCAGCCGCCGGGATCTCCCCATCCTGGTGGCCCAGGGACGGGACGGAGCCACCACCGTCACCACCACCATGATCATCGCCCACATGGCGGGCATCCAGGTCTTCGCCACCGGCGGCATCGGCGGCGTGCACCGGGGCGCCGAGACCACCATGGACATCTCCGCCGACCTGGAGGAGCTGGCCCGGACCCCCGTCATGGTGGTCTGCGCCGGGGCCAAGTCCATCCTGGACCTGGGGCTGACCCTGGAGTACCTGGAGACTCACGGCGTGCCCGTCATCGGCTACGGCACCGAGGAGCTCCCCGCCTTCTACACCCGGAAGTCCGGCTTCGGCGTGGACTACCGCATCGACACCCCCGCCGATCTGGCGAAGTCCTTCTATGTGAAGCAGGACATGGGCCTGGTGGGCGGCATGCTGGTGGCGAACCCCATCCCGGAGGAGTACTCCATGGACGCGGACGTCATCGGAAAAGCCATCTCCGACGCGGTGGACGAGGCGAAGGTCAAGGGCATCCACGGCAAGGAAACCACCCCCTTCCTGCTGGCGAAGATCAAGGAGCTCACCGGCGGCAGCTCCCTGGACAGCAACATCCAGCTGGTGTATAACAACGCTAAGCTCGCCGCCAAGACGGCGGTGGAGCTGGCGGGACTTGCCAAGAACTAAGACCTGTGCTACAATGGACCGGCTGGGAATCCAGCCGGTCCATTTTTCCCGCCCCGAAATGAGGTGTACATCGTATGAATCTCGCCCTCCTCTCCGCCGCCTACGAGCCGGAGGCGCACAATGATTTTATCTGGGCCGTGGTCGGCTCTCCCTGGGGCCTCCTGGCCCTTTGGCTGGTGCTGATCAACGCCGCCGCGTTCCTGGCCTTCGGCCTGGACAAGTGGAAGGCCAAGCGAAAGGAGAAAAAGGAAACCGTCCGCCGGATTCCCGAGAAAAACCTCCTCCTCCTGGCCGCCGCCGGGGGCAGCGCGGGGGCCCTTCTGGGCATGAAGGTCTTTCATCACAAGACCCTTCACAAGGCGTTCAAGTTCGGCGTGCCGCTGATTCTGGCCCTGCAAATAATCATCTCCTTCGGCCTCTGGCTGTACTTCGCCGTCATTCGGTAATCCAAAAGGACAACGTTTGCGTACCGGCGGGCGGAATGCCCGCCTTTTCTCTCCGGCAAAACGCCTAAAACCTGAGTTTCTATTTGTCAATCCCGCCGAAAAGACGCTCTTTAAGGCGGAAAACGTTGACAACGCTTCCTGGGCTGTCTATAATAATTAACAACTCAGCAGCCGGGGCGGCTGGCGCATCGCAAACGTTTCCGGCCTTTTTGAACAGGTGATGGAAGAAGCGGTTTCCGCCGCTCCTTCCCTTTTCTTTGCGCCCGAAGGGGCATTTATTTGGAGAGGAGCGAGTCCAGTGCTGCACCAATTGGATTACCTGCGGGAGGTCAACACCGTCTCCGTGCTGCTGCGGCTGACCCTGGCCATGTTCTGCGGCGGCATGATCGGCCTGGAGCGGGCCAGGAAGCACCGCCCGGCGGGCTTTCGCACCTATATGCTGGTGTGCATGGCGGCGGCGCTGACCATGTTGCTGAGCCAGTATGAGTCCTATATGCTCCACCACGTCTGGGCGGAAAAGGCCGCGGAAATCGGCATCCGCACCGACGTCAGCCGCTTCGGCGCCCAGGTCATCAACGGCATCGGCTTTTTGGGCGCGGGCACCATTTTGGTGACGGGCCAGCAGAAGGTGAAGGGCCTGACCACGGCGGCGGGCCTGTGGGCCTCGGCCTGCATGGGCCTGGCCGTTGGGGCGGGGTTCTACGAGTGCGTGGGGCTGGCGTTCCTGCTGATTTTTCTGGTGGTTCACCTGCTTCCGGCGGTGGAGCTTTACATTGTGGAAAACGCGAAAAACATGAATATCTACGTGGAGTTCCAGTCCCTGGACAACGTGGCGGAAATCATCAACCGCATCAAGGCCAAGGATGTGACCATCTACGAGGTGGAGGTGGACCACGGAAAGCAGACGCCCTCCCAGCACCCCAACGCCATCTTCTCCCTGCGGATGAACCGGCCGGGCACCCACGCCAAAATCCTGGCCGCCATCTCGGAGCTGGAGGACGTGTATGTCGTCCACGACATCTAAGCGGATAGGAGGAGAACGGGATGTTGACGTTATTTGACGGCCTGCGGGACGTGACCATCTGGTCCGTGGCCCTGCGGATGACCCTGGCGGTTGTCTGCGGCGGCATCATCGGCATCGAGCGGGAGTACAAGCGCCGCCCGGCGGGCTTCCGCACCCATATTTTAATCTGCCTCGGCGCGGCCATGACCACCCTGACCAGCCAGTACCTCTACCTGGTCCTGGGCCAGTACACCGACATGGCCCGCCTGGGAGCCCAGGTGGTGGCGGGCATCGGCTTCATCGGCGCGGGCACCATCATCGTCACCCGCCGCCAGCGGGTGAAGGGCCTGACCACGGCGGCGGGCCTCTGGGCGGCGGCCATCATCGGCCTGGCCCTGGGCGGCGGCTTCTACGAGGGGGGCCTCTTCGCCACCTTCCTGATTCTGATTGCGGAGCTTTTCTTCTCCCGGGTGGAGTACCGGATGCTGCAAAACGCCCCGGAGGTCAATCTCTACGTGGAGTACAGCGACAACAAGACCATGGACACGCTGCTCCAGGAGTTCCGGGAGCACGGGCTGAAAATCCTCAACATGGGCATCATCCACTCCAAGTCCAACGAGGAGCACAACGCCTGTGCCATCTTCACCCTGCGGCTCCACAAGGGGCTGGACGTGGAGCATTTGAAGCAGGAGATTCTGGCCACCGCCGGAGTGGTTTCCGTGCGGGAGCTGTGAGCGGATGGGACCGGGGGCGCGCGGCGTTCCCGGTCTTTTGTCCGTCTACAGAAAATATCCGTCTCTATATTGCGGACATTTTGTGAAAATGCACGATTGACAACGGGGGCGGGGCGTGTTAAGGTAATACCAAATTGGATACCGGCAAAGGAAATCCCCGGAAACAGGCCCTCGGGCCGAGGGACCGGGGACGGATGCGGCTCTGGAGAAGCCCGGAAACGGGTACCGAAGGTGCAAGGCGGCGCGTGGGAGCGTCCGCCGAATCTCTCAGGTAAAAGGACGGAGTGGAACGGCACGGGGGGATTCCCCTGTTTCCGTCCTCTTGTTCGGAGCGGCGCGGGCCGTTCCTTTTATTTTTAGGAGGGAAACAATCTATGTTACAGCAAGTGCAAGCAACGCTTCTGCCCATTGTGCAGACCATCAACGCCTATCTGTCCGACTACATCCTGGTGGGGCTTCTCATCGCCGTGGGCCTGTGGTTCTCCATCAAGACCCGCTTTGTCCAAATCCGCTGCTTCGGCGAGGGCATGGGGAAGGTCTTCGGCAATTTGACCCTGGCCGGCGGGCGGCATGAGGGGGGCATGAGCTCCTTCCAGGCCCTGGCCACCGCCATTGCCGCCCAGGTGGGCACCGGCAACATCGTGGGCGCGTCCGGCGCGATTCTCACCGGCGGCCCCGGGGCCATCTTCTGGATGTGGATCATCGCCTTCTTCGGCATGGCCACCATCTATTCCGAGGCCGTCCTGGCCCAGGAGACCCGGGTGAAGGACAAGGACGGCAGCATCCAGGGCGGTCCCGTGTACTACATCACCACGGCTTTTAAGGGGGCCTTCGGCAAGTTCCTTGCGGGCTTCTTCTCCATCGCCATCATCCTGGCCCTGGGCTTCTTCGGCTGCATGGTCCAGTCCAACTCCATCGGCTCCACCTTCCAGACCGCCTTCGGCGTGCCCTCCTGGATCATCGGGGTCATTCTGGTGGTGATCTGCGGCGTGATTTTCCTGGGCGGCGTGCAGCGCCTGGCCTCCGTCACGGAGAAGGTCGTCCCCATCATGGCGGCCCTCTTCGTCCTGGGCGGGCTGGTGGTGCTGGTGGTCCGGGCCAAGTACCTCCCCGCCACCGTGGCTATGATCTTCCGGTACGCCTTCCAGCCCCAGGCCATCCTGGGCGGCGGCTTCGGCGCGGCGCTGAAAATCGCCCTGAGCCAGGGCGCCAAGCGGGGTCTCTTTTCCAACGAGGCCGGTATGGGCTCCACCCCCCACGCCCATGCGCTGGCCAACGTGTCCTGCCCCCACGATCAAGGCGTGGTGGCCATGATCGGCGTGTTCATTGACACCTTCGTGGTGCTGACCCTCAACGCCCTGGTGATCATCTCCACCCTCTACACCGAGGGCGGTCCCCTGGCGGGCGGGTATACCGGCTCCGTCACCGAGGTCATCGGCAAGGCCAATCTGGCTCAGACGGCCTTCGGCGTGGTGTTCGGGGAGAACCTGGGGGCCATGTTTGTGGCGGTGTGCCTGTTCTTCTTCGCCTTCTCCACCATCCTGGGGTGGAACCTCTTCGGCAAGATTAACATGACCTATCTGTTTGGAAAGAAGTCCATTGTGGCTTATACGCTGATTGCCCTGGTGTTTATCTTCCTGGGCACCCTGGCGTCCAACGACCTGGTGTGGGAGCTGTCGGATATGTTCAATAACCTGATGGTGATTCCCAATGCTATCGGCCTCTTCGGCCTGACCCGCCTGGTGGTCAAGTGCGTGAAGTGAGATTTCGCCTTTCGGCAGAAAAAAGAGACAGCTCGGAATGGGCTGTCTCTTTTTGCGGGCCCCCACAGGGGGGGATTGTACTCGCCCTTCGGGCGGGGAGGATTTCAGCCATGATGATGGCTGGTGCATTGCACCCCCCATTTTCTCTTTTTCTTGCCAGAAGAAAAAGAGAAAACGGGCCGTGCACGGTCCAAAAGAGAAAAAGAAGTATCACCCCTGCGGGGGGACGAGGGACGGGGGACGCGCAAGGCGTGCCTCCGTTTTTTACGAATGTCTCCTGCCCGCGGCGTAGCCTTAGCGGGGGTTTTGGTGGTTGTCGAAAGGCCTGTCCTTCTCTTTCCGCTGCCGCTCACCTAGCGGTTGGGGGTAGGTATCCGCCTTTTTCCGGGCCCACTCTTCTACCGATAGGCCACCCTGTGGGGCCTGACCCCCTGGTCAGGCCATTCCCCCAGGAATTGCCCTTCTCCCGGTAGACCATTCCCCCAAGGTCTGCCCGGCTCAATCCTGGGCAAACAGGGCATTGTAGTCCACATGGAGGACCTCGGCTAATTTATCGATTTCAAAAACGGACACGGCCCGGTAGCCAATTTCGATTTGTGCAACCATGACCTCTGAAAGGTCACAGCCATTGACTTGAAGCCTGGCGGCTAATTCTTTTTGCGTCAAGTTCAGTTGATTCCGGTAATATTGGACCTTCGCGCCGATATTCCGGTCCATGGGGGTACTCCGCTTCATAGAACACTCCATATACATCGTAAGTTTTCCTTGATGATAGAGTGTTTTTGTGTTAATCTTATTATGTATACATAAGGAACGGGTTTAGGAGGTCTTGCCATGTCCCCTTATAAAACGCCGCCCCCGACGCTTGCCCAGGGGGCATGCCCTCTGGGCATCGCTATTGCCCGAGCCATCCAAGTTGCCCGGGACGAAAAGGACGCGGTGCGCCGCGTTTGTATTCTTCTGGGCGTTTGGGATATTAACATAGACCCCAGCGAACTGGGGTCTTTTTCTCAGGCTTCCGCCTTCCGCTCCGGCGATACCCCTTCCCCATAGGGAAGCAAAAACACCGGCACCCCCTCCGACGCCGGGGCGATGGCGTACATGGGCCAGAAACAGGCCAGGCCCTCCGCCGTTAAGTAGAAGTTTTGGGGGTTGAACCGCCGCCGGAGCTGGCGCCGCCAGTCCTCCCGCCAGCGGCCTGCCCCGGCCCGCTCCCGCCGCCGGATCTCCTCCTCCGCATGGCGGAGAATCCGCTTTTTCCAGGCCGCCCCGGCGGGGAAGAAGTCCTTCAGCGGCACCGGGTATCCCGCCGCCAAATCCCAGGTGTCCCCCCGCCGGGTCACCAGGGCCGGGCCGGGGCCCAGGGTTTCCCGGGTCTGGGTGCAGACGCTCCAAAGGCCCCCCTCGTGATAGGTCACCCGGTAGGAAAGCTCCGCCCGGAAGGCGGGCAGGGGGCGGCTGGCCTCCAGGGCCGCGCGGTACTCCGCCGCCGCCTGGGGCAGAAGGCATTTCTCGCAGTAGCGCAGAAAGGCGCGGCATTGCAGCCGGTAAAAGCGCTTGATTCGCCGGGCCGTCCGGTCCTTCCCCTCCGGCTCCGGCACCTGGGCCAGGGCCGACAGCACCGGCACCCCCTCCACCGTCCACTCCCGCTCCGCCGCGAAGGGCTCCGTTTTCAGGGCCAGACGCTCTCCCACAGCCACCGCTCCTCTCCCCGTATTTCTCCAGCCTATGCGCCGGAGGGGGAGGCGGTGACAAGGGCGGGCGTTTTTCCCGAAAATTTCCTCCAAAGCCCCCTTTACTTTCACGCTCTGAAAGGTTAAAATAGGAGTGCTGAAAACAAAGACAGGAGGTCTCAGTGTGAAGATCGGCAAGAAAGAAAAAAGCGGCCAGCTCTATAGGGCCATTTTGCAGCTCCGGGACGAGGAGGAGTGCTATCAGTTTTTTCAGGACCTTTGCACCGTGGCGGAGCTCAGGAGCATGGAGCAGCGCTTCGAGGTGGCCTCCCTGCTGGACGACGGCATGATCTATAACGAGATTTTAGAGCGCACCGGCGCGTCCAGCGCCACCATCAGCCGGGTGAACCGCTCGCTGAACTACGGCACCGGGGCCTATGCCCAGCTCTTCGCCCGGATGAAGGACAAACCGTCATGAGCGCCTATGACGCCCTGGCCGCCAGCTACGACGGCCTCATGGCCGACGGGTCCTACCGCCGCCGGGCGGCGTTTCTTGCGCGGCGGCTCCGCAAAAGCCCCATCCCCGTGGAGACGGTGCTGGACCTTGGGTGCGGCACAGGGACCATCGCGTGCCTTCTGGCGAAGAAGGGCTATCAGGTCCTCGCCGCCGACGGGTCCGAGGAGATGCTGACCCAGGCGGCGGCAAAAGCGGCGGGCCTGGAGCGCCCGCCCCTGTTCCTCCACCAGGCCATGCCCAGGCTCCGCCTGGCCCAGCCGGCGGACGCGGTGGTCTCCACTTTGGATTCCCTGAACTACCTGACGGCGGAGCGGGATTTGAAGGAGACTTTCCGCCATGTCCGCCGCTGGCTCAAGCCGGGGGGCCTGTTCCTCTTCGACGTGAACACCCCCTACAAGCTCCGGCGGATGGACGGGCAGCTCTACATGGACGAGACGGAGGAGAGCTTCTGCGTCTGGCGGACCTTCTTCTCCGAGAAAAAGCAGATCTGCACCTATCAGGTGGACCTGTTCCGCCTCCGCCCCGGCGGGGCCTGGGACCGCTCCTTCGAGGAGCACCGGGAACGGGCCTGGAGCGAGGCGTTTTTGCGGGAGGCCCTGGGCGGGGCGGGCTTTTCCTCCGTCCATCTGACGGGGGACCTGACGGACAAGCCCCCGCGGCTCAACGAGGACCGCTGGCAATTTCAATGCTGCTGAAGCAAGGAGTTTGAACCATGAGCGACCAATTGATCCGGGCCATCTCCCAGGACGGCCTGATTAAAGTCTCCGCCGTGTCCACACGGGACCTGACGGAGCGGGCCCGGCAGATTCACAAGACCCTGCCGGTGGCCACGGCGGCCCTGGGCCGCCTTCTGGCGGGGGCCTCCATGATGGGCAACGCCCTGAAAGAGGAGGCCGCCAGCCTCACCCTGCAAATCAAGGGCGGCGGCCCCCTGGGGACGCTGCTGGCGGTGTCGGACCACGAGGGCAATGTCCGGGGCACGGTGGAAAACCCCGCCGTGGACATCCCCCTGCGGGAGGACGGGAAGCTGGACGTGGGAACCGCCGTAGGAAACCAAGGGACTTTGACGGTAATTCGGGACCTGCGGATGAAGGAGCCCTATGTGGGCAGCGTGGGCCTTCTCTGGGGGGAGATTGCCGAGGACATCGCCCTCTACTTCGTGGAGTCCGAGCAGATTCCCACGGCCTGCGGCCTGGGGGTGCTGGTGGACCGGGACCAGAGCGTCCTGTCCGCCGGAGGGTATCTGGTCCAGCTCCTTCCCGGCGCGGGCGAGGAGACGGCGGAGCGGCTGGAGGCCTCCCTCCGCGCCGCCGGGCCGGTGACGGAGCTTTTGAAGGCCGACCCGGACCCGGAGGCCCTGCTCCGCGCGGCCCTGCCGGGCCTTGCGCTGGAGGTGCTGGAGAAGCGGCCCATCGCGTACCGCTGCGATTGCAGCCGGGAGCGGATGGAGCGGGCCCTCATCAGCCTGGGCCGGGAGGAGCTGCGGGCCATGATCGACGAGCAGGGGAGCGCGGAGCTGACCTGCCGCTTCTGCGACAACGTGCAGCGTTTCTCCCGGGAGGAGCTGGAGGCTTTGCTGGCGTCCTGCTGACCCGCTGAGAGAAGCTTGACAATCGCAAAGGATTTGGTATAATAAATTTATAAGGGCGCTGCCGGCAGACGGCCCGTCCCTAAAGTTTAGTCAAGGAATGACCGCGCTCTTGGACGGAGGGGCGGTCATTTCCTTTTGCAAAACTGGAGTACCAGACTTACAACGCTGATGATCACCAGGGAGTAAGCGAAAAGCTCACTGTATGTAACCATAGCAATCCCCCCTTTCCGGGGGACAAGGCCCCCATTGCTGGGGGACGGACCGCCTACCGTTACTGGCAGCGCCATCTGTAAAATAGCACATTTTGGAGGAAAGGGCAAGAAGCCCGCCCGGTTTTCCAAAAAATCGCCAAACCCCATTGACAAGCCCAAATTCTGCTGATATACTAGGGAAGCCGCTTTGAATGGGCCTGAATAAGTGCGCGCAGACGCCGCCCCCGACAGCGAGCCCGTAAATGAAGGAGTTGAAACAAGCATGAACGCAATCATCGTGACCGGCGGAAAGCAGTACAAGGTGGCCGAGGGCGACGTGGTCTACATCGAAAAGCTGCCCCAGGAGGCCGGCGACGCCGTGAAGTTCGACCAGGTCCTGGCCGTCATCGACGGGGACAAGGCCACCTTCGGCGCTCCCACCGTGGCCGGCGCTTCTGTAGAAGCCACGGTCGTGAAAAACGGCAAGGGCAAAAAAATCCGCATCTTCAAGTACAATCCCAAGAAGGGCTACCGCAAGCGTCAGGGCCATCGCCAGCCCTATACCAAGGTCGAGATCGGCAAGATCTCCGTCTGAGCATGACCAGCGTCACCTTCCACACGGAAGCGGGCCGGATCACCGGCTTTGAGGCCAAGGGCCACAGCGGCTGGGCCGAGGCGGGGGAAGACCTCCTCTGCGCGTCCATCACCGCCGCCGTCACATTGGTGGAGGCTACCGTCAACGACGTTTTGGGCCTTGCCGCCGCGGTGCGGATTGACGAGGACAAGGCGCTGGTTTCCCTGCGCCTTCCCGGAGCCTTAGGCCCCACGGCGGAGAGCACCTGCCAGACCCTTCTGACAGGGCTGATGGTCTATTTCACCATGCTCCACGACGAGTACCCGGACAACATTGAGGTTTTGGAAGCGGACTGAGGTCCCCTTCCCCATCTAAAATCTTTCAGAAAGGATGGTCCCTGACATGATTCGCATTGGTTTACAGTTCTTCGCCCACAAGAAGGGCGGCGGCTCCACCAAGAACGGCCGCGACTCCAAGGCCAAGCGCCTGGGCCCCAAGCGGGCGGACGGCCAGTTCGTCCTGGCGGGCAACATTCTGGTGCGCCAGCGCGGCACCCACATTCACCCCGGCGTGAACGTGGGCCGCGGCAGCGACGATACCCTGTTTGCCACCGCCAGCGGCACGGTCCGCTTCGAGCGGCTGGGCAAGGATCGCAAGCAGGTCTCTGTCTACGAGGCTGAGTGAGCGTTGAAAGGGCCTGGACTTCCGTCCGGGTCCTTTTTTCTCCCCCCTTCCCAGGGGTGGGGGGGTCCGGCCCTTCGGGCGGGGCGGATTGGCAACCAGCGATGGCTGGTGCATTGCACCCCCCATTTTCTCTTTTTCTTGCCAGAAGAAAAAGAGAAAACGGGCCGTGCACGGTCCAAAAGAGAAAAAGAAGTAATTTGACCTTCTATCGATAGAACGCCCCGCAAAGTGAGACTGGTTTTTTAGGGGTGGATACTTGTGGGGGCTGACTTCCTGGTCAGGCCATTCCTTAGGGGCGAATTTGGGTGGTTTACGAACGACTTCCTTCTCTTTTTGCTGCCGCACCCCGGCGCTTCCGTGAGTGCTGCGGTGGTTATTGGGTCATCAGCTCCGCCATTAGCTGTGCGCCGAAGCGCACCCCTCTGTAAAAAGATTGCTCTGCCTGTTTGTCCGCTAGGGCCTCGATGCTGGGTGCCAGCGCTTCCGCGATTTTTTCGTCTACCGCGCGAAGCTGGGTTACAATCTTCTGCTCCTCCACGCTTTGCGGATTCTCCAGCGAGGAAAGCGTTTTGAGCATAGGGGGATCGTCGTGATACATGGCACTTAAAATATCAAGCATTTTATCCATCCTTTCCGTTATTTACTTTTTGTAGATTCTATGATAATCTACTAATCGTAAATTGTCAAGGGGTTTCTATGCAGAAAAAGATTTTATTTGCTGAACGTCTTTCCCTTTTGCGCAAGCAGGCGGCTATCAGCCAAAAACAGTTAGGGGAAGTAATCGGGCTTTCCAACAAAGCAATTTGCACGTTGGAAAATGGAACCAGAGAAACCAGCTTTGAAAAACTGGTTCTCTTGGCAGAGTATTTCCAAGTCTCGACGGACTATCTGCTAGGCATAACCGACGACCCCACCCGGCGGGGCGATTCCGGAGGAATGGCCTGACCAAGTGGCCAGGCCCCACAGTCCGCTGTCAGGCCAGCGCCAGGCCAGCGGCAGCGAAAAGAGGAGCGTGCCCATTCGACAACCACCAAAACCCTCGCTAAGGCTACGCCGCGGGCTGGAGACATTCGTAAAAACCGGAGGCACGCCCTGCGCGTCCCCCGTCCCTCGTCCCCCCGCAGGGGCGATACTTCCTTTTCTCTTTTGGACCGTGCACGGCCCGTTTTCTCTTTTTCTTCTGGCAAGAAAAAGAGAAAATGGGGGGTGCAATGCACCAGCCATCGCTGGTATCCAATCCGCCCCGCCCGAAGGGCCGGAAAAATCCCCCCTTTTCAGGGGGAAAACGCAAGGAGGCCCCATGGCATCAGGATTTATTGATAAAGCAAAAATCACGGTAAAAGCCGGCAATGGCGGCAACGGCGCCATCGCCTTCCATCGGGAGAAATATGTCGCCGCAGGCGGCCCCGACGGCGGCGACGGCGGGCGGGGCGGCTCCATCATCCTCCAGGTGGACGACCATATGTCCACCCTGATGGACTTCCGCTATAAGCGCAAATATTCCGCCGCTAACGGCGCCGACGGCCAGGGGGGCCGGAAGTCCGGCCGGGACGGCCAGTCCCTCACCATCCACGTCCCCCGGGGCACCCTGGTCCGGGAGGCCGAAACCGGCGAGATTATGGCCGACATGAGCGGCAGCGAGCCCTTCGTCCTCTGCCGGGGGGGCCGGGGCGGCTGGGGCAACAGCCACTTCGCCACCCCCACCCGCCAGGTCCCCCGCTTCGCCAAGGCGGGCCTTCCCGGGGAGAGCCACGACGTCATTCTGGAGCTCAAGCTCCTGGCGGACGTGGGCCTGGTGGGCTTCCCCAACGTGGGCAAGTCCACCCTCCTGTCGGTTGTCTCCAAGGCCCAGCCCAAGATCGCCAACTACCACTTCACCACCCTCTTCCCCAACCTGGGTGTGGTCTGGGTGGAGGATGGCGTCAGCTTCGTCCTGGCGGACATCCCCGGCATCATCGAGGGGGCCAGCGAGGGGGCGGGCCTGGGCCACGACTTCCTCCGCCACGTCGACCGCTGCCGCCTGCTGGTCCATGTGGTGGACGTGTCCGGCAGCGAGGGCCGGGACCCGGTGGCCGATTTCGACGCCATCAACGAGGAATTGAAGCGCTACAGCCCGGATCTCGCAAAGCGGCCCCAGATTGTGGCCGCCAACAAGACGGACATCCTGGGGGACCCGGCCCTGCTGGAGGCCCTCCGGGCCCATGTGGAGGCCTTGGGCTATCCCCTGGTGGAGATTTCCGCCGCCGCCCACAAGGGCACCCGGGAGCTGGTGCAGCTGGCGGCGGAGCGGCTGTCCGTGCTGCCGCCCATCGCCGTGTACGAGCCGGACTACGTGCCCCGGGCCCCCAAGGCGGACGCCTCCGCCCCCCTGGACATCCAGCACGAGGACGGCGTTTGGATGGTGGAGGGCCCCTGGCTCCAGCGGCTGATGGCCAACGTCAACTTCGCCGACTATGAGAGCCGCATGTGGTTCGACAAGGCCCTGCGGGACGCGGGGGTGTTCCGGCGGCTGGAGGAAATGGGCATCCAGGACGGAGACACCGTGTCCATGGACGGCTTTGAGTTCGAGTATCAGAAATGAAAAAGAGAGGGACCGTCCGGTCCCTCTCTTTCCGTTTGTCCTCACGCCCCGGCAAAGCCGAAGGCCACGCCCACCACGGCGGAAAGGCCGATGAAGACGATGGGGTGGAGGCCGGTCACCTTCTTGGGCGCAAAGTTGGTCAGCACAATCAAAAGCGCCGCCAGCAGCAGCCCCGGCACGTTGAGGAGGCTTCCGCCGCCGAGGACCGGGGTCTTGACGATGCCCCCGCTTTGGGCTGCCAGCTGGACGGTGGTCAGCACCTCCAGCACCACCGCCGCGCAGGCCGCGCCGATGAGCCCCGTGGAGGCGGGGCGGAGGCCGTAGAAGGCCTGGTCCACGTACTTGTTATTGCGGAAGCTGTGGAGCACCGCCGCCACAATCAAAATGACGATGATGGAGGGCGTCACCTCCCCCAAAGTGGCGATGATGGCCCCGGGGATGCCCGCCGCCGTAAAGCCCACGTAGGTGGCCATGTTGATGCCGATGGGACCGGGGGTGGACTCCGACACCGCCAGCATGTTCATCAGATCCGTGTAGGTGTACCAGCCGGTGGACTCGCCGATGGCCTGGAGGAAGGGCAGGGTCGCCATGCCGCCGCCCACGGCGAAGAGGCCGGTCTTGAAAAACTCCCAGAAGAGCTGCAAACAGGAGGTAATCATGCCTTCTTCACCTCCAGATTCTTAAGAAGAATGCCCGTCAGGGCCGAGCCGACGACGAACCACACCGGGGAGAGCTTCAAAAATACGCCCCCCAGAAGGACCACGCCGAAGATCGCCGCCGTCCGCTTATCCACCACGGACTTTTTCAAGAGCTTCAGCACCGCGTTGAAAATCAGCACGCAGACGCAGACCTGAATCCCGGCGAAGGCGTTCTTCACCCAGCTGAGGTCCGCGAAGTTGGAAATCAGCCCCGCCAGAATGGAGATGATCACCACGGAGGGGAACACCAGCCCCAGGGTGGCCACGATGCCCCCGGAGATGCCGCCGCATTTTTGCCCGATGAAGGTGGCCGTGTTGACGGCGATGATGCCCGGGGTGCATTGGCCGATGGCGTAATAATCCGTCAGCTCCTCCTCGGTGGCCCAGCCCTTGCTGTCCACCACCTCCCGCTGGAGGATGGGCAGCATGGCCATGCCGCCGCCGAAGGTCATGACCCCCATTTTCGCGAAGGTCCAAAAGAGCTCCCAGAGCTGCTGGAATTTGTTCTTGCCGTTCATTGAAATGCCTCTTTCCTTATTGTTACTCCGTATAGCCCCACAGGCCCCGGACGGAGACCTCGCCGGAGCGGACCGTCCGCTCCTTCCCGTCAGCCCCCCGGACCACCAGGCCGAATTCCCCGTCGATGTCCACCGCCTGGGCGGTCTCCGGCTCCCCGCCGCCGAAGGGAAGAAGCCGGACGGTTTTCCCCAGGTTCACGCAGCGGCTCCGGTAGGCCGCAAGATAGGCCGACAGGTCCCCGGCCAGCAGCGCGGCGTAAGCCCGGTCCAGCTCCTCCAGCAGCGCCGCCGTCAATTGGGGCCGGGACACAGGCCGCCCCAGGGCCTGGCGCAGGGAGGTGGCGACCTCCCGGACCTCCGGCGAGAAGTCCTCCTCCCCCTGGGCCACGTTGACGCCGATGCCCAGCACCAGGGACTGGACCCGCCCCGTCTCCGCCTCCAGGGACAGCTCCGTCAAAATGCCGCAGAGCTTCTTCCCGCAGAGCACCGGGTCGTTGGGCCATTTCAGCCCCGGCCGCGCGCCGCAGACCCGCTCCACGGCGGCGCACACCGCCACGCCCGCCAGAGCCGTCACCGGCGGCAGGCGGTCCGGCGGCAGGGGAGGCCGGAGAAGCACGGACAGGTAGATCCCCTGGCCCCTGGGGGACTGGAAGGAGCGGTCCATCCGGCCCCGGCCCGCCGTCTGGCTCTCGGCGGTGACCGCCGCGCCGTCCGGCCCGTCCGTCCAGGACTTCAGATAGTTATTGGTGGAGTCCAGCTCCTCGAAGCACCGCAGCTCCCGGCCCACGAGGCGGGTGGGGCCCAAAAAACTCCGAATCTCCGCTTCCGTCAGCACGTCCGGCGCGGCGGTGAGGCGGTAGCCCAGGCCGGTCCGGGCCTCGATTTCGTAGCCCTCTCCCCGCAGGGCGTCCACCGCCTTCCACACGGCGGCGCGGCTGAGCTTCAAGCGGCGGCTCAGCTCCTGGCCGGAGAGGAAGCCCTCCTCCCCCCGCAGAAGCGACAAAACGGCTTCCCGGCTGCTCATAGCATCCCTCCTTGTCAAACGGATTTAGTGTAGCACATTTTTTCGGGCCTGTAAATACTGCAAACAGGATTGACAAAGAGGTGGACCTATGTTATGATGACAATGCCGGAAGGCTACATTGTTTGCTGTCCCTGATTTATGAACAGCGGATTTTGTAGTCTTCTTTTTTGCGCTTTAAGGGGGTGCGCACGGCCGATTGATCCAGAATGCTGAGGGAGAAAAAGACGGGGCCGGGCGGCAGGGCGTCCGGCGGTTCCGCGGCCTGCCCCGGCCCAAGGGGCGCAGAAAATGAGGAGGAAAGAAAGATGAACAAAAACGAAGTGAAGCAGAAGACCGCAGAGTACACCAGTCCCTACGATTTCCACGGGCGCATTCCCCTGCGCCAGGCCATCCCCCTGGGGATGCAGCACGTACTGGCCATGTTCGTGGGCAACCTGACGCCGCTGATGATCATCTGCGGCATCTGCGGCATTACCAGCGAGGAGCCCGCGCTGTACGTCACCCTGCTCCAAAACGCCATGCTGGCGGCGGGCCTCATCACCTTGATTCAGCTCTGGTCCATCGGCCCCGTGGGCGGGCAGGTGCCTATCATCATGGGCACCAGCTCCGGCTTTTTGGGAGTCATGAAGGGCGTGGCCGCCAACCCCGCCATGGGCGGCGGCATCCTGGCCTACAGCGCCATCATCGGCGCGGCCATGGTGGGCGGCGTCTGCGAGGCGGCCCTGGGCTTTTTCATTAAGCCCCTGCGGAAGTTCTTCCCGCCGGTGGTCACCGGCAGCGTGGTGCTGGCCATCGGCCTGAGCCTCATCAGCGTGGGCGTGAACTCCTTCGCCGGAGGCAGCGGGGCCAAGGACTTCGGCTCCCTGCCAAACCTCCTGCTGGGCCTGCTGGTGCTGGCGGTTATCGTGGTGCTGAAGCACTTTACAAAGGGTATTACATCCACCTCCTGTATCCTCTGCGGAATCATCGTGGGCTACATTGTGGCCTCCGTCATGGGCATTCTGCTGCCCCATGAGCTGGTGGACGCGGAGGGGAACGCCTTCACCGCCTCCTGGTATGTGAACTGGTCCCGGATCGCCGAGGCGAAATGGTTCTCCGTGCCGCAGATTCTCCCGGTGAAGCCCACCTTCAACCTCCACGCCATCCTCTCCATCCTGATCATGTTCCTGGTCACCGCCGTGGAGACCATCGGGGACATCTCCGGCTGCATCGAGGGCGGCATGGGCCGGGAGGCCACCGCCAAGGAGCTCTCCGGCGGCGTGGTGTGCGACGGCGTGGGCTCCGTCATCTCCTCCCTGTTCTCCTCCCTGCCCACCACGTCCTTCTCCCAGAACGTGGGCCTGGTGACCATGACCAAGGTGGTCAACCGCATGGCCCTGACCTGCGGCGCGGTGTTCCTGGTGCTGGCGGGGCTGAGCCCCAAGCTGGCGGCGGTGATCTCCATTATGCCCCAGAGCGTCCTGGGCGGCGCGGCGGTGATGATGTTCGCCTCCATCGCCGTGTCCGGCATCAAGCTTTTGACCAAGTACGGCGTTACCAACCGGGTGGTGACCATCGTGTCCATCGCCATGGGCCTGGGCTATGGCCTGGGCGCCACCGCCGGGGCCCTGGCGGGCCTGCCCCAGCCGGTGCAGCTGATTTTCGGCGGCTCCGGCATCGTGCCGGCGGCGGTGCTGGCCATCATCCTCAACATCGCCATCCCCAAGGACCAGGAGGACCTGGACAACGAGGCCCGGGCCAACGGGGAGAAGCAGGAGGCGTAAGAGCCCCCTGGTCCTGCCTCCGCGTCATAAAACCAAGCGCCCGGAATCAAGAGATTCCGGGCGCTTGTTCGCGTTTTGGGGCGGTCCTTACAGGGACTTGTCCAATACCTCCTGGTAGGCGGCGGGAGGGAAGGCCCCCACCTTCCGGTCAAACTCCCGGCCCTCCTTCAAAAAGACCACCGTGGGGATGCTCATCACGCCGAAGCGCCGGGCCAGCTCCGGCTCCTCGTCCACGTTGACCTTGGCCACCAGGGCCTTGCCCTCATACTGGGCCGCCAGGTTTTCCATGACGGGGCCCAGCATTTGGCAGGGGCCGCACCAGGGGGCCCAGAAGTCCACCATGGCCAGAGGGGCCTTGCCCGCTGCCGCGTCAAATTCCGCCGTTGTCAAGTGCTGCAATGTCATATTGTTCGTCTCCTTTTTTTGATTGGTTATTTCACCGCCGCGGCAAAAGCCGCCGCTTTTTGCCCGGCAGTCAGGCCCTCGCCCACGGCCTTGGATACCTGTAGGGGCCCGCCGGTGCAGTCCCCGGCGGCAAACACGCCGGGGAGGTTCGTCCGCATCTCCCGGTCCGCCGCCACAAAGCCGCCCCCCGTCTCCAGGCCCGGGAACAGGTCCCCCGGGGCCATGGCGGGCCGCAGGAGGAAGACGGCCTCCACCGCCTCCGTGACGCCGCCGCAGGTTACGGCCTCCACCTTCTCCGCACCCCGGATCGCGCAGTCCCGGGGTTTATCCAGGTAGAGAACCTGGCAGCCGATGCCCTCCAGGAAGGCGGCTTCCTTCTCCGCCGAGGGGGTCCAGCCCAGGACGGCCACCCGCTTCCCCCGGTAAAGCATCCCGTCGCAGGTGGCGCAGTAGCTGACGCCCCGGCCCAGAAGCTCCGCCTCCCCGGGGAGCTTTTTTCCCCGGACGACGCCCGCCGCCAGGACCACGGCTTTTCCCTGAACCATCGTGTTGCCCACGCTCACATACCAGCTCTCCCCGGACCGCAGGGCGCTGAGGGCCCGGCCCTCCAGAAACTCCGCCCCGGAGGACTCCGCGTGGCGCTGGAAGGCCGTCAGCAGCTCCGCTCCGCTGAGGCGGGGAAGGCCCAGGTAGTTGTCCACTTCCTTCGCCTTCCAGAGGGGATTTTCCTCCAGGGGATTGGAGACTACCAGCGCGGTTTTCCCCCGGGCCCGGACGTTCTGGGCCGCCGACAGCCCCGCCGGGCCCCCGCCGATGACGAGCACGTCATACGCCATAGCGCCGCCTCCTTTTCAAATCGTCTTTACCCTTTATCCTATCACACTTTCGGAAAATTTTGCAGATGTTTTTGCAACAAAATTTTCCGCCCCGCCGGCGGACAAAAAATATCCCGGTCCTCGGTTGCTTTTGGGCCGGAAGTTTGTTACACTAGGGGGGAACCGGCCCGCCGGACGGGGGTCCGGAGGCCGGTTCCCTATATTCAAAAAAGCGGCGGCGCCGGACGTAGGGGCGGACGCTGCGCGGAGTTGGAGGCGCTCGGGCCGCTCAAGCCATCCTATGCGCCGCCCCGCGCGCCCGTCACCGGGCCCGGACCGCGTGTCCCGGTCCTTCCGCCGCCGCGCCGAGAGAAAAGAGGGGCTTTCATGATCAAAATCGCGCCGTCCATCCTCTCCGCCGATTTTGCGAATCTGGAGCGGGATATCCAACGCATCGCCGCCGCCGACTACGTCCATGTGGACGTGATGGACGGGGTGTTTGTCCCCAACATCACCATCGGCGTCCCGGTGGTGAAGTCCATCCGGCCCACCACGGAGCTGCCCCTGGACGTACACCTGATGATCACCCAGCCCGTCCGGTACGTGGAGCAGTTCTGCGACGCTGGGGCGGACCTGGTGACGGTCCATGTGGAGGCGGACACGGAGGAGAACATCCACGCCGCCATCGGCAAAATTCACGCCAAGGGGAAAAAGGCGGGGATTGTGCTCAAGCCTAAGACTCCGGCGGAGGCGGCCCTGCCGTACCTTACGAAGGTGGAGCTGATTCTGGTCATGACGGTGGAGCCGGGCTTTGGCGGGCAGAAGTTCATGGCGGATATGATGCCGAAGGTGACGGCCCTGCGGAAGCTCATCGACGAGAAGAACCCGGGCTGTGAGCTGGAGGTGGACGGCGGCGTGGCCCCGGACACCTGCCGGACCTGCATCGCGGCGGGAGCCAACGTGCTGGTGGCGGGAAGCGCGGTTTATAAAGCGGCGGACATCCCCGCCCGGATTGCGGAGCTGCGGGGGGCTTAAAGCCGCCCCAGGCCGATACCTATGGAGAGGCCGCAGGAGAAAACGGCCTGGTCTTCCAGATAGGCGGCGTTCCGCTCCCGGTTCAGGAGGGCGTCCAGAATCCGGGCCTGCTCCGCCGTCAGCGTGGAGCGGAAGGAGGCCCAGTCCTCCTCCAGGCCGCAGGTGGCCCGGCGGTATTCCCAGGTTTCCAGGTAGGACGGGACGTGCTGCTCCTGGGCGTATTCGTACAGGGCGTGGAGGAATCCTTCCATGAAATCGGCTCCTTTCGAGGCTAAATTGTGACGGCAAATATTTACCCATATTTATATAGATATTTTTGTCTACCCGAATTATACGTTATTTGTGGATGCTTTGTCAAGACTTTGGAGGAATTAAATGGAGCAATTGGCGAAAAATTTAAGACTTTTACGTGAAGCCAAAAAATTGTCCCGTGAAAAAGTATCCAGGGTGCTTGAACTCTCCAGCAAAACGTATGAACGCTACGAGAAGAATGGAGGAGAGCCCACGGCTCCCACGCTGGTAAAGTTGGCCGATCTCTATGGAGTAACCCTGGACCAATTGGTGGGCCTTGTTCCGCTGCCCTTGGAGGAGGAACACCGGTAAAAGAGTGGTTGCGGAAGCGGGCGGACACATAGGTCCGCCCCTACAGGGTGGTCTATCGGTAGGAAGGCAATCCCGGAAGGAATGGTCTGCCGGGAGAAGGGCAATTCCTGGGGAAATGGCCTGACCAGGGGGTCAGGCCCCACAAGGTGGCCTATCGGTAGAAGAGTGGGCCCGGAAAAAGGCGGATACCTACCCCCCCCCGCTAGGTGAGCGCCAGCGGAAAGAGAAGGAAGGCCTTTCGACAACCACCAAAACTCCCGCTCAAACTACGCCGCGGGCTGGAGACATTCGTAAAAAACGGAGGCATGCCTTGCGCGTCCCCCGTCCTTCGTCCCCCCGCAGGGGCGATACTTCTTTTTCTCTTTTGGACCGTGCACGGCCCGTTTTCTCTTTTTCTTCTGGCAAGAAAAAGAGAAAATGGGGGGTGCAATGAACCAGCCATCGCTGGTATCCATTCTCCCCCGCCCGAAGGGCCGGAAAAAAACCCTCCCCCTGGCAGGGGGAAGACAAAGGAGCCCCCTATGGAATACTTCCCCCCTCCCCTTGAAAAGCTCGTAGAGCAGTTCGCCCGCCTCCCGGGCATCGGCGGCAAGTCCGCCCAGCGGCTTGCCTTCTTCGTCCTGGGCCTCCCGGAGGCCGAAGCGCAGTCCTTCGCTGACGCCATCCTGGACGCCAAGCGCAGCATCACCTGCTGTCCCGTGTGCCAGAATTTCACCAGCGGCGGGCTCTGCCCCATCTGCGCCTCCCCCAAGCGGGAAGGATCTACCGTCTGCGTGGTGGCGGACCCCCGGGACGTGGCCGCCATCGAGCGCAGCCGGGAGTATAACGGCCACTACCACGTGCTTCACGGGGTCATCTCCCCCATGAACCGGGTGGGGCCCGACGATTTGGCCATTAAGCCCCTTTTGGAGCGGGTTTCCAAGGGGGAAATCCAGGAGGTCATTATGGCCACCAACCCCGACACCGAGGGGGAGGCCACCGCCATGTACATCGCCCGGCTCTTAAAGCCCTTCGGCGTTCGGGTGACGCGGCTGGCCTACGGCATCCCCGTGGGGGGGCATTTGGAGTTCGCCGACGAGGCGACGCTGACCCGTGCCCTGGAGGGGCGGCGGGAGATCTGACTTGACAGAGCCGCGGAAGTCTGCTATCATGAGGATACAAGGATGCCGCAGCAATTGCGGCTGGCCCTTGTTGGTTAGTGTTTCACAAAAGAAACCGTCACCGGTCGGGGTGGCGGTTTCTGCTCTTTACAATGATCGTTACCGTGAAGGGCCCGATGTGCAATGTAATTCGCATGCAGCCTCACCTCCTTTCGGAGGAATCAGCCAGCCGCCCTTTGAACCTAATTGCTGCGACATCCTTATCGTCAGAATACCACAGCGTTTGACAAAAAGCAAGCCCCGGCGCGCTCGCGCCGGGGCTTGCTTTCATTCTTACACAAAGGAGGGCCGCGCAGCGGCGAGACTTTCACGGCGGCGGTTTTCACAGCATGGTATACAGGATCTTCGCCATCTGTCCCCGGGTGATGTTGGCCTGGGGGCGGAAGGTGCCGTCGTCATAGCCGCTGAGAATCCCCTGGGAAACCATGGTGCGGATGTAAAAGGAGGCATACCCCGGAATCTGGGCCGCGTCGGTGAAGGTCAGCTCCGCCAGGGCATAGCCCTTCTCCTGGCTCCGGCCGATCATGGCCGACGCCTGGGCCCGGGTCAGGTTCCCGGCGGGGTTGAAGTAGAGCTTGCCGTCCTTCCCCTGGGTGCCGGTGACCACGCCCTCGGCGTACAGCGCCCGGACGGCGGGCAGGGCGCCCTCCGGGAGCTTCTCCAGGTCCGCGAAGGGCAGGGCCACCTCCGCGTACTTCGCCGGGTCCAGCCGCAGGGCGTTGTAGAGCATGACGGAGAAGTCCAGCCGGGTCAGCAGATCATCGGGCCGGAAGGTGCCGTCGTCATAGCCCCCGGAGATGCCTTGATTATAGAGGAAATCGCAGTAGTCCGCGCCCCAGTACTCCGCCGTGTCGGTGAAACGGCGCTCTCCGCCGGAGGCCGGAAGGTCTACGGAGGCCCGGCCGATGTTGCCGGAGTAGTCCTTGGCCCGGATGGTGACGCGGCTGATCCCCTGATCCACCCCGGCGGCGGGGAGGGTTACCGTGAAGCGGCCTGTGGCGGGCTCATACTCGCCGCCGGAGGAGATGCTGATCCGCTCCGCCGGGAGGATGCCGTCCACTCCATCGGTGATGGAGCCGGTGATGATCCGGCTTTCCGGGTCCAGCTCCGCCGTAATGACGGGAGCGGCGCTGTCCACGGTGCCGTCGAAGGCGGCCACCACCTGGTCGAGATAGATGGTCCCCGCGCCCGTGCCGCTGATTTCCAGGCCCCGGATGGTGATGCCTGCGGGCAGGTCGTTGACGGAGACCTGCTTCCAGCCGGAGATATCCAGGGTGGTCAGGGGCAGGACCTGAGTCTCCTCCTCGCCGGTGCCGTAGAGGAGGGAGAGGGTGTTGCCCGAGCCGTTGCTGTCCACCCAGAGGTTCAGCCCGGTGTAGGGCGCGTTCAGCACGGCGGGCTGGGCCGTGGCGTTCCAGCGGGCGGTCCCTCCGGCGGCGTTTGCCGTCAGGTCATAGTCCAGCTTGCCGGAGGCCTTGCCAAAGCGGACGTAATTGCCGTCCCGGTTCAGGCTGAAGCTTGCTCCCTCGCCGGAGCCCCGGAAGATGGTGGTCTCGCCCTCGAAGTCCTCCAGAGTCTCCAGGTGCTGGGTGGAGACGGTGACGTCGATGCTGGCGCTCTGGGTCCCGGCGGAGACGGTGATTTTTCCCGTCCCCAGGGCCGTGGCCGTAAAGAGGCCCGTTTCGTCAATGGTTCCGATATCCCCCTCCAGGGCCCAGGTGAAGGCCGCCGGGTCCGCCTTGAGGGGCAGGTGCTTGTATGCGGCGGAGCCGTGGAGCTGGACCGCCGTGCCGGGGGAGGCGCTGAGCTCCGTGATGATGGCGTTGTCGGCGTTCCGCACCGCCAGGCCGTCCGGCGCGGTGACGGCATGGACCACGGTGGAGCCCTGCCCGCCGCCGCCCTGGGCGGTGACGGTGATGTCCCCGCCCTCCAGGGGGGTGGTCAGGATGTTCCCCGACAGGGTGCCGGCGGAGGCGGTGAGGTCATAGCGCTCGTTCATGGGGATGAAGTTGGTGTCCACGGCGGCGGCGGAGATCTCCGCGTTGCTGCCCGCCAGGACATAGGCGTTGTCGGCGCTGACGTAGAAGTGGCTCAGCTGCCCCGTGGGCTGGTTGGAGGCCACCAGGAAAATCTGGTTGGATACGGAGCGCTCTACCCGGTCGGAGGGCTGGTTGATCCGCTCCGCCGCGGTGTCCGTGGGCTTCGTGACGGCCAGGGTGGTGGAGCCGCCGCCGTCCAGGCCCAGGGCCGTGACGCAGCCCAGCTCGATGAGCCGCCGGGCCACCTGGTCCATCGTCGCGCCGATGGAGTGGCCGGACTTCCGGCCGTCGATGGTGTAGAAGACGAGGCTGCCGTCATAGCGCTGGCCCACGGCGGTCCGGGGGGCCGCCCCGGTGGGGAGGCCCGAGGCCACGGCCCCGTTCTCCACCAGGGAGTAGAGGGCCCCGGCGGCGTACTGCACGTCGTTCCAGCCGGGGTCGGCGGGGGTAAGGGCCAGCGTGAGCACCGTCCCAACGGGGATGGAGCGGAGGGCGTTCAGGGTTTCCTCCCCGGCCTTGGCGTTGGCGCTGAGGACCACATGGGTGGGCCCCAGGGGCGTTGGCTCCTTCTCCGTCTCGGCGATGCGCTCCACCTTTAGGAAGGTGGTTCCGCCCAGGGTCAGGTTTCCCTCTTGAATGGTGCAGACCACGTCCACGCCGGGCTGGGTGGCGCCGGTGGTGTGGGAGGCGTTGAAGTCGTAGGTATAGAGGTAGATGCCGGATTCCGTCCGGGCCTTGTTGAGGGCGGCGGGCCACAGGGTTTTCTCCGCCGCCTGGCCCGTGCCGCTGGTGAGGGGGTTCCCCAGCTCGTCATACAACGGTTCCCCCGCCTCGTTGTAGAGGGGCTCTCCGGCGCCGTCCTGGGCGGTGTAGCGGACGCTCATGGTGATGGCGGGCTTGCCCAGGATGGCGGTGCCGTCGGAGCGGAAGCCGATGGCGTGATAGCCCCCGTCGCTGGAGCGGAGCCGCCCCTGGGTGACCACGACGCCGATGGGCAGGCCGTTGTTCACGTTGTAAAAATCCCCGTTGATCCCGGCCACCACCCGGTAGCCCTGTTCCTCCAGGGCCTTGGCGGTATTGGAAACGGAGCTCCGGTCCGTCAGGGCCCCGCCGTAGGTGACGATGGGGGTCACGCTGGCGTTGGGGGTGTATGTAATCAGGTTCTCCGTCCGGTAATCGGAGCTGATGGTGCTCCAGAAGACGTTGGTGGAGAGCTGAGTCTCCCGGTTCAGGAGCGTATCCGTGGCGGTGAGGTCGTCCCCCATGGCCTCGGAGGCCAAGGCGGGGGAAACGGTCAGGGCCGCCAGCAGGGAGAGGGCCAGCAGCAGGGAAAGCGCTCTGGGAAAAATTCGTTTCATAGGGTTCCTCCATACTTGTCCAGGGTCGTCGAACGGTTTCCATCATACCACAAAGCGGGAGGGAAGTAAATGACAATCCATGAACAAAATCCGACGGTTTCCCCGGGATTTTCCAGGCTGGACAAACCGCCCCGCCGGCGTTATGATGGAGAAAGCACATGGCAAGGAGGTCTGTCATATGACCGTCACTGTGGACGAAAAACGCTGCATCGCCTGCGGCATGTGCGCTTATGCCGCGCCGGAGGTCTTCCGGGTTGTGGGAAGCGCCTCCACCGTCGTCGCCCAGCCGGAGGGGAAGAGCCCCCGGGTCCGGGACGCCGCCAACGGCTGCCCGGTAAACGCCATCCGGGTGGAGGGATGAGCGCGCAAAAAAAGGCCCGGAGGGGCCTTTTTTTGTTATTTCGCCTGTTTCATGGAAAGGGAGATCCGCTTTTTCTTCTCGTCCACCTCCAGCACCTTCACCTTTACCACGTCCCCCACGGACACCACCTCCGAAGGGTGCTTCACCCGGCGGTCCGCCACCTGGGAGATGTGGACCAGCCCGTCCTGGTGGACGCCGATGTCCACGAAGGCGCCGAAGTCGATGACGTTGCGCACCGTCCCCGTCAAAATCATGCCGGGCTTCAAGTCCTTCATCTCCAGCACGTCCGTCCGCAGCACCGGCTTTGGCAGATCGTCCCGGATGTCCCGGCCCGGCTTCATCAGCTCCGCCACCACGTCCCGCAGGGTGGGCACGCCCACCCCCGCGTCCTCCGCGGCCTTTTCCTCGCCGTAGGCGGCTACCTGGGCGGGGAGGTTTTGGAGCTTCCCCGCCTTCACGTCCGCCAGGGAATGGCCCGTCAGGGCCAGCAGCTTCTCCGCCGCCGGATAACTCTCCGGGTGGACGGCGGTGTTGTCCAGCACGGAGGCGCTCTCCGGCACCCGGAGGAAGCCCGCGCACTGCTGGAAGGCCTTGGGCCCCAGCTTGGGGACCTTTAGGAGCTGCTTCCGGGCGGTGAAGGGGCCGTTCTCCTCCCGGTAGGCCACGATGTTCCTCGCCGTGGCCGCCGTCAGTCCGGAGACTCGCTGGAGAAGGGAGGGGGACGCGGTGTTCACATCCACCCCCACGGCGTTGACGCAGTCCTCCACCACGCCGTTCAGCGCCTCGTCCAGCCGCTTGGGCGGGCAGTCGTGCTGGTACTGCCCCACGCCGATGGACTTGGGGTCGATTTTCACCAGCTCCGCCAGAGGGTCCTGGAGCCGCCGGGCGATGGACACGGCGGAGCGGAGGTTTACGTCGTACTCCGGGAACTCCGCCGCCGCAAGCTCGCTTGCGGAGTACACGGAGGCCCCGGCCTCGGAGACAATCATGTAGCGGACCTGGGCCCCGGCCTCGCCCACCTGCCGGATGAGCTCCACGGCCATCTGCTCCGTCTCCCGGCTGGCGGTGCCGTTGCCGATGGCGATGTGCTCCACGCCGTGCTTTTGGATGAGCCGGGACAGCAGGGCGATGGCCTCGGCCTTCTTCCGCTCGTTGTAGGTGGGGTACACCACGGCGGTGTCCAGCACCTTCCCCGTGCCGTCCACCACCGCCACCTTGCAGCCCATGCGGTAGCCCGGGTCCAGGCCCATGGTCACCTTGCCCTTCACCGGGGGCTGCATCAAAAGAGGCTTTAAATTCAGGGCAAACTGGCCCACGGCCCCTTCGCCGGCCTCCTCCGTCAGGGCGGAGCGGGCCTCCCGCTCCAGGGAGGGGAAGATCAGGCGGTCGTAGGCGTCCTCCGCCGCGGCCTTGACAAACTCCATGGCCCGGCTTCCCGGCATAACCACCCGACGGCGCAGGGTCCGCAGGGCCAGTTCCCGGTCCAGCCGGACGGAAACCTTCAGCTTCTCCTCCTTCTCCCCCCGGTTGATGGCCAGGACCTGGTGGCCCTGCATCCGGGAAAGGGGCTGGGTGAAGTCGTAATAGAGCCGGTAGACCGTGTCCTCCTCCACGGCGGCCTCGCTGCGGAGGGTTCCGTTTTTCGCCAGCAGCGCCCGGAGGGCCTTGCGCAGCTCCGCGTCGTCGCTGAGCAGCTCCGCCACGATGTCGGAGGCCCCCGCCAGGGCGTCCTCCGCCGTCTCCACGCCCTTTTCGGGGTCGATATATTTGGCCGCCTCCTCCGCCGGGTCCGGGCAGTCCGGCCCCTGGGCGAAGAGGAGCTCCGCCAGGGGCTGGAGGCCCTTCTCCCGGGCCATGGCGGCCCGGGTGCGGCGCTTTTGCTTATAGGGGCGGTACAGGTCCTCCACCTCCGCCAGGGTGGCGGCGGCGTCGATGGCCTGGGCGAGCTCTTCGGTGAGCCTGCCCTGCTCGTCGATGGATTTTTTCACCGCCTCCCGCCGCTCTTGGAGGCCCCGGAGGTATTGGAGCCGCTCCTCCAGATTGCGGAGGGTGGTGTCGTCCATGGCTCCGTGGTGCTCCTTGCGGTAGCGTGCGATGAAGGGGATGGTGTTGCCCTCGTCCAGAAGCTGGACGACATTGGCGACATACTGCGGGTTCTGGTCCAGCTCCTGGGCCAGCTGGGTGATGATGGGTTCCATATAACCTCCTTTGACGTCTGCGTCAGCCCTGGAGGGCGGCGATTTTTGCCTCCGCCGACCGCATGGTCTTGCGGAGGAAGATGATGCTCAGTACCAGGGACACCAGCTCCGAGATGGGGAAGCAGAACCACACCAGGTCCAGCTTTCCCGTCTGGGCCAGCAGCCACGCCGCCGGCAGCAGCGCCACCAGCTGGCGGCAGACGGAGCAGATCAGGGTATGAACCGGGTTTCCAATGGCCTGGCACACGGACCCGGCGATGATGTCGAAGCCCGCCATCAGGAAGGAATAGCTGATGACCCGCAGGGCCACGGTGCCGATGGACAGCATCTCCGCCGAAGGAGAGAAGAAGCCCAGCAGCACCCCCGGAATCAGGTTGAAAGCGGAACAGCCGATGACCATGATGACTGTAGCCACTGTGGCAGTGAGCTTGATGGTGTCCCGGACCCGGTCCAGCCGGACCGCGCCGTAGTTGTAGGAAATGATGGGCACCATGCCGTTGTTCAGGCCGGAGACCGGCATGAAAATGAAGCTCTGGAGCTTGAAGTAAGCCCCGAAGACCGCCGTGGCCGTGTCCGTAAAGGAAATCAAGATCTTATTCATTCCGAAGGTCATGATGGAGCCGATAGACTGCATGACGATGGAGGGCACGCCCACCCGGTAGATCTCCCGGACCACGGCCCGGTCCGGACGGATGGAACGGAGGCGGATGCGGATGTCCTTATTGAACCGGAGGTTCATCCAAAGACCGATAAGGGCGGCCACAATCTGGCCGAAGACGGTAGCCACGGCGGCCCCCGCCACCTCCAGCCGGGGAAAGCCGAACAGGCCGAAAATCAAAATGGGGTCCAGAATGATGTTGAGGATCGCGCCGATGAGCTGGGTAATCATAGAGTAGACCGTCCGCCCGGTGGACTGGAGCAGCCGCTCAAAGCAGAACTGGCTGAAAATGCCGATGGACAGCCCCAGGCAGATGCGGGCGTAGTCCGTGCCGTAGTCCACAATGGGCTGGATGTCCGTCTGGGCCAGGAAGAAGGGCCGGGCCAGCAAAATGCCGCACACGCCGAAGACCACGGCGCTGACCAGGAAGACAAAGATGCCGGTGTTGGCGGCCCGGTCCGCCAGGTCCTGCTTCTTCTCCCCCAGGGAGCGGGAGAGCAGGGCGTTCATGCCAACGCCCGTGCCGCCGCCCACGGCGATCATCAGGTTCTGGAGGGGGAAAGCCAGGGAGACGGCGTTCAGCGCGTCCTGGCTGATTTGGGCGACGAAGACGCTGTCCACGATGTTGTAGAGGGCCTGGACCAGCATGGAAATCATCATGGGCACCGCCATGCCCGCCAGCAGGGGGGCGATGGGCATGGTGCCCATCTTGTTTTCCTGGGGGGCGGGTGATTGCAGATTGTTGTTCTTCATCTCTAGTATCCTTTCTGTATACGGGGGGATTTGCGGAAAAAGGACGCGGCTCTATGGCCGCGCCTTTTGGAAGGCTGGGGAGTTATTCCGGGTAGCGGGTGAAGATGACGCGGACAGACTCGCCGGGCCATCGCGGCTCGGCATTTACCCGGGTGGGGTAGTTGGGAACGGTGTCAAACCATTGGACCTTGCCCCCCACATTGCCGTCGGCGGTTCGGATGCAGGGAAGGCCGCCCTGGTCATGGGCGGTGGTCATGGCGATGTTGACATGGGCTGCGGCTCCGTCGGGATTGACGCGGAAGACAATGTCCCCGGGGCGCACCTGGGTGTTGTCGTCCAGCCTGCGGGCGGGGTTGGCGCTGGGGCCGAACACATAGTCGCTGAGCATGGCCGCGAAGGCTCCGCAGGCCTCCTCGTGGGAGAGCTGATACCCGGCGACACAGGCGGCTCCTATGGACGTCTCCGGGTCCGAGCCGTATACGTTGTTGCCGGACTGCACCCGGCTGGAGTACGTCCAGGTCATGCCGTCGGGCCAGAGCCGCTTGGCCTCCGCCAGCAGGGCCAGGACGTTTTCCTGGGTGACGGGCTGGCCGTTCCGCAGGGTTCCCGTGGGGTTTTGGGGGTCCGCGACGGACCAGGCGGTCCCGGTTTCCGTGACCTCGCTGATCACGGCCCCCTCCTCCGCCTCCGGGACGGCGCCGCCCGCCGGGACCGGAAGGGGATGGGTCAGGCAGAGGGCCAGGGTCAAAAGCAAAATCGGTTTCATGCCGCTTATTTTTTCAGTTCGCCGGTGGCCAGCTGGGTCAGGTAGGCGTTGAGGAAGCCGTCCAGGTCCCCGTCCATGACGGCGTCGATGTTGGCGGTTTCAAAGCTGGTCCGGGTGTCCTTCACCATCTGGTAGGGCATGAAGACATAGGAACGGATCTGGCTGCCCCACTCGATTTTCATCTGGACGCCCTTGATGTCGGAGATCTTTTCCGCGTGCTGCTGGGCTTTCAGCTCCAGCAGCTTGGCCCGGAGCATCTTCATGCAGTTGTCCTTGTTCTGGAACTGGCTCCGCTCCTGCTGGGAGGCCACCACGATGCCCGTGGGCTTGTGGATGAGCCGGACGGCGGAGGAGGTCTTGTTGACGTGCTGGCCGCCCGCGCCGCTGGCCCGGTAGACCTGCATCTCGATGTCCTCGTCCCGGATTTCAATGGTCTCGTCGTTTTCAATCTCCGGCATGACCTCAATGGCGGCGAAGGAGGTCTGCCGCCGGGCGTTGGCGTCGAAGGGGGAAACCCGGACCAGGCGGTGGACGCCGTTCTCGCTTTTCAAAAGCCCGTAGGCGTTCTCGCCCTCGATGGAGATGGCGGCGGACTTGATGCCCGCCTCGTCCCCGTCCTCGTAGTCCAGGATTTTATAGGTGAAGCCCTTCCGCTCCACCCAGCGGGTGTACATGCGGTAGAGCATCTGGGCCCAGTCCTGGGCCTCGGTGCCGCCCGCCCCGGCGTGGAACTGCAAAATGGCGTTGCAGCCGTCGTACTCCCCGGAGAGGAGGGTGGCCATCCGCGTCTCGGCGGTCCGATCCTCCAGGGCGGCGAACTCGGCTTTCAGCTCCTCCAGAATCTCCGGGTCGTCGGCCTCCTGGCCCATCTCGCAAAGGGCGGTCAGGTCCTCCCAGGCGGAGAGGAGCTTTTCCTGCCTGGCGATTTTATTCTGGAGCTGCTTGAGCCGCTGCTGGACCTTCTGGGACCGTTCCAGGTCGTTCCAGAAGCCGTCCTGGGCGGTCTCGTCCTCCAGCCGCGCGGCCTCCTGCCGCGCCGCGTCGATGTCCAGGGCGGCGGAGAGCTCATCCAGCTCCGGCTTTAAGTCCCGGAGCTTCTGCTTGTAAGCGTCGTATTCAATCAAAGCCATGGTCATTCTCCATCCTTACAGATTTCTCAGCCTATGTATTATATAGGAGGGAAATTTATTTGTAAAGAGAAACATTTCGAATGTTTTGCGCCGCAGCAATCTCTGTTCATTCTATACATTCCACCGTCCCCCTCAGCTGGGGCAAAGGGGGGCTTTTGTCACAATATGATACCAAAATGTTGCCGCATGTTCACAATTCGTTCACAATTGCGGAGGCGGTTTCCGCTATGATGGTACAAGTGAGATTGTCCCATTGTGAGTATCCAATTTTCGGTAGGCACGGAGGTAACCTTATGAACAATTTTTGGAAGAGAAAAGTACCGGCGTTTCTCTTGACGCTGGTGATGCTGGCGAGCCTTGCGCCCGCCGCGCTGGCGGTAGAGAAGCATGATGCGAGCCACAAGCTCAACGATTGGGTAATCGTAAAAGAATCCACCTGCAAGGTGGCTGGATCTAAGGAGCAAACCTGCTCAGTCCCGGACTGTGACTATAAAAAAGTGACCGAATCGCTCCCTTTGGCGGCCCACAGCTATCCGGCCAACTGGGGCTATAAAAACAACGATGTCCATGTCAAGGTCTGCTCCGTCTGCAAATACGAGGAGACCCAGCTCCACACCCACAGCACCAGCGGCAACATCACGCTGGAACCTAAGTGTACGACGACGGGTCTGCGGACCTATCAGTGCTCCGTTTGCAGTGCGCCTTATACGGAAACCATCCCCGCCACGGGGCACAGCACCACCCTGACCGCCGACGGCAAGTGCAAAAACTGCGGCCTGCAAATCGGTCAGGGCAGCGCCAACTCCTACACCGTCTCCTACAAGGTGGGCAGCGGCACCCCCTCTTCCGAGACCGTGGCCAAGGGCGGCTATCCCGCCAGAGTGCCCTCCAGCCCCGCGCTGACCGGCGTCCCCGGCAGCCATGCCTTCGTGGGCTGGGTCAAGGGCGACCTCTCCTATCCCGGCTACCGGAATCAGGCCACGACGAACCCCGGCGGGACCACCGTCACCGGAAACGTTACCTACACCGCCGTCTACCGCCTCAACGCCACGGGGCGGAACGACACCCTGACCGTGGGTACTACCTCCGGGAAGCTGGTGGGCACGGATCTGCGCAATAAGATCGCCGCCATGTTCGGCTCCCTGACGGGGGAGAGCAGCTTTTCCTCGGTCGCCTTCTCCACCAGCGGCAGCGGGAGGCTCTACCACAACAGCAAGCAGGACTCCCTCTGGAACAACTACACCTACAGCGAGCTGTCCAGCTATGTCTACTGCGTCCCCAGCACCGCAGGGAACTTGAACGTGGCCTACACCGCCGTGGATAAATACAGCAACCAGATCTCCGGCACCATCACCCTCTCCGGCACCCCCAAGAACTCCTCTGAGATCGTCCTCCAGGTGGCCCCCGGCGGCACGGTGAACTTCAAGGCGGAGCGGTTCGAGGATGCCTATGAGGAGCTCAGCGGCAAAACCTCCCGGCTGGAGACCGTGGAGTTCCTGGTGGACAGCGACTATAAGAACTTTGACGGAAAAATCTACCGGGGAAACAGCAGCCTCAGCGCTGCCGACCTGGACGACTTCGACTTCTACGCCGACGACAGCCGCTACGGCGACTACGACCTGGACACCCTCAGCTTCCGGGCGGACAGCCGGGCCGACGTGGGGGACGAGCTGGAGATCACCGTCCGCTACTATGACCGCTCCAATTACCACTATGACGGCATCCTCCGCGTCGTCATTGACAAAAGCGGACGGCAGGAGGGCGAGGTAGTCTACCGGGTGGCCCCCGGCGGCTCCGTCACCTTCAACCGCAGCGATTTCAACCAGGCCTATCAGGATCTGGCCAACACCAGCCGGACCCTGAACTACATCGAGTTCGTCCCCGGCGACGCCTACACCACCTTCGGCGGCAAAATCAGCGTCGCGGGGCATTCCGACTTCACCAAAAACGAGCTTTCCCGGGAGTGGTTCTATTACTCCACCGACCGGCGGGACAGCTACGGCATCGACGATCTGGTGTTCCGGGCCTCCAGCGGGGCCAGGGACGGGGACTCCCTGGAGATTCCCTTCTGGGCCAGCTATGACCGGGACGACGAGGTAAAGTGCACCCTGCGGATTGTCATTGATAAAAACGGCTCTCAGGATACCGTCACCTTGAACGTGGCCCCCGGCGGCACCGCCCGGCTGGACAAGGCGGCCTTCAACAAGGCCTACCAGTACCTCTCCGGCTATTCCAACCGGACCATCCGGGCCGTGTCCTTCTACGCGCCGGACAGCTACCGGAACTTTGACGGGGCGCTGTACGTGAAAAACGAGGATCTCCGCCTCCAGGACCTGACCCACGACGAAACCTGGTTCTACTACAGCTCCCGCGACGCGGGCCGGGACGACTACCTCTTGGAGGACGTGACCTTCCAGGCGGACCGGAACGCCCGGGAGAACGCCAGCCTGGCCATCCCCTTCCGGGCTTACTACAGCAATGACCGGGAGGACTATGAGGAAGGCACCTTCCGCATTGTGGTTACCTCCGAGGCCAACACCGTTTCCTATGAGGCGGCCCCCGGCGGCTCCGTCGTCTTCACCGCCAGCGACTTCGACCGGGCCTATCAGGCCATGTCCGGCACCAGCCGGACCGTCAGGTACGTGGCCTTCGAGGCGGGCAGCGACTACGCCAGCTTCGCCGGAAAGCTCTATGCCGGAAACGTGGCCCTGACCCGCAGCGATCTGACCTACTCCAAGGCCCAGTTTTACAACGGCACCCCCAGCTACGGCTCCTACTCCATCGGCAGCCTCTACTTCCGGCCCGACGCCGCGGCCAAGGACGGCAGCTACCTGACCATGCCCTTCCGGGCCTACTACGACAGCAGCGATTACGAGCAGGGCACCTTGAAGCTGACGGTGGGCTCCGGCGGCGACATTTCCTACACCGTCACTCCCGGCAAGACCGTGAACTTCGACCGGACCAAGTTTGACGACTTCTTCCGCAAGACCTACTCCAGCTCCAGCCTGGACTACGTGGTCTTCGACGTGCCCGGCTCCGCCGATTTGCCGGATTCCTCCGGCACCCTCTACACCGGGTACGGCACCAGCTACTCCGCGTCCTTCAGCCGCAGCGGCCTTCGGGACGTCCGCTTCTACTACAACTCCAACGACGCGGGCCGGAACGACTACGCCCTGAACGATCTGACCTTCGCCGCCGCCAGCTCCTTCACCAGCGGCAAGGTGTCCCTGCGCTTCACCGCCTACGGCACCAACGACCGGGAGGTGGAGGGCACCCTGGTCATCACGCCGGCGACAGCCTCCGTTACCTCCAACTTGATGGGCAGCGTGCGCTACGCCGTCACCGCCGGGACAAACGTCCAGATCAACGCCAACGACCTGGCCCGGTTCTATAAGAGCGCCTACCCCGCCGGGACATTGCAGTACGTGGTGCTTGGCGACGTGCCCGCCGCCGGGGCCCTGTACTACAACTATTACGGCGCCAGCCGGTACGGCACTTCCTCCCGGGAGCAGATCACCGCCTCCAACCGCAGCCGGAACTTCTACGTCAGCCCCGCCTCCCAGGCCGAATACGCCTTGACGGAGCTTACCTATGTGCCCTCCGGCTCCAACTACTGCGCCGCCATTCCCTTCACGGCATACGGCACCAACGGCCAGTCCGTCACCGGAGGCATCCTCATCAGCGTCACCGCCAAGGCGGTCTCCGAGGTCTACGGCCCCACGCCCAAGAATACCGCCGTCACCTTCCCCGCCTCCTCCATCGCCGCCGCCGTCTCCGCAGCCACCGGCACCACCCCCAGCGGCGTCCAGCTTTTGAAGCTCCCCGCCGCCAATGTGGGCACGGTCTATGTGGGGAATTCCACCACCCCGGCCAACACCTCCACGGTCTACGGCTATAACACCGGGTCCGAGCAGCTGGGCCAGCTGCGCTTCGTGCCCCAGACGGGCTACACCGGCCCGGTGGAAATCCCCTACGTGGCCGTGAACGCCAGCAACGTCCCCATTGCCTCGGGCCTGTTCTCCCTGGGCGTGCTGACCACCAACAAGAAATTCGGGGACATCAACGCCGCCACCTGGTGCTATAAATACGTCACGGAGCTGGCGGACGCCGCCGTCATCGACGGATACGCCGACGGGAACTTCCGCCCCGACAGCACCATTACCTACGGCGCGGCGCTGAAGCTCATCATGCTGGCGGCGGGCTATCCCGAGCAGGCCCCCACCGTTCCCGGCAGCACCTTCAGCGGGTATCTGGCCAAGGCCCAGGCCGACGGCCTGGTCACCCGGAGCAACGTGGCCCTGAACGGGCCCATCACCCGCCTCCAGGTGGCCCAGCTGGCCGCCGGGGCGCTGAAGCTGGACATCAACAACCTCTCCAGCGTGAAACCCTTCACCGACACCGCGGACGTCTATGTCCAGGCCCTGAACGCCGCGGGCATCGTGGAAGGCTACTTCAACAACGGCACCAGCACCTTCCGTCCCTCCAACACCCTGACCCGGGGCCAGGTCTCCGCCATCGTCTGGCGGATGCAGAACTACCGGAAATAAGCGTTTGCCCACAGGGCTGCCCTCCGGGGCGGCCCTTGTGCGTTCCATCCGGAATTTTCTCCCCGGGGAACGCCTCCGCCGCTCTTGAAGCGGGCCGGGGCCCTGTGGTATAGTAGAGAAAAGAACCAAAGGAGATTCGCCATGCGCCGAGAGACCTCCCCGGAGGAAGAGGCCCTGGAGGAGCTGCGCCGCCTGAAAGGGCGGGAGCCCCCCAGGCGGAAAAAACGGCCCCCCTGGGTCCGGTATATCGCCGCCGTCCTCCTGGCCGCGGCCTGCATCGGCGGGGCGGAGCTGACGGCCTGCCGCTTCTTCGCCCCGGCCCTCTACGAGGAGCTGATGGAGCCGGTGCGGGAGACGGCGGGCCGGGCCCTGGAGGCCGCCGTGGGGGCGGGAACCGCCGCCGCCGGAAAAGCGGGGGAAACGGCCGCGGCCCTGACCCTCCGGGTCCGGGAGCTCCGGGAGGCCATCGGGGACTGGATGGAGGAAGCCGCCGCCCCGCCTCCGGAGGCGGAGCCCTTGGCGGAGGCCGATTCCGCCCTGGCTCAGCCGGAGATTGCCCCGCCCAAGGACATCCTGGACCCCCTTATCAGCGACATCATCCTGCGGGAGGGGCAGGAGGTCCTCACCGGCGGCGGGGTGGACATAGTCTACTTCAACCAGACGGACGAGCTTCGGGCGGAACAGCGCTACGGCTCCGATCCCCTGGCCACCCACGGCTGCGGCCCCACCGCCATGGCGATGGCGGTTTCCTCCCTCACCGGGGAGACTGTGGACCCGGCGGACATGGCGGCTTTCTGCGTGGACCAGGGGTATTGGTGCAGAGGCCACGGGTCCTACCTTTCCATTGTTCAGGGCGTGGCGGAGTCCTGGGGGCTGGACTGCGAGTCCCTGTCCCCGGAGTCCCTGGAGGCGGACGAGATATACCGCCGCCTGGCGGGCGGGGATGTCGCCGTGGCCCTGATGGCCAAGGGCCACTTTACCAAGGGCGGGCACTTCATCCTCCTCCGGGGGACGACCCTCAGCGGGGAGATTTTGGCAGCGGACCCCGCCAGCCGGGACCGAAGCCTGATCCCCTGGGATTTGCCGCTGATTTTAGAGGAGCTCTCCCCCAGCCGCCACGACGGCGCGCCGCTGTGGGTCCTCTCGAAACCGGCGGAGTAGCGGACAGGCCCCTTTTTAAGGGGCCTGTTCCCGGCGGCGGGGGAGGAGGCTTCTTTTTCAAACCAAATTTTTTTGCGGCGCCGCGAAACCGGGGCGGCGCTTTTTTCGTCTATATGGGCAGAAGGAGGGAGGCGGAAGCGCATGGAGGACGGACGGATCATCGAATTGTATTGGGACCGGGACCAGAGGGCCATTCCGGAGACTGCCGGAAAGTATGGGCGGATGCTGCACGGCATCGCCTGGAACCTGCTCCGCAGCCGGGAGGACGCGGAGGAGTGCGTCAACGACACCTACCTCCGGGCCTGGGAGGCCATTCCCCCCGCCCGGCCCGGGGCCTTTCGGATCTGGCTGGGGCAGATTACCCGGAACCTCTCCCTGGACCGCTGGAAGAGCCTCCGGGCGGAGAAGCGGGGCGGCGGCGCGGAGCTGCTGCTGGGAGAGCTGGAGGACTGCCTTCCCGCGTCCGGCGGCGGGCCGGAACGGGAGCTGGAGGACCAGGAGCTGGCGGAGCTGCTGAACGTGTTTTTGCGGGGCCTCTCTCGGGAGGGACGGGCCATGTTCCTGCGGCGGTACTGGTACGGCGAGAGCGTGGCGGAGGTAGCCCTGGCCCTGGGCTGCGGGGAGGGGAAGGTGAAATCTTCCCTCTTCCGAAGCCGGAAGGCTTTGCGGGAGTATCTGGAAAAGGAGGGGATCGCGGTATGAGAGCGGAGCGGCTGTTCCGGGCGCTGGGCCTGGCGGACCCGGCGCTGGTGGAGGAGGCCCTGGCGGTCCGGGCCCGGCGGGTGGAGTGGAAGCGCTGGGCGGCCCTGGCGGCGTGTTTGGCGCTGGTGCTGGGCTTTGCGGTTTCCGGGGGCTTTCGGGGCGATGGCGGCATGGCTCCGGGGGGCACGGATGCCGGGAGCTCCGGCGGCGCGATGGACGGGGACGCCGGTGCCGACGGCGGCGGGGACGGAAGCGGCGGCGCGGAAGGCGGCATTGCCTTCTTATCCTACGCCGGGCCGGTGCTGCCCCTGGACACGCTGGAAAATCCCGCGGGGCTGACGGCGGAGCGGACGGTCACCTGGGACTTCGCCCCGGGAGCCTATCCCGACGGGGAGCGGCGGCAGTGGGGGGCGGAGGTGACGGACGCCTATATCCTTCGCAACGGCACGGAGGAGGACCTCGCCGTGACGGCCCTGTACCCCTTTGCCGGGAGCTTCGCGGAGCTGGCCCTGCCCGCCGTGACGGTGGGAGGGGAAGCTGTGGAGCCTGCGCTGTACGCCGGGGCCTACGCCGGGGGCTTCCAAAGCGCCGCCGGGCCGGAGGGGGCGGATACCTTGAATCTGGCGGGCCTCAGCAGCTGGAGGGAGTACAAGGCCCTGCTGGAGGATGGGGCGTACCGGGAACAGGCGCTGGGAGAATATCCGGCGCTGGACAGTCCGGTGACGGTGTACGAATTCTCGGATTTTGAAGCGCCCCACGGGGAATATCAGGCGGCGACCCAGGCGGTTTCCTTTACCATCGACCCGGAGAGGACCACCGTGTTTACCTATGGCTTCAACGGCTGCGAGTGGGACGGCGGCTTCCGGCGGTACAGCTATTTCGTCCCCGACGGCATGCGGCGGGAGACGGAGCGGAAACTGCTGGTGGTTTGGGGGGAGGACATCGGGGAGTATGCCCTCCAGGGCTATCAGAACGGCGGCTGTAACCGGGGAGAGGAAATTGACGGGGTGTCCTGCTCCGTTGCCCGGCGGGAGACCACCTTGGGCGCGGCGCTGGATTTGGCCTGCCGGGATTCCGCTGCATGGTATGGGGAGGACTGGGTTTCGGAAGAGGGCCCCGTTACCTTTGCGATGTACCGGGGGGCGGCGGCGGAGCTGCTGAGTCAGTATGGGCCCCTCTCCGGCACGCCCATGGACCGTTATGCCGACGGGCGGCTGGACGACCTGATACAAGAGGCCCTGTGGCAGGAGCGGGTGCTGTACCTCCGCTTCCCGGTGACGGTGCCCGCCGGGGGGAGCGCGGAGGTGGAGTGCGCCTTCTGGAAAGCACCCAGCTTTGACTTTGGCTGCTCCGGCTCGGAAAACGAGGGGCTCCAGGGCTATGACCTGGTAACCCGGCTGGGGTCTTCGCTGAACTTCACCCGGCAGAGCGCCGCCCTGGTGAACGCGGGGAACGTTCAGATTACGGGGCAGGATTTCGGCTTCGATCCGGAGGGCGGCGTCACCTCTGTGGAACTGGATTTGGAACAGGAGCACTATTATTTGGAGGTCCGGCCCGTGGAGGAATGACCTCGGAATAGGAAAAGCCCCTCCGGCGCGTTCGCCGGAGGGGCTTTTTTTGTCAGGCGTTCAAGAGGGTAAAGGTATAGGTGAGCTCCTTCCACTCGCCCGGGGCCAGGATGAGGGCGTGGGGCTTATCCTGGAAGCGGCCCGTTTCGCCGGTATAGGCGGCGCAGCCGTGCCAGGGCTCCATGCAGAGGAAGGGCGCGCCGGGCTTGGTCCAAAAGGCAATCATGGGAAAGCCCCGGAAGTCCAGGGAGACGCCCCGGCCCGTCTCTTTATGCAGAAGGGAAACCCGCTGGGAGCGGAGGCCCTGGAAAATGAGGGTGTCCAGGCGGCGGAAGGTTTCGTAGTCCAGGACGGCCTTCCCGCCGCGGAGCATGGGCTCCCTCCCGCCGCCCCGGAGGAGGCCCTGGGGGGTGAGGAGGAGGGTGTCCGCGTCCTCGGGCTGGTCGAACACCAGCTCGTAGTCCTCGAAGCGCTCGCCGCCCAACAGGGGGCAGCGGATGGCGGTGTGGGCCCCGATGCAGAAAGGCAGAGGGGCCGGGCCGGGATTCTCCACGGCGAAGGTGGTGGAAAAGCCGTTTGCGAGGAGCTGGTGCCGGACCTGAAGGACGAAGGGGAAGGGATACCGGGCCAGGCTCTCGGGGCTCTCCCGGAGCTCCAGGACGGCAAAGTCCGGCGCCCGGTCCGTCAGGGTGAATGTGCTTTGCCGGGCGAAGCCGTGGCGGCCCATTTCAAAGCTCTGGCCGTTGATGTCCACCCGGCCGTCTTTCAGGCTGCCCACGATGGGGAAGAGGATGGGGTTCTGGCCGGACCAGAAGGCGGGGTCCCCCTGCCAGATGTATTCGGTACCGGCGCTGTCCTGAAGGGAGACCAGCTCGCCGCCCAGGGGGCGGACAGAGGCGGTGAGGGAGGGGGTGGAGAGGGTGATGGACATGGGGGTGTCCTCCTGTTATTCGTATTCTACAGTCGGCGGCTGTCCGCCTGTGTTTTTGGGTTTCGGTGGGTCTTTTTTATGCTTTCATTTCCTGGATTGCCCGGTCAGAAAATGACTGCAAAAAATATTGTTACTCAGGTGTTACCCCGTTGTTACCCTCACCGCCGTCGTCCAGGCCGAGCTCCTTAATGTGGGCCTCGATGGCTTCGACGATGAAGTCCGACCGGGTGATTTTGGTGCCGTCCCGTTCGTTGATCTCCTCCAGGTGGGTGTCGATGATGTCGAGCACTCCCGTCGGGATGTGGACCGTCGCCGGGACGCGGCGAAATTTCCCCTTCATGGGGCGGCCGTATGCCATTGTTATCCCTCCCGTGCGGCGACGGCTGTGTCCGCCAGCCTGTTCAATGTCTTGCGGATGTCCGGGGCCAGGGCTGCGATCCACGCCTCCGGGATGGCGTCGTACCCGTACCACGCCCCGGCCAGCCCGCCGGTGATGGCGCCGTTGGTGTCTGCGTCCCCGCCCAGGTTCACAGCCTCGATGACGGCCTCCTCGAAGCTACCTGCGTTCGCCATGCAGCCCACGGCGATCCGCATACTGTCCACCACGTACCCGCCAGAGGCAGGGGTCACGATGGACGCCTTGACCGCCGCGGCATACTCCGGGATGGCCCGGCAATGCTCCGCCAGAAATTCCCGGACGCTCTGGGCGTCCTGCGGCCGACTTTCCGAAGCTGTTGCTAAGTTTACCATACGGGTGTATAAAATGCAAGCCTCATTTGACCGGGGGCCCGCGTGGGTCATCTTCCCGATACTGATGGCCCACCCCTCTGCCTGGTAATGGTCGCGGTAGAAAAGGCCGGGGTACACGGTCCGCATGAGGGCCCCGTTCCCCTCAACGGGGCGGCCGGTCTGCCGCTGCGTCTGTTCCGCCGCCGCCGTCCACATTTCCGGCACAGGGTCCGAGCGGCCGCCCATTCTGCGGGCGTTGCTGATGCTGGACCGGCACGCGCCCCCGATGTCTTTGGGGCCGCTGTTGGCCCACTGGATGAACAACCGGCCGATGGCCTCAATGGGGGCGGTGGGGTTCTCCACGATGCCCTCCGCCACGCACAGGGTCATCTGCGTGTCGTCGGTGATCTCGCCGGGGGCCAGGCCGAGCCAGCCCCCGCCGATCATGTCGGAAACGCACACGTGCCGGCGGATGATGTCCTCCGGGCTCATAAACTCCACGGGTCCGCCCAGGGCGTCCCCCACGGCCACGCCGAACAGGGCCCCGGCGATGCTGTTGCGCTGCTTGCTGTTGTTCTTCATGGTGCTACCTCCTCACTTTTTCGCGTGGGACGCCAGAATGATGCAGCCGGGGTTGGCCTTGGCCTCTGCGTCCGTGCGGCTGTAAAAATCGTTGTCGTCCAAAAGGACGGCCGGGGCGTACATGTCGACCCGCGACAGGGCCCCGCTCTCCGGGTCGTACTTTTTCACGGCGTAGACGGCGTGGGCGGCTCCCGCCTCTTTCATGGCCTCCACGGCGGCCTCCCGGAGCCCGTTGATGATGCCGGGAAGCTCTGCCGGGAGGGCGTAATGCGGGATAAGGTAAACGCTGCCGTCATGCACGAAATACTTGATATACCCCTTCACGCCAGTTTCGCCTCCTCCACGAATTTTCGGGCCTCCGCCTCGGTGCCAAACCAGTCGGTGTAAATGTCCTTGGTCTTGGTCTCGGTGTAGCCGCTCTCCGGCTTCTCCTCCGCCTGGATGGTGCTGGTGATCCCGGCCGTCACGCGGCCCCGGTCGTCAAACGATGACGTCACGCAAAACCAGGTTTTCATGCCGTCACCCCCTTCCCCTTGACGGTGGACACGTCCAGGTGGAAAACCGCGTCGATCACCTTGAGCCGGATCGTGTAGTTTTCTTTGACGCCGCGCTCCAACGTGGCCCGGATGCCTGCGGGGGCGATACTGAGGCCGTAGGCGATCATGGCGTCCTCTGCGGCCTTGAGGGATTCCTCCGCCGCCAGGATGTCCGCCCACAGGCCGGAGCCCTCGATTTCGGCGGAGGTCGCCTCGACGGCCCGGTCGAAGGTCTCCATGTTGTCGATGCAATAGACCCGCTCCGGGATCGTGTCGTCCGCGTTGCGGATGCTGTGGGCGATGATATACGCCCGTTCGATTTCGGCCTCCCGATCCTTCAACGCCTGCAGGTGTGCCTTGGCGAGCATGTAGGCCCGCTGGGCGCTGTTGGTGGTGGATGCTTTCCTCATGCTGTTACCTCCTCAAATCTGCCGTCGATGCTGTGATCCCATTCGATGGTGCCGTCGATGTACTGGATAATCCCCTTTGCGGTGAACGTCCAGCCGCTTTCGGTGTTCTGGAAAACCCCGGAGGCGTTGCTGGAGCCTCCGGCCGCATTGTAGAACGTGGACCCGGCGTCTGCCGGGGCGATGCAGCGGAAGTGCCCGCCGCCGCGGTTGGTGTAGACCTGGCCGACGACCGGCTCCATGCGCCGGCCCATGTCGATGATCCAGATTTTCTCATTGGTGCCGTCCGGGTGAAAAACGACGTCCCGGTCGGTCTCGGCGTCCAGGTGGGCGGTGATGATGACGTCCTTTTCGGTGGTTGCGGCGAAAGCCTTGGCTACGCTGACCGCCCGCTCCTTTTCCGTGTCGGGGAAGGTCTTGAGGGCCTGGCCGTCCTGGCTGATGGTAAACGATGGTGTAAACATGTGTGTGTCCTCCTTACTTGCTCAACGCTTTCTCGACTTCATACTTGCTGCCGTAAATGGTAAATTCGCTGGAGCCCTTGAACACGTCCAGGGCGGTCAACAGCATGGAGTACATGGTGCCGCTATACGCCAGGGTTTCGGCTTCGCTACGGGTGAGGGTGATGCGGTGCGTGCCCATGTTCTTGATAAATTTGGCTGTCATGTGTGTGTCCTCCTTTTATGCCATGATGATCCGGCCGTTCCGCTCCACGAAGCGGATGCTGCGGGCGCTGTTGCCCTCAATGAAATCGACCGTCATGTCGCCGACGCCGATGACCACGCCGCCCAGGTTGGTGATTAAGCGGACGGCCTGATTCATGTTGACCAACGTGCCGATTTCCTTGACCTGCTTCTCGATTTTCTTCATGTTGTTACCTCCCGGCCTGTTGGCCTGTCCTCTTGTCTATGCTCCAATTATAAACCGAGGCGGTTTATAAGTCAAGCAAAAAAATAAAAAAGCCCGAAAAAATTTTCTGGGCTTCTCGAAACGGTGGGAGGGGGGTCTGTCGGCGGGGCGTTTACCCCCCTTAGACCCCCCTCCTTGCGCCAGTATACTTTACGGCCGGGGAATAGTCAAGCGTTAATTTTCGGCGCCCTCCACGGGGGTGCCGCTATCGGCCGCAGGGGGCTCCTGCGGGGCCGCTGTGGCGGGTTTTCCGCCGTCGGCGGGCTCCTGGACCACCACGGCCGCGGGCGCGTCCTGGGCCGCCTCTACGGCGGTTTTAATGGCTGCGCTTACGCCCGCGCCGACCGCCTTGGCGACCTCCTCCACGGGGAAGCCGTCCGCCACGTTGACCGAGCCGATCTCCGCCGTGAGCGCGACCTGGGCGCCGCTCTCAATGTATTCCCGGGCCTTTTCGTTCTTCTCCCAGTATTTCTTGGCGTCCTCCAGGACGGTGTCGATCATGTCCTGGATTTCCTGCGGGGTGAAAAGGGGCTTGAGGTCGTCCGGGATATATTGGTAAATCAGGGCGGCGACCTTCGACGCCTTTAATTTGCCGGTGCCCCCGCCGAGGTCGTGCTCCGCGTCCGTGACCCACCCGAGGATGAGCTGCTGCAGGTTCTCGATGATGGCGGCCTTGGCTGCCTGCTTCTCCTCCGCCGTGGCGTCCTTGACCTCCTGGATGCGCTTCACGATGACGGCGACGCCCTTGGCGATGGCCGCGATGTTCAAAATGACCACGGCGGCGACGGCGATGATGCTTTGAATGTTCTGGATGATGTTCATGGTGTGACCTCCTTAAACCTTTTTCAGACATGTGGACGAAATGAAGCCCACGGTGGACCCGATGCGGACGTAATACCATTTGACGCCGCCCCGGATGGAATAATAGCCGTAATTGCTGACCTTTGTGCCCTTGGACACGGCCTTGATGATCCCGTGGGCGGTGCTGGGCCCGCTGCGGACGTTGGCGCCGATGTTCGGTGTGACGATGTACGTGCCGGTGAGACTGCGGTCGAATTTCTCCGCCGCAACAGCTTTCGCGGCCGAGGCCGAGGGGGTGGTCGTCGGCTTCGCCTCGGTCGCTCCGGCGCCGCCGCCCAGGATTTCGTTGACCTTGGCCTGGACGGTGGTGTATGCGTACCCGGCGGCCTGCAGGCGGTTCCTGCGGTCCGTCCCGGTGCCCCACTTCCCGGCGATGACCTCCTTGGCGATCTCCTCGATGCTCTTGCCCGACGTGTCGGGGGCGGTGTCTGTGGGGATGGATGCGCCCCCCAGCGCCCTGGCAATGTCCGCATAGTTCGGGGTGATGAATCCGCGGATGTAGCGGCCGTTGACGGACATGGTCCTTGTGCCCACCTTGCCGCCGGTCATGTTGCCCTCGGTGACGGTGAAGGACGTGGCCCCGGCTTTGGTGACGATGCCGATGTGATCCCCGGCACCGGTGCAATCCCCCACGCCGTTGTCCTGCCAGTCATACACGACGGCGTCGCCCAATTTGGGCACGTGGGCGTCATTCTCGACCCAGATGCCTTTGTCCTGGGCGAGGCGGGCGAATTTCTCCACCCCGCACTCGGTCCCGGTGTACGGGGCCAGACCGCACGCAATCCACGCCGCGGACACGGTGGCGGCACAGTAGGCGTCGTTGACCTTCATCTTGTACCCGCGGGCCAGGGGCCGGTGGTCGTTGTAAATTTTCAAAATCTCCGCATGTTTGGCGCTCCCTTTGGTGGCGCCGACCCATGAGGTCATCTTGTCGGCGACTTTCTGCCGAAGCTGCTGCTCTGTCATTGGTGAAGCCCTCCTAAACGCTAATAAATCGGAATTTCCGGGTCCTGGTTGACCGCCTGGGCCACGGCGTCGTCGATCTTCCCGTCGATGGATGCCTCCAACGCCTGGATGTCGATTTCCACCTGGGCCATTTGCTCCGGGGTCAGGTAATTCCCCACAGCGAGGCGGAATTTGATGATTGCCATTTTGATCTTGACCACGTTCTCCATTTTGGCCTTGATCTCGTAGGAAACGATGGCCGAGCCGAAAACCCCGCCGGCAATGGCGATTTCCGCCGCAAAAAAGGTGATGTCCATGCCAGCGACGGATGCCGTGGCTCCCGCCACGGACGAAACGGCGAAGATGATGCCCGTGGTCAGCACCAGCTTTTTGCTGGTCTCCATTTTTTTCGGCGCCTCCGGGGGGTTGCCTCCCTGGAGGCGCCGGATGGTCTTGCGCTGCCGCTCAATGATCCGGCGGGCCCGGAGCTGCGAAAAAACCGCCCCGGCCAACACGGAGGCCACGATGACAATTAAAATTTTCATGTCATCCCCCTGTGATACCGATTTTTGCGAATATGAAGCCGATGACGATGCTGATGACGGCCGTGATGACGTGCCCGGCGACCTTGCGCCACATTTCGCCGTCGCGCCCTTCCAACGTCTCCAGCCGCTTTTCCTGTTTGCCCTGTTCTTTGACCATGCTCTCGACGCTGGCGGCCAGCTTCTCGACCGATGCGGTCAGGGCCCCCAATTCGCGCACGCTCTCCTCCAACAGGTCGAGCCGCTTGTTCTGGCGGTTGTTTTCGTCCTCCAGCCGCTTGTTTTCGGCCTCCATGCGGCGGGCAAATTCTTCGTGCTCCTGCCGCGTGAGTTCGCTTCCCATGCTTGCGTCCTCCTTTCCCGGCGATGCCGTACTATCCAAAAAGGGGGAGCGCCCGGCGCTCCCCCTTTTTGGTCAATCTTCCCAGTCGCCTACGAGCTCCCGGAGGCGGTTCTGCGCCGCCAGGGCTTCCTCCTCCCGTACCTGCGCCCCAAACTGTTCGATGATGAACGCCTGGGCCTTGATGATCTCGGCCTGTCGGATGCAAATGTCGGTGAGTTCGGCGACCAGCTCGGTGTTACTCATTGCCGGCGTCTCCCTGGGCGGGCTCCTCCGGCTCCGCGGGGGCCTCCTCCCATGCCTGCGGATAATCCGCCGGGGAGAAGTTGGTGTCCGATTTGCACCGCTGGACGGTGCCGTCGGTCCAGATCATGTACTCCCCGGCCCGGTAGATGTCGTGCGCCCCCTGGACGGGAACGAAGGGGCGGGCGGTCTCCCGGCTGGTGCCGTGGAGGGGCCGGTTGAAGGTGTACCACGCCGGCGATCCGGGGCGGATGTCGGGATAGGTGGCGTTGTCGTACTCCTGGAAGCACTCCCACGTCTGCCCGTCCGCATTGTAAATGGCCCCCTTGGCGTGCTGGCCCTCCTTCCAATCCGGGTAAAGCCCGGAGGCCCGGATGCGCTTGTCGTCGGTGTCCACGGTCTCCCCGGTCAGGGTGCAGCGGGAAATAAAAATCGCGCTGGAAAGCGCGTTCAACGTCTTGCTGTCCATTACAGATTAAGCCCCCTTTCAATGGCCGTTTCGATGGCACCCACCCGCTCCGCAATGGGCGCGGACTTGTCGATGATCGTGTTGTGCCGGTCGATCTCATACCAGGTGTAATGGTTGCCCTCTGCGTCGGTGTCCTGGCCCACCTTGCGGATGACCCGGAAGCGGTCCGTCCGGGTGCTGTCGGGAAATTCCTGGACGACTTCCTGCCAGCCGGCGAGGTCGGTAAATTCCGGCCCCTTCGTCTTGAGGGTCTCCTCCTCTGTCAGGCCGCTTGCCCCGAAGATATATTCCATGTGATGCGCTCCTTTCGCGTGTATTTTCTAACCACGTCCTTCAGCTCCCTTTGGGCTCCTTCGACATTCATGCGTTGATACACGCCGACGTGGTTACAATGCCGAAGCTGTCCGAGCCGGGATAACAGGCCGGCGGCCAACCTCCGGGAAATGCGCCGCCCCTGCCGCTTGCGCTTGCGGTATCGTGCCAGCCCCTGCTTCAATCGGAGAAGGTTCCGCTTGCGGAGGAGGGTGTACCCCCGGCCGAAACGGTAGCCCAGGGCTGCCGGGAGCCTGGACGCCGTGGGGAATATCTGCCAATCCCCTTTGACCTCCAGGCCGATTTCGGCCAGCCATGCCCGGATTGCCGCCAGGAGCTTCCGCAATTTCCGCTTGTTCGGGCCGAAAATCGTGAAATTGTCCATATACCGCAGGTAATGGCTCACTTTATACTCTGCCTGGTGGATCATTTGGTCCAACGGCTGCAAAATGGTATTTGCAAACCACTGGGAGCAATAAATCCCGATCAGGACGCCGTGCTCCACGACCCGCTCCACCAACGTCAAAACCCGCCGGTCCTTTATGAGCCGCTTCATCCTGTCCACCACGAAGCGCGGCTGGATGCTGTCGTAAAAATGCCGGATGTCCAACTGCAGGCAGTATTTGGTCCCCTTGCGGTCATTCTTCATCCACTTTTTGATCGTCTTGACGCCGTAATGGATGCCCCGCTTTTCGATGCTCCCGCAACAGTATCGGTCCATGCCCTTCATCATGGCCGGCTGTAAAACCTGCACCAGGGCGTGGTGGACGTACTGATCCGGCCACAGGAGGGGCTCGTTGATGTCCCGCCATTTTCCGGCGCTCCTGTCGTAACGTCTCTTTTTCAACGGCGGGGTGAGGCTGACCGTCCCGTCGATGATGCCGATGATGATTTCCCGCAGCTTCTTCACCCTGGCCGGGATGTCCTCCTCCACCCATGCGACCGTTTTATTGGGCTTGTGCCTGGGGAGCCAACGGTGGGACGCGTTGACGTCGTGGATGGCCCGCTCCAGGTTGCCGTCTGAAATCATCGGATCGTAAAGATTTCTCTCTCGTTTCATGCTGTGGTGTTGTCCTCCTTGTAGCCTCATGGGCTTTCCATCGCGCCGCCGGTCGGCGGCGTGTACTAACTCATGTCCTATCGGCTGATCTTCACCATGGGGTGTGCGGTCGTCCACGCTTATGGAAAGGGTGAGGCCCCCTTACCATCAAAAAATGTTGTAGCCTAAAATTGCTATACAAGGATGCGGCAGCCGATGTTCGTGCTTGTGTTCGACGCCGTGTTGTAGTTCACGTAGAACAGCCCGTGATTCCGGTTCTGGCCGTAATTCCCGCCGACGTGCAGGCACGGGTTCGACGCGTTGAAGTTCCAGTTATCCGGGACGCTCCGGGGATGCCAAGACCATCGTCTGCTGCGCGGATGACCCCAAAAATTTCGCCGCCCCTTCTAACGGAGCGGCGTGCTTGCTGATTCTGTTTTGTGGGGGGAGGGGTGCGCCCCTCCCCCCACGCCCCCCTCCTTTAGGGGAGTTTTTGGAGGCGGCAGCCGATGTTCGTGCCTGTGTGCGACGCCGCGCTGTAGTCCACGAAGAACAGCCCGCGATTCCGGCCCTGGCCGTAATTCCCGCCGACGAACAGGCACGGGTACGACGCGTAGAAGTACCAGTAATCCGGGACGTAGGTGGTGTCGCTCCCGTTTGCCGCTGTCGGGTAAATGACCCATTCCAGGCCCGATGCGGTGGCGACCGTCATGGCGGACGGATAACCGTGGGACGGGGTGCCGACCGGCGTGCCGTTGGCGCTGTCGCTGAAGCTCGCGGGGTTCTTGATGATGTTGAGGCCGTTGCTGTTGTAATAACAACCGTCCAGCCAATCATACACGTTATCCCAGAGCCCCTCGATGTTTCTGTACTGCGTATATCCGTAGGTTGTGCGGTTCGCCGCCGTGGTGCCGGTGTGGTACTTCATGGCGTCGGTCTTGCCGTTATTCTCCTTATTGCTGGATGCGGAGCAACCGAAGCCGATGACTTTCTGGCTGTCCCAATCGGCAAATTCGACCAAATACAACATTTGGATCGTGACCCGCATGGCCATGTCCCATTGCCAAATCCCGGCGCCCAGGGCCTTGATGCCGTCGCGGGCGGCGCTCCGGGTGATGCTGCATTTCTGGGCCTGACCTGTCACGCTCTTGTAATTGTTGCTGCCGCAATGGTATCGTCCGACATAGACCACGTCCCGCTCACCCTTGCCGTCACCCCGGTCCATGTGGGCAGGGGACACGCGGAAGCCGTCCGTCGCCTTGTCGGCGATCTGGAGCTTGAGTGTGTTCCCGGATTTCGTCCACTTGTACCAGAATTTCGGGATTCTCACCAGCTCCCCGGCGGCGTTGTCCGACACGCGGGTCATCCCCGCCCACGGCTGCAGGTTGTCAAAGGGGGAGCTGCCGTTCCCGTTGTTCACGGCGGGCACGGGGTCGGTGAACGAGGCCGCGGCGTCGGTCCTGGACCATTTCGTCGTGCTGGTGCCGTCCCACTGGGCCCCGTAAATCCGGGGGATGCTGACCGTCACGGCGCAGGTCTTGGCCTCCGGGGCCGTGTGGTTTGTGCCCTCCCCGACCTCAATGGTGACGGTCGCCTTGCCGTCCTTCACCGACGTCACCAGGACGGTGTTCTCCGACACGCTGACCGTGGCGACGCCGGTGTCGCTGGACCGGGCGGAGATTGCCCCGTCCCCGGCCCGCGTCACGGTGATCGTGGAGAATTTGACGGATGCGTTCAGCGTGATGGCGGTCTTGTCCAGGGTCAGGCTGCCCGCCGCCTTGCTGATGGTCCACCCGGCGGTCTTGGCGGTCGTGGTCCCGTCGGCCCACTGATAATTTTTTGTCGGCGTAAACGACGCGGAGTAATCCCCGGCGTTGGTGCCGGACGTGTCCCCGCTGATGGTCAGCTTGGCGCTGTCGTACCCGTTCCACGCGGGGGTCTGGGCGGCCCCGGTGTATGCCGGGCTTCCCTTCTGCGTGGGGATGGTCTCGATGATTGCCCGGCCGATGGTCCAGGGGATCGTCTTGGTGTCGGTGCTGCCGTCCGCCCAGCGGTAATTTGCCGCGGGGGTGAAGGCGGTCTGATACACCCCGGCGTCCGTCTGGGCTGTCTCCGCTTTGGTCATCTGGGCGGCGTTGAAATTGGTCCATGCGGGGGTCTGGGCCTCCCCGGTGTAGGTCAGCAGCGCGCTCACGCTGGGCGCGGTGGCGATGACGGCCCGCTGGATGGTCCAGGTGACTTCCTTCTCCCCGGTGCTCTTGTCGCCCCATGTGTATTTTTCCTTGGGGGTGAAATACGCCTTGTATGTCCCGGCCTCGGTCTCACCTTGGAAGTCGGCCTCCGTGATCCGGGCCTCCGGGTCGTCGGGGTCCCCATAGGTCACGGTCATCATTTCCACGGCGTAATTGTTCCAGCTGGGCACCTGGGCGGCCCCGGTGTATGCCGGGCTGCCCGCCTGGGAGGGGATGACCGAAATAGTGTTTTGCACCGCGGCGATGGCCTGGGCGGCCCCGTCGGCGACGTCCTTGGCCTGCTTCGCAGTCTCGGTCGCCTCGACCAGCATGGCCCGCATGGACTGGAAGCTCTCACTGGACGGGTCCACGGGTGTCCAGGTGTAGCCCTCCTCGGTGATGTTGGTACATTCCCATTCCGCCCCGGTGTTGGTGTTGATGTAGTGCTGGCCCTTTTTGCCCTCGGTCTCCACGGTGGGGTCGGTTTCCCCGGTCAGGGTCGCGCTCCCGTTCAGCATGGTCTCCACGCTGCGGATGTGGGCGGACATGGCCGGGTGGGCCTCCGGGTCCTCATTGTGCTCCTTCATGGCCTCCCCGGCCAAGTTCGGGTGCGCCTCCGGGTCCTCATTGTGTGCGGCCACGGCCTGGGCGACCTCCTCCCGGCTTGCCGGGTCCAGCGTGGGGTTGATGGCAAAATCCACGGCGTCCACGTTGGTCAGGAGGATGTTCATGACAATATCCAAGCTGGAGGAAATGCCCTCCGGCAGGGTCGCTTTCCCGATGTCGGGCATGTTGCACACGGCGATCATATCGCCCTCATCGTCGAACAGGGCCGCCTCCCGGACGGTGAAGCCGCCCACGCTGGACGGGATGACGGTCTTGACGGCGATGATATTGGGGGATGCCTCATTGATGGACTTGCTTGCGATCTCACCCACCCAAACCTCATTGACCAGGCTGGTGGCCTCCGATGTCGGCATGTAATAGGCCCCGCCGCCGTCGCCCAGGCGCATTTCGATGATGTTGACCTTGCGGCCCTCCAAAACGGCGAGGGTCATCTTGGCGTTGCCGATGTCCGTGATCAGGCTTTTATACGGCCTGGTGTCTTTGCTGATGATAATTTCGTTAGCCATTTTTTCAACTCCTTACGGCCAGATTTCGATTGTCTGGTGAATCTCGACGAAAGCGCCGGAGGCGCCGGTCTTGGTCTCTACGTGCTCCACAGCTCCGGGCCATATCCGCGTGACGGTCTCCTGCTGTGTGCCGGCCATGACGCGGGCCTCCACGGTGGTCTCCACCTGCTGGATCGTTTCGGGCCACGCCTGGGCGGTGGTCTGCTGATGGGTCCCGGCCATGATGTGGGCCTCTGCGGTGGTCTCCACCCGCCGGGCAGGCTCCGGAAATGCTCCCGCCGTGACCTTCACCTGCGGCGCTGCACCGGCGGCGACCTCCGCGGTGGTGCTGACCTTTTCCACTGTCCCCGGAAGGACGGTGGCTGTGATCCTGGGCCGGATTGCGGCGGCCGTGGCAACGCGCGCCGGGGGGAGGCTGATTTCCGTGGCGGCCTCCGGCCAAACCTCGACGGTCAGCCGGGTCTCGGTGAGTGCCGCCGTTATAACCTGCGTCGTCTGGAGGGCGACCTGCAGGCGGTAGGCTTGATGGGACGGCTTGATCTGCTTGATTCTCCGCATGGCCTCGGCGATGTCGATGAAGTTGTCCCCTGGCTTGATCTCCACGCGGAAGGTGTAATCCGCCACGTTTTCCGTGACGACGACCTCCCGCCCGGTCAGCTCCGAGAGGATGTGCTCCACCCGTTTCGGGTTCATGGGTGCCCGCGACCGTCTGCGGCCCAGCACCTTGCGCCGGCGGACTTCATAATCAAATCCCCCGCCGACGGGGAGCCCGTAGCGTTGCTCCCAATAAATCAGGCCCCATGTGGCCGTCTCCGGGAACGCCTGGGCCCGGAGCTCCTCAAACCGAAGCCGGACGTCGTCCATGTCCGCCCCCATGACCTCGAAGATCCATTTGCCGACATAGGAGCGGTCATAAATGGGGGAAATCCTCGACAACATACGCAGGGCGGTCGGGTTGGTCGGGAAGTGCTCGATGTCGAAATTGTCCGGGCTCACTCGACCGTCACCCCCTCGGTCACGGGGTAATCGTCGGCGTCGACCGCGATGTTTTCCGTTTTCCCGTTGACGGTCAGGCTTGCGAAATCCTCCACGCCCTCGGTCTCGGTGAATACGGCGTGTATGCGGTTCCAGCGGACTTCCCCGTCCTTTTTGGCCTCGATGTAATACGCCTCCAGCCGGTCTTTGAATCGCTTGACCACGTCCGCCGCAATGTACCCGTCCGTGAGTTCCAGACCCTTGACCTCTATGGTCAGGCTGCACCCGGTCGGGGCCTCCACGACAAGGATGGCGCCAATGGGGGCCAGCCGGTCCTCCGCCCGGTTGTCGGGGGCCATGATGTGCTCATACACGGCCGCCAGGATTTGGTCGTTGGCCGGCTGCCCGTTGGCGTCCAGGATGATTAACTTGACCCAGTTAGGGTGCTCGACTTCATATTGCGTGTCGACCAAAACCGTCCCGACGCCGTTGACCTCTTTGGCCCAGCGGATATAATCCGCGTCGTTTCCGACGAAACTCTCCGGGGACTGTTCTGCAAAGACGATCCGCTCATAGAGTTCATCGTCGCTCTCCTCCACGGTGCCGCCGGTGATGGCCGCCTGGTTGGTGACGCTGACGACGCCCTTGAACGGCGACGCCATGATGACGATGGTGTCCGCGGAGACGTTCCCAGACATACCGCCCACCATGGCCGTCACGCCAATGTCGACCGTGCCGTATTCGTCGCCCTCCGCCGCTTCGCCGATGACGGCGTCCGTGATGGTCGCGTACTCAATGGCGGGGACGTCATTGACCGCCGGGACGCAGAAAACCGTCCCGACCGGGATTTCTGTGCCGGGGACGCCCGTGATTGTCACATACCCCCCGGCATGATTCGCCGGCCGGCGGGTCAGGCCGACCGCCGCGGCGTGGTAATCCAGATATTTGCCGTATGCCCACGCTGGAAACATGATTTTCAACGTCTCGATGAGGACGAAATTCATGAGTTCGTCCTCCTCCAACGCCGTCGGCATTGTGAAGTCATACGGGAAGCCGCCCTCGATGTTGTCGATGTCCGGCGGGAGCCGTGTCATCATGCGCGCCTGGATTTGCTCCGCGGTCTCCTGTCTATGCCAGGCCGGTAATGTGAAAACAGGGCGCTCTGCTGCCATTTTTTCACCCCCTTCATGCTGTGTTTACAAGCAGGGACAGGACGATTTCGTCCATGTCGCGCCCCTTGACCCGATATGTGGCGTGGAGGGTCGTGCCCTCCCATGAAAAAGAAAACCCCCGGACGTACTCGGTTTTGGGGTTGACCATGAGCGCCTCGGTGACGGTGCGCTCGACCGACGCCTCCACGCTTGCGTGGTCCGGCTGGGCCGCTGCATACTCCATTTCTGTCCCGATCCTTGTACTGTAGGCCAGGAAGGCGTCGCGCTCGGTGGCCGTGACCTTCATGCACCATTGCATATATGCCTCTTTGCCTGTGGCCCCGACCATGCGGTTCGCGCCGTCTCTCTTGAAGTCCCCGATTGCGAAATCGAAATAAACCGAGGGGCGGTAATGCTCCCGTTCCGGCTTAGCCGTGCCCCCGATCTCCGGCACGCCAAACACGGGGAAAAGCTGTTTCTCCGCCATGCCGTCACCCCTTGACCGCTGTGCCCGGAAGCACGATGTCAATGATTACGGCCTCACTCTGTACCCACGCAACGAGAACCCGGTCGCCCGGCTTGATCTGCCGCATTTTCTCCGGGATCAGGACATGGTGCTGGTGCATCCCGTCCGAGCTGTCGCCCCCCGCCGTCCGCTGGGATGGGATAGGGGGGTCCGGCGCTGCGCCGGTGGCCTCTCCCGTGGTGCCCTGCTGCGTCCCGCCGTGGTGGGTGCAGGTGAGGCTGTGCGTGTTGTGGATGTGGGAGCCGCTGTGCGGCTTGCCGATGTCCTGCGTCTTGGCCAGGATGTTGTGGGTGGGGCCGAGGGTGAGCTGCCGGCACACGTGATAATCCGACTGTGGGATGGGGATGGCGAAGGTGTTGGTTTTCAGGCTCATGTCCGGCTGGATCGTCCCAAAATCCAAAATCAGGGCGCCGTTGTTGGCGTCTTGGTTTCTGTTCATGCGCTCCTGCATGACCTGGGCCAGTTTGTTAAGGCCGAGGTTGGCTTCTCCGTCCATGTGTTCCTCCTCTCTGTTACGCCGCCGGCCTGACCGACAGGGTCATCGACCTGTTGGTGACGTCGTGGTTGACGCTGCGGACGATGAAATACCCGTCGAGTGTCTCCGAGGCCAGGTGTACCTTGTCGCCCTTGTGCAAAAATGGGACGTCGGGCGCCACGACGGTCGAGGACCGATCCGGCTTGCCCTGGTCGTCGATGATGGCCTGGGCGGCCGCCTTGGCGGTGTCCAGGGTGTCGTCGGCGCTGCGGTTGTAGATGCGCTGCCGGATGCCGTACTCGGTCAGGCCGTCCACGATGGCCTCCGGGGCCGCCTTGCCGTCCTTGTTTTCCAGCCCCATGACCTTGACCCGCGTGACCAGGGACGCCGTGCTGATCTTGTCGGAGGTGGTGGTTGTGTTGGTGTCCTCCGAAAGGTGGTAAATGTCCTTGTTGTCCCCGAGGGGACGGACAAACGCCTTTCCGGCCTCCGCTCCGATGACGTAATGGTCCGACCCGTGTTTCTCCGCATCATCCAACAGCGCCAGGATGATGTCGCTTAAATACTGCGCCTTGAAAAGGGTCTTTGCGTGGACGGCGTCGGGGCCCTTGTACTCTCCGACCGGGATGCCCCAGTCATTGAAAACGGCCGTAATGGCCGACTTTGTGCCCGTCCCCGCGGGCAAATATCGGTCGTCCTGGGATTGCTGAAGGTTGAAAAGTTCGTCGTATGCCGCCAGGGTGAGGCTCTTTCCCCCGCTGCTGCGGGTGGGGCCCCATTCCGTGACATATCCGCGGGCGACCTCTTTTTCACCGCCTCCGGCGTCCGCCGTGATGATGACGATGGTGTTGGGGACGATGGTGGAGGAAAGCGGCTTCCCCCCGAAGGCCGTGTTTGCGACCGTCATGGAGAGCCGCTTGCTGATCTCTCCCTCCCCCTCGCTCCACCCGGCCGCCGTGACGGCGCCGGTGATGTTGAGCCGCTTCCCGTCGGGCAAAAGGGCGTATTCCCGATATATCAGCTTTGCAATGTCGATCATGCTGCCGCCCTCCTTATGCCGGGATGGTGAATGTCTGGCCGGGGTAAATCAAATTCGGGTTGCTCCCGATGATGGATTTGTTGGCCTCATACAGTTCGCTGTACCGGGCCCCGCTCCCCAGGAGCTTTTTGGATATGGCCCAGAGGCTGTCCCCCGGCTTGACGGTGTACGTGGTTTTCTGCGGGGTCTCCGAGGCGGCCTCCGAAGAGGCCGCCCTGTCGTTGGTGGTCTGCGGCACCTGTGCGGCCTCCTGGATGTTGAGCTCCGCGGTGGTGTAGACCTTGATGTCCTTGGCGTGGGTGAAGCTGATGCTGTACTCCACGGTGTCCAATCTGGAATTGTCGACGGTGTAATTTTCCAGGTAGACGTCGTGGTTGATCGTCGTGCCCGTGACCAACAGGCGGAGCTTCATCCCGCGGTTTCTCCAAATCGAAAAAATCGACTGGATTTCTTTGGGGCTCCGCCAGTCTGCCGCGCTGACCATTCGCATGTGCTTCATGCTCTCCCCCGGCAGCCGGCCGCTCCATGAAAATTTCGTCAGCTTCTCCCCGTTGGGGAGCTTGACCTCCCCCACGTTGATAATGTTGTAACTGATAAATTTGGTTTCGGCCTTGCATTTGACGGATTCCGGGGGCAGGGGCAGCGCGACCCGCGTGCCGGTGTCCAATTCCGTGATGTATACCATTTCCGCCATGTGTTACGCGCCCCCTCTCACTGGCATATTGGCGAAAATCCTGGCCAGCTTTTCGGCCATTTCGTCGCTGATGTCGTCCACCATGTCCCGGATTTTCTCCTTCAGCAGGGCGACGATGTCCTCCGGGCTCATACCCTGGGCCGCCGCCTGGATAACGATTTCCGGGTTGATGGTGATGGTGACGGGCACGGTGACGGCGGGCTCTCCCTGGCCCTCTGCGGGCCCTCTGGCGCCCGGCGTGTCCGTGGGGTATGCAGGGACGTCCTTGCCGTTACCCCCGCCCTGCGGGCCGCTGTACGCGCCGCCGTTGCCCTCCGGGACGATGTCGCCCAGGCTGTTGTCGTTGCTGCCGACCGGGGCCGGACTATTGACGCCCAGGATGTCCCCGGCCTCCTCCCAGACGGCCATGCCGCGGGAACGGGACGAAGCGCCCAGGGGGATGATTGCCTCCGGGCCGTCCTCTGCGACCTGGGCCATGTGCGGGGCGTGCATGATGCCGCCCTCCGCGTGCTTCCCTGCCGCTGCGGAGCCCGCCTCTTTGCCGGAGGAAAAGGCCCCGGAAATGCCGTCCCACAGGTCGCCAAACCAGCCGGATATGCTGTCCCACCAGCCGGAGACTTTGTCGCCGATGGCCTTGCCCCACGACGGGATCGTCTCGGTGACGAAGCCGGTGACGTTGTCCCACAGGTCGCCGATGAATTGGGGGACGTCCTCGGTGAAGAACGTGGCGGCCGCCTCAAACGCGCCGGTCGCCCACTCCGGGATCGTCTCGGTGAAGAATGTGCCGACGTTGGTGAACAGCTCGGTGAAAAACGTTGGGACGGTCTCCCCGAAGAACACGGCGGCCCGCTGGCCGATGCCCTCCGCCCATGCGGGCAGGGTCTCGGTGAAAAAGCTGCCGACGTTCTGCAGCAGGTTCCCCACGGTCGCGGGCACGGTCTCGGTGAAAAATGTGGTCGCACGCTGCGCCACGCCCTCCGCCCATGTCGGGAGCGTTTCGGTGAAAAACGTCCCGACGGTTGTGAGAAGCTCTCCGACCTTGGCCGGGATCGTCTCGGTGAAGAATACCTGCGCCGCGCCGACGACATACCCGACCGCGTAGGGCACCTGTTCGGTCAAAAACGTCGGGATGGTCTCGGTGAAAAAGCCCCCGACGATCCCGCCCACGGTGGACGCGAAGCCCCCGATGGCCTCCCCGGCGCTGGATATTGCCGCCGGGATGGATTTGGTGACGAAATTGGGGAGGGTCTCGGTGAAAAATCCGCCGATTGCCTTGCCCGCGTTGTTGAGCAAGCCCCCTTCGTCCAGGCTGTCCGACAACATTTTGCCGATCTTGCTGCCGCCCAGCATGGCCCCCAGGCCGCCCACGCCTGCGCCCACAAGGGCGCCGACGCCTGTGCCGACCACGGGGACGACGGAGCCGATTGCCGCGCCTGCGGCCGCCCCGGCGCCCACCATGCCGATCTTTGTGCCGCCGGTTACATATTTGTCTTGGGCCTCTTTCCCGCTTGTCTGCGTGCCCTTGTAAATATCCACAAGGCCGCTGATGATGCCGGCGCCGCCAAGGAGTCCGCCGCCGATGGCTGCGCCGCCTGCGGCCGCTGCGCCTGCTGCTGTGGCCGCCTGGGAGCCAAGGGCCCCGCCGACGCTGCCGAGGGTGCCTCCGATGCCCCCCTGGACCGCCAGGAGGGTGCCGTCGGCCCCGACAACGCTGGATTTCGACCCGACTGTAAGGAGCTTGCTTAACCAGCTGCCCGCCGATGTCAGGCCGCCGGCCGCCGCTGTTCCTCCGGCCGGTCCCGGAAGGGCAAGCCTCCCGCCTCCGGCCGCGCCTGGCAGGGCCGGTAAACCGCCCCCGGACGCTGCGGTCCTGACCGCGTTGGCGGCGTTGGATGCCATGCCGCCGTTGACGATGACCGTGCCGGCCGTGACTGTCATGGTGGACACAAACGACCCAAGGCCGCCGCCCCCACCGCCTCCGCCGCCGCCCGTGAGGCCGCCGAGGAGGCTTTTGCCCGACTGGAACGCTTTGGCCAGGCCGCCGATCAATTTGCCGCCCGCCATGAGGCCGGCCGCTGCGACGATGCCCTTGTGGTCGCTGGCCCATTCGGTGAGCGCCTCGCTGATCTTGTCCATGTCGAGCCCGGATTTGAAGCCCTCAAAAAAGCTCTTGCCGATGGTCGCGCCGTCTGCGACGGCGCCGGAGGCGTCAAACCCCAAAAGGGCCAAAAGGCCGGCGGTGATCCCGCTGCCCAGGGTTTCGCCGAAGGCCGCGACCTTTTCGGTCAGCCACGGCTTGCCGGTGCTCTCCCACCACTGGGAGAACGGCTCCGCGACGATCTTGTCCCAGGCGATGGCGATTTTCCCCCAGACGTCGGCGTTGGCCCATTCGTCGCTGCTGGTAAATTCTGCGATGGTGCCCTTGAGCTGGGCGATTTTTTCGTCCACGACGTCCATGACGCGGTTGATGGCGCTCTCCACGTCGGGCATTTTTGACGTGAGCCAGTCGACAAATTCCCGCAAATATGGGGACAATCTGGACCCGAACGCCATTTTTACGCCGTCCACGGCGGACGACAGATAGGTCATGGAGCCCTGCAGGTTGTCCATCATGGTCCCGGCCATATCGGCCGCCGCGCCGTCGCAGTCCTCAATGGCTGCGGTCAATTTGGCGTAGTCCTCTGTGGTGGCGTTCAACATGGCCAGGAAGCCTGCCTGTGCCCTCTGTCCGGCGACGGTGTTGGCAAAATTCATTTTTTGCTCTCTGGTCATCCCCTGGGTGGCTGCCCGCAGGTCGCCCAGAACGTCGCCAAATTCTCTTGCGTCGCCTGTGGATGTGTAGAAGCTGATCCCCATTTCCTCGATGGCGTCCCGCGCCCCGTTGGTGTTGGTCGACAGACGCGTGAAAATGGAATTCAATTCCGTGCCTGCCTGGGACGCCTTGATCCCGCTGTTCGCCATGAGCCCGATGCCCAGGGCGACGTCCTCGATGGAATACCCCAGGGCGCCGGATGCCGCGCCGACATACTTGAAGGTCTCTCCCATCATGGCGACGTTGGTGTTGGCGCTGGACGACGCGACGGCCAGCACGTCGGCGAAATGGGTGGCGTTGGCGATGCCGTTCTCGGTGTAACCGCTGGCCGACATGCCGAAGGCCGTCATGGCGTCCGTCACGATGTCCGAAACGGTTGCCAAATCCTCCCCCGACGCCGCTGCCAGGTCCATGACGCCGGCCAACGATGTCAGCATGTCCTCGGTTTTCCACCCGGCCATTGCCATGTATGTCAGGCCCTCTGCGGCCTCCTGCGCGGTGAATTTGGTGGTCTTGCCCATTTCCTCCGCCAGGGCGGTCAATGCCTCGAAATCCTCCCCGGACGCTCCGCTGATGGCCTTGACCTTCGACATGGTCGCCTCAAATCCGCCAAACGTGGAAATTGCGTCCGACGCGCTGAGTGATATGCCCAAAACCGCGCCCGCCTGCAATAACGGATTTCGAAGCAGGTTGAAAATGCCCTGCAGGGGCGCGGTGGCCTTGTCTATCACGCCGACCGTGAAATTCCACGCTTTGCCCGCTGCGCTGCGTATTTTGCCCTCGACTTTGGTGATGACGGAGGTGGCCTTATCCACCGCATTGAAGGCAACATTCCACCTGGAGCCGGTCATCTTGTTCAGCCGGCTTTGGGTCTCCTGGAGCGTGCGGTCGAATTGGCTGACCTTGCGCCGGGCTGATTCAAAGCCGGGCCCTGTTCGGTCCTCGACGACCAGCTCCTCTGTGATGCGGAAGGTCTCAGCTGCCATTTGTCCCTCCCTCCTTTGCGTGTTCTTCGTTCTCCAATGTGACCATCATGGAGGCGAGGCAAAAGGCACGGACGCCGCGCGGCGCGTTCCAGACGACGTCCGGCATGATCCCGGTCCGCTGAAAAATCTGGTGTAATAACGTCGCACGGCCCCCGGCCTTTATTAGTTTTTTGCGACCTCCTCCTCGGTCAGCTCATACCCGCTGATGGCGTCGAGCTTCTCGCAGATGGCGTTCTTTTCGCCCGCCTTGAGGAGGATGTCCACGGCCTCGATGCCGGTGGCCAGGTCCTTCGCTTTCCAGAGCTTCTTGTTGTCCCATACCTTGGCCCGGTCCTCCGGGACGGTGGCCTCGTAGATCAACATGCACCGATACTTGACGGTGTCGACCTCCTCCGGGACGCGGATGCCGGCCTGGGATTTGCTCTTGACGTACTTGGTGCAGCGTTTCCGGCACCTGTTGAAGTCGTCCTCGCTCAACGGGTGGATGCGGAAGGAAAAGAGGTCCTTGCCCCTGCGGCTGATGACGATTTCGACGTTTTCATCTTCGTCGTCCTTGTAACTCGCCGCGGCCAAAAGGCCGGTCAGCAGGTCGTCCTCGTTGGCGCGGGCCTCCGCCTGCGCCTCCTCCGGGGTGGGGGTGTGCTCCATATCTTCGGGCAGTCCGGCCGTTGCTCTTGCGCTCATAAACTCAAACCTCCATAAAATTCAACGCGGCCGCGCGATGATGCGCGGCCGCGTCTGTATATACCCCACTTTCGGCAGGGGCTCTCCGCTTTTTCCGGGCCCTGCTTGGCGGGGGCTGGCCTCCCGGTCCTCCGGGGAATTACGCCGCGTTCAACGCCAGCATACTCTGGAGCTCCGGCGGATCGTTGACGGCCATATTCCAGGCGCGCTTGATGATGTCGCCGATGCTGACGTTCTGCAGGTCGATGTTGCCGTCGGGCACGACCCCGCGGTAGTTCATGCGCTGCGTGCTGCCGTTGCGGCCGTACACGACGCCCTGGAAGGTCCAGTCGGGCTGCTGGCCGCTGTGCATCATGTCAAAGACGTCGGTGATGAGGTCGTCATCCTCGACGATGACCTGCGACATGGTCAGCGTGACCTTGTACGACTGGAGGACGCTGTGCTCCTGGGCGTCGCCCAAGGGCTGGTAGGTGGCGTTGGTCACGTTGACCTGCACCTGGTAACTCTCGACGGTGGCCAGCATTTTGCCGTTGCCGTCGTAAATGACCCCGTCCTTGCCGGTGACGGCGAAGCGGGTGTCCTGCGGGCCTCTGTTGTTATACATGCTTTACTCCTCCTTACTCCGCGGCATAACGGAAGCGGTAGGCCAGGTAGATAAACTCGACGCTGTCGATGTCGTCGACCTCGATGACAAACCAGGCGCTGTCGCCCTGCGGGGGGTTGGTTTCGTCCTCAAAGGCGTCGCCCTGGAGGAGCTTCTTCTCTCCTACCATGCGGGAAATGACGCCCTTGATGTTGGAGATAATGGTGGCCCGGCCGTCCGGGTCGTTGTTGACCTTGCCGATCAACACGTCCAGGCCGTCGGCGACGCGCTGCATGAGCTCGAAACGGGTCTTGACCCGGCGGATTTTCTTCCAGCCTTCGTCCATGTCCCCGTCTGGGGTGATGAGGGTGTTGATGCCCTGCTCAATCCATACCTGGCCGGATGCGTTGGTGGTCAAAACCAGGCAGCCCCGCTTGAGGGCCTTTTCGATCTGGCTGGGCGTCAGGGTCTCATGCAACGCGGCGAAGCCGGAAATGACCGTATGGGTCAGGGACATATTGGACGCCACGGCCGCAATCATGCCGCCGATGCGGGCGGCGATCCTCCACCCCTCATATACGACGCCGGCGGAGTTCTCCGCAGAATTGAGGACGTAAACGATCTTTTCGTCGTTGTACGCCGCGGCGTGGGTCATGCGAGTGTCGATGGCGACACTTTTGGGCTCCGCCAAACATGCGACGGCGTAGTAACCGTTGGCATAGATGCGGTCGATGAACGCCTGCACCAACAGGTGAATGGCGACGTCGTCCGTGTCCACACAAAGGGCATTGCCGAACACGCAATAAAGCGCGTCCAGGCCGGCGCTGTACTCCAACGGGGAGGCGGTGGGCTGCGTGCCGGGGGTCATGGCCGTCTGCGTGCAGGGGCCCATGATGCCGCTGCCGTCGGCGATCTTCGTGGCGATGAAGTCGGTGGTGGCCTCCTTCATGGCCGCGATCATGGCGTCGGGCTCATTCTCTCCGCCCTCAAAGGTGATCTTGCAAAACTCGGTGGTGCCCTCATAAAAAACGCACTCCCGGCCCGCGCCGGTCAGGCTGTCCCGGATGCTGACCGTGAAGGCCCGGTCGCCCACATAAGCGCCGGTGATCTTGACGACGTCGGCCCCGGCGTCGTCCTGCAGGGTGATGGTGGGGGCGGTCCCGCCGGTGCCCACGCGCACGAAATGGCCGGACGTCATGCCGCCGGTGAACATTTCGGTGATGAGGCCCTCGGTGTTGCCGCTGCCGAAAATCCTGTTGACGTTGGTGTCGGGGGTGAAATCCACGACGGTATTGAGGGGGCCCCAATTCGCGCGGATCAGCCCCAGACCGATGCCGTTGCGGGCCCCGGCGACGACGGAGCCCGTCTTATACCGGCGCTGATATACGCCGGGGCGGGTTTTCTTCTCGCCGATGATGAACGTGCCAGCCATTATTTGACCTCCTTCTTGGCGAAGTCCTGGACGATCTTCTTGGCCTCCTCGATGGTGGCGGCCTTAACGCCGGCCATGCGGAGGGCCGCGGTGGCGACGTCCTGGGGGACGCCGAAAACCTTTTGCGCGGCGTTCGCCAGCTCCGCGGCTGTGTACTGCGGCGCGGCCTTGGTGCCGGCCGCCTGTTTGGTCTCTTTCGTTGCCATTTCTTGACCTCCTTTATTGCTGCTGTCGTTTTGTGGCGGATGTGCCCACGTGGTTGATCCCGTGGGCGTATGCGGGATATTTCAAAATCCCCCAGGTGGCCCCCAGGCGGATTTGCCCGGCGGCCAGGGGGTCCAGGGTGTTGTCTGCGGCGATCCGCCGCAGGAACATGGGCGACGTGTCCAGCATGATGACCTCACCGCGGCGCGAGAGGTTGTCTACAAGGGCCCTGATCCACCTCTGCCGGGTGCTGGCCCCCGGCGCGAACACGTGGCAGGCGATGACGCCCTCCAACCATGCGACGGTGTGGGTCTCCCGGCCCAGCTCATACCCGTCGAGCCGGAAATACACGGCCGGGTGCTCCTCCGACGGCTCTGTGAAGTCCGGGAGGGTGTTCTGTCCGATGACGGTGATCTCCGGGTATTCGTCCCGGATGAATTTCATCATTGCAAGGACGGGGTCGGGGTCGCTGGTGATCTGCTCCGGGAAGGCGATCATGTCGAAGGTCACGGTGACGCCGATGACCTTGTCCGTTTTGGTCTCCCGTGCGCTCTGGAACGTCTGCGACGCCTGCCAGGCGAAGCTGCAGGGGTTGTCCCCCTCCGGGGCCATGATGACGCCGCACAACACGGCGCGCAGGACGGGCTCGACGTCCTCCGGGGCCGGGCCGTCCTCGGTACACCAAACGTCAACGTAAAGCGTGCCGGCGGTCTGCCGCTCCGGGTCTCCCCGGAGGTCGAGGCTGTAACTGATGCGCGGATATTGCCGCCCGTCCTTCCAGCCCTGGTCGGTGTCCTCCGGGCACGGGCCGAAAAAAATGGCCGGCGCTCCATCGAAGGAGGCCAGCCCTGGGCTGCCGTATTCTGCGCCGGAAATTCGGCTATAAAGCAATTCCTCCAGCTTCATCCATCGACGCCGCTGTCGCCGTCGCCGGGCCCGCCGGGCTCTCCCGGCTCCTCCGGCACGGGGTACATGTGTACGGTCTCCAAATCCGACGACCATTTCACGGTCCAGAGGCCGTCGGCGATCTCCGAGGCGAAAATGCTGAAAAAGTTGGTCACGTTGCGGATGTTCGGCTGCCAAATGACCCGGATTTCGTCCCGCGTCACGGCTGCGACCTGCCCGTTGCGCTCCTCCGTCCAGGCGGAATACCTGGCCCGGATCAGGTCGCCCTTGGCGATGGCCTCCGCGTTGATACCCGGCGCGCCCGATGTGCTCAACAGCTCCATTGGCTTCTCCCTCCCTTCCTGTTAAAAATACGGCTGTTCGTAAATTTGTTTGACCTCCGGCCAGGCTTCCTGTTTGATCTGATCCGCATACGGCCGGGCGGCAATATGCGGGGTCCCGTCCTCCAACATGGGCGCGTAGGGGACGTCCGTGTGGATGCCGGGGGTGTATACCTTGCCGCCCCCGGCCATTTCCGAAATGGGCAACGGCCGCCAGCTTGCGCGGAGGTGGCCGGTTCGGAGGGCCGGGGACTCTCCGGGGGCTGATGCCCGGTAAGTGCTCGACGTGTGCGGTTTTCGGTAAATCTTGCCGGAACGGCCGCCGGCGTTGGACAGGACGGCGTTGGAAGCCTTTTTGATGGCGTTGGCGGCCCTGATGGTCCGGCTTTTCGCCTGCCGCTCTATGGTCTGAAGCACCTGCTGGTGTACCTGCTTAAAGCTCACTTCCATCGTCCAGGTCCAGCCTTTCCTCCGCGTAGTAAATGGTGGCGACGCCCATGGCGGCCACGTTATCCACTCCGAGGATGTAATAATGGGCGTGCCCATGGACCAGGCGGTCGCCGGGCTTTGCCGCCTCTCCTCCGCGCTGCACGATCTGGTGGGTGCAGGGGTGGCCGGTCTGGCTGTACCTGGCGACCGCTTTGGGGTCCGCGCTGGCGATGACGCCCCGCAAAATGGCGCGCGTCTCGGTGTCGTAGGTCGTCTGCGCCCGTCCTTTGCTGTTCTTGACACGGCTGACCGGCTCGACCACGAAATCCTTGATTAAGTTACCGGGGCGGAAGTACATGGCCGGGCCCTCCTTCCGTCCCGCCTGCCCGGCGGTTCTCCATCATTCCCGCGTGGAAATAATGGGGGCCGCAGATTGCCTGCGGGTGGGCGACCGGCGCGGCGCTCTCGATCTCCTTTTTGAGTTCGTCCCGCATGGCTTTCCATGCCTCCCGGCGCTGATGAAGGGCGAGGGACAATTCGCCGACGTCCGTGTCGACCTCATACATGAAACGGAAAAGGATGCTCTCCAAACAGCGCAGCTTTGCCCGCTTCCACCTGGGCGTCGCCTCGATGATGGCGGTGTATTCCGCGTCGGTCAACGCACAGGTGTCGACGCCGCCCTCGACCATTGTGTCCCCCAGCTCAAACCGCATTTTGTCCTTGCCGGGCTCTTTGATTTTCTCGGGGTCGTAGCTGTAGGCGGGCTGCGCCATTATTCGCCCTCCCCTCCGGCCGGGGGCTCCCCTCCGCCGGTCTCCTCGGTGCCGGGCTTGCCCTCCAGCTCTGCGGCCCTTGTGGCCGCGGCTTTCTTGATGGTTTTCCGGCTGTCACACGCGTCGATCAGGATGAGGGCCGTGCCGTCCGTGATGGCCTTGACGCGGGCCGTGGCTCCCTCCACGGTCGTCTGCAGGACGGCGACAAGCTCCACGACGGCCTCCGGGGTGACGGTGGCGTCGTAGACCGTCCCGTCCTCCAACGTGACTGGGACGGTGAACGTGGTGGGGGCGGGGGGCTCCGGCTCCCGCTGGGCCTCTGCGGCCGGCTGCGCCTCTGCGATCAGGCCGAGGCGGATGACGGCGCCCACCCGGTCGGCCGGGATGGCCTCCGCCGGGACGGTGTCGCCCGGCATGTACTTGACGCCCGCGAAGGTGGCGGGCTTTGTGCAGGTGAAAACGCCCATTTTCGCCCCTCCTTTACACGCAATCGTGCATGAACAGCGCCAGGTCGTCGCAGGTTTTCTTCATGTCGGACGACATGAGCCCCTCGACAAACTCGGAATGAGTGCCCTTTTCGCCCTCAAACTGATCGAACGCGACGGCGCTGCCGTTGCCCAGCATGTCCCACGTGAAAATGTACCCGGCGGAGGGTTCGTCGATCTGGGGGCTGGGGGTGGCGTAGCACAGGAGGGCGCTCTTGCTGTCGCAGATAAACTGCATGTCGGCGTCCTGGCCGATCCCTGCGGCGTTGTAGGTGCTCTCCACGACCTTCACCTGCTCGACGCCGAACAGCTGCGCCAGCACCTGCGGGGTGACTTTGGCGGGGTTGGCGGTGGTGCCGGTGTACTTGATGCGCTCCATAATGGCGGGGTGATTCTTGAGGGCGTTGTACGCCTCCGCGCCCAGGGCCAGGCGGTTGGGCCGACGGCGGCCGTTGCGCTTCATGTCGGTGCCCCTTTCGTCGAAAAAGGCCACGGGGTCAAAGGCGCTCTCGGTGAATTTCATAAACTCACCGCTGCCGGAGCCGGTGGTCGTGCCCTCCAGCTGATTCGCCCACACGCCCGCCTTGAAAAACTTGGACGCAAAGACGATGTCCTGATGGAGCAGCATCTGTTCGGAGGCGAAGCGCACCTTGGCCCGCCGGGGGTCGGCGACGCCGGGGGCGTGGCTGCGCTGGTAGTTGAGCTGCGCAATCTGGTCGATGCCGACCAGGACCTGGTCGACCTCGCACTTGTAGTTGTTGTCCTCCTGGCCCATGATGGCGGGTTGCACCTTGCCGTAGGCGGGCTTGCGCTGCACGTTGTCGCGGGCGAGGTCGGCCTTGCTGAACGTGTAGAAATAGCTGGCGGACAACTGCACGGGGCAGATGGGGAAAATGGATGTCGCCACGAAATCGCCGGGGTCCTGGAAGAAGGCCATGGACATGTTGGTCAGGTACGCGTTGGGCCTCCAACCCTTGGCGATGGCCGCCTGGATGCCGGCGTTGGTGTTTCTGCTATTCATTTCTTCGTCTCCTCTCTATTAGGTGTTGCTGCCGGCGGACGCGAAGCCGGCCTTGATGATCTGGACGTGGATCACCTGGTCGGCCGCCGTGGCGGCCTCCATGGCCTGGGCCAGGATGAAATTGCCGGCCGCAGCCTTGGTGGCCTTGCCGGTGGCGTCGGGGGTGAGGAGGTCGCCGGCCGTGACGGCGGCGCCGACCTTCCACAGGCCCATGTCCTTCACCTGGACGGTGACGGTGTCGCCGGCCGCGACGTTGTCGGTCTCCGGGATCAACAGGCCCACGGCCACGCCGCCGGCCGTGGAAACGACCTTGACGCCGTCGGCGTCCATGGCGACGGCCAGCAGGGCCCCGTTGGTGATGGCCTGGCCCGCCTGGGCGGCGATGACCGGGCTTTCATTGATGGAAGTGCCGATATACATGACTTTTCCCTCCTTATCGGTTGTTCTCGTACTGCTGTACGAGGTCGGGGTTCTGTTCGCAGGCTTTGTCGATGGCCTGCGCGTAGGACAGGGTCGGGACGCTCTTGCGGATTTCCTCCGCCTTTTTTTCGATCTGGGCCCAGGCGGCGTCCGCGCCACACACGGGGGAGCCTGTGCCGCCACGCTTCCCGATCTCGGTGAATGCGGGGGACGCCTGGACGACGGCCAGGTTGGCGTCCAGCACGCCGATCATGTCGGCGTATGCGGTGCCGCCGGCGGCCTTGAGGCTCTTGAGGACGGGGGCCAGCTCCTCCGGCTTCTTGCCCAGAAGCTCGTACTTCTTGGCGACGGACATGATCTCCCGGTCCTCGGTCTCCTCGCGGAATTTCCGCAGGTTCTTCAGCTCCTCCGCCACGGCGGGGTGCATACCCTTGTAGATGTCGTCGGTGTCCCCGGCGGGGGCCGCGGCAGGGGCGGGGGTGGGCTCCGCACTCTTGACGATGGCGCCGGGGTCCGTATTGGCCGCGGGCACGGCGGGGGCGGGGGTCTCCTCCGCGATGCCGGCCTTTTTCTCGATGGCTTCGAGGGCGGCCAGTTCCTCCGCGGACAGTTTGCTCTTGTCGATCTTCATGTCTTTACAGTCTCCTTCCTTGTCGATGGTGTCCTGCTCCCCTTCGTCGGGGGGCGTCTCCGGCTCTCCGGCCGGGCTCTTGGGCTCCGCCTTGGCGATCATGTCGTCCAGGCGGTCCCTGGCCTCTTTTGCGATCTGGAGGCGTTCCTCGGTCATGGGCTGCCCGGCGGCCTTTTCCAACTTCGTCGGAACGCCGGCCGACCATTTCGGGATTGCTGCCGTAACGGCTGCGGTAAACTCCGCGCAGCTCTGGGTCATAAGCGTCGGCTTATTCTCCGCGGGGATTTCCTGATCCCTCAAAATGCTGCACAGGCTTTCCTCCAACGCGTAGCAATAATCCCAGATTTCGTCGGCCGTCCTGCGGAGCTGCCGCTGGGCCATTTTGTCGCCAAAGGTCACGGCGTCGCCCTTGGCGATCTCCTCCATGGCGGCGTCGATCTGTTCCTCGGTGGCTCCGACCGACTTGGCGATGGCCGCGACCACGCTGCGGAAAAAGCCCCCGGCCGTCTGCGGTTTCTTTTCGGCCGCGGCTCCCTCCGGCTTGCGCTTAAACAGCACAATGTTTGCCTCTGGATTGGCGCCCGCATCCACAAAGTCGATCTTTGTGACCAGCAGGTCTTTTAACTTGTTTGCCATTTGCTCGACTACCTCCTTTCCTCAAAGATTTTTATAAACAGAGGGCCGCGAAATGGCCGCGGCCCCCGGTTTACCGTGATTTTTTTGGCGGATTTCTAACTTGCCGCTAATTTGCCGCATTGCCCGCCGCCTCCGGGACGCGGACGGCCTCCCCCTCGATGGAAAACATGGGGTAGGTGCCGTCCTTGACCTTGGCCCAGACGTCGTCGTCCGTGACCTTGAAGCCGATCCACCAGCCCGTCGGGACGGTGCCCTCCGGGATGCCCATGGCGGCGATCTTCTCCGGGGTGAAAATGACGCTTTCCACCAGGACGGCACAGCCGCCCCGTTCGTGCATTTCCCCGCCCTCCCGGTACAACTCGACGAAATTGTAAGCGGCCTGCTCCAACTCCTCGACGTCGATGATGTCGCCGACGCAGTCCTCCACGGTTTCGCCGTTGATGGTGGCCGACGCGCTGGCCCAGCCGAAGGCCAGGCGCTTGTCGTCGTCCGCTTTCTGGATTTTGAAGCGGCCGTTGATGGTGCCGCCCTCCGGCTGCCGCTTCTCCACGGCGTCCGGGTGGATGTCTGAAAACTTGAACATGCCGGTCGTTCCTCCTTCATGGCAAAAGAAAAAGGCGGGGCCTTTTGGCTCCGCCTCGGTGGCGTGTTTAATTGTCGAGGACGTCCGGGTAATTGAGCCCGGCGTCCTGCCCGAAGGTCTTTCTGTACCATTCCTGCAGGTCGTCCGTGGTCTGGATGGTCTTGGCGATGATGTCGCCGTTCTCGATCCACACGACGCCCCGGCGGACGTCCTCGATGGTCAGGGCCTTAAACTCCCATTCTCCGGGCTCAAATCCGGCCGACTGGAACGTGAAGGCGCCGTCGCCGTCCTTCGTGACCTTGCCGTCGATCATGTGGCCCCGGTTGGTGTCAAAAAAGCGAAGCTGCCCGTCCTTCATGTGGCAATTCATAGCCAGGCCGTTCGGTTTCTTCCTGCCGGGCCACTTGAATGTGTAGGTTGTCCGTCTGTTCATATCGTTTTGCCCACCTTTACAAATTTCGCCAGGGGGATGCCGTTGATCTCCTGGATGCCCTGGGCCTGGAATTTCTGGATCAGCTCCGCCCGGTGTGCGGTGTCCTCGCACACGATCCCGGTGAACGAGGAGACAGGGATGCCCTGTCTAAACATGATTTCGTTGTCCGATTTGTAGCTCTGCTTCATCTGTTTCACGAAATCCACGGGTGTCAGGCGCTGGGCCATTCTTGTCGGGGACGTGGTCCCGAAGCTGTCGGATGTGTGCGCGTACCAATCCGTCCGGCCGAGCTCCCCGACGTCGAAAATAATGCGGTATGGCCCGCCGCAGTAGCTGTTGTTGAATCGGACGCCGCCCGTCTTTACACCCAGGCGCGTGAAAACGCTGTCGGCGCCGCCGGTGCCCATGTCGCTCTCTGGGCTGCTGCCCGTGATCCTGTTGCCGGTGATGCAGCGCCGGTTCGTGGAGGACATGCCGCCGGTCTTGACGATCCCGACGACGCTGTCGCTGCTGCGGACGCCTGACCAGACATATTCCGCCCCGGCCTGCTTCATGGCCTTCACGGTCTCCGGGTCGTAATACGTGGCGTACCCCTCGCATACTTTCCGAAGCTGGACGCCGGCGATCCTGCTGTCGCTGATCCCGATGTCCTTGATGATGTCGTCCAGTTTATCCTCCAACGCCTGGCCTGTCAATCCTTGAAATTCCGAAACGCGGGAGGGGGCGTTCTGCCAAATAAGGCGGCTCTTGATGACTGTGCGCTCCGCCTCCGCCGTCGGGGTGGTCAGGAGGTCATCCAGGCCCACGCCCTTCAACATGCGGGACATTTCGGCGGCGTCCACGGCTCCGTCCGCGCTGACCGGGACGCGGACGCGGAAGAAGCCCTGCCAACTGTAAAAATCTTTCGCCCCTTCGTTCGTGTAAATCTCGAAGGTGTTCTGCCCGTCCACCACGATCCGGGACTTTACGCCGACGCGGCCCTGCAGGTTGATGGTGTTGCCCTTTGAAAACAGGGCGAGGGCCGGGTCGGATTCCTCAAAATCGAGGTAGCCGCTTGTGCTGCGCCCCTTGATGGCGTTCCACGTGGAGGACCAGGTGCCCTGTGTGAGCTTGCCGCTGACCTCATAGTATTCGGTGCCGCCGATGTTCATGCGGCGCGCCGTGAGCCCCAGGCCCTCGACGCTGCCCTTGTCGGACGCCACGGGGACGCCGGCCTTGGCTGTGGGCACCTTTGACAGGTCCTTGAAGATGTCGCTGGCCGCCTCCACGCCCTTCGGCATGGAGGCCTGTGGGACGGTCTGGCCCGCTTTCCTGGCCGCCGCGTTGGCCGCCAGGCGGGTCTTGACCTGGTTGGACATGGCCGCGGCCTGTGTCGGGTCCGTGATGGCCGTGACCAGCTGCGTCTTGTTCATGTTGTTGTAATATGCGATGCCCTTGTTTTTGGCGATGGCCTTGAGGTCGGCGATGCTCATGCCCTTCACGGATGCCGCCGTCTGCTGGACGGCCGCCAGGGGCTGCTTCACCACAGCCGCGGCTTCGTCGGCCCAAACGAAATTGACGGTTTTGCCCGTCCTCTCGGTGAGGAGATCACTGTAAAATGCGCGGTATGTCTCCCGGAGGCCGCTTTTGCGGTCCACAATGGCGTCCAGAAGGTCCTCTGCGGCCTTGCCCTTGCCGTGCAGGCTCTCCGCATACTCCCGGAAAATCTCCCTATATTCCGCGTCGGGGATGCTCTCCACCCGCTTGATGTATGTGAGGGTGTCCTGCAAATTGAGGTCGATCTCTCCCTTGGCGAAACGCCTATACATGGTGTTATAAAGCGGCTCTGTCTCCCCGTAGGCGCTGTTCGGGTGGTATGTGTAGGACATTTTCCCGCTTGCGGCGTCCTTGATGTAACGGAAGGATTGCTCTTTGTCCAGGCCGATGATCCGGCCGGAGGCGTCGGTGACAAAATTCTCCCCGTGGGCGTCGAAATTGCCAAGCAGCCAGTCGGTGACATGCTCCCGCTGTATCTGGCCGGTGATGTCCGCGCCCAGGTCGGTCGCCGCGCCGGTCTGCCACGCCTCCAGGTCGATCCCGCCGGTGGTGTTGACCTTTTTCTGAAACGCCCCAAATTTCCCGTTGAGGTCTCCGACGCCGACCTGGACCGCGCTGTCCGGGTCGACGATGCCCTGGACCTTGTAGCCCGCCTCCTGGACGTATGCCCGGAACGGCTCCGGGGTCCCGCTGTATTTCTGCTGGGCTGGTTTGAAATACCATTCATTCCCGGCGGCGTCGGTCCAGCTCTCCATCTTGCCGGTGTTTCCGATGTTGAGCTGCTTGTTGTAGGTCATCCCGTTCGGCACTCCAATCCCAGCCGGGATGGCCGCCTGGGACGTCCCTGGCGCGGTCTGCGGCTGTGCCTGGGCACTTCCCCCAGGCCACGGCGCGAGGGCGTTCTGGGCCGTCTGTGGGGCCGTGGCGGGCTGGAAAACCGGGGGCGCCGTCTCCTCGAAATGGGTGGCGCACCTGCAGCGTGGGTGAAATGGGGGGATCATGGTCTGGCCCTGGTAAAGCGCCTTGCCCTGGAAGGGTTGGTCGATGGCGTACTCCTGGCCCGCGAACGCCTCGCACATAGGGCAGACGTCAGAATCCCCCGCGGTGTCGACGACCAGGTGGCCGTCCCCCATGTACCCGCCCGCCTGGGCCTGCCGGATATATTCGGAATACCCGAAATTATAGGCGAAGGCCGTCTCGGTCGTGGCGATGGTAAAAGCCCGGTAGCGGTGCTGCCGGGCTGCGTACTTCATGGCTGCGTCCTTGGCCGCCTTTTCGGCGGTGGCCTTTTTCATGTTGGGGTTGTTGGCCAGGAGGTTGTCCCTGACCTGCGTGTAATACCGCAAATTCGCGGCCGCCTGCGGCTTGTTCAGCCCAATGAGCGGCCGTATGGCGCGGCTCAATTCGTCGACCGTGTACTGGCCCGTCACGCCGGCGCCGATCAATGCCTGGATGGCCTGCCGGCTGTCGCTGCTGATAGCGGTGATCCACTCCGCCCCGTGGGTGTTGATCCAGGACGTCATCCCGTCGCCCATGGCGTCAAATACCCACCCCCCGGTCGCCTGGGCCGCTATGGTGGCGGCCCCGGCCTGGGCGGCCTGCTGCCAAATCGGGGCCAGGTGGACGCTCACAAAATTCGCGTAGTCCTGCTGCCACGCCTGGAGGGTGGCTTCGTCCATGTAGCCGTTTTGGATGGCCTCCCGCAGTTCCTTATACGTGACGGCGTTCTGCTGATTCGCCCACATATTATGAAGCCAGTACATGGGTTCGGCCGTGTTGGCGTTGAGGTAATCGTTCAATTTGGTCAGGGCGTCCTTGCCGGCCTTGGATTTTTTCGCCTTGCGGAGGTATTCCCGCGGGCTCCTGGCCTGGGCCGCCTTTTTTACTCTGAGCACGGTTTAATCCCTCCAAAGGGCCGCCTTTGCCTTTTCGACCGCCTCCGGGTCGTCCGGGGTGACTTCGTTGTTTTCGTCGTCCAGCGTGCCCATTTTCTTGTCGCCCTGCTGCCGGGACTTTTTGTCCGGAGTCCTGTCCGGGTTGCGGTCCGCGCCGGGGATCATGCTGTAATCGCTCAAACGCTCCGGGAGCCCGCTGACCTCCCGCAGGTAATCCTCGATTTCTTCGTCCGGGACGATGAGCCCGGCCGCCGTCATCTTGGAAAGGAAGTCTCCCAGGGGCCCGATGTCCGTGTCCTCGACGTCGCCGTGGGTCAGGGTCGGGAAGTCCGTCACGCCTGCGAAATGGTCGCCGTTCATGGCTAAAAGCTGCGGGATGGCCTTGCTATTGAAAACCTCGCAGATGATGTCCAAATAGGAACATATCGCCATGGCGAACATTTGGGTCTTGTTGCTGGACAGAGCGAAGCTCCCGACGTCCTGATGGCCCAAAAGGACGAAATCAGCCAGGACGGTCATGGCGATCCGGGTGTCGTATCGCTCGATGATGGCGTTGGTGTCAAATTGTCGGCGGCCGCCGGTGCTCAACAGCTCCAGCTTCCACCCGAACGGCATGACGATCCCCTCCAGGCTGTCGCGCCGGATGTTGGTGACGATGGCCTCCGCCCTGGCCCGGATGATGTTCATGTCCGGGTCGTCGGTGTCCCAGATGTTCATGCCCTCCGGGGCCGTCAACGTGGGGAAGCCCGCCAGGTCACGCTCGACGCCGATGCCCTCGATCTCCTGGATGCGCCGCTTGAAATACCAATCGCGGTATGCGTTGCGGAGGATGCTGCGCCCCTCCGGGTTGCCCTTGCGGCTTTTCGTGCGGAAAAACAGCAGTTTCTCCGCCGGGATCGTGATAAACTCATAATCGGGCGGGGGCATTTGGATCAACGCCGTCAGGTTGTCGTTCCCGTCATACTCCCATTGATAAAGGGTTTCCTGGGCCCGGATGGGGAGCTTTTGCCACGCAACCAGGCCGTCGGTGTATTTGCTGTTGGTCTGCGGGTTCCGGCTGATGCCACAGCGCCGTTTATACACGACTTCGTGGGCGCTCCACCCATACGGCAAAAACGAGAGGATTTCGCTGACGGTGTCCGTCCACGTGTCGCTCATGTCGTCCATGCACTCCCGGACGAAATCGGCCGCGGCTCTGTCGGCCTCTGTGGGCCCGCCGGGCGCCACGTCCCAGTCGACCTGCCGGATCAATAACTCAATGGCGTACATGATGGCCCCGATGATGTCGTCATTATCCAACATTTCCCGGTATGCCTCCATGCCGCGTCTGCCCCGCAGCTCCGGCAGAAATTCTTCATAAAATGCGCCGCCCCAGCGCCGCTGACCGAGGCGTCCGAGCTCTCGCATACCATAACTATTTGCCACTTGCTTCTCCTCCTTTTCCGAAAATCACCGCCGCCGCGTCCAATAGCTCTCTTTGATAAGGGCGCTGTCGTCGCTGGGCGGGCCGGTCATGCTGGGCTTGTCCATGAGGTACAAAATGCCCTGGACAAGCGCGTCAATGTCGTCCTTGTATACCCCTTTGGGGAACATGAGAAGGTCCTGGATCAAATCGTGGACCCATGGGGCCGTCGATGGGTCGGGCAGGAAAATGTTTCCCGCCTCAAAATACGGGGTCGTGGACAGGGCCCGCTCCTCTTTGCTGCCCTTTGGGTTAAACTCGACCATGCCGGCAATCTTCTTTTTCAACAGGTCGACGATGGCCGGGCCGTTGGCCTTGTTCTCGACGACCTTGGCGCGGGCTTTGGGCCATTTCCCGGACAACGTCCGCACGGCCGCCACGCTCTCGGTGAAGGTCATTTTCTCATTGACCAGGTCAAACACGTAAATGTCGGTGCCGCTGCGCCCCATGACGAAGCCGGCGACCTTGGCCGACCCCTCCGATTTGGTGAAGGCCATGTCCCACGACTGGATCAACATGTTTTGATGGGGGGCCGCCTCTGGCCGGTAGAAATTCTGAAGCCATTCCCGTTTGAAAATGACGCCCTCCGCCGGTGCCGGCACTTGCTGATACTGCCCGGCGTACTGCAGGGAGCCCATGCTCTTTTTTAACCCGGCCAAAACCTCCCGGTCGAAACGCTGCGGGTTGAGGACGTCGCCCTCCTCCCGGATGATCTCCCGGCCGCTGATGGGGAAGGTGACGACTGTGCGCTCTGGGGCCTCTGCGGGGAGGCACAAATGGGTGTAGCCTAAATCCTCCGCCATGATGTGGCCGGTCAGGTCTTTTTCGTGGAGGCGCTGCATGACGATGATGAACGCGCCGGTTTTCGGGTTGTTCAGACGGCTTTGCAGCGTGTTCTTGAAAAAGCTGATCGTCCCCTCCCGCTCTGTTTCGCTGTTGGCCTGGAGGGGGTTCTGCGGGTCGTCCAGGATGATGACGTCGCCGCCCTCACCTGTCAACGCGCCGCCGATGGATGTGGAAAACATCATCCCTTGCCGGTTGTTCTTGAATTCGTTTTGACGGTTGACATCGTCCTTGAGGGCGAAGCAGTCGCCCCAGGTCCGCTGATACCATGGCGACAAAACGATGTCACGGGAAAGGACGTTGTGCTTGCGGCTCAAATTGTCGGAATAGCTGACCTTGATAAACCGCTTTTCGGGGTGCTTGATCCACGTCCACACGGGATAGCAGACGGTGACGTGGATGCTTTTCATGTGCCGCGGGGGCATGTTGATGACCAGGCGGTTTATCTGCCCCAGGTTCACGGCCTCCATGTACTCACTGATGAGGTCAATGTGCCAGTTGTGGACGTACTCGGTGCCGGGCTCTATGATGGGCCACGCCTGCCGGATGAAATCGGAAAGGTTGCGCTCCGCCTTTTCGCGCCGGATTTCGGCCAGCGCATGGGCCGGGTCAACCTCCCGAAGTGCCGCCGATTTTTTCAAGTAAGCGCTCAAATTGGTCGAGCTCCTCATTCGACAGGACCGACAAATCCAGGGGGGCGTCCCTCTTGACCTCGACCTCCCCGGTGTGTGTGACGGCTTGGTTCTCGGTGCTCTCTCCGCGGCTCAACCGCTCCACCTTGACCCCGACGTCCACGATGCGGGCCAGCTCCGCCGCACTGATTTCGTCGTCCGGCATTGTGAGGAGGCGGCGCGTGGCCTTGCGGATCATTTGCTGGGCCAGGAGGGCGTGCTCCTGCTTCATCTTGCGGATGGCCGCCTCGTTGGCCTCCCGGTTCATGCGGTCGACGTGGGCGTCGTATGCCTCGCAACGCCTGACCCAGTCCCATTTGGCGCTCTGGTTGGCGATGGTCCGCTTGTTCATACCCAGGGCCTCTGCCGTTTTCCGCAGGCTCCGCTTCTCATAGGGTACGGTGCCGTCCATGACCGTTTCTGTGGTGGTTTTTTTAATCTTCCCGTCCTCGTCTTTGACCTGCCTGGTAACTTTCGGGTAGCGCATATCCCGATAAAAAACGAAATGGGCGAACAGGGTGCCCGATTCCCCCGGCTGCTGTTCCCACAGCTCCCGGTCCTGCTGATCCTTTGCCATTGCTCCCCCTCCTTCCTGGTGGCGTGTATATGAAAAAGGGCGGCCCCGGCGGCCGCCCTCTCCATGCTGTATTATTCGACCCCGTTGTCGAGGTCGTTTTTGTCCTTAATGGGCCCATACGGCAACATTTCCCCGTCGCGCTCCAACGTGACGCCCAGGTTGCCGGTCATCTTGACGTATCGGTTGACGATGACGTCGCAATATTTGGGGTCGAGTTCCATGGTGTAGCACCTGCGGCCGGCCATTTCCGCGGCGATCAAGGTGCTGCCGCTGCCGCCGAAGAAATCAATGACCAGGTCGCCGGTCTCGCTGCTGTTGGTGATGGCTGTGAGCGGTATCTCGACGGGTTTCTGCGTGGGGTGCTCGGTTTTGGTCTCCCGCGCTACCTCCCAGACGGTGGTTTGCTTGTTCTCCGGGTACAGCGTGACGCTGCGGCCCTCACTGAGCCGGATGTACCTGATTTTCTTGCCCTTTGGCGGCGTGCTGGCCAGGTACACCTTGCCGCCCTGGCCGTCGGTCAATACCACGCCCCCGGACAGGGTGGTGGCGGTGCCGTCCCGGCCGCGCAGGACCACTTTCCAGGTCGTGCGCTGGGCCCGGTCGCCGAAAAAGCGGCATTGCTCCCCGGCCTTTTGGGCGTAAAAACAGGGCTCGTGCGCCCATTGGTAATCTGCATGACCAAGGACCGGCGCCGGCTTCCACCAGATGATGTACTGCTTTTTCATGATCCCGGCGGCCGTCATGGCGTCGTCGAAGTCCCGGAAGGCTGTGAATGCGTGCCAAATGTAAAAGGCCGCGTCTGCGTCGGTATATCGGACGTAATTCTTGAACGCCGGGGTCAACAGCTGCATGAGGGCGTCGGCGTCCAGGTCGTCGTTCTTAATCATGCCAAACTTGCCGCTTTGGGTTTCATATGAAACGCCGTAGGGCGGGTCGGTGTGGACCAGCTGGGCCCGCTCCCCGTTCATGAGCCGGTCGACGGCCGCGTCGTCGGTTGCGCTGCCACACATAACGCGGTGCTGACCAACGTGCCAGATGTCCCCCGGCTTCGTCATGGGGATGTAGCCGGTGCCCACGGCGTCGACGTCGTCGGCCCCGTCGTCCTCCGCGTCGCCCTCTCCGCCCATGGCCGCGATGATGGCCTCGATGTCCTCCTGGGTGTAGCCCGTCATTTCCAACGGGACGACGCCGGTGTCGATTTCGTTGACCATTTCCAACAGCTCCCCGGTGTTGAGGGTGCTTAACTCCGCCAGGCGGTTGTCGGCGATCAGGTCGGCCCATTCCTCCGCCTCGCTGTCATAATCCTGGTATTCGACCGGGGCCTCCGACATGCCGGCAAGCTGGGCCGCCTCCATGCGCCCGTGCCCCTTGACGATCATGCCGGATTGCCTGCTGACTGTGATGGCGTTCCGCCAGCCGGTGGCCCAGATGACGGACGCCAGGCGTTTGATTTGGTCCGTTCCGTGGTGGTTCGGGTTGCCGGGGTTCGGCCGCAGCTCCTCCAATGGGACGATGGCGTCATAAGCGCAAAAAACCGGGACGCCGTCCGCGGTCATGTGCCGCGGGGTCGCCCTGGTCTCGTAGTCGATGTGGTCATGTTTCCTTGGCATTTTTCATCCTCCCAATTCTAACACGTTCTTATTGCCCTGTAAATGCCCAAAAAGTGCCCTGCGGCTCCGCCCTGGGCCATACCTGCATTTATTCCTGTTTTATGCCGTCAATGCCGAAAATAAGAGCGGACAGCGGCCGCATGGCCGCTTTGATGTCCTTATATACTGTCCGCTTTTCGATGTGTTCCCGCTGGGCCAGCTCCTCCGCCGTCATTTGGTCGTCGCTGATGTACGTGTCGACCACGATGCGGTAACGCCGGAGGGCCTCCTCCCGGCCGCTCTGTTCGCAATCAATCCGCCAATACCGCAGCATTTCGTCGATGTGCTCGATGATGATGCGCGTGCGCTGCTGGCTCCGCTTGATGCTCTCAATGTAGAGGCGGTCGTCGACCTTGCGGAAGCCCATGCTTTCAAGGTCGTCCAAAATGTCCACCGCGTTTTCGCTGATGACCTCATTGGCCCGCGCCCCGGTGTGGACAGCGTCGAGGGCGTGGTGCTTCAATACCCGGTAATTTTTCAACAACAGGCGGGTATTGTGGAGGCGGCGGTCGTAGCGGCCTTTGCGCTCCTTCTTGCGCTCCTCCTCAATGCGGTCGGTCGCGGCCTTGACGCCTGCGGCGACGCCCTTTTCGATGGCTATGTCCAACATGCGCACGCCAACGACGGCGATCTGACCGGCCACAATGCCGGGGCTCTCTCTGCTGTTCATAGGTAAATCCTCCTATTCTGCGTTGTCCTTTCTGCGTTTTGGGCACCACGGTGGGCTGCTGCGGGTGTATCTGCCGCGGGCGTGCTGCCTGGTCGCCCTGCAGGTGATCTTCTCCCCCCGCTTGCCCTGGGCCTCGACCTCTGCCTGGTCGCACTCCTTACAGTGTGGGATGCTGTTGTCCTCCGGCATAGGCTGAAGCTCCGGGGGGAAGTCTTGGATCAAATCGTCGCCCCAAACGGCCCGAAGCTCCGCGCTGTCCTTCAACAGGACGGGGATGTCGGTAATGGTCGCGGCCTTCATGATGTTCCTGATCCAGTCGCGCTCTGGGGTGATTTTGCCCTTGCGGTTGCCTGTCTCCGCCCCGACGATGACCCATTCCGCCCCGCCGAAGCTGCCCAGGCCCGCGTCCATGGGGCCGCTGATGGGCTCGATGCTCAAAAACGTGTGATATGTCACCGCCGACGTGAAGGCCCTGTCTCCGGCCTTTGTGACCGTTGTGCCATACCAGAAATTTGGGCATTCGTGGACGTCTGGCAACTCCCCGGCGTTCGCCAGGGCGGCGTATCGCTCCGGGTATTTGGTCAAAAACATGTAATTGTGCCATGGGGCCGCCTTGCACGCCTCAAACACGCGGGCGATCCATTCGTCGGGCACCCACGGGCCGAACAGGTCGGCCATGCTGCACACGAAAATGGAGGCGGGTTTTTTCTTTCTGGCCGGGTCCCCCAGGCGATATTCGTGGAAGGTCGGCTCGAAGCCGGCGGGGTGGGGGATCGTCGTGCCGCGGCTGTTTTTGAACGGCTGCGGGAGGGTGTAAATCTTCCCGGCCGGTCCGTCCTCCGCGTGAATCTGCGGGTCTGTGACGTTGACGCGCACGTCCCCGGAAAACCTGCGGGCCTGGTTCCGGGCGTAGCAATATTCGCACCCCCGGCGGCAGCCCGTGACTGGATTCCAGGAAAAGTCACACCAGTCGATTTCGGATTTGTTCATCATGGTCGTGTGTCCTCCTTTTTAATCCCTGTCATACCCATTTCATCCGCATGTATATCCAATCTACCACGGCCAGCGTCCCGTCCAGGGTCCCGCCAAAGCGAGGGACGCCCTTCATGTTATACCCGGCCCACCCTGCGATTTCGAGGGCCCTGATGATGTCCTGCTCCGCCCTCATATACATGCGTTCGTCCAATTCCTGAAATATGTATTCTTCCAAGAGTATGGGGGCGATGTCCCGCATGAAGGAAACTTCCTCCCGCCCCATGAACAGGTCGGCGATCCTCTTTGCGGTCTCATTCTCCGGTATCTGCATTGTGACGGTGATTTGCTTCCCCATTTGCCCGCCTCCTATCTGTACTCCCTGCCGGTGGCCTTGTCCCGGAAGGTGATGCGGTTGACGATCTCGAAGCCGGCCAGGGCCGCCGTCTGCCGGATGATGGGCATGAGGTCGCCGATGGCCGCGAGGCGTTCCGCCTCGCGCTGCCGCTCCTCCCGTCCGATGTTCGCCATGGCCTCCCCAGCTGTGGGGTCTGCGTAGCCCTCTGTATTTTTATACATGGTCGTCCCCTCCCGGCTCCGGCACGTCGAACGCCAGGCGCAAAAGGTAGTCGATGACCTTGAGCATGGCGGCCTTGGGGACGCTGTTGTGTGTCTCCATCTTCAAAATTTGGAGGATGGCCGCCCCCTTCTCCTCGTCGGTATAATCCGGGCTGTCGATGTTTGCGAAAATTGCAAAGGCTTTCCCGAATTTCATGCTTTCACCTCCTCGGTGTTCATTCTCCATGGCATTCATCGCCCCAGGCGTCCCAGCCGTCGGCCCGGTCTCTTGCGAACAGCTCGATCCGCGGTACGTCTCCGACAAGCTGGACGATTCGCCGCCGGGTTTCGTCCGGCTTTTTGCTGTGCTTTTCGATGGGGGCCTCAATGATTTGGTGGACATTATGGGCCCGGATCATTTCGGAGGCTTTGAATCCCTTGGACACGCCCAACAGACAAACCTCCGCATTTGCGCGTGTATATGCACCCATTCCCCAGAAATTGGCGCCCTTTTTGGTCTTTTTCACCCAGACAAACGCAGCCGTTTTATACTGGAAGCCCCACGCCTCCATGACCTTTATGGCCTCCTGGATGTTTGGGAGTGTTGCCCAAAGGAAGAGAACAGCCCCCCCCCCCCCTGCAATTTTTCTTACTGGCATTTTGCATATATCCGCCGTGGTCATTGTGTGGTAATGGTTTTTTGCGGCGCCGCGGCCGCCCTGCTGATACGCCCAGGGCGGGTCGGCGTAGATTACGCTGTATTGCTTTTCCGGCAATTCGATCATGCTACCGATCCCCCCATCCGGCTTTGGTTGGCCGCGCTTTTTTCTGCCGCTTCCCGTCGACGAAGATGTCATACCCGGCCGCCTGGACCGTCGCCTCCACCGTCGGCGGGTATCTGCAGGATTCGTGCCGCGTGGACATGTACGTCCGGCCGCCCTTTTTGACTTCATAGGTCATTTCCTGCGCCCCTTCCTTTTCTTCCCCTCGCCCCAGCCGATGGGCTCATACCTTCCGCGGCGCTCCGACCATTCCACGGCCACGGGGCACCCGCATTTGTAACAGTTGACGTCCATTTGCTTCTCTGTGATGTTCGTGCGGTAGCTGTACTTGCCGCCGCACTCACACATAACCCGGAGGGGGAACATGTCGGTCAACGGGGTCCGTCCGCCGCACTCATTACATCGGTATGTTGTGATAGGCTGCCTGGCGCAGAACGCGTGAACGTCTCCGCAATGGGCGCACCTGATAAGCAGGAAGCCGGTTTCTCCTTTGGGCTCTGTGGCGGCCCCTGCGGGCCTGCTGGGGCGCTTTGGCGGCCAGGTGTGCGTGTGTACTCCCGGCCGCTCCGGGCCGCCCTGCCGGGCGTCCCTGGGCGGCTCCTGGGCCTTTTTCTCCCCATACGTGAACGCGACGTCGATGCGCTGCGGCGCGACGGGAGCGGGGCCGTTGATGTGCAGGACGGGGTGGTCCGGCTCCTCCCCGAAGGTGAAGGGGAGGCCGTCGCCCTCAATCTCCCGGATCAGGGCCTCCAGGGTGTCTCGGTCCTCCTGCGTGTGGCCGGGGTCGTAAAATTCCGACTGCGCCCCGGTCAATGCCTCCCGGATCACGCGCCGCTCCAATTTCTCGAAATCCTCAAAGCGTGACATTTGTGTCCCTCCATGTTTTGGTTATACCCACGTTTCCACGATCACGGGGTCGTCGTTCGGGTTCCGCTCCAGCCTGACCATTTGCCCGGTCGGGATGGCCTCCAGGAGATCCTCATACGTGCCGGCGACGGCCGCCAGGTTGGTCGGCTTGCCCACGTCGAACACGCGGGCGACATATTTGCCGGGGTAGTCCGTTGGGCTGTTGAAAATGGTGATGATGGGCATGGTGGTCTGTCTGACCAGCCGGTTATAATCAAAGCGTTTTACGATGCGGTCGGCGCTCTTATCCATTGGTGTCCCTCCATCGTCCGATGATCTCCAAATATGGGAGGCCCGTCCGGCCTCCGGGCTTTACCTCCCATTCCCGCGGGAGGTCTCCAGCTTTGACGCTGGCCCGCTGCGGGGTGTCCCAGAAATCGCCGCAATACCGCACGGGGACGGGGACGGGCCTGCACCTGGGCGGGGTCGCTTTCCACTCCTCCAGCCCGGCTTTCCATGCCGGCCACGGGACGGCGAAAAACTGCCGGAGGCTAAAGCTCACCAGGACGATGCCCACGGCCTGCGGGTCCTTGCAGAAATCGTCCAAATAATCCGCCTGGTGGTCCTCCACCCGGTCCCAGCGGATGCGGTCGTCCTCGGTGTGCTTGGCCTCCACGGCCACGGGTATCGGGCCGTACCTGCCCAAATAATCGACGCAGCTTTTCCTCTCGACCTTGACGTTGACGATCTTCCCGGCCCCGTCCCGCAGGGGGATAAATTCCGTAGGCACCTTATGGATGACGGCGTCCCCCTGTTTCTGGTAGGCGTCGTGGACGAAAAGGAGGAAGTCCTCGAACGGCTTGCCCTTGTTTGCCTGGGCCCTGTTGTATGTATGGCCGGCGGGCCCCCGGCCGAAGCTGCGCCCGCTCATTTCTCCGCCTCCTTTCCCTTCCACAGCGCCCTCCACCTGTGGCCGCCGCAGTCGCTGTACTCACAACCGTCGTTGAAGCCGCACGCCTCGCAGACGCCCTTCCATGCCGCCAACATATCGGCGTTTTCCCTCTCCAACTCCTCGATGCGGGCCAAAATATACAAATTCATGGGTTCCTGGCTCCGTCGGAGGAGGTCCTTGACTGTCTCATTCATTTCCGGGTAGGTGTGGATGGCCTCCGGGGCCTGTGCCCTGGGCACATACGCGCCGCACGGCCACGTGAGGCCGCTCCCGGCGGAACAGTCTGCGTATTTCTGGCAACCCTCGCATTTGCTCATTGCCCCGCCTCCTTCAATTCGTCGAACAGCCAGTAATGCTTGTCGCCGGTCAGGCAGTTGTACGGGATGGGTTCGCCGCTTTCTTCGTCGCACCCGCCGAAGGTCCCCCAATTTTCGCAGGTCACGCTTGTCTGATTCCACCCGACGGCGATGATTTCCGGGTGGTCGTCATATATGGCTTGGAGGATGTCCGCCTGCTCTCCCAGGTTGGTTTCTCCCTTGTGGTCGTCCCCCTCGAACGCCCGGAGCGCCTCTACAACGCGCGGGATGTCCTCCTTTTTCACCAGGCAGTCGTCGAAGGTGGTAAACAGGACGATGCGCTCATGCCGGGGAATTTCCGGGTTGTCGGCGAGGGCCCAAATTTCGCGGGCCGGGTTGTCCCCCTTCCCAAGCGTCGGCGCCGTCCTCCGCGGCTTGAATCCGTTTTTTGCCTCGATCTCCTCCGCCATCATCCCCGGATGATACCAATTACACAGCTTGACATATTCCGGGATGTACGGGGGCAGGTGCCGCTCCTCCATAATGTTCCAAATCATCATGGCCCCGCGCCATGAGTTCCGGGCCATGCCGGCCATGTATGCGTTGCCCTCTTTGTTGAAGGCAAAAATTTCGGTGTAGCTCATAATTTTCACTCCCTGCGCCGGTTCCGGCGCTGTCTTATGGTGGATCGTGCTTGTGGTCTGATCCGTTGCACGCGGGCGGCGTAGGCCGTCCTGGTGCTTTTGGGTGGCCGGAGCTTCCCGGATGCCGGGCACGGGTGAGGGCGTGGGGCCTTTTCCGCTATGTCCGGCGTTATTGGCTCCAGCTCCTCTCCCTGCGCCAGGGCATTCATGGCGTCGTTGAGCGCCTGGAATTGGTCGGCCGCGTCCCCAAATATCCGAACGAGTGCCGCCCGTATCGCTTCCGCGATCTCCTCCAGCTTCATCCCTCCGACAAACGCCGCCCCGATGTGCAGCTCCATATACTCCTGCGTGTGGTCGCCCATGGGCATGTCTGTCATGTTTCCACCCCGCCGTCGCCCGGCATTTCAAAATTCCAGAGCCCCTGCTTCCCCTTGACCGGGATGGGCGACTGCAGGATTTTGACGTTGGCCAGCTTCCACGCATACCGTCCAGGCGTCCAATCGCCCAGGGCGGCCTCTTTCTTCGACGGGACGAAATAGTCGTAGCTCACGGTTTCGTGTTTGTCCTCTGCCATTCGCTCCCCAATAATGGGGTATTTTCTTGCCTCCTCCACGTCCATTTTGACGTTGTAGGCGATGCGCCACACGCTCACCAGCTCCGCCGTGGCGATGACCGAGCCGAAGGGCATGGCTCCCCATTTCGGGCAACGCCCGGCCTCCATTTCCACGTCGGCGACCTTGGCGAGGTCGGCCGGGAGGTCCCATTTCCTGATGTATCTGGCCGCCGCATGGATGGCGATGGGGCCCCGGTATTGGGTCGCCCAGCTCCGCGTTTCGTACTGCTTCGCGCCGCCGGCGATCAACGAGGCCCACGACTGCCAGATTGTCAATGCTTTCATGTCATCCCCCCTTAAAACATTCTAAAATTTAATGGTTCTTCTAACATACTCCACCGAAAAACCTTGTCGTCCGGCGAAATGAGGCCGTCGTCCTCCAACCGAAAACGCCGCTCGAAGTCGTGGACGGTGTGGCCGTGGGCGTCAAAATAGCGGATGCTGTCCTTGTCCCATTTCAACATGAGCGCCCAATACTCCGGGTAGTCCCGGCGCAATAGGCGGAGTTGTTGGATTCCCTGGTTATGGCAAAACCAGCACCCGCCCCGCGCCCTTCCCTCATAAATCGGGGATAATAGGCCGCGATCTTCGCACCACTTAAAACATTCCGCCTCTGTCCAGCCGGCCTCCACGAGAGGGCTTTTCTTTTTGTCGGTCAAACTGTGAAATCGCCCCGGTTCGTCTGCTGCGATTCCGATGTAGCTGATTCTGTCGCCCTTGTTTTTGTCCAAAATCCCGACTTTCAACATTGAATTGCACCACGGCCCCCTCAATATCGGCCAGCCGTATATCGCACCAGGGCGACTTCCTTTTTTGTATGTTGTATAAAACTGCTGTTCGTATGTCTTTTTTGCTCTTATGTGCTCGACCTGGATTCCCCACCGCTCCCGGATGATGGCGTCCGCTTTTACCTTAAATTCCACCATTGGCGGCAGGTCTGCGGGGATGGTATCGGTAGCCCATACCTCGGCGTGAATGATGCGATCCAACGGCCAGCCCAGCTCCTCAATGGCACCCAGGCAAGCCAGGCTGTCCTTGCCGTATGATAAACTTAAAACGTGTTCCACCGCTTACTCCTCCCGGAACATATCCATTTGCGCGGCCGGCTCGAAATTCATCCAGAGGATTTCCCGCCGCTTGGAGGCGGTCTGCGTGAACGACGTCCGCCCGTCCTTATACCATCCCTTGAGCTCCCGGTTGTATAGGTCGCTGTCATACCCCGATATGATGGCGGGCCCCCTGTGGGCCTTGATGGCCTCCAACAGCTCCATGTGGTCGTCGTCGGTCATTTCGTGGCGGTATTGCTTCCTGTTCTGCCTGGTGCCGAGCATGTAGGGCGGGTCGGCGTAAATCAGGACGTTCTGGTAATTAAACCGCCGGATGAGCTCCACCGCCGGTCGGTTCTCGATCTGGACGCCCCGGAGCCGCTCCGCCGCCTGGATGATGACCTCCGGGGTCTTGGCCCAGCATTTGGCGGCGTAGGCCGCCTCCCGGCCCTGCACGTCATTTTTCCAGCCGACCTTTTCGCCGGTCGTGCGGAAGCCGTGGCCCATCATCATACGGATGTAAAAATTGACCGCCCGCCGGAAGTTGTCCGTCTCGGTGTACTGGGCCGCCCAGGCCCGGTCGTATTCGTCCCGTGCGTATGGCGTGAAGCGTATGGCGTGGGCCAGCCGTGCCGGGTCTTTCCTGATCCAATCGAACAGGTTGACGACGTCGCCGTCGATGTCGTTGACGGTCTCGATGGCGCTGCGGGATTTGGTGAACAGTACGGCCCCGGATCCGAAGAACGGCTCTAAATAGCTGCGGTGCTCCGGGAAATGCGAAATCACCCAGGGGGCGACGCCCCATTTTGCGCCGGGGTATTTAATGACCGCGTTGGACACGCCCGCGGCGGGCCCTGGCAGTTCCTCCGGGCGGCCGATGACCGCCGGGGCGGCGACGGCCTCCCGCGGCCCCTCGCTCTCGATCTTCCAGCCGTCGTCCCTGACCTGGAAGGCGTCGCCCAGCTGGATCGTGTCCGGGAAATTGTGCTGTGTGGTCTGGATGGCATACTTGTCGATCTCGGTGGCGTAGTATTTCGTGATGGCGGCCCCGATTTTGTTGAGGGCGATATGGCCGCAACTCATACCGTCGTACATGGAAAGGACCTCTACCGGCTCGGTGGTGATGCCCGGCGCATGGCCGAGGATGTGGGCGATCACGTCCACGGTCCACCCATTCCCCAGCATTTTGTACGCCTGCGTGTCGCTGACCGGGAAAACGTAATCCTCCGGCACGGTCTGGAGGCGCTTACACTCTAAAACCGTCAATTTTCGGATGATGTAGAAGCCGTCGGCCAGCTTTATGGGGTATTGCTTCCCCTTAATGGTGATTTTTCCGTCCCTGACCTCATAGACGGGATATGTCTTGCCGTCCGCCGCCTCAATCAAAAGGTTGTTGTGGGCCCAGTCCCCGTTTGCTGTCAACGTCGGGGTCTTTTCGTACTTGATGCCGCCCTTGTTGAAGCCGTGCGGCTGCTGGTATATGGCGGCCTCCTCGACAACAAGGCGGCTCTGGTGTCCGTCCGCTGTGACGGCGTTGGCCTTTTGGTCGTCCCTCATTTCGTAGCTGGAGCTGTCGCCCCGTCCGCGCCACGCCATTCCAGCGGGGACGGCGTACAGCGGGCCGTCCACGCCTCCGCCGTTCGGCCTGGCCGTCAGTGTGGCCGCCTTTCCGTCGGCGTCGTAGATTCGATGCGCCTGGCCGCCCTTGATGATCCCGTCGGAGTTTGGCATATCGCCGACCCGGATGGGCGTGGCATAAAGGCCGGTCTTGGCTCCAACGCCTCCGCCCTGGGCGCAAACTGTCACGCTTTTCCCGTCTGGGGAGTATACCCGGTATTGCTGGCTGTCAAAGTCTGCGTTCTTGGCGTCGCTCTCAATGGTTCCGATCCGCACGGGCTCCGCCACGCCGTTAAACGAAAATTTCCCCGGCTCCATGATCGTTTTCAATACAGACGAATGGCCGCCGTGTACTCCAATCGACGCCCGGAGGGTGTATGCCTTTTCTCTCCATACCACGCCGGTCTCCAGGATGTCCCGGAGCAGGATTCCCTTGTCCTCCGGCTGGCCGACGCCGGGAATGTTCGTCCAATAGAGGCGCTTTCGGCTCTGGGCGCTGACCAGGGCGGAGTTGATCTCGATGGGCTCCACGCCCAGCTCCTTTGTGATTTGCTCCCGGATGGCCGCCGACATGGATTTGTTATTTTCGTAAAGGAAAAAATCCGGCTTGTACTTTTCCAATGCGACCAGGTAATTCTTGAACAGCTCCCAGCCGATGCCGCTGGGCTCGGTCTCCCGGTTCTTCGTCTGGGCGATGCTCCAATGGGTGCAGGGGGAGCCGCCTATGAGTAATTTCATCATGCCTTTTCCTCCTCCCCTCCGGCCTCCCGTTCCTCCATGCGCTTCAGTCGTGCTGCGATCCGCTCCATATCCTGCCGGATGTCGGTGATGCCGTCTGGCACCGACTTCGACAGGGCCTTGTCCAATTCCGCCACGGCGTCGCTGGGCCGAAATACCCAGATGCCGTGTTTATGGATCACGTCCTGGATGGCCTTGTATACCTCGTATTGCTGTTTGAATAGCGCGACCTCCTCCAGCTCCCTCTCCATGCGGGCGTTGTCTGCGACGATCCTGGAATTGACCGCCCGCGCCAGGTCCCGGTTTTCCGTTTTCCCGGCGGCGTATGCCTCGAAATATGCCCGCCGGTCGGAAAAGAACGGTATGCGGTCGCTGTCTAACCGGCTGAAAATGATGTAAAGGAGCAGCTCCGGGGTGTACTCGATTTTTCGGTAAATGGCCCTTTTTCTGGTGGTGATGGTCTTTTTCTCCGGGTCGTAATACATGAGGCCGATGCTCTCCGGGAGCTCTGTGCGGTCTATCATCCCTTTCGGGCAAACGATATAAAGGCAGTTGCAAATCTCCTCATACGTGTAAAATTTGGCGTCCCGCAGGAAGTCGCTACGGCTGACCTTGATTTCGTACCCGGTGAAACACGGGGCCGTCCAGCTCTTTTTGATGGCGAGGCCGTCGAGGATTTTCAACGTGCCGGCCGCGGCGATCTGCGTGGGCCCGCTCTTGCACTCTGTAATGAAAAAATCCTTGTAATGCTTTTCTGCCAGGGCCCGCTTGATCTCGAACGCCGTGACGGCGTTCTTGGCCGCGCTCATTTCTCCCTCCAGCTTGGCCAGTCCATGTGAACGGCGACGCACATTTCACGGAGCCGGTCGACGGTCTTTTGCGCGTTGCGGTCGGTGGCGTCCCGCGGGGTCATACGCTGGACCAATTCGTCGGCGCCGCAGTTCGATGTCACGATGGTCGGCATGTACGCCTCATACCGGGCGTTGATGATGCTGAAAATGGTGGTACAGCCCCATTCCGTGGGCTGTTCGCTGCCCAGGTCGTCGATGATGAGGAGGGGGACGTCCGCATATAACCGCATGACCTGGGCCTCTGTGCCCTCCCTGCGGCTGTCGAAGGTTTCCCTGATCCTGGCCAGCAGGTCGATCATGGTCATGCAAATAACCGGCGTTCCGGTCTGAAGGAGCTGGTTGGCTATGGCTGCGGCCAGGTGGGTCTTGCCGGTGCCGTACCCTCCGATGAGGAAAAGCCCGTTTCGCTCTTTCTGCGGGGGCTCCACCTTCCCGCCCCTGCCCTTGGTGGGGGCCATCATGCCGAAGGCGTCGGCGTACCGTTTACACGTGCCGAAGGCTTTGCGGTTGGCCTCTGTCATTTCCCAGCGGTCGAAGGTCCGATTCTGAAAACGGGCGCCCATGCCGCTGTCCTTGATGAGCTTTTTCACCCTGGCCCGGATGGCTTCCTGCTGCTTCCTGCGTTCCTCCGCCTGCTTTTGCTCCTCCGCCTCCCGGTCCTTTTGCTCCCAAAAGGCGACGGCCTCCGGGCAGGTGCATCGTTCCGGCGATGGCGACCACAAAAAAACGCGGTCCGGCTTGAACGGAAAAATCATCCCCATGTACTCCAACGTCCGGCCGCAAAACTGGCACGTCTCCGGGGGAGGGGCGGGCTTGTCGCTTTCATGCCCGGCGGCTGCGGCCTCGCTGGCCCTGATGGTCGTTTTGTGGTTGACCTCCGGGTCCTCAGTCGTCGGTATGGAAGCCCTTGAGGGGGTCGATGTCCGGCGACCGGGCGCCCCCTCTTGGAGCAACTCTCCGATTCTTTGCATTTCGTGTGTCCTCCTGTCGTTGCTTTGATCGTTCGTGTTCGTCATTTGCCCGTTGAAGGTCCGCCAGCGTCCTGATCCCGCGGCTGCGGTATGCCCTTAACGTGCCCCGGATGTATGACCAGGCGGTCTTGTGTTCGTCGAGGGCGTATTCCATGGCCTTTATGATGACTTCCGGCTGTATGTCCTCCACAAATGCGCCGAGCTCCTCGATGGATGTTGCCGATGGCGTGGCGTTGATCCTGTTCAAATAAAAATCCATGACTTTCCCAAGGCCGGGGTCGACGCCCGTAGCCTTGTCCGGCCGGCCGACTGCGGCCGCCGCCAGCATGGCTTTTGACGGCGGCGCGTCCTGGGCCTCCTCCGGCCTCTGCGGCGGCTCCTGTGGCGGTTCCGAGGGCTCCGGCGGGTCAGGGGGTGGGGGAGGCGCCGGGGGCGTCTCCTGGCCCTTCTGGGCGGCGTGCTGGGCCGCTTTTTTGGCCCGGTAGCGGGCCTGGCGCTCCCGGTCTTTCTTGCGCCGGTCCTCCCGCTTCTCCATGAGCTGCCCGGTGTATTCACCCCAGTCGTGGAGCTTCATGTCGCCGTCTATCAGCCCCGCCTCTTTCATGGCGGACACGAAGGTCGCCGCGCTCCTGGACCATTCGCACGCCTCCGCGATGTCCTCAATATCCACCCTGGACAGGTCGCCGTCTGGGGCGTTGTCTATCGACCACAGCCACAACATGGCGACGTGGCCGACCGCCTGTGGGGTCTTGATCTTCAAAATCCGCCGGAGCTTCATGATCTTTCGATGGGCAGGGAGTGTTTGATGCAATTCAATCCATGCCACGGTTTTGTCCTCCCTATCTCAGCAGACGTATACCTCGACGCCTGTTAATCTCTCGATCTCGGTTTTCATTTGCTGTTCGTCGCTGTTGTTATTGGACAAATGCAAAAGGAAAATTTGCTGTAAATTGCTCAAATCGTTCGCGTTTAACATGTCTTTGAGGTGTTCCAGGGACATGTGCGACCGAAAAAGCCGTGGTGCCATGCTTGCGGAAATGTAACCGGCCGCGACGCTGCGCTGCAGGGCCTCTTTGCTGTAGTTGCACTCCGCCATGATGTGGGTGAGCCCCGAAAATCTGTACTTGATGAAATACGTGTCGGTGAAATACAACAGCTTTTCCCCGGTCGCCCTGGACGTGAACAGGAAGCCTTGGCTGTCCGGGGCGTCATGCTGTACGTCAAACGGCAAAACGTCCCACGAGCCGACTTGCACCTGCTCCAACGGTGTCGTGATGTGGATGCGGTGCCCCTGGAGGCCGCACGCCTCGACGGTCCCGCGGCCGGTGTAGACGTCTACACCCAGGCGCATTAAATCCCGCGCGGCCTTGCTGTGGTCCCCGTGGCAATGGGTAATGAAACAGCCCCCCAACGCCCGGAGCCGGAAGTCGAGCGCGATCTGGATGGCCCGGATGGGGATGCCCGCGTCGAGCAGCAGGGGCGTCTCTCCGTCGGTGACGCGGTAGGCGTTGCCGCTGCTGCCCGATGCGATGGGCATGATCTCCATTTAGAAATCCGGGTTGTCGGCCTGGGCGGGCTGGGCTGTGGTCCGCCTGACCGGCTCCTGGACCTCCCCGGTGGCCGGGCTGGCCTGCGGGATCGTCACGGGCTGCGGGGCGGCCGGGAGCTCTGCGGGGGTCGTGGTGTCGATGGGGATGACGTTGGCCTGGGCGTCGATCTCCGCCTGGGCCTGGATTTCGGCGAAGCGGGCCTCCCGCGCTTTCATAAACTGGTAGGCGTCGTCGATCTTCTGCGGGTCGCGGGGCAGGTGCTTCGCGCTGTAGACCTCCCGGATCAGGGTCTTGCGGCACATTTCGTCAAACCAACCCTCTTTCTGGACCTCCACCTTTTTCCGCTTCCCGTCCACGGTCTGCCACTCGGTCGCCGTGCCGCCCCAGAAATTCGCTGAGGCATACTCCGGCTTGCGCTTGAGGATGTCCTTCAACGGCATGATGATGAGCTCATTCCGGGCCGGCTCCGCAAATTCCAGATACCCGAAGCCGCCGATGATCTCCCCGCGGTCGAAGGGGTTGTTGATCTGGAATTCATACGTTGCGACGGGGTGGGCGCTGTCCTTTTTGTGGGGGATGAAGGTGTCGGTGCTGTAGACCAGCTCAATGGTCTCCCCGATGGGGGCCTCCACGGCGTAACGGACGGCCGTGTACTTGATGCCGTTGTACCCCGGCATGAGGGTGATGTCGTAATAACCCGCCTTGTTGTTCTTGTACGGGATGGGGTACAGCATGGCGTCCTGCTGCATGTCCAGCCCCATGCGGGCGTAATGGACCAAATCCAGGGCGAGGTCGGCCAGGTTGACGTTCTGCCACGTGACCGGCAGGTTGTTGTCGTAGTCGTGGTTGCTGCTGGCCTTGTTCTTGCGGAGGCGCTCCTCCTCCGCGTTCTTGAGGGCCCGGTCGATCATGATGAAATACCCCTGGATGAGGCGGCGCTGGAAGTCCGTGACCTCCATGGCCCCGGAAACGCTGGAGCCAAACTCCGCCAGGACCTTTTTGGTGAAGCGTTCGCTCATGTTCTCCTGCTGGACCGCAGGGGCCTGGGCCGCCGGCGCGGGGGCTGGGGCCATGGTGTTCGTGCTGTTGCTCATTTGTGTGTCCTCCTATTTCGTTTTTTTGATTTTCCGCTGGGTAAACCAGGCCGGTTCCACAAAGGTCTCCGTCCCGTCGCCGATATTGTGCAGGTGGATGCCGTACCCGTTCGCCGTGGGCTCAATTCCTCGGTGCTCATATACGGCGGATCGTCCGAGCTTGTCCGTTGCCTCGAGGGTTTCGCCCTCCATGATCCAGCCCTCTTTTCCGTCTGCGGTCTTGATTCTCAGGCTCATTTCCCGCCCCCCTTGACCGTCTGGTATTCGATGGGCGGGAGCGTCATGGGCTCCAACGCTTTCGCGTATGCGGCCGCCGTCGGGTCCGCCCGTTCCAGCTCGTTGGCAATGTGCCGGTGCAGTTTAATGACCAGGGCGATGTCCTGCACGGGGATTGTCGCCTCTACCTCTGCGATCCGGCCGTAATACGCAACGGCCGCAGTCTGGATGATGTCGACGGCCTTGACGAAATCCTTGGCGTCAATGGCCGCCCGGACGGCCGGCATGTAGGGCGTCGTCGGCTTCAGCTTTTTCTTGAATGGGTTCATTTGCTTTCCTCCTCTGTCAGCGGAGTGCCGCCGCCGTTCTTCCAGGTGATGAACGAAGCCACGACGGCGACGGCGGCCACGATGGCAGCCATGATGCAGACGGTTTTCGCCGCCCCGGCGGTGGGCGATCCAAACAGCGCCATACAAATCCATACGGCCAGGCTGACCACGGCAACGACCGCCGCAACGACCATAATGTCGCTTGAAACAATGAACAACTTTTTCATTTTTCGCCCTCCTCAAAAAGGCTGTATTGGTTTTTCCGTTCCTCTGCGTCCAGCTTTTTCTGCGTCTCTTTCATCTTGCACACGTGCCCGTAACCGTCGGCGACCGCCTGGGCGGATGTCAGGAGCCCACCGCACCGCTTACACCTGCGGGCCCTGACCATGAACACGTCGCCCATGTCGTTGTCCCGCATCCGCTCCATCATGCCGCGACCTCGACGCGCAGGGTCTTGTCCGCCTCGCTGACCACAAGCCGGATGATCTGGCCCTCGGTGTCGATGAGGCGGGTGACGCTCTCCGCATTGTCGACGATGACCGGCATTTCACGGCCGAAGTGCTCCGCGATGGTGGCGACGATCTCAAGCCCGGCGTTGACCCTGGCCGCATGGTTGGCTGTGGCGTAGGGCACCATGGCCCCGTCCTCGCTGGGGACTAAAACCTCGCAGCACTCACTCAGGCCGCCGTTGACCTGTTCGGTGAACAGCTGGAAGGACACGCTGCGGAATTTGCTGTTGATGCGCTCGGTGAGGGCGCTGACCTTCGTTTTGGTGAAAACCTCGCACAGGTAGACGCCACGCTCGACCTTTTCGTACTCCTCCGCCAGCTGCTTCTCCTGGGCCTCCAACTCCGCCACGCGGGCCCGTTGCTTGGCGGCGCTCTCCACCTGGATGATCTGTCCGCGGATGTCGTGCTCCCGCCCCAGGCACTCCTGCAGGCGGGCGTCCGCCTGTTCGGCCTGGGCGGCGACGCCCTTGTCGGCCTCCACCTCCGCGCGTTCCAGCTCCGCAATCCTGGCCGCCATGGTCTTGTATTCGTCGGTCGTCTCAAAGTCCGGGGCGTTGACCATCCCCTTTTCGACCTCCTGCCGCCGTTCCTTGGCCGCCGTGGCCTCCGCGTCGGCCTCTGCGGCCCGCTTGTCGAGCTCTGTGGCCTGGGCCTCCAGCTCCGCGATCATGTCCTTGTTGGCCTCCCTGCGGCCCCTCTCGTTGATGGCGGCCAAACGCTCCGCCCGTTTCTGGTTGAAGTCGCCCCGCATGGCCTCGATCTGATCCTCCGGCAGACGGCGGCCGCACGTGGGGCAGTTCTCCTGCCCGGCGTCAAACTTCACGTCCGCGGCCTCCCGGTACTCCGCCAGGATGCTCTCCCGCAGGCGCGTCAACCGCTCCGCCTGCCGCCGCTTCGTCCCGGCCTCCGCTCTGGCGTCCTCCGCCCGGCTGCTGGCCCCCCGGATTTCCTTGTCGATGGCCCCCAGGGCCTCATACACGCCCGCCATGGCGTCCTTGTTCTTCCGGGTGTAATTTGCCCTTGCCTCCGACAGCTCCGCCCTGACGGCCGCCAGGGCGGCCCTGGTGGTGTCTCCGCTGCCCGCCCGGATGTCCGCGATCATCTGGCGGCACTCCTCGGTGGCCTGGGCCGCCGCATGGAGGCGGGCCTCCAGGACGTCCTTGGCCGGGAGCTCCGCAGGGATGGCCCGCTGGGCTTCGTCGATGCGGCCGGGGATGGCGTCTAGCTGCCGGTTGATGTCCGTCTTGCGGGCCTTGGCGATCTTGCTGTACTCCTCGACGGTGTAAAACTGCGACAGGGTGCCCGGCTTGAGCAGGTACATGGGAAGGTCCTGCAGGTCGGGGTTGCTCTCGATGACGTCGTCGTCGGACACGTCGCCGCAAATCTCCAGGAGGAGCTCCCGCCGCTTTTTCCACTCCATGGTCTCCGGGAAATAATCCGGCATGGTCAACAGCTTCATGATCTGCTCCCCGCCGCAATACTCCGCGACGGCCGCCATGTATTCCTTTTCCTTGACCGGGACGCCGTCCAGGAAATAGTCGACGGTGTTGCCGGTGTACTCCGCGGTGGTGCTGCCCCGCTTTTTCTTGTAAACCTCCCGGAGGGTCTTGCCCAACGTGACCCGGCTGCCGTCCGGCAGGACGAAGGTGGCAGTGACGGAGTGCTCCAGGTTGTGCTTCTCCCCGTCGGCCCCGCGGGTTTTTGGGGTCCAATTCTTGGCCCCGGTGCTGGGCTTGTCGAACAGGAGCCAGGTGATGGCGTTGAAAATCGTGGTCTTGCCGGTGCCGTTGTCGCCGAAAATGGAGGCGCTCCGGCCGTCCAGGACGATCTCCATGGAGGCGATCCCCTGAAAATTGCTCAATTTGATGTCCAAAATCTTCATTGTGTGTCCTCCTCATACAAAAACCGCTTGACTTTTCGGGTCATCCTGCGGTATGATGTCGTTGTGTCCTCGGGGGGTCGGCCTTTGCGCCGGCCCCCCGTCGTTTTTCGCGTCGTACATGGCCGCCGTCCACCGCGCCAGGATGTCCGCCTGGATGGCCTCGATGGCGAGCTGGGCGATATACTCCACGGTGTTCCGCGCTCCGTCCGCGTCCCCGTAAAGGGCGACGATGTGGCGGAGCTTTTTCTGTGCCCGGTCGTATGCGTCACGCCAGGCGGCGTCGCTTAACTCCTGGCCGAGCCGGTCGCTGGCCTCCTGCCGGACGGCCTCCTCTCGACTGTCCACCGCTCCGGCCCCCTCATTCCCCGGCCCATGCGTTGACCGCCGCCTCCCAGCGTTCTAACCCCTCCATGTCGGCCGCCGCCCATTCCATGGGGTCGGTGCCCGCCTCCACGGCCCTGTCCGCTCCGGCCCGGCCCATGCGGTACGCCATGACGGCCATGGCCGGGTCCTCATACCGGGCCAGGAATTCGCCGAGCCGGTAGCACCCTCCGGCGATGTTGCCCTCCGGGGTGGTGGGGTCCAGGCCGGTCGCTGCCTCGATCTCCGCGTGGTACGATCCGCCCGGTCCGGGGTTTAACTGCATGATGCCGACCTCTCCCGCCATTCCGACGGCGTCCATGTCGAAATTGCTTTCGACCTCCGCCACGGCCAGGGCGAGGGGGTAGGGGCAGCCGTACTTGTGGCAATAGGTCCGCATGTAATCCTGATATTCCCACGACATGGGGACGGCCGCGGAAAAATACCCCTGGGCCTCCAACGCCTCCCCGATGCGCTGCGCCTCCGCCGGGTCCTCCGCCGCCCGGAACAGGGCCGCGAAATCCCAGGCGTCCCACTCCACCAGCGCCGTGGCCGGCGGGATGCTCTGGACCGGCCGCGTCGGCGCCGGCTGCGTCTGGACCGGCGGGACGCCCTGGACCGTCTGGTTGGCGGTGACCTGGATGGCGCACCCGGCCACGGCCGCGATGATGATGGCGACCGCCGCGACGGCGACGATCAGGATGTTGCGCTGGATGCTGGCCGACCGCTCCTGCGCCATGCGCCGGGCCTCCCTGGCCTCCGCCAGCTTGTCCCTGACCACGATTTCGTAAGTTTTCACGTTTTTACCCTCCTGTTGATGTCCTACTGGAGTCCGCACCGATCCATGAGGTACGACCTGGGGATTCGGCCGGAATGGGTGATATACCCCTTTTCCCGGAGCTCCTTGTTGAGCCTCTGCATGACGTGGTACGCCGCCGACCTGCTGACCTGCAGGATGTCCATGACCTCCTCCACGGTTATCATTTTGTTCTGCGCCGGCGCTGTCTGTGTCTTTGCCGCTGCCATGGTTTCCTCCTTTCCCGTCGTGATGGTTTACTGCCCCTGCGCGTGCTTGATGCGCTGGGCGAGGGCCTGGTAATACTCCAGCTTGCGCTGGGCGTTCCTGTGATCCCTGACCGCGTTCTGGAAAAGCTCGCTCTCCGGGTGCTCCGCCGCCGCAACGATGCAGCAGGCGCCGGTGTTGACCGTTTCCTCGATGGCCGCCAGCTTGTCCTCGACCAACTGGGCGAGGTCGGTGAGGTCGTCGCTGTCCAGGACCTTGTCCCGGTAGAAATTGGCGTCGTCCTCCGCCGTTTTAATCGCCCGGTCGGCCCGCCGTTCGGCCTCCCGGATGGCCGCTTTGGCTTCTTCCCTGGCCTGCTGCTTCTCCCGGATTTCCTGCTGGAGCTTGTCCCTGATCTCTGCGGCCTCCTGCACTACCTGGGCGACCCGCTTCTCTGCGTCCTGCCAGCGGGCCTTCATGCTGTCGCCGAAGTCGTTCTCGATGTTGACCTCCGCGTCCACCAGGCACCCGTCCAAGGCCGTCCCGACGTAGCTGCGGGGCCCCAGGGTGGCGACGATGGCCTTGATCTTCTCCAGGGCCTCCCGTTCCTGGGCCTTGGTGGCCGGGACGTTCTCCCGGATCAGCTCGATTTTTGTAATATCCCCGACCGCCCACTTGCACGTTGCCCAGAAAATTTTGCGCGCTTCCTTTTCGTTGACGGCGGTGATTGGGTTGCAGGTTATTCCTGCGCTGTCGGTGATCCTGTACTCGTTCATGTGTGTGCCCTCCTGTCTTTTGTGTTCCCGAACGGGGCGCGGCATTTTACGCCGGCGTGTTCCCATTCGAGACATTCGTGACTAAAAAAATGTCGTCGTCATGGCAGCCCAGGACCTTCTTGATTCGTGCCGCAACTGCAAAGGACGGGTTTTTGTTCCCTAATTCGATGTTTGTGTAGGTGACACGCTCAATATCGGCGGCCGCGGCGACTTCCTGCTGTGTCATCCCACACGCGAGGCGGATTTCTCTGAGCCTATTCCGCATTTGTGCGCCTCCTTCCTGTTCCCTTTGGGAACACGTCTATAATATCTCCGATGGGGAACAAAGTCAAGCCCCTTTTCAAAATTTTGTTTCTTTTCGGAACTTTGCACAGGTTGATGTTTATTTTAGGAACATTCGGAGATACAATGGGGAACAACGAAAGGGGTGAAAACTGTGTTTTCTCAACGTCTGCACGACCTCCGCGTCGAGCGGGGGATCACGCAAAAGGAACTTGCTGACCGTCTCAGCCTGGGCCGCTCAACGGTTGCCGGGTACGAAGTGAAGGGGAAACAACCCGATAATGCCCGGTTGTGTCTGCTGGCCGACTTTTTCGGCGTGTCGGTCGACTACCTCCTCGGGCATACCGACAACCGCGCCGTCATCCCCCCATTGCCCGCCGAGCCTGCGGCCCCGCCTGATCCGGCATACCTGGAGGCGCTCCAAACGCTGGAGGGCTTGTCCGGCGAAGCCCTGGCCTCCGCCCTGCGGTGCCTCCAGGCAATTAAATCCCTGGACGACGCCAAGGTCGCCCCCGATGCCGCCGTCATTCTTGAGAAGAACGCTTGAAACGGGAATGTCGGCGGCTGGGCATACCCTGGCGGTGGGACTGACCGGCCGCCGCTGCGGCGGGCCCCGGCGGCGAAGGATTATTTTTTCATGTTGTCAAGGACAACATGAAAAATCCGTGGTATGCTTGCATTTCCTCTAATGGTGCAAGCATACCACGGAATGACCCTCTGCCCCCCCATGACGGCCGGGACGGCCGGCGGGCCTCGCGCGCACGCGCGCGCATAAGGACTATAAGTATATATGGTACTGTACTGTACTGTAAGGGCGTTATTGTCACGTTTGTCGCACGTGACGCAATTCTAAAACATGCGGTAATTGTTTGGCTTTTGTGGAAAACTTTCTGATATTCGCCGCTTTTGCTGTGATTATCTTATTTCAGCCGTTTGTGTCTTTTTTATTAACAACCGTGAATAAATTGTAAACGGCAAAAAATCGCCGTCAGAAAATCGTGCGCCGCGTGCGGTGCTTTCGTGGTCTCTCTGATGTGATGTTGATAAAAAAGTTATGAAATCCCGGCACAATGGCGGGATGTTGAAACAAAACCGGGAAAACCTGTCACGTTTGTCACGCGTGACAGCGTGACATGACCGTGACGGCGGAAAAATGGGGGTGTCTCTGTGTCCGTCTACAAAAACCCCAAGACGGGGAAATGGTATTGCATTTTCCGGGTCACTGACTGGACCGGGAAACGAAAGCAAGTCAAAAAATCCGGCTTTGCCCGGCGGGCCGACGCCCTGGAATACGAGCGCGACATGCTGGCAAAGGAAAGCGGGAGCCTCGACATGACTTTCGGGGCCCTGGTGGACCTCTACATGGCCGACGTGAAGCCCCGGCTGCGGCCCACTACCTACGATTCGAAGGTCTGGACGTTTGAAAAGAAAATCCTCCCCTATTTCCGGGATCAAAACGTCGTCGACATTACGCCCGCGAAAATCCGAAAATGGCAGGCGGAAATGATGAGCCGGGGGTATGCTCCGACCTATCTGAAAACGATGCACGGGCAAATGGTGGCCGTGTTCAACTATGCCATGAAATATTATTCGCTGCCCTCAAACCCGGCCGTCGCCGCGGGCTCCATGGGCAAGCGCAACGCCGACGACATGGATTTCTGGACCCTGGACGAATTCGAGCGGTTTATCGCCGGGATGGACGGCGACCCGACGGCCTCCATGGCGTTCAACCTGCTTTTCTGGACCGGGATGCGGGAGGGGGAGCTGCTGGCCCTCACACTGAACGACGTGGATTTCAAACGCTCCGGCGTCCATATCCGGCGGAGCTATACCCGGCTGGGCCAGGAGGACTTGATCCAGGAGCCGAAAACGCCGAAAAGCCGGCGGTTCATTCCCTGCCCGGCGTTCCTGATGGACATGCTCCGGGACTTTTCCGCCCGGCTGTATGAATACGACCCGGAGGAGCGCCTTTTCCCCTTCACAAAACACTGGGTAAATGAACAGCTGAAGCGCTGCTGCAAACGGACGGGGGTGAAGGTGATCCGGGTGCATGATATTCGCCATTCCCACGCCTCGATGTTGGTGGACAGCGGAGCCGACCCGCTCCTCATTGCCGACCGCCTGGGCCATGAAAAGGTGTCGACGACCCTGGGCACCTATTCCCATTTGTACCCCGACCGGGGCCAGGCCCTGGCCTCCACCCTGGGCGATCTGAAAGCCCAGCACGACCGGGAGGCAGGCGCGGCCTCTCCGCCCGTCTATGACGATCCGCCGACGCCGGAGCCGGACTTCTAAACGAAAAAAGGGCCGCCCCCGGAAATGGGGGCGGCCCTGCGGTTGGTCACTCGACCAGGATCATGTGGCCGGTCTCATACATGCCTGCGCCGGCGCGCTCATACGAATATTTGACGGATATGTCGGTTTCGGAGTAATACGGGACGGTCCAAAACACGGAAAGGTCCTGCACGTTCTCCAACTCCTGGCCGACGCGGGCGGCGAAATCCTCGCTATACGTGGCCAGCATCTTGTTCGTCATCTTGACCGAGTTTTTGACGTCCCAGGTGGCGTACACCAACAGGACGAAGTCGCCCTCCTTCTCGGTGCCCAGGTGTTCGTTGACGGTCACGCTGTCGACGGTCGTGTTCTTGTACCACTCCGCAAAGAGGGCCCGTGTGGCCTCCTCGATGTCCTGCTGGGCCTGTTCGATGGGGTCGACCTCCTCCGGGGGCTCTGTCCCCTCCGGGGTGCCGGTTTCTGCCGGGGGTTCGGTCTGGCCCGCGCTCTGATCCGGGGCGGCTGGCGGCTCGGTGGTCTCCGGAGTAGACGCCGCCGGGGGCTCTGTGGTGCCCTGTGGCGGGTCCTCCGGCTCTGTGGTAGTAACGGGCGGGGTTGTGGCCGGGGGCGGCTCTGTGGGCTCCTGCGCGTCCCCCTGGGCCTGTCCGGGCCCCTCCGGCTCGGTGCTGCTGGCCGTCGGGGGCGGGTCCTCCGGCTTTTCGCTGGGCTCATACGTGAGGCCGAAGCCGACGAAGCACACGACCGTCACGACCGCCGCGGCGATGCACACGCGGCCGGCCTTTGTCTCCCGGTGCCTGACTTTCCGGACGGCCAGGATGATCCCGGCCGCCGCGGCCACGATGACGCCGAAAAATAAAACCGTGCTGAAAAATATTGCCATAGTGATCCCTCCGATGAAAAAATATCGTGACGCCGCTCTGTAGATGGTCTCCCCGCGCCGTCTGCCCTCCTTCCGTTCCTGTTACCTTTTTGTTACTCCAACGAAAGAGAGCCCCGGCTATGTGCATTTTATAACACATAAACCGGGGTTTTTCTTGTCGAATAAATGCACAAATCGCACTTTTTAAGGCTTTGTTGGAAAAGGCTGTCTATTCGTATTCAATCGTCGCCGGGGGCTTGCTGGTGATGTCGTAGAGCACCCGGTTGATGTGGGGCGCCTCGTTCACCACCCGGACGCTGACGCGGTCCAGGACCTCATAGGGAATCCGGGTCCAGTCCGCCGTCATAAAGTCGCTGGTGGTGACGCTCCGCAGGGCCAGGGCGTAATCGTAGGTCCGGCCGTCCCCCATGACCCCCACGCTGCGCAGGTTCGTCAGCACGGCGAAGTACTGGTCCATGGTCCCGGCGAGGCCCGCCTTGGCAATCTCGTCCCGGAAGATGAAGTCCGCCCGGCGGAGCAGATCCAGCTTCTCCTTCGTCACCTCGCCGATGCAGCGGATGGCAAGGCCCGGCCCCGGGAAGGGCTGGCGGCTTACCAGGTACTCCGGCAGGCCCAGCTCCCGGCCCAGCTGGCGCACCTCGTCCTTGAAGAGCATCCGCAGGGGCTCCACGATTTCCTTGAAATCCACATAATCCGGCAGGCCCCCCACGTTGTGGTGGCTCTTGATGACGGCGGCGTCCCCCGCCCCGGACTCGATGACATCGGGGTAGATGGTCCCTTGGGCCAGGTAATCCACCCGGCCGATTTTTTTGGCCTCCGCCTCGAAGACCCGGATAAACTCCTCGCCGATGATTTTGCGCTTGGATTCCGGCTCGGTCACGCCGGAAAGCTTGGAGAGAAAACGGTCCTCCGCGTTGACCCGGATGAATTGGATGTCCCGCTGGGAGAAGACGGACTCCACCTCGTCCCCCTCGTTCAGGCGCATGAGGCCATGGTCCACGAAGACGCAGGTGAGCTGGGGCCCCACGGCCTCCGCCAGCAGGGCGGCGGCCACGGAGCTGTCCACCCCGCCGCTGAGGGCCAGGAGGACCTTTCCGTCCCCAATGGTTTCCCGGAGGCGGCGGACGGCGGTTTCCTTATAGTCCTCCATGGTCCAGTCGCCGGAGGCCCCGCAGATTTCGTAGAGGAAGTTCCGCAGCATGGCCGCGCCCTGCTCGGTGTGGTTCACCTCCGGGTGGAACTGGACGCCGTAGAAGCCCCGGGCCTCGTCGGCGATGGCCACGTTGGGACAGGCGGCGCTGCGGGCCGTCAGGCGGAAGCCCGCGGGGACCTTTTCCATATAGTCGCCGTGGCTCATCCAGGTGACGCTTTTCGCAGGGAGGCCCCGGAAGAGCTTACAGTCCGTGTCGAAGGCGGTTTCGGTCTTGCCGTACTCCCGGGCGGAATCGCTCTGGGCGGCGGCGACTTTTCCCCCCAGGTGGTGGGCCAGGAGCTGGCAGCCGTAGCAGATGCCAAGGACCGGCACGCCCAGCTGGAAGATCTCCGGGTCCGCGTGGGGGGCGGCGGGGTCGTAGACGCTGCCGGGGCCCCCGGTGAAGATGATGCCGATGGGGGCCAGGGCCTTCAGGTCCGCGACGGGGGTGGTGTGGGGCTTGACCTCGCAGTAGACCCCCTGCTCCCGGACCCGGCGGGCGATGAGCTGGTTGTACTGGCCGCCGAAGTCCAGAATGACGACGGTTTGATGGGGCATAAATGGTTCCTCGGTTCTTTTGTTAGATTTGGCCGCCCCGGAGGCGGAAGGACGCGGCGGACAGGGAGGCGCGTCAGGAAGAAAGCTCCGCCCCGCCCCACTCCACCACGGTGAAGCCGGTGCGCTTGAAGGCGGGAAGCTCCTGGGCGGGGAGATCCGCCGGGGCCTCCAGGGGTTTCCAGGCCATAAAGACCCGGAGGAGGCTGTCCGGCTCCGGGGTGACGGTAAGGCGGGCGTGATTCGTGTAGTCCTCCGCCTGGAAGGCGATCAGGTTATAGGGATTGGCCTCCATCCGGGGAAGCCAGTAGACGATGAATTCGTTGGCCTCCCGGCGGGTGAGGCCCAGGCGGCTGAGGGCGTCCTCCAAAAAAGCGGCGGTGTCCGCTCCGGGAACGCAGAAGCCCCGGGAGAAGTCGTACTCCGTCCGGGTCACGCCCTCCCAGTAGAGGTAGCTGTAGGTCTGGCCGGACTCGTCCGTCAGCGTGCCGCCGGGGGCGGCGGTGACGGTCCAGCCGTCTTCATAGGCGGGATAGGTGCAGGTGAGCGTTCCGTCGTAGTCCAGGCGGACGGTGACTTCCGTCTCCTCCTCCGGGTAGAGGTAGATCACGGGCTTGGCGTCGCCCGCCTCCGCCTCCCGGCAGGCGGAGAGAAGCAGCAGGGCCGCGAGGCACAGGGGGAACAAAATTCGTTTCATGGGAAAGCCTCCTTTTCAAAATCAGTCTATCTGTATCTGTAAAGACGAGAAAAGGGGCGGGGAGGTTGCGGGGAGGGGGAATTATTCCTCCCGGAAGACGATGCTGCCGGGCTCGGCGCGTTCAATAATGGCCAGGGAGTGGAGGTTCACCCCCGCCTCCCGGAGGCGGTCGCCGCCGCCCTGGAAGCCCTTTTCCACGGCGCAGCCGATGCCCACGAGCTTCGCCCCGGCCTTCTCCACGATGTCGCACAGGCCCCGCATGGCCTCGCCGTTGGCCATGAAGTCGTCCACCACCAGCACCCGGTCCCCGGCGTGGAGCCACTCCCTGCTGACCAGGAGGGTGACCTTCTTTTTGTAAGTATACGAGAAGATGTCGCTTTGATACAGGCCGCCCTCGATGTTGTCGCTCTTGGCCTTTTTGGCGAAGATCATGGGCTTGCCGAAGTGGCGGGCCACCACGGCCGCCAGGGCGATGCCGCTGGCCTCGGCGGTGAGGATCACATCCACGCCGTCCATGTCGAAGTGCCGCCCCAGCTCCTGGGCGATGTGGTCCATCAGCTCCGTGTCCACGCGGTGGTTCAGGAATCCGTCCACCTTGATGATGTTTCCCGGGAGGACCTTACCCTCCTTGACGATGCGGTCTTTCAGCTCCTGCATAGCGCGTTCCTCCTTATATCATATGGTTACCCTTCTTATTATGTCGAATGACGGCGGATTTTGCAATTGCCGTTCCCCACAAAATCGGGGCAGGGTCTTGTGCGGTCAGTACATATTTTTGGAAAAAGCGCCGCGCTCCGCCCTGGGCCTCCGGGGACGGAGCGCGGTTCCGGGTTACTTCTTCTCCAGCAAATCGGCGGCGGCGTCCAGCCAATTGCCCTGGAAGGACTCGATGTCCCCCGCGTCCGCCAGGGCCGCCAGGGCCGGGTCGATGGGCATTTCCGCCAGCAGGGGCAGGCTGTGGCGCTTTGCCGCCCCGGCGGTCTTCCCCTCGCCGAAGAGGCGGAGCTTCTTCCCGCAGTCCGGGCAGAGGACATAGCTCATGTTCTCGATAAGGCCCAGGATGGGGACCTCCATCATCTCCGCCATCTTCACGGCCTTCTCCACCACCATGGAAACCAGCTCCTGGGGAGAGGCCACCACCACGATGCCGTCCAGAGGGATGGACTGGAAGACGGAGAGGGACACGTCCCCGGTGCCCGGGGGCATGTCGACAAAGAGATAGTCGCAGTTCCAGAGGACGTCCGTCCAGAACTGCTGGACCACGCCGGAGATGACCGGGCCCCGCCAGATAACCGGGTCCGTCTCGTTGGGCAGGAGCAGGTTCGTCGACATCATCTGGATGCCGGTGCGGGACTCCATGGGGTAAATGCCGTCCTCCCCGCCCACGGCCTGGCCGTGGACGCCGAAGGCCTTGGGGATGGAGGGGCCGGTGACGTCCGCGTCCAGAATGCCGGCGGCATGGCCCCGGCGGCGCATGGTCACCGCCAGCTGGCTGGTGACCATGGACTTGCCGACGCCGCCCTTGCCGGAAACGACGCCGAAGACCTTGCCCACCCGGGCGTGGGGGTTCAGCTCTTTTAAAAGGGACTGGGGCTCCGGGCGGTCCGCGCAGGACTCGCCGCAGGTGGAGCAGTCGTGGGTGCATTCGCTCATGGTGTACAATCTCCTCTTTTATGAAAATAGTAGACGAGGGTATTCTATACCTTCCCTCCCGGGGCCGTCAAGACCTGGATGGAGACGGCGGGGTCCTCCCGGAAATGGGCCGCCTCCCGGCTGTGGCAGGTGAAGAGCAGGATCTGGCGCTTCTCCGCCTCCTTGCGGAGATAGTCCAGGGCGGCGGCGCAGCGCTGGTCGTCAAAGCTGGAAAGGGCGTCGTCCAGGACGATGGGCACGGGGTTCTCCGGGGGCAGGACCAGATCGCAGACCGCCAGGCGCACCGCCAGGTACAGCTGGTCCGCCGCTCCGGCGGAGAGATAGCCCACGTCCCGGGGGACGCCGGTGCCCGCGGGCTCCGCCGAGACCCGGAGGGTCCGGTCCAAAATTACGCCGCCGTAGGCCCCGTCCGTGAGGCGGTCGAAGATCTCCGCGGCGCGCTTCCCCAGGGCGGGGGAGAAGCGGCCCTGAAGCTGGGTGTTGGCATGGGCCAGGGCGGACATGGCCAGCTCGATGGCGGCGTACTCCGATTCCAGGGCGGCGATCTCGTCCGTCAGACGCTCGGCGGCGGCTTGGAGGGCCAGGGGTTCCCCGGCGGCGTGGAGCCGCCCGGCAATGCGGTCCAGGCTGGAGCGGAGGGCGGACAGGTCCGCCCGGACGGCCTCCAGCTCTTCCAGGACGGCATCCCGGTCCCGCTCCGGCGGGAGGAGGGGCGGGGCGTTCGGGTTCTCCGGGGCGGGAGTCTGCCCGGCTTGGAACTCCACCCGGAGGCGGGCCTCGTGGGCGGCTTTCTCCGCCTCGCTAAGCTCCCTGCGGAGCAGGGCGCTGGCACGGAGGGCCGCGTCGGCGGAGGGAATGTCGTAGGCGGCGGGGGCGAAGCTGCGGACCTCCTCCAGGATGCCGTCGGCGTTCACGTCCACGGACTGCCAGAGGCCCTGGGCGGCGGCGGATTTGGCGGAGGCCTCCTGCTTGGCGGCGTCCCGGTCCGAAAGAAGGGCGGCGTAGGCGTCGGCCAGGGCCTGGATCTCCGCTGAATCGGCGGTGCCGTAGCGCTCCGTCAGGGCGGCGGACCGGGCCTGCTTCCCCGCCCGTTTCCAGAGGACCAGGGTGAGGAGGAAGGTCAGCGCCAGCAGCCCGGCGGCGGCGCCCAGGGCGGCGGCGGGGTTTTTGAAATAGAAATACACCCCGTAGCCCGCCCCCAGGGAGACGCAGAGGCAGGCCAGAGCCGTCAGCAGCAGGGGAAGCGGGGAGCGCCTGGCTTTGGGCAGGGGGCCGGCGGCTGTGCGCCGGGCCTCCTCCGCCGTCTGCCCGGCGAAGGGGCTGGCGGAGAGCTTTTCCTCCGCCTGGGCCAGGGCGGACTTGGCGGCGTCATAGGCCTCCTGGGCCTTCTCGGCGCTTTTGCGGACGGTGTTCAGGTTCACGATGGCCCCCCGGAGCCGGACCGTCACGTCGTTTTCGGGGACCTGCTCCTCCTCCAGGCGGCGGCGGAGGGCGGCGGCCTTCTCCTCCGCTTGGACGGCGGCGTCCTCTACCTTTTGGAGATCCTGGCGCTTCCGGTGCTCCGCCCAGCGGTCCAGGCCGGCCAGCTCCTCCTTTAAAGAGGATTCCCGGGCCTCCAGCTCCGCCGAGCGGGCCAGCAGGTTCTCCCGCTGGCGGGCCAGCTCCGCCTGGGAAGCCAGCTGGGCCTCCGTCTCCTGGAGCTCCGCCTCCAGGGCGGGAAGCTGGCCGGTCTTGTTGTGGCGGCGGCGGTTGAGCTGCTTTTTCAGGGCCTCCACCGCCTCCGTATAAGAAGTATCCTCCTCCCCGGAGGTGACCAGGGCGGCAATGCGCCGCTCCAGCCCCGAATCCTGGGTGACGGCCACGCCCCCCTGGCGGATGAAGGCGCTGCGGGCGTACACCTCCCGGCTGACGCCCAGTAGGGTTTCCCCGCAGTTGGCCCCGGTGAGGCCGGGGACCGGGTCGGCGGTACCGGTGTAGAGGGCCTGAAAGTCCCCCATGGGGGCCGTCTGGCGGCGGGTGGTGCGGAACAAGGTCAGGGCGTCGTCTCCCGCCCGGCAGTCCAGGCGGCCGGACATGGAGCCGCCGTCCCAGGGGGCGTAGCGGTTCTTGTCCGCCAGGACGCCGGCCCGGTCCCGCTCCTTGGTGTTGACGCCGTAAAGCATGGCGAGGAGGAAGGCGCACCAGGTGGACTTCCCCGTTTCGTTGGGGGCCTGGAGGATGTTCAGGCCGTCCTGAAGCTCCAGGGTCTGCTCCCGGAGGCGGCCGAAAGTGGCGGTCATGCGGCGGATCAGCAAGAGGATCAGCTCCTTTAAAAACGTGATTTCTTAACGGTAACCAGAAAAAGGCCCGGCCTCCGCCTTACATATTTACAAAGAAGGCGGGAAACCATAGGGACAGTATAGCACAGGCGGAGGGGTTTGCACAGAAGGATTTTAAAATTGACCAGAGGTACGACCAAATTTCGGCCCGTTCTCCGGCATTTTACAAAAAACGAAAAAAATTCAAAAAACCGCTTGACAAACAAGGAGGGGCGTGGTAATCTAACAAAGCTGTCTGACACGGCGGCTGGGGCGCAAGGGTTTGCGGTTCGGACTTGAAAAGTTTCCGAAAAAAACACTTGACAAACCGGAAACGGCGTGATAGAATAGCAAAGCTAAATTCTAAAACGTGAAGCCCGGCGGCAGGCACAAAATGAGATGAAAAAAATCTCAAAAAAGTGCTTGACAAACGGAGATGAACGTGCTAGAATAGCAAACGTTCCGCCGATGAGGCGTGTACCTTGTAAATTAAACAACGTAACGAAAAGAAAGCACCAGACGGAGCTCTCGGTTGTGAGAAATCACGACGGGAGAACCAAGGTTGTGGGTGAGTAGGGGGTAGTCAATTCTCCCGAAAGCAGCAACTGAAAAAATGCTTGAAGCTATGACAAATAGCTCTATGTTGGTTTGAACAGCCAAGCTGTTTAGATACCATTTTATAGAGAGTTTGATCCTGGCTCAGGACGAACGCTGGCGGCGTGCTTAACACATGCAAGTCGAACGGAGCACCCCTGAAGGAGTTTTCGGACAACGGATGGGAATGCTTAGTGGCGGACTGGTGAGTAACGCGTGAGGAACCTGCCTTCCAGAGGGGGACAACAGTTGGAAACGACTGCTAATACCGCATGATGCGTTGGAGCCGCATGACTCCGACGTCAAAGATTTATCGCTGGAAGATGGCCTCGCGTCTGATTAGCTAGTTGGTGAGGTAACGGCCCACCAAGGCGACGATCAGTAGCCGGACTGAGAGGTTGGCCGGCCACATTGGGACTGAGATACGGCCCAGACTCCTACGGGAGGCAGCAGTGGGGAATATTGGGCAATGGACGCAAGTCTGACCCAGCAACGCCGCGTGAAGGAAGAAGGCTTTCGGGTTGTAAACTTCTTTTAAGGGGGAAGAGCAGAAGACGGTACCCCTTGAATAAGCCACGGCTAACTACGTGCCAGCAGCCGCGGTAATACGTAGGTGGCAAGCGTTGTCCGGATTTACTGGGTGTAAAGGGCGTGCAGCCGGAGAGACAAGTCAGATGTGAAATCCACGGGCTCAACCCGTGAACTGCATTTGAAACTGTTTCCCTTGAGTGTCGGAGAGGTAATCGGAATTCCTTGTGTAGCGGTGAAATGCGTAGATATAAGGAAGAACACCAGTGGCGAAGGCGGATTACTGGACGATAACTGACGGTGAGGCGCGAAAGCGTGGGGAGCAAACAGGATTAGATACCCTGGTAGTCCACGCTGTAAACGATCGATACTAGGTGTGCGGGGACTGACCCCCTGCGTGCCGGAGTTAACACAATAAGTATCGCACCTGGGGAGTACGATCGCAAGGTTGAAACTCAAAGGAATTGACGGGGGCCCGCACAAGCGGTGGATTATGTGGTTTAATTCGAAGCAACGCGAAGAACCTTACCAGGGCTTGACATCCTGCTAACGAAGTAG
>Ga0137310_100016_pt1 | contig 96234 bp, 97 predicted proteins | sample NAcewiD2O_June_2_FD_97183 | JGI IMG/M metagenome (GOLD analysis project Ga0137310, IMG submission 97183) | Mouse cecal microbial communities from Vienna, Austria - N-Acetylglucosamine amended D2O_June | ecosystem: Host-associated > Mammals > Digestive system > Large intestine > Cecum | place...
GGTCATACATCTTTCATTCCATACACCTGCCGCATCTACCACAGACAGTCATCCGCAACTATTATGATTTGCGCTGTCTGGCACGCTCGTCTCCGTCTATGGCCTTATATGCGATTCGTGTTCCTCAGGCCGGAACTTTGCCGCCGGGCTTCTTTCAGAACTCCTGTTACCAGAGAGCCCCTTGCCTTGGGCTAATGGTTAGCGGTTGCGATGATACGCTCCCATGGTGGACTTTCACCACCTAGATGTATGCCATGCCGGGCACACCAGCAAAAAAGGAGAGCCTGCCGGTCCCCCCTTTGAATGAGTCTGATTACTGCAGTGCGTCCTTGAGCGCCTTGGCAGGTTTGAACTTGACCGCCTTCGTGGCCGCGATCTCGATTTTCTCCCGCGTTGCCGGGTTGATCCCTGAACGGGCCGCACGCTCGGTCACCGTAAACTTGCCGAAACCGAACATATCCACTGTCCCGCCATCCTTCAGTGTATTCGTGAAGGCATCCAGCATGACATTGACAGCCTCCGCCGCCTGTGTCTTGTTCAGCTCCAGTCCGGCTTCTGCCAGCAGATCCGCCAGATCCTTTTTCGTCAGTGTCTTTTCCATATGCAATCCTCCTGCAGACCGCAACATCGTAACAGAAAACACAGGCAGTGTAAAACCGGCGGCAATCAGCGGATGACATGCAGGCAGGTCGGGTGACAGACACCGGAAAAACAGCGGATTCCGGCAGGGTGGACAGGGGGACGAAGGCCGTGTGCAGACAGAAGAAAACCCGCCTGCCGGCGGGTGGATAATCTGAATGGTGCCCGTACGCGGAATTGAACCACGAGTTGATCCTTACCATGGACCTGTATTACCTTTATACTATACGGGCGGTACGTGTGATATATTACCCTATCACACGGCGGTTGCGCAACCCTTTCTGCACAAATAATCGAGAACTTCTTCCACTTTTTCCATCGGAAGTCCCACAACGTTGCTCCAGGAGCCGCTGATGCGGTCCACAAACCCGGAATCCTGGATCCCGTAGGCACCGGCTTTGTCCAGCGCACGGCCTGAATCCGTATATTCCAGGATTTCCTGGTCCTCCAGAACCCGGAAATGCACATCTGTGGTGTCGGTGAACGTGATTTCCAGCTCCGGTGTCAGGATGCACACACCGGTCTTCACCTGGTGTGTTTCTCCGGAGAGCCGCATGAGGTAATCACAGGCTTCCCGGTCATCCGACGGCTTTCCCAGGATCTCGCCGCCATACACCACAACCGTATCGGCCGCGAGAATGGTTCTGTCAGGAAAAGCCGGCTGTACTGCACGGGCCTTGTCCAGCGCCAGGCGCTCCAGGGCCTCGTCCAGGGGCATTGTCGTGGAAATCGTCTCGGCAATTTCTGCCGGGTGAACATCAGCCTTATATCCCTGCTCCTCGAGGAGCTGCTTTCGCCGCGGGGACTGACTGGCAAGGATGAGTTCCATGAATCAAACCTTCCGCATGCCTTCCTTTCATGCCGGAGGTCTCATCAGCAGTATAACATTGTGAATGGCCTTTTCAACGCCTGCCACTTCGCAGCACCAGCCAGGATACAACACCCCCGGTCACTGCAACCGCTGTGATTTCCAGCACGATGCGGATCACCAGGTCGAAGAACAGCGATTCCGGACAGATGCGGATCATGAAATCCGTGGCGGGGTCAAGCAGCCACAGGTCGTTGTCGAAAAACAGCTCGTGGAAATGCGTCCAGAAGTCCGTGAACCCGGTTGCAGCCCACAGCCCCAGGAACGCCAGCAGGAACAGCCAGCAGAGCCCTGCCTGCAGATACCCCAGGGCCAGCGTTTTCCAGGCTTTTTTCCATCCTGCGATCACAACGCCCAGACCCACGATGGTCCAGGCAGTGTATTTTGCGGCCATTGCCTGTTCATACAGATGGCGCACATCCTTCATGTGCGCCTTTTCCCGTGCATTGTAGACCTCGCCGATCCCCGCCAAAGAGCCGTCCATGGTGCTTCGGTCCCCCCTGACATACTCCAGCATCATGGACATGGCTTCCTCCAGGCTTTCTTCCGGCACATCCAGCCTTTCTGCCAGGTCCGAGTGGCGGTACCAGTCATCGTACCAGCCTGTGTCCAGCGCCTGCAGGTCGACGATTGTCAACAGCATCGCCAGGATCGCCGCCATGCCCCAGAACCAGGCCGCCAGCCGTCTGAGCGTCACTCCACTGCCACCAGTTCTGTCCGGCTCACCGCCGGCAGGTCCTGCAGCACCCGGATCAGGTCCTCGGGACTTGTTTCCAGGTCCGCCATGTCAATGGTGATCGTCAGGCTGGCAATGCCGTTGATCGGTGCAGTCTGGTTCAGGGACAGAATGTTGGCCTGGGAGCGGCTGAGCAGGTTGATCACCTGGGCCAGCGCCCCCTTTTCATGGCGGATGACAAAGGAAATGATGGCTTTGCGCGTGGACTCGTCCTGGGAGAAGCTGAACACCGCATCCTTGTATTTATAGAACGTACCGCGGGAAATCCCCACTTTGGCGACGGCTTCGGAGATCCGGGTGGCTTCCCCGGAATTCAGCAGCTGGTGGGCTTCCATGACCTTCTCCAGCACCTCGGGCAGGATCTCGCTGGAAACCACATAGTACTTACTCATGGAAGACCTGCAGTCCTTCCCGGTCGGGGTTCGTGAGCCGGCTGTCCAGGCCCATCTCCTTCCGGACCCATGCCTGCATGCTCTCCAGCTGTGAGCGATCCCGGCTGAGGGCCAGCATGGTGCTGCCCGAGCCGGAGATCCACAGGGGGACCACATTGGCTTCACAGGCGTCCTTCAGCCGGCTGTACTGGGGAATGAGCGCCTTTCTCCAGGGCTCATGGAGCACATCCTGACACGCAGCGCAAACCAGCTGCTGGTCACCGCGTTCCAGTCCCTGGACAAACAGAGCTGCCCGCCCGGCCTGAAGGGCCGCTTCCTTCAGGGATACTGTCGCCGGAAGCACTTTCCTGGCCTCGGCGGTGGAGACTTCATTTTCCGGCACAATGGCCAGTGCATGCCAGAGACTCATGTCTGTTGCACACATCACCGCCTGGTCCCGGTCCATGACCGTCGTGCACAGGTTGCCGAAAATGGCCGGCGCCACGTTGTCCGGGTGTCCTTCCAAGCCTGCAGCCAGGGCCAGGATCTCGTGTCTGGGAGCCGGCTGGCCGTGGACTTCCCACGCCGCAGCCAGCCCCGCCACGATGCACGTGGCACTGGACCCCAGTCCCCGGGCAAAAGGAATGTCAGACTCTATATGAATATGGAGGGGATCCGGCGAAAACCCGCCGGCCTCACATCCCGTCAGGTAGGCTCTCCAGATGAGATTGTCCTCTCCGGCATACGCCTCGGGACAGCCCGTAATGCGCAGGCTGTCAGCCTGTTCGAACAGAAACATCCCCCGCCAGTCCAGGGCCAGTCCCATCGTATCGAATCCTACCGAACAGTTGGCGCTGGTGGCCGGTACACTGATGCGGATCATGCGGTCTCTCCGTTTTTCACCAAAGAGCAGGCCCCCTGCACGGCTTCCTTCATCCCCGGAACCCCGATAACAGCCTCGTGGAGAATCTTGGCGTTCTCCAGGGCAGCCAGTCCTGCCGGGATGGGATCCTGGCAGAGTTCCTGCAGCCGGTGCAGCGCATCCCATTCCCCGAGCTCTTCACCGGTCAGCGCCTGCATCACATCCTGTGCAAATTTGTAGGGAGACGCCGTGGCAAGGACCACCATCGGGGTATCGTCTTTTTTCGCCAGACCCGCCCGATAGCCAATGGCGCTGTGAGGATCCAGCACATAGCGTTCCTCTTTATATACATCAGCGATGGTTTCCTTCGTGGCGGCATCATCCGCATAGTCGGCTTCAAACAGCGACCGGATCCGTTCCAGGACCTCCGGCGTGACTTCATACCGTCCGGTTTCGGCCAGTTCCTGCATCCAGGCAGCCACCTGTTCCGTGTTGCCGTCTGTCATGTAGTACAGCAGGCGCTCCAGGTTGGAGGAAATCAGGATGTCCATGCTCGGGGAAATCGTCTTCACGAACGGACGGTTCCGGTCATACACACCCGTGGTGATGAATTCCGTCAGCACGTTGTTGGCATTGCTGGCCACGACAAACTTCTTCACCGGCAGACCCAGCCTGTATGCATAGTAGCCCGCCAGCACGTCCCCGAAGTTGCCTGTGGGCACAGAGAAGGACACCTTGTCCTCCCGGCCGATGACCCCCTGGTTTACCAGCTGCTTCCAGGCTTCGAAATAGTAGACCACCTGCGGCACGAGACGGCCGACGTTGATGGAGTTGGCGCTGGACAGACGGATGTTCTGCCTGGCCGCCCACTGGCCAAGGTCTTCATCCAGGAACAGCTGCTTCACCGCAGACTGGGCATCGTCGAAGTTGCCCCGCACGGCGAAGACCTTCACGTTGCTTCCCTGCTGGGTGGCCATCTGCCGGTACTGGATCTGGGACACCTTGCCATCGGGATAGAAGACGGCAATGCCTGTCCGGTCCACATCCCGGAATCCGGAGAGTGCCGCCTTGCCGGTATCACCGGAGGTGGCAGTCAGGATCATGGCGGAATCTTCCGTGTCCTGCAGGGCGATGCTCATGAGCTGCGGCAGCATGGTGAGCGCCACGTCCTTGAAGGCGGAGGTGGGTCCATGGAACAGCTCCAGGACATGCAGGTCGCCGACGGGTTTCAGAGGCGTGATGGCTTTGTCGGCAAATGTGCCGGTGTAGGCGGCGGCCACTGCCTGCTTCAGTTCCTCCTCTGTATAATCGGGCAGGAGCAGGCCGAGAATGTATGCAGCATTCTCCTGATACGACTGATTCAGGATGCGGTCCAGGTCCGCTTTTTCCGTTCCCAGATCCGGTCTGACAAACAGCCCGCCGTCGCTGGCGATGCCTGTCAGGACCGCTTCCCTGGCGCCTGCCTGTATCCCCTTGTTTCTTGTTGAATGGTAGGATGTAACCATTTGAAAACCTCCTTGAAAATGAACAACACCTATGATACAATGTGCAAGCTTTGAAAACAAGTGTTTTTGAATAAGAAACAGGAGGGCTTATGCAGGCTGTATTATTAGGATATGGAACCGTGGGAAAAGGCGTCGAAAAACTTGTGAACACGGTGGATGGACTGGACATGAAGGCAGTGTTCGTTCTGCCGGAATTCGAGGATCTTCCCTATTTCTCCAACGATGGCGAGGGCCTGGTGACGGACCCGGACGTGGATGTGGTGTTCGAATGCCTCTCCGGCACCGAACCGTCCAACACCCTGATCCGCAAGGCGCTGCAGGCCGGCAAGCATGTCATCACATCCAACAAGGCCACAGTGGCCCCCAATCTGGAAGACTATGTGAAGCTGGCGGAAGAAAACGGCGGATCGATCCAGATCGAAGCCAGCGTGGCCGGCGGGATCCCCTTCCTGGATGCCGTGCTGAAGCTGCAGAAGCTGGAAGACCTGAATGGATTCGAGGGCATCTTCAACGGCACCTCCAACTATATCCTGGACCAGATGCAGAAAGAGGGACAGGACCTGTCGACGGCACTGCGGGATGCACAGGCCATGGGATACGCCGAAGCGGACCCCACCAATGACGTGGAAGGCATGGATGTCTGGTACAAGACCGTGATCACCAATATGCTGGCATACAACACGAAAAACGACGGCCTGAGAAAGCCCCTTGGCATCTCGAAGCTCACACCGGAAGACATTGCGCTGGCCAGAGGCGAAAACAAAGTGATCCGCCACATTTCCCGGTCCGTGCAGAAAGACGGGCGCTATGCATCCGTGATTGCGCCTGCGTTCCTGGACCGGGACGACTATCTGGCCAATGTGCCGTCCAACTACAATGCGCAGCTCATCTATGCCGACAGCTTCGACAAGATCGGCCTGTTCGGCCAGGGTGCCGGACAGATGGCAACGGCCCAGGCCATGCTGGCCAACGCACTCGACACGATGGAAGGCACAGAGCGCCCGATCCGCCTGGACAGAAACCTGAAGCAGGACGATTCCCTGATTCAGGAAACCTGGCTGGTCCGCTCGGAGGCAGACCTCTCTTCCATTCCGACAGCCAGAGTGAAGGAAGGATCATACTGGCTGATCGGACCGGCAGGCGCCGATGTGATCGACCGCATCCAGGAACTGGATCCGCAGGCGATGATCGCCCTCTGGCGATAACGCACTGCTGTTTCACTGAAAAAACCGGGAGTGCACTCTCCCGTTTCTTGTTTGAGAAAGGAATCAATATGCTGAAAGTCACGAAATTCGGCGGGTCGTCGGTTGCCGATGCCTGTCAGTTCCGCAAGGTCCGGGACATCATCCAGTCCGATCCCGACCGCCGCTATGTCGTTGTATCCGCACCAGGTCGGAGAACCCCCGCAGATGCCAAGCTCACCGACCTGCTCTACCTGCTGGATGCCCACCGTCAGTATCACGTGGATGCCTCCAATGTCTACCGCATCATCCGGGAGCGGATCCTGGGGATCCAGAAGGAACTGGGCCTGAAGCAGAACATGGCCGGGGAACTGGATGCCTTCTATGCGAACCTGAACCAGATGAAGCAGGACGAAATCGTGTCCCGGGGCGAATACTGGTGCGCGAAAATGATGGCGGAATTCCTGGGATTCCCCTTTGTGGATGCCAGGGATGTCATCTGCTTCAACCTGGACAAAACCATCGACTTCAAGGCGACGAAAGCCAAGCTGCAGGCCAAGATGGCGGAACACGAACACTTCGTCTTCCCGGGATTCTACGGATCCACGGCCAACGGACGCATCCAGGTGTTCACCCGCGGTGGAGGGGACATCACCGGTGCGATCCTGGCCAACGCCATGGATGCGGATGTCTATGAGAACTGGACCGATGTGTCCGGATTCCTCATGGCCGATCCGACCATTGTGGACAAGCCCCATGAAATCACCCACATCACCTACTCAGAGCTGCGTGAACTCTCCTACATGGGGGCCAGCGTGCTGCATGAAGAGGCGATTTTCCCGGTCAAGGAACGCAACATTCCCATCCACATCCTGAACACCAACCGGCCGCAGGATCCGGGAACGTTCATCCAGGAAAACCGGAAAACGAAGTCCCATTATCCCATCACGGGCATCGCCGGAAAATCCGGATTTGTATCCTTATATGTATACAAGAAACACATGTCCAGCGAAGTGGGCTACATGCGGAAGGTACTGTCCATCCTGGAGGACTACAACGTGTCCATCGAGCACATCCCGTCGGGCATCGACAGCTTCACGGTGGTCATGGAAGAAAAGGACGTGGAAAACACGCTGTACGAAATCGTGTCCCGGATCAAGCGGGAGCTGAAGCCGGATGAGGTGAAGGTGCAGGACAACATTTCACTGATCAGTACCGTGGGAAAGCGCATGAGCGATTCCCCGGGCATGGCCGGGCGGCTGTTCACGGCCCTGGGCAGGGAAAGCATCAGCATCATGATGATTGCCCAGGACTCCAATGAGATCAACATCACGGTGGCGGTGGAAACGCCGGATTTTGAGACGGCAGTCCAGGCGATTTATGACGAATTTGTGACGAAGGAGGATTTGCAGGGATGAAGAAAGTGGCAATTGCAGGCGCGACCGGCGCCGTGGGAAGACAGATGCTGGAATGTATCCGGGAACGGAACCTGCCGGTGGAGGTGAAGCTGCTGGCCAGCGCCCGGTCCAAAGGCAAAGTCATTGACGGTCTGGTCGTGGAGGAACTGACCCCGGATTCCTTCCAGGGTGTGGACTATGTCCTCGGCGCCTGCGAAAATGACGTGACGAAGCGGTGGATGCCCTGGGCGCAGGCAGCCGGCTGTGTGGTGGTGGACAACTCCAGCGCCTTCCGCCTGGATGACAATGTCCCCCTGGTGGTGCCGGAAATCAATGCGGATGACATTGACCACCACAACGGCATCATTGCCAACCCGAACTGCTCCACGATCATTGCCCTGGTGGGGTGCGATGCGCTGAAGAAGGAATTCGGCCTGAAGCGCATGATTGTGACCACCATGCAGGCGGTATCCGGTGCCGGTGTCAAAGGGATTGCGGATCTGGAAAACCAGGTCAAAGGTGAAGATGTTCCCTTCCAGGCGTTCCCCTACCAGATTGCCTACAACCTGATTCCGCAAATCGGCGACTTTGATGAGTTCGGCATCTCCAAGGAAGAATGGAAGATGCAGAACGAAGGCCGGAAAATCTGGCATGAGCCGGAACTTCTGGTGAACTGCACCTGTGTCCGGGTTCCCGTGATGCGCTCCCACTCCGAGTCCATCACCCTGGAATGTGAAACCGAAGTGGATGTGGCCAGGGCCCGGGAGGTGCTGAAGCAGGCCGCGGGAGTGCAGCTGAAGGATGACCCGCAGAACAGGGTGTATCCCATGCCGCTGGATACCACGGACCAGGACGATGTGTTCGTGGGCCGGATCCGCAAGGACCTGACCGATCCGGAAGGAAAGACGCTGCAGGTGTTTGTCTGCGGCGACCAGATCCGCAAGGGTGCTGCCACCAACGCTGTGCAGATCCTGGAAAAACTGCTGGAAAAAGCCGAATAACAAAACAAGGGAGAAACCTGAAGCCGGGTTTCTCCCTTTTCGTATGAATGCTGATGCTGGTGATGGCAGGGCAGATCCGGGGCATCCCGGGATGGAACCGAATCTCAAATGCCTTTGCCCAGGAAGAAGGCCTGGAGGTTCTGGTGGATGATTCCTTTGTCTCTCATTCAGTTGGAGTCCGCTCCAGCTTTTGATGTTTTTCCCGTTTAGTTGGAGCCCACTCCAACTGCGTGCTCTCTTCTTCCGCACAGAGACTCGTTGGAAAGCCGGGATCCGCCACATCTGTCCCTGGCCACATCCTTTCACCAAAGCAGGACTCAGTCTCTGCCGCTACCACTTCTCCCGAAGTGCAGATGCAGACTGGCTTTCCACTCTACGCCGATACCCCATACATCAGCCATCATAAAACAGGCCTGAAGCCTTCTGTGCAATCTTACAGGGAAACAGCCTCAGGCCTGCGCAATGATTTGTCTGAATGAAACCCGGTGCTCCGATCCGCACGATGGTCTGGACCGACCCCATGCACCGAATCAGTTTCCTCCATCACAGACCGGCAGTTCCTGCCGTCCGGACATACTCCCGGATATCCCGCTTGATTTCCTCTGCGGGAATGACCGACTGCTTCCCGAGCCGGTCAAACTGTTCCTGGTCTTTGCGGGTATACGGAACATCCGCATATTCCCTTCGCGCCAGCCGGATCATATTCCGACGGCAGTCTTTTTCTGCCGAGATCCGGTCCCTGCCTCTGATCCAGGCGGAAGCCAGGACCACCAGAAGGACAAAGCCCATATACCCGAGGAATGGATACGTCAGGGAAATCAGGCTCCTGAATCCCCCAAAACTGCATCCATAACCCGCAGCCACAAACAGGATCAGGTATTTGCGCACCCGCACACTGTTTCCACCGCCAAACCGGCACGCCAGGCCATAATACAGAGAGAAGGCCGTATTGAAGATCAGGAAGAAAATCACCAGGGCATAGACCAGTCCCAGAGCCGGCGATATGGCATTGACGATTTCCAGGATCGGCATTTCGGCACCTTTCACCATGCCAATGTTCAGGAACATGCTGATGTAGGCACCGGTAATGATCAGGCCCACCATGGCACCACCCAGTGCACCGCCTTTCTCCGCTGTGCCGATCCTGACTATGGATCCGCCCAGGACAAACCCCATGGAAACACCGGTCATGGCACAAAGCGAAAAGTAGTTCAGTGCCGACAGCCAGATATTGGGCAGCGGTGACGGAATCCCTGCTGTTTCGCTGCTGAGAGCGGCTATGTCCAGAGGCTTCGTCGAAATGGAGTACGCTGTGATCAGGACAATGAACAGAATGACCACCGGCGTGAAGATTCCCAGGACTTTCGTGATTTTGTCAAAATCCAGAAACGTCACTGCGATGATCAGCAGGGCACAGAACAGTGCCCCGGCCCAGGACGGAATCCCGAACTGCTGATTGAGGTTGGAGCCAGCACCGGCCAGCATCACAAAACCGATGATGAACCCCGCGGCGATCAGTGTCCAGTCAATGATCCGGTTCGTGACCGGACCGGCAATGGCCCCCAGCACTTCACTGTGACTATTGGACCGGAAATAGCTGCCGAGTGTCACGATGATTTTTCCGAAAACGACATTCAGCACACAGAACAGCAGGATCCCCCAGATCCCCTGTTTTCCGAAGGACAGGAAATACTGGAGAATGTCCTGGCCGGAGGACAGGCCCGCTCCGACAATGACGCCCACATAAGCCATGGCGATGGATACAGATTCTTTGAACTCTTTCATCAACACCTCGATTTCTTCAATGTACAAACGACAGGGAGCCACGCAGCCAAATGATGGCTCCCGCATAAAGAACATCCGGATACTCCGGAAAGAACAATAAAAAAACATCTGATCCCGGAAGAAACAGACAGACAGGAACCCGCAAATCAGGTTCAGTCTCTGTGACCAGGCAGGATACAGACAGGAATCAAAACAGATATATCCATATCAAATTCACTAAAATCATACCAAACTATACGATTATTTCCATTGAGACGACCGACAAATTGTGGACTTCGAAAAAGACACGGCGACACTCTGAGAACACCTGAAGACTGCGCCGCCTGAACCCGGTGTCTGCCCCTTGCTTTCCCTGATATTCCCGGGGCACAACCCCTGATGTCCCTGTCCCAAAACAGGTCACATCATAAAGAAAGGCCTGAGACCTTCTCCTGCCACAGACAGGAAAAGAGCCTCAAGCCTTCTTTGTCATACCATTTTTATATTTTTTTCGCATGACCACCAGGATCGCAATGCCGGCAGTCAGCGTGAAGATGGAAATGAACTGTGAGGTGGAGAGGGTTCCCACCGCACCCCGGATCAGGTCGCCGCGGAAGAACTCGATGATGAACCGCCCCACTGAATACAGGATCAGGTACCAGGCACCGACTTCGCCGTTGAACTTCTTCCGCTTTGCGATCCAGCACAGAAAGAAGAACATCCCGAAGTCAAACGCCGAGGAAATCAGCTGGCTGGGAAACAGGGGGATACCCGCAGGTGCCAGTCCGCCTTCCGGGAACGTAATGCCCCACTCCACCGGAATGCCATAGCAGCAGCCCGCAAAGAAGCAGCCCAGTCGCCCGAATCCCTGTGCGAGCGCCACTTCCGGTATCAGAAGGTCAAACCACTCCATGAAATTCATTTGATGACGCCGGCAGTACCAGAGCCCGCCAAGCAAACCACCGATGATGCCGCCATAGACCACCCAGCCGTCTTCGAGATTCATCAGGATCCCCGGATCGGCAATGATGTCCGGCAGCCTCGTCAGGATGTAGAGCAGCTTGGAGCAGACAAAGCCGGTGATGCACACCGTCAGGGTGATGCCCTCCAGGCAGGAGGTATCCATCCCCATGGCTTTGCCCCGGCGGTCCGCCACAAAGAAGGCGGCCAGGATGCCAATGGCAATCAGGAACCCGTAGGTGTACACCGTCAGGGGCCCCAGATGAAAGAGTTCAAAATGCATATGAGTCTCCGTTCTACTGTATCAGCAGGCAGCATGTATAGCGGCTGTTTCTGTAAAGGTCACGTGATCCGGATGGATTTCTGCATCCGGTCACATCAGCACAAGAAGCAGCCAGACAGCCCCGGCACTGGCAAGCACGGCGGTGATTGGAGGCCAGTTCATCAGTCCGCAGAAAACCGACAGTCCGATCGTCGTCAGACAGGCAGCCGCATTGGGTGATGACTGGATGACACCGGGAAAAATCAGGGCAGCCATGACCGAGACCGGCAGCAGCCGCAGGAATTTCCGTGCGCCTCTGGAAAAGTGCATCCGGGAAATAAAAACCGCCGGCAGGATCCGGGGAATCGCTGTGGAGAGCGCCAGGCAGATGGTCAGCACCAGCATGTTCATGGCAGGTCCTCCTCCTTCACCAGAAACATCCCCGCTGCAGCCCCCGCAAGAGACCCGATGATGATTCCCTGGCTGGAGCCGATCAGTGTGCTGGTCACAGCCGAAACTGTCACCACCATGGCAAGCGGCAGGTGCTGCCGGATCTGCGGTGTGAGAATGGAAATAAAGAGGGCATACAGCGAAATGCCCAGGGCGCTCATCAGTTCCGGCGGCAGGAACGTCGTCATCCCGCAGCCGATGCACGTGCCGATGGCCCAGGAGGCCCAGGCTCCCAGGGCGATCCCTGCGAAACAGGCTGCGTTGTCAGCTCCCTTCGCCTGCCCTCCGGCGGTTTCCAGCGCGAAGACTTCATCCGTGACGCCCAGACTCAGCAGCACACGAACCCACAGAGGGCTGCGGCGCAGGCGCTCCATGATCACTGTGCTCATGATCACATGGCGGAGATTCATGATGAACACCGCTGTGGTGATCCCCAGCAGAGATACACCCTGGCCGATCATGGCCACCGCCGCCATCTGCCCGGCACCTGTATAGACAAACAGTGACATGGCCACGGTCTGCCAGGGAGTCAGTCCTGTGGACAAAGCTGTGGCTGCATAGGCTACAGCCACCGGTATGTAGCCTGTCATGATGGGGGTGCTCAGCACCAGCCCTTTCCTGAATCCCTTCCAGTTCATATCCTTCAGTGTACCAACAGCGAAAGCTTGCCGCAACCTGCCTCTGGTGGTGTGTGGTCGTTTACCGATCCTCCCGCAACCGGATATCCGCAACTCCGGCGCACAGCATCCGGTTATAAAAACACACCGGGATCACCGGTGTGTGGACTATTGTGATTATGCCTGCAGGCGAAGCCAGAAACGTTCTGTGACTGTCTGGCTGAAGCTGTTTCGAATGGTGCCAAAGGATTCCATGCGGTTGCTGGAGTATGTCAGCATCCCTTTCTGTCCGATCTGTCCGGCATTGTATGCATCTGCGGAGACCCGGAAAGAACAGATGCCCTTCGGTGTCTGGAATACCATGCGGTAAACCGGCTGCTCTCCATAGGCGGCAGCGGATTTGTTGATCAGGACAGCATTCAAGGATTCTTTCATCAACTATCATTTCCCTTCTGTGTTGCAGCTTCATTGTATACCCCGGTAAAGAATAATGGAAGGGATTACATCCTGCAGTAAACCATATTGTTCCATCCAGGGAGAAATCCGGCTTCCACGGAACACCGGACACCTTTTTGTCACGCTGACTGTCCGGTTCAGCCTTCGCTGACTCTCCGGTTTCGGCACTCAGTATTCTCTGGACTCCAGCATCCTCTTGCTGATGAACGCAGAAACCGCACACCCTGCACTGCAGAGCACCGCGAGCGACAGGAAGACCGTCATCCGGTGGTTTTGCACCCATTCCCAAAAGAATGTATCTGGCAGCGTTGCCTCTCCCATAACATAGGAAAGAATGGCTGCAGCGAACATCAGCAAAACTACCATCCAGATCCGCACTCCGGTATCAAACCGGATCGCCATCGGGATCAGAAACGCCGTGAAGAAAAGCAGCCAGATCACGCCGATTGCCAGCGCTTCCGGCAGATCTGCAGCATGATGTGGGCGAAACAGCACGCACAGACCGCCCGCTGTCAGCATTCCCAGGCCGCAAAGGCCCAGAATCAGGGCGTATTTTTCGCGGACAAACTGCCGGCGGGAAACCGGAAGCGCGAACAGAAACCGTGCTGTTTCCGGCTGCAGGCTCTGCAATACCAGCTGCAGCAGACCGCCCTGGAGAATGATGGTCAGATACAGCATGATCAGGGAGATCTGGATATCCAGAACCAGGTACAGACCCAGAAGACCCGGCAGCGAGAGCAGAAATCGCTTCTGGTGCTTCAGCCACAGCAGGTCGCTCACAAAAAGACCGTTCATATACCTCCTCCTTTCCAGTCCCGGCAGTCATCGGCAGGTTGGCTGCGATCCGCTACAGTTCCTCCCTGTCCAGGATCCCTTCGCTGACTTTCATGGATACAGCCAGACACACCAGGCCAAGAACGGCCATCCCACCGAACACAACCGGCAGATTGCCCTGAATCACCGTCAGCCACTGCGTCACTGTTTCCTGCAGGCTGCCACTCAGCACCGCGGTCAGCGAGGCAAGCACCACCACGATCACCGTCAGCCATACCTGCATATTGGAACCCAGGCGGATCATCATCGGGATGAGGATCGCGGAAAAATACAGCAGTTCCAGCACAATGACCCCCAGCATGGCGCTGAGTTCCAGCATCTTGTCAGGTTGACAAACAATGGCCACCGCATACAGGCCAATGGTGAGGACCAGTGTCGATCCCAGAATGAACAGGTATTTTTCCTGCACATACTGTCGCCGGGTGAAGGGCAGCGTGAAGAGAAACCGGCTGTTTTCAGCCCGCAGGTTCCATTCCTGGGTCCTCAGCAGGAGCATCTGGAAAATCACCGAGAGAAACAGCACCATGGTTCCGTCTGTGACCAGGTACAGGATAGTCAGGGCTGTCAGGATCATCAGCAGTTTTTTCTGGCCCTTGAGCCAGGTCAGGTCATACAAAGCAAGTCCCTTCATGATCAGCGGGTCTCCTTTCCCTTTCGCGTGATCTCTGTTTCCGGATTCCGGTCAATCACCACATCGGCACCTTCAAACAGCAGCAGTGCCTCATCCACACCACCGCGCTCCACCAGCACATGCGGGTAGTTGTCCAGATAAAACTGCCGTTCGCTCACCAGGGCTTCTATGGACCCGTCAGGGTTTGTCTTTCGGCAAACCACACCTTTCAGATCCACGGATCTGGCCAGACTGGCAGGCACCTTCACATACCCATATTCGTCCCGGAGAACATCCATGTCCTCTGCCAGCAGGATGCGGCCTCTGGAAATCAGCCGGAAGGAATCGCAGAGATTCTCGAGATCCGATGCGATGTGCGAGCTGATCAGGATACTGCGGCCGGGTGTCTCCATGTATTCCCGCAGCAGGTCCAGGATCTGGTTGCGCGCCACAACATCCAGTCCCGCGGTGGGTTCATCCAGCAGCAGGATCCTCGGATGGTGGCTGATGGCGGCAATCACGCGCAGGCGGGCTTTCATGCCCGTGGAAAATGTCTCCAGGGCCTTGTCTGGCGGAATGGCGAACCGCTTCACCAGAGCATCGAAATATTCAGGATCAAAGCCGGTGTAAAAAGCCGCCAGGACCCTTTTGACATCCCGGGGTGTAAACACCGCCGGAAATCCGGTATCCGCCAGAACCACCCCGATCTGTTCCTTTACGGACACTGGCAGAGTGTCCGCAGCCTGTCCGAGCATCCGGCAGCTTCCTGCATCCGCTTTGGCCAGCCCAGTCAGCAGCCGGAAAAGCGTGGTCTTTCCCGAGCCATTGAGGCCCACGAGTCCCACGATGGTGTTTTCCGGCACCGCCAGCGTGACATCCAGTGCAAAGTCCGGGTAGTGTTTCTGCACAGCCGTGCATTCGATCAGCGGCTGGCTGCGGTCTTCATATGTGGTAACTTCCCTCATCTGTATTCCTCCATGAGCATCCGGACCAGGTCCAGGATCTCCTCCTCTGTCATTTTCATGGCCCTCGCCTTTGCCAGCGCCTGCAGGAACTGGGATTCCAGCTGTTTCTGCAGCTCTTCCTGGACGGTATTGGCAGAGATCTCCGCCACATAGGTGCCCTTCCCATGGACTGTATGGACGAATCCTTCTTCCTCCAGCAAGTCGTAGGCTTTTTTCACGGTCAGCGCCGACACCCGGTATTCCCGGGCAAATCCCCGCACGGAAGGCAGCGGATCCTGTGCCTGGAGGGTTCCTTCCCGGATCTGCAGCCGGATCTGGGCCGCGATCTGTTCGTAGATCGGTTCCATGGATGTGTGGGATATCTGGATTTCCATGGCACGCCTCCTCTCTGCCGGTCCATTGAGGGCCAGTTTCTTCGCGAAAACAGTATACAACAGTTGGGTGCAGTGTGTAAACACCATATAACAGTAAAATACAGACAGGGGTGCCGATGGTGGCTTCGACTGCCGGCTGTATAGGTTTCCGGGAACAGAAAAGGCAGCCCTTCCTGGTGTGAACCGGCTGCCTTTTTCGTCACGTTTCCTGTATATAGAGCTGAGTGCTGCGTGGAAATTCCCGGGCAAAGGCTTCCTTCAGCGCTTTCTTTGCGGAGGCAGTTACGAGGGTGGTCTGGCTGTTCACAAAACCGGATTCCGTCAAAACCCACTCGCCACCTGTCTGCTCCAGTTTCACCCAGCGGTCTTTCTTGAAGGTCCACAACGTGATGGATACCAGATCCGCCCGCCGCATGGCCGCCAGCCACTTCACCTGCGCCTGCCGCAGAGGGATCCGTTTCATGCGCCGGCCCCCTTCAGGAACGACTCCAGTTCCTGGGTGAAAGCTTTCTTGAGGAGGGTCCTTGTCAGGTATATAACACAGATCCGGGTTCCTTCCCTGGTGAATGCGACCCGGACACTGCCGGCGGAGGGATCATTGACACGGCATTCCAGGATCGGCAGCCCCTTCCATTTCTGTCTCGAGGCGTACTTGGTCTTGAAGAAGTCGTGGTCTGCCTGTCGGGTGATGGTGTCCGTCACTGACAATTCCAGCGTATCGTGTTTCTGCAGGAGCTTTCGGCAGCCGCGTTTTTCGAAGGTGAAGTGCAGACCGCTGGCCTGATTGTTTGCATCCATGACATTGTCTCCTTTCCGGGTCACCGCCATCATCGTCGCATCTGCATGTTGCGGGATTCAACCGGAATGCCTGTCTTCGGATTGGCGTGCAGCTGCCGCACAGTCTTCTGGGCCATCGAAAAAACTCCCCGGAGCAATCGCTGCAGGAAGTTCACTGTCATGATTCAGCTGTGTCAGACTGCAGCTGCCAGTCCGGTGATGGCCCACCAGATCAGGGCCACAATGACCAGGAACAGAACCACGGACAGAATGATCCGGGCGCTGCCTTTCGCAAACCGCCAGATAGCGGGAAGGCCTCCAATCAGGAGCAGGGCTCCAATCACAATGATCAATATTTGCTGCCAGTTCATAAGTATACCTCCTGGGAACGGTCAAGGGTTCCGGGTACGTATACCGGCCGCAGAAATCCTGCCAGGCACAGTCCGAATCCAATGATTCCTGAACTCTATCTGAATTATATATCAAAACACTCGGTTTTCTTTCCCAGGTGCTTCTCTGGCGTCTCCGGCAGCTCTCAGTCTCCTGTGCGGTCAGGACCGATATTGCCGCTGCCCAGGGATTCCCGATTCTCCAAAGGCAGCCAGGTCCGGATCACATTCTCAATGGCGCGGTCCCAGAAGTCCCATTCATGCGCACCCGGCCCGGGTTTCCAGACGACATCATATCCCAGATCCTGCAGCGTTTTCGCAAATGCCTCATTTACAGAATACAGCTCATCGTCAACGCCGCAGCTGAGGTAGAATACCGGCAGGGGCTGCCCGCTGTCCGCGAGCTTCTTTGCCTGGACCACCGGATTCTTGTCACTCTCCTTCAGGTTTTTCACATCCCCGAAGATCGTGGACAGAAACGTCCTGCCAAAGGGATAGCAGTCCGGGGTTTCCGGCATATCCTCCATTGTCTCCACCATGGTGGGAAAATGCAGGGCGCTGGACAGGCCAATGATCCGGGAAAACAGATGGGGATACCGCAGTCCGTTGGTGATGGCTCCATAACCGCCCATGGACAGGCCGCCAACGAAGGTGTCTTTCCTGTCATGAGAGAGTCGGAACATGTCCCGGGTCACATAAACCAGTTCTTCGATGAACGCCGCATAGTCTTCGCCGTTTGCCTTGTTGTAAGTGTAAAACCGGTTGTCGCCGCTTGGCATGATGACAGCCAGGCCGTAGTCCGTGGCCCAGCGCAGGATCCGGGTCCCTGTGACCCAGTCGGTATAGTTGCCGAAAATGCCATGGAGCAGGTAGAGGGTTTTGAACGGTGTGTTTTCTTCCCGCTTCCCGTCAAATCCTGTCTTGTCACAGGGAAGGATGGCGTAAAACGGAACCGTACGCATGAGAGTCTGAGAAAAGAAGTTCACTTCAGCCAGTGCCATGGATCTGTCCTCCTGTATGTTCAGAAAAATTGTCTGTGGCGGATGCAGGAATGTCAAACACAGCCGAGGTGTAGTGATGGCTTCCCGAAGCAGCATGTACTTTGCCAGCCCCCTGCAGGCATCGGTGTTCAGAAATTTCTTGCGTCATCTTTTCTGGTTTGGTAAGATAAACAGGCAGTCAGCCACTGCAGCAGACAATATGGGGTCGTGGTGGAATTGGCAGACACGCTATCTTCAGGCGGTAGTGAGGCAACTCGTGTGCGTTCGAGTCGCATCGACCCCACCATCTTGAAACTTACCCGGCGGGATTTCCTGCCGGGTTTTCATTTTCATGATATAGCCTGCAATCAGAATCGTTATTTGCTCCTGAAACTGACTTTAGATGTTAGCAGAAGGAGAAAATATGCTCAAAACCTATGAAATGCTGAAACAGGATCTGACTGCGTATAAAGCACTTGATATGAAAATGAAGAGAATGGCAGACCGTCGTAAAGTCATCAAGCTGAAAAAGAATCTGTATGAGACCGGTCCGACAGTTTCCGGTTATCTGGAAGCGGCAGCGATTTGTACACCGTCATATTTATCTTTTGATTATGCCCTTTCCTGCCACGGACTCATACCAGAGAGGGCAAAAATCTATACGAGTGCAACATGCCGGAAAAGAAAGAAAAACCTTCAGGAACTGGTTTGGTACATATATATCAGGATATTCCGCTGTCTGTTTTTCCATTCGAAATTGAAATATGCTACGAAAATGAAAGACCTTGTTTGATGGCCACGCCCGAAAAAGCTGTATGCGACAAGCTCTGCACCGTCAAGCCCATACGTTCCAGAAGGCATCTGCAGCAGCTGCTTTTTGACGACTGAAGAATAGATGAAGACGCATTCAGCAAACCGGACTTTTCTGTGCTCAGGGAATTGTGTCCTCTATATAAATCGACAACTTTGACCATGCTGTTAAAACTGACCGGTACCTGGCAATCCGATGATTCATCACTCTGAGCTGTCTGAACGTTCCTGGACCGGTTTTATTCGCATTCACACAAAAGCGTCTCATCCCGTACCGCTGTATTCACACCGGTCATGCAGGATGAGACGCTTTTTCCTGTTCTTTATGGCCTCGGTTTCGTATTGGGCAGTCCATGTCCTTCAAAGTCCCGGCAGTCCTCTGGCCCCTTCCTGCCCCTGTCTGCCATCATCGGCATCCTGAACGGCTTTCCAGCTCATGACACGCTGCTTCATTCCAGCTACATCCAGGACCCCATGGGCGAAGCCCTTGCGGACGAGTTCCTCCGGCACGAATTCGTCGTACTTCTCGAACACCGGGACTTCCCCGGGATACACCAGATCCAGCGGATCGAATTCCTTCACGGCTTCCTCCAGCACAATGCGGTAGAACTCTGCTTCACTCACCTTCATGGTGAAGGTGATGTAATACGGCCTGGTGGGGCTCAGACCCCGAAGCTGCAGACGCTCGCCGCACTTGAGTTTCAAAAACCGCTCCATGGCCAGGAAGGCATAGGAGCCCAGCCAGGGAAACAGCACCCACATGTTGCCCCCGAGGTGCACAAGGGGTTTTGTCAGCATGCCGGAATTCCGGAAGTTCTCCCGGGCCTGGCCAAGCCTGGCCACCGCATGCTTCATGAGATAGGGATAGGACCTCTCCTCTCCCATCACCTTGTACATCCTTTCCAGGATCTGCGTGTGGATGTCCCCGGCGCAGTCCCCAAAGTATGCAGGGATGTGTCCCTTGACCCGCCGGCAGTAGACTTCGTGCTTCTTGTGATCCACTTCCTCCACCAGCCAGACCCGGCCGGCAATGGCAATCTTGTCCCCCACCGGAGGCGGTTTGCAGATGGTGCCCAGTTCTTCGCTCTCCGCCCTCACGGCATATTCCACGTTTTCCTGGAACACCGCAAAGAACTTGTAGCTGTTCACGATGCGCTCTCCTGTCAGCCCCACGATCAGGCCCCCGGTTTCCGTCCTGGCAATGTGGTCGATTTCGAGCAGGTGCAGCAGCAGAGTGCGGAAATCCTCCTGGGTGATGCGGTGAAACGGAGACAGGGTCAGGACCCGGCTGGCGAGTTCCGCCGGGGTCATTTCCCCGCAGGAGGCCAGGGTACTCATGGTCTGGTGATAGAGCAGGCTGAAGGGCAGCCGGTCCATCTGGGGTTCTTCCACAAACCGCTCCTCAACGTACAGCTGCACCAGGGCGATGCCCTGAATGAGATACCAGGGCAGGATCTCCGGCAGCATGGCCCTTGCCTCTGCGTGTTCTTCCCGCATTACAAACCACATCTCCGAAGGGTCGCCCCGCCGGCCTGTGCGCCCCATGCGTTGCAGGAAGCCGGACACCGTAAATGGCGCATCGATCTGGAAGGCCCGCTCCAGCCGCCCGATGTCGATCCCCAGCTCCAGGGTCGCCGTGGCACACACCGACTGCAGGGAGTCGTCATCCTTCATTTCCTCCTCCGCGCTCTGGCGGTAGGAAGCCGAGAGATTGCCGTGGTGGATCAGAAACCGCTCCGGTTCATGGCGGATTTCGCAATACTGGCGCAGAAACTGGCACACCGACTCGCATTCTTCCCGGGAGTTGGTGAACACCAGGCACTTCTTGCCCCGTGTGTGCTCAAAGATGTATCCCAGTCCCGGATCGGCGGCCTTCGGCGCCTGGTCCGTGGGCCCGTCAAGCTCCTCCATGGGCGGCTGATCCTGTGACAGGGACCCGATGCCGGCCTTCAATGCACGCCGTTGCCTCTCCCACTGTGGCTGCTCCTGACCGGGCTGCCACTGCAGGACGGGATGACTCTGCCCGGCATCCGCCTGGGCTCCGGTATTGTAAAAGTGCTCCATGGAGATCCGCCACACTTCCTTCGGGGCTTCAAACTTCGGGATCACACAACCCCGGCCGCTGCCCGCAGAGAGAAACTTCCCGGCTTCCTCCGGACTGCCGATCGTGGCCGACAGTCCGATGCGCCGGGGACTGCATCCGGCGGTCCGGCACATCCGCTCGATGAGGCTGAAGGTCTGCAGTCCCCTGTCTCCGCGAAGCAGGGAGTGAATCTCGTCGATCACGATGAAACGCAGGTCGTGAAACAGCGACGGGATCTCCATGTGTTTGGTGATCATGAGGGACTCCAGGGACTCCGGCGTGATCTGCAGGATCCCGGCGGGTTTCTTCAGGAGCCGCTTTTTCTGGCTCTGAGGCACATCCCCATGCCAGCATGTGACCCGGATTCCCGCTTCCTCGCACAGGTCGCTCAGGCGCCCGAACTGGTCGTTGATCAGGGCCTTCAGCGGCGCGATGTACAGGACTCCCACGCTTTGGGGCGGATCTTCGTCCATGAGTGTCAGGATCGGGAAAAACGCGGCTTCGGTTTTTCCGGATGCCGTGGAGGCTGTGAGCAGGACGTTGTCCTCTGTGTTGAAGACCGCATCTGCCGCTGCATTCTGCACCCCGCGCAATGTCTGCCACCCGGAGGTGTAGATGTAGTCCTGAATGAACGGTGCATAGCGTGCAAAGGCGTTCACAGGGTGAACTCCGCAAACGCCGCCGCTGCGTCATTGGACACTGCTTCGGATTTTGTCCAGGCGAATTCCTCCGAGGCGAGCAGATCCGCCAGCTTCATCTCCGGATGCTGGTACATCAGGTCCAGCAGCTCGATGAAGTCCCGGATCACTTCCCGCGGCGTGATGTTGCTGTCGGCACCCACCCGGCTGAACTCGATTTTGATGAACTCCGCCAGGTCTTCATCCGTCACAGACTGGGAATAGCCATACAGCCCTGCGTGCATGGCAGCCAGCTTGTCGCAGAGCACCAGCATCTCCGCTGCCGTCAGCGGTTCGAGGCGGATCACTGGAGCCAGCATGTCCCGGGCCCCGGGTCTGGAAAACTTGCCTTCCGCCAGACGGGAGCGCAGGGCTTCATAGCTGTAGACCCCGCGCCGTCTGTCTTCCACCGCCTGCGGTGTGGCCCCCATGATGATGCCCAGGTACTTCGCCTTTCCCTGCAGCGTGTCATTGTACATCGTCAGCATTTTTTCATAGTTGTACTGTCGCGTGATGCTGTTGGGGATCTTGTAGATGTTCACCAGTTCATCGATCATGATCATCATCCCGGCATACCCCGCCAGGCGGAAGAACACCGCAAAGAGCTTCAGGTAGTCATACCAGTCGTCATCTGTGATGATGATGTTCACCCCCAGCGCTTCCTTTGCCTCGCGCTTCAGGGCATATTCGCCGCGGAACCACCGGATCACCTTCATCCGGGTCTCGTCGTCCTGCTCGATATATGCATGGTAGTACTTCGAGAGCAGGGTCGCAAACTCAAATCCATGCACCAGTTCGCTGATCTGTGATGTCACCGCGACAATTTTGCGGTCCACCGCTGCAGACAGGGCCGGATCTCCGGGCTGAAGACCGGTTTCCTGCGCGGCCTGTGCCTGCACCGAACTGATCCAGCGGTCGAGAATCAGGGTCAGGGCGCCTCCTTCGGGCCGGGTTTTGGTCGCCAGGTTGCCGATCAGTTCCCGGTATGTGGCCAGTCCCTGACCCCGGGTGCCCTGGAGCCGACGTTCGGGTGACAGGTCTGCATCCGCCACGATGAATCCTTTGTCCATGACATAGTTGCGGATGGTCTGGATCAGGAAGCTCTTGCCTGATCCATAGCGCCCCACAATGAACCGGAACGAAGCCCCGCCCTCGGATATGATATCCACGTCATGGAGCAGCGCCTCGATTTCACTTTTGCGTCCCACGGTGACATAGGGCAGCCCGATCCTCGGCACCACGCCACCCTTCAGGGAATTCAGCACCGTGCGGGCGATCCGTTTGGGCACTTTGGTCTGTTCACTCATTCTTCATACCTCCCAGGATGTCCATGACGTCCTCTCTGTAGTCTTCCACCAGCGTGATGTCTTCGCCCTCACACTCCAGGGCATTGTCCCCGATTTCGTCAAACAGCGCCTCGTTGATGGCATCCGTCACCACCGACGCCAGCAGGCGATGTTCCCGGATCAGCGGTTGTGCGGATTTGCCTGCCAGCAGCGCTTCGAGGATCTGCCGCTTCACGGGATCCAGGTCCATGCCCGATTCACCACCGGTGTCTGCCGGCAGGATCTCCGGCGGCCGTTCCTCATCGTCTGTCTGCCCTGGTTCGCCCATGGTGTCTGCCTGAGGTTCTGCGGTCTCCGGCTGTGTCTGTGCTTCTGTGTCCGGGTCATCCAAAGCCGCAGGCGCAACCGGCGGAAAGTGCGCGAATCGCGGGACTACAGGGTCCAGGTCTTCTGTTTCTTCCCCTGTCAGCAGGCTGTCCATGGTCGTGATCGCATCCTGGCGGATTTTTGACAAAGAAGAGAAATCGATCTGCACGCTGTCCATGGCGGCCCTGCACTCCGCCTCCCGTTTCCTGGCTTCCCGTTCCTGTCTGTCCCGTTCCACGGTTTCCAGGATGAAGGGTTCGACCCAGGCTTCTTCGGGACGCTTCTGCAGGCTGCCCCGGATCCCGGCTTCTTTGCGCAGCAGGCGTTCCATCGCCCGGACAATGACCTGCAGCCGGTCCAGGTTGAAATACAGGGATTCATACCGGGATTCGTGCCAGATTCCCTGGTGCCGGGACCAGGACCGGATGGGACTCAGGTGATACTCTCTGTCCTTTCCCTGCTCAGGATCCATCCAGACTGCATTGGACAGCGGATACCAGCGATAGGACTGGGCCGTGCCGAAACAGGCTTCAAACACCGTCTGGCCAGTATCCTGCCATTTGTGGTCCACCAGGTCGCGCCACACTTGTGCAAACAGGCCCGGCCCCTTTCCGGAGATGTCGCACACGACTTTCCCCTGCTTCTGCCAGCGGGGTGCAAACTGCAGCAGGGCATCGCAGATTTCCCGGTCGGTGCGGTTCTGCGGTTCCTTCAGGATCGACAGTGCCTCATCGCGCCGGGCAGTTTCCGGGTGCATATAACGGACGGTGACGTCCGGGGGCATGTCATGGACAATGCTGAATTCATACATCCACCGCCGCAGATTCAGGTGCATCTGCTCATCCCCGTACCCTGCATCCAGGAAGCCGGCTTCAAAGGCTTCCAGCTTCTCCAGCGTATCCCGTGGTGAATCCGCCCCGATGCCGTTGAGCAGTTCATAGAGATACAGATACGCCAGCGAAGAATTTGTGTCCCGGAATATCCCGTTGCGGATTTCCGTCCGCCAGGTGAAGTATCCCCGCAGCTGGCGGACATTCAAGTCATGATAGGTGGGAAACCGCTGCCGGATCCAGCCGTTCCAGGGGAGGTGATCTGTGGCGTTCTCCATGAACCGTCCCTGCCGGACAAAGTTTCTCGCCGCATGCCCCGATTTGCGGTCATTGTAGTCATACAGGTCCATCATGTCGATGTACTGCTGCGGCAGGGCGTCTGTCGCCCGGAAGAAACTGTCAGTAATTCCTGTCCCTCCCCTGGCTGGTGTCTGTCTGGAAGCAGCATCCGGGTCCGGAACCGGTGCAGAGTTGCTGCCTTTCCAGTCCCCGAAATCCAGCGGCACATCCTGAAACACACGTTCCTTCGCGGTCTCCGGTGCCGGATTCTCCAGCACGATGGCTTTCGCCGGCGGATTCCCCAGCCGGATGGCCTGGTCAAACAGGCGCAGAACCACACCCCTGTCTGTCTCGTCCGTAAACCGGACGCCGATCCAGTTGGTCCCCTTCATGCGGAATGGCCCGGACAGCCACTCAGGCGAGCGCTCAGAGAGAACGACATGGCCGCTTTTCAGGTCGCAGACTTCCTGCATTTCCCCCGTATCAGGATCCCACTGGCGCATAAGCAGCGCCACCCACTTCCCTGTCTTTGGATGACAGAGGACAGAAAAACCGGGAAACTGTGTCCACTTGTAATCTTCCCGGATTCCGTATTTGTTCAAGGCATACACCGTCAGGCCCTCCAGCAGCATTCCGTCCCCTCCCTTCACATTTTGTTCTCAGAGTTCATGTATGGTTATTGTACTATAGACCCGCTTTTGATTCAGCAGGGAGTTTTCGGCTGCTGATGGTGAATGACAGGTATACAGAGAAACGCAGGAGGCCTTGAGTGGATTCGTCAAAAAAGCCGGACTTTTCACCCGGCTGTAACAGTTAGGCTGCCAGAATGGAACCTGCGTCGCGCCATCGGCAAATCAGATGTCATCCTCCGAAGAACCCGGCCACCCAAATGGCAAGCGCAGCCAGCAGCACTCCCACAGCAGCGCCACCCAGTACTTTGAATATCACCTGATACGGCCGCTTGCCTCTCTCTTCGGCGGCTTCCAGTTCCTCCAGAGTGCGGCCTTCGCTGTAGGCCACGATTTCCCGGTAGGTATGCAGGTTGTGGTTTTTCTTCAGCTTCTCCACCCGGAAGGCTTCATGCATCGTGACTGCGTACATGATCACCCACAAAGCAATGACCCACCACTGGTCACGGGCCAGGGCCAGAGCAGCCAGCGGAATGAAGGTCACGGCAGATACAATACACATGACGGCAAATATCCGGCTTTCCCGGTTGAAGCTGTCCACCGCTTCCTGACTGATTTCCTGTTTCATGGTTTCCAGGTCTCCTTTGATCAGCTGGTCCACAGACACACCAAAGAGCTGGCTGAGAAGCAGCAGCGACTGAATATCCGGATAGCTTTTGCCGTTTTCCCAGTTGGATACGGTTTGACGGGTGACAAAGATTTTGTCTGCCAGGTCCTTCTGGGAAAGTCCGGATTCTGTACGGTGTTTTCTGATCTGCGCGGCAATTTCCATTTTCTGCTCCTTCCTGCCTGCGGGTGTTCCGTGTCCTGGATCCATTGTGGCAGGCGGCTGCTGGAAGCATACAGCAAATTCCGTTGTCATGACCAGAAATCCCGTGTCAAAGCTCTTTGACATGCGTATTTCTGCGTCACTGTCTGTATAAGTTCAAGGAATATGCGTAAATTAAGATAAATCTTTCAATTCAGCATTATGTTCTGGTTTTGTACATCAGGCCATGGCACGGTAACAAAAACGGCCGGGAATCAGTCTGGAGAGGAAAGGAATGGAGAATGAAGAAATCACTTGTGCTGATGAGGCATGGAGAAACGGTGTTCAACAAACGCAAACGCATCCAGGGCTGGGTGGATTTGTCTCTGACTGCTCTGGGAAAGGAGCCGGCAAAGTAATCTGCTGCCTGGATCAGAGCGCTGGGATTTGAAATCGATCATGCCTTCTGTTCCACTTCGGAAAGAGCCAGCGACACGCTGAAACTGATGACTTTCCTGTCCTATGAGCGTAAAAAGGGTTTGAAGGAATGGAATTTCGGCAAGCTGGATGGAGAGCCGGAGTACCTGAATCCACCGTTGGATCAGTATGATGCCTTTTTTCGGGGCAATGGCGGCGAAGGAAGGCAGGAACTTATCGACCGCATGAATGAGACCCTGACGGAAATCATGAACCGCAAGGATGTGCAGAATGTACTGGTGGTGTCCCACGGGGCAGCAATCCGGAATTTTCAGCGGTTCTGGTGTCCCGATGACAGGAAGCTGATTCCAGGCAGATTGTATACCTGTACGGTTCTGGTCTTCGAATACAATACCGGTGATCAGCGCTTCACTCTGCAGGAAGTGTACAATCCGAATTATCAGGGAATGACATCCAGTCCGGCGGCTGGCTGAAAGCCGAAGACCCGTCAGAATCAAAACAAGAGACCTGTCACCGCAATCCGCAGGTCCCGTTTTCAGCTTTCAAGGCGTTGACTCAACTCAGTGGGTAACCTGTATGATCACAGATCATACAGGTCACTGGTCTGGTTCATCCCAGACAATGCCGTCTTCGGACATGGATTTGACAGATGCCAGAACATACAGCGGGATTCCCAGATCCCGAATTGTTTTCCTGCCATGCTGCCAGGATTTCTCAATGCAGATCCCGGCCCCGGCCAGATGGGCCTGTGCCTGGTCCAGCAGGGTCAGAATGCCTTTGAAAGCATCGCCGTTGGCAAGGAAATCGTCGATGAACAGGACGTGGTCCTCTGCCTTGATCAGGCCCTCTTCCACACACAGTTCATAGTCTCTGTTTTTGGTAAAGGAATGCACGGTGGCAGTCAGCGGTGCAGTCATAGTCACCGGTCTGGCTTTTTTCACAAATACCATCGGCACGCCGAGATGCATGGCTGTGGCAAGCGCGGGCGCAATGCCGCCGCTTTCGATCGTGATCACTTTGGTGATTCCGGCGTCCCGGAAGTGACCGGCGAAATCCCGGCCGATGTGATCCATGAGCACCGGATCTACGGAGTGATTCAGAAAACTGTCTGTTTTCAGTACCTGGTCAGACAGCACCTTTCCTTTTTCTTCTATGATCCTCTTCAGTTCTTCCATGGTGTTTCCTCTTTTCACGCTGCATGCCTCCGGTTGTTTGCTGCTTTCTCCGGAGCCGTCACTGCAAGCATACACCATTTCTGTCCCAGGGTTTGAGGTCGCAGTCTGTCCCGGGCCGCAGCCGCCGCCCAGACCCTTTCAGGAAGCTGCCTCTTTCTTCTGCTTCCGGTATCCTGCCAGAGTACGAGCCACGCCGGCTGCAATCAGGCATCCGGCAGCAATCCCGGCACCCTGAAGAAATGTGAGTCTGGCCCAGCCTCCAGCATCCGCATAGTCCAGGATCCAGCAGCGGATGGCTTCGAATATCCCCTTTCCCGGAACCAGCGGAATCAGTGCACAGACCAGGTAGGCGGTCACCGGACTGCAAAAGATTCTGGCCAGGAGTTCTGCCAGAAGGGTCACGGTCAGCGAGGCAGCAGCCATGGCGGCAAACTCATTCCATTGAGCAGCTTCAGCCGCCACATAGACGATCTGACCCATCATGCCATTGGCAGCCGCCAGCCACAGGTTGCGGCCGGAGAGATTGTACATGCAGGCAAATCCCAGGGCTCCTGCAAAAGCCCCGATGATGCCAGTCACAATGCCTCCAGAATCAGCAGTGTGCCGATGTTTCCCAGAGCAATGGCTGCAGCAGTGAGTATCGCCATAGAAAGCCGGATCTGACCGGACAGGGTATCTCCGGCGATGCAGTCGCGAAGGGCGGTGGTAAAAAGCATTCCCGGGACCAGAATCATCAAAGCTGCCAGGATCACCACATTGGCACGGATGCTGAAAAGACCGCCGGCTGTCACCCCGGCAAGAGTAATCAGGGAACTTCCCAGAAGTGTGCGCAGGGAAGGGGTGCAGAAGTCCAGTTTTTCCAGCAGCAAAGTGCAAAGCGCTGCACTGACCGCAGCTGCGGCGGTTTCGCAGACTGTGCCCTGGAACACCAGGGCAAATCCGGCGCCGGCTGCAGCGGCTCCTGAAATCATGCGCAGAACAGAGGCCCCGGGTTCTTCCTGGATCCTGCACAGGCTGCGGTAGCAGTCTTCCAGTGTGATCTCTCCGGACTGAAGCTGTCTGGACAGTGCGTTGACCTGTTCGATTCTGCCCAGATCGGTACCGGACTGGGCGATCCGTTTCATGTTGTGGATCATCTGGCCATGCCAGGTAAAGGAAATCATCAGCATGCCTGGTGTTACGTAGGAGTCTGCCACTACGGCGCCGCCTGCCTGACAGATCCGGCTCATGGTGTCTTCTGTACGGCCTGTCTCTGCTCCGCTTTCCAGAAGGATCCGTCCTGCCAGAACTGCCGTTCTTGCCAGCAGAGTTCCCGGATCTTTCCGGGAAAGTTCGTCATAGACCTGCAGTTCGCTGCAGGCTGGTTTTTTCCGGTGTATGCGGCCAGGTACCCAGCTTCCCTGTCTGTTGTGTTTCATCCATTCCCCTCCTCTGTTCTGTCTGACTGTATTTTATACACCGGTCTTCCAGGCATCAGTACAGCGGCGCCTTTCCCTGCTGGAAAAGACGCCGCTCTGCTTTTTTTACTGTTCACTGTTCACGAATCCGGCTGGATTTCTTTCAGGAACGACGTTCCGTTTTCGGGAGCCGGAGCATTGAAGAAGTCACAGACCGTGGCTCCCACATCCGACAGTGTCTTTCGCAGTCCGACGTTTCGTCCTTTTGCCCTGCTGCGTATCAGCAGCGGAACATTTTCCCGTGTATGGCGGTTGTGTCCGATATCCGGATCATTTCCATGGTCAGCCATCACTACCAGAATGTCATCATTCCGCAGGTGTCCGCACAGTTCCCCGATTTTCCGATCCGCTGTTTCAAGGACTTCTCTGTATCTTGCAGGATCCTGACTGTGACCTGCCAGATCTGTTTCCTGCACGTTGGTGCAGATGAAACCGGACTTCATGGAATCCAGCTCCTGTATGGTCAGATCCAGCACACTGGCTGTATCCACGCAGGAAACGGATTTTCCCCGTTCATTGTGGACAATATCTGCCACTTTTCCCAGCAAAGTCACATCAACCCCTGCCTGGGCCAGAATCGAAGGCACCTGTACCTGGGGATCCACGCCATACCCCAGATGCCGGCATTCGTAGCCTTGGTCGTAGGACTTTGTCAAAGAGGCCAGCAGTCCGATGTATTTACCTTCCCGGGTCTGCCCGGCTGCCAGTATATCCTGCACTGTATTTCCCGTCCCGCCAAAGGCGATGACCCGGCCAACCTGAGCGTGACTGCGGACGATCCGTGCGATTTCCATGAGTCTGTCAAAGGGCAGAACATCCAGCGGCGCTGTACAGTTGTAGGCCATTCCAAGGTCTGAATCAATGTTGTCCGCCACAGTGCAGCTTTCATCCACCAGCAAATACTGCAGGCCGGGGGTACCGCACCGTTTGACCTGATGTCCTTTCTGCAGCAGTGCCTGCTCGATCTCATCAATTTTCTGCTGAAAGTTGTGAGTCTCAGGCTTTTTTGGTTTTGTTCCCATGATTTCCTGATGTCCCTGAAATGTATCGGCTCCAAAATGCATCAGCTCGCTGCGTCCAAAGCAGGCTTCCGGAGAAAACTTCATGCATCTGCTTTCCTGTCCGAAGGCGTTCATGAGCCCTAGTGCTTCCAGATTAGGCAGTGTCAGATCTGGAAAGTCCTTCAGCAGGCTTCCCAGCGTGCTGCTGCGTTCATCCCCTGGTCTGACCCTGGCTGCATCCTGCATGGCCTGCATGCCGAATCCATCCAGAACGATCACGACAAATCTTCCTGTCATAGTTTTCTCCCCAAGCTGTCATATTCACCGATGATTTCCGGGTGCCCGGAAGCCAGGCCCTGTACCAGCACTGTGTGGCTGCGGGTCACGAAGATCTGAAAGCGGAATGCCATGCAGACGGGCGTGGATACAGGAAACGTACGGTCCAGCTCAAAGTAATAATCAATGCAGGCCGGATCGGCGGGAATCACTTTTCAGTACTCTACATCCGCCAGAGATGTTCCGGCCAGTGCTTCTTTTACATGGGACCGTCTGTAATGGCCGCCACCGTAGCAGTAACTGTGGCCGTGGAAATCATGAGAAACTTCCGTCATGTAAATCACACAGGGAATCTCCGGCTCGTCCTGCAGGGCATGCAAAGGGGTGGTTCCGGAGAGGCCATGCCCCGGTTCTGCACTTGAAATGGCGGGATATACGCTCATTGCTGAAATTGTGCGCACACAGGTCGCAGAGGGTGCGTTGATGTTGATATCCGTCACCCCACGGGCGGCCAGAATCTCTCCGGCTTTCATCAGGGTCTCAAGATTGTGCGTTGCTTCAAGCGCTTTGCTCTGGTCATTGAGCAGGAAAGCCGGAAAGGACGTCACGCCGCCGGTCATCACCCCGGGCAGAGAATCGATTTCATCCAGAAGCGATGGCAGCTGGTCAGGACTGAATCCTGCACTCTGACCGCTGTAGATCAGATCTCCCTGGTCCGCTACTTTGATCAGGAGTTTCATGACTTTTCCCTGACTGGCGGCTTCCCTGCTGATTTCCCTGATTTTTTCTCTGGAATACACCGTCATGTATTCCGGGCCATAGGCGATGATTTCCTTCAGAAATCCCCGGGGACACTGGACCAGATGTCCCACATTGCATATGGGTATATTGTGGTCCATCATCACCTGTGCCTCGCGGAAGTCCACTGTGACTGCACCGGGATAGCCCATTTCCACCAGTTTCTGTGCCAGCCATGGATTCCGGCCGATTTGCTTGAGCATGAAGTACAAGTCGATTCCCTGACGGCGGGCTTCCTGAAGAATCTTCTCCGCGTTTGCCAGGAACCGGTCTGTATCTATGACATAGGTATCGGGAAGAATCAGTCCCTTCTTCATCAAATCAAATCCCGCTTCCACCAGTTCGGGGTTTCTTTCTGCCGTTTTTCTTATGAACATCTTCTCATACCTCTGATTCTTGTATTTCTGCCTGGGTTTCTGTATCCTGCACCGGCACAGCCGGGCAGTCTGCGCGCATTGTATGTTTCTGACAGCGGTGTCCTATTTTGCGGTTTTCATCCGCTGCAGACCGCCATGGCCTGCTCCAGGATCCGCAGGATTGTCTGCGGACCGCTGCGGTTGGGGTTGATCCTGATCATCCGCTCTTCCCGCCCCGGGTCTTCCTTGCGGAATGTACCGGATACCCGGTAAAACATCGGTGCCAGTTCGTATTTCGATTCAGCACCAACCGGATTGGGCAGGGCTCCCAGTTTTTCCGCTTCCAGTAGTACCTGCCGGGCAACTGGTTTCTCAAATTCGGCGATCAGAACCTTTGACTGGGCGTTGGCCACAAAGGCATCACGGATTCCCGGCAGCTGCCTGATCCGGTCTGCCAGGGTATCTGTCACCTGTGCCTGGACTGCCAGGGCGACTGGGGCATTCACCAGACCCCGCAGCACTTCCATGGCTTCCCATCCCTGTGTCTGACTGCCTCCTGAATAGTGCTCTTTGACCAGCGCATCAATGAAGTTCTTTTTCCCTACGATACAGCCGATTCCCTCCGGCCCCTGCAGCTTGAATGTGGAGAAGCAGGAGAGATCGGCTCCGCACTGGGTCCCGATGTTCCGGACTTTCATCACTGCGTAATTGTCATCGGTCACCACCGGGATATCGACACATTCCTTGATGGTTTTCACCACCTGGGCCATGTCGTAGCGGTCCTCGGGAACCTGCCGGGTATACTGCACCAGAGCGGCCCTGATCTCCGGATGGGCTTTCATGACCCGTCGGATGTCATCGGGTTCATTGAAATCCGCTTCCACCGTTTTCAGCCCCAGCATGCGGATGCTGGTTTCTGTTGTGCTGTAGACCGGGGCCTTGTGAACCAGCAGTGTCTGACCGGGTTTCAGGACCGAAAAGAGGGCATAGCGGATGGCACCTGTCCCTGATCCCCGGACAAGCATGGCAGCTTCGGCATCAAAGAACTCAGCAATTGCCTGTTCGGCTTTCCAGGTGGACACAGGCTTGTTGAGTCCGGGAACTACACCCAGATCCCCCCTGGTCAGGCTTTCTTTTCCGGTAAAGGCTTTTGTGATTGCATCTGTCATTCTGAACTGGAAATTCTTTGCCGTTTCCAGATCAATGCTTTCCAGCGGATATGTTTTCATGTCTGTTCTCCCAGAATCCGGTCCGGTGTCCGGATCAGCATTTGTCTTATTGTGTCCGGCTGCAGACCGGCTTCCAGCAGCGACGGTATGAAATGGTCTGCCAGCCATGGATACCCTTTGCCGCCAAAAGCCTGCAGCTGTGACTTGCGTGTAATATCCATGGACAGCACCACATGGTCTATCAGGCCTTCGGCTTCCAGCTCCAGAAGCATCTGCACCCGTTTTTCATCCGGCAGATAATCCGATTTGCCGATGGTGTCAAATCCGATGTTCACACCTGTCTTCAGCACCTTCCTGATCCGGTCCATATCCTGTGCAAGGTCCATATGTCCGATGACAATTTTGTCCGGGTCGACTCCCTGACCGGTCAGATACTGTGCCTGTTCCAGCGCCAGGGTGGACATGGTTGTGTGCGTGTAAACCGGCGCCCCTGTGGCTTTGTGGGCCAGAACAGCCGCTTCAAACAGCCGCCGTTCATTGTCAGTCCATCTGTTTTTCGAGGTTCCGATTTCGCCGATGACCACTGCTTTCCCAGAACGGATTTCCCGGATCATCACATCCGCCAGTTCTTCCGGACTTTTCTCAGACCATCCATCAGGTATGAAAGGATCCTTGTACCATCCTGTACTGTGAAGGATCCGGATGCCGGATTCCTGTTCCAGCCAGTCAAGCAGATCATGGTCTCTGCCCATTCCGGTGTTGGTGACGTCCAGGATCCGGGTAACCCCCTGTTTCCGGAGTTTCCTCAGCTCTTCCAGCGTTTCCTGTGTACAATCCAGACAGGTGTCAGGGTCTTTCTTGATTCGTGACAGGTCCAGATGCATATGCTCATGCATGAGCGTGGCTCCCTGTATCAGTGATGCCATGTAAATCCTTCCTCAAAATAGGGAGCAGGGTCCCTGAAATACCGCCTGATCAGTTCATCCTCCGGCTGCACCAGGGCTGCTGCAACCTGCAGCAGTTTTCCGGTTTTTTCCGGCGTGGATTCGCAATAAAGCGTGATGCAGCTGGACAGATCCCTGACAGGTACTGTGAGGGCTGTGGCTTTGACCATATTCGCCACCCGGATCAGTCCCTTGCCGCTGCGGTTCTGAACCGCTGCTGTGACCGGATCAAAGTGTCCAAGGACTGTATCCCCTAGACCGCTGAAATCAATTTTTTCCTCAAAATCCGCAAAGACATCGCATCTTTGGAGCTGTTCTTCCAGAAACCCGATCAAAGGTTCCCGCCTGTTTCCAGCCTCCGGTACCGCTGCCGGAACTTCACCGGTTATGGGTGACTCCAGCCGCCTGGCCAGAGCCCTGGAGACCAGAATCACTGCTTCTTCCTCTCCCGGATTGCCGGTCACAGGCAGGATTGCGTTTACCGCTTTGCACATCGTGGAGAAGTCGCGGGTGACAAAACCGATGGAAGGATAGAATTCAATACCATCTGTGGACAGTTTTGCATACTGCTTCATGTGACCGGCTTCGATCAGCGGACTGATGAAACCAAAGCAGTTGACCGCTGCAGCAGGTGCCAGAACCGATCCTCCGCCATCTGTGCCGATGCCAAGATCATTGATGCCAAGAAAGACATTGATGACAGTGCCGCTGGAGGACCCGGTCATGGGTCTTCCCGTGATGGGATTGTGCAGGTTGTAATCCACTGCGCGGCCATTGTGACTGTGTCTGTCCAGGGTGTGCAGAGCAAAGCCGTTTCCCTCCAGTTTTTTCACCAGATCTGCAGGGATCTGTCTCACGTTTTTGACACCCATGTACTGGCAGTCATTTTCCTCGCCGATCCTGTCCAGGGCATTGATGAAGACCTCCTGGACAGATCCGGCCGGATTTTTCATAGCCAGAAAGGTTTTCTTTGCGTATTCGCGTATCCGGCTCATTTCAGAAGCTCGTTCATGATCACCGGAATCACAGACGCTGCCGATTCCGGCACGAAACCGAATGCGGTCTTGCCCTCGGCAATCGCCTGTGCAATCTCTGCATCATCCAGAACCTTGCCCACCATGGCCACAGGAATGCATTTGCTCATGCCGTTCAGGGCAATCGCCATGGACAGAGCCCCTCCGGCTCCTGTCTGACAGGAACCGAAGTAGTAGTCTGCTTCGCCGTTTTTCAATGCCATGGCCGCCTGAAGGTCTCCCATGACCTTCACTTCCACCTGGCCATTTCCGTACTGTTCAATCAGTGCCGCGTTTTCATTTTTGTTCAGGGCTCCGCCCACGACGATTTTCAGCATATTGTCTTGTCTCCTTTTTTATGTTTTTTCCTGATGATTGTTTTCGCTTTCTTTGCTGCGTTCTCAGCTGCAGTCTGACGGTCCGGACTGCTCACAGTCCTGCCGGATCAGCCTGTCAGGCTCAGACAGCCACGGCCAGTCCGAAGACCTTGATCAGATTGGCAATGATACCCAGTGCAATAGCCACCACCGGACCGACGGCCAGCGGCATAAGCATTGGCTTTTTCGCGGTTTTGTTCAGCATCCAGGTGATCATGACCGCCATGGGACCGATTGCACCCATGCCCACTTCGTTCATAATGGCAAAAGAGGAAGTGAAGCCGCCGACCAGCAGTGCAAGTTCCAGAATCTTGGACATTCCATCCCGGATGTAGTCACCCAGCTCCCGCAGCGCAGGGAATTTGTCCAGTAGAGTTCCGATAGTCTGCAGCAGGAGGATTTCCAGGCACATGATCACAGCGCCTGCAGCAAAAGCCACAATGGGTCCCATAGGAGCCGCCAGCCCCATGGCGCCCACAAACAAACCGCCTGCCACACTGAAGTAGGAACCAGCCGGGGAGAATACACCGGTTACGATAGCGGTGGTATACACCAGCGGAATGTAACCGATGGCTCTGACCGTCGCCACCAGGGCAGCTTCACCGAAGGATCCGTTCATTGCCAGCGGACCGGAAATGACATCAGTTGTCAGGAAACACTGGCTTGCTGCGCAGGCAAGAAGACCGCCCATCAGGGCAAACAGGATCCAGTGCCTGCGGATGGCCTGAATGTTGGTGCTGAAGATGTTGGTCAGTCCGGTTTCGGCTGCTTCCGACTTGTTTTTGACCGCGAATACGATCATGGCAATGGTACCGGCCAGCATGGCCATGCCTGCTCCGTTGAGTGCCAGGGTGAATTCACCAATCTGGAACACACCGAACCGGGAAATCAGCAGATAGGTCACCAGGGTGATCACCGCAGTGATGATGCCCTTCTTCATACCGCACTGATACGCTACGACCAGAGCCGGGAATACGGCAAAGGTATCCACGACATAATCCGCCACGCCGGCCAGCTGCGGCAGGAAGTTGACCGGCAGCCAGGCAAAGAACGCCTGGATGGAGGACATGAAGGCCACCACAGCAATACCCCAGAGAGCCCCGGCAATGGCAGAAAGGATCAGCCCTTTTTTGTCATCGGGGAACCATGTACCGATAATGTCTCCCATGAGCAGATAGGTGTGAATGATCACGATGCCCATGGCAATGGAGTTGGTGAAGGCAAATCCGATGATCAGACCGATGCTGACAGCAAAGGAGGTGGCAGCCAGGGCCTTGCGGTCCATTCGTCCATTGAGGTACTCAGTGTAGACAGGCCGGAAACCATCGTTGTAGACGGCAATGTTCCGGTTGGCCAGTACAGCCGACATGGTGCCGATCAAAGCGGCAATCAGATAGTTGAACATAAAATCTCCCTTTGTGTTTGGCTAGGCGGGCATGAGATTGACCAGATGCACAAGCAGGTACTGCTGTTCCGGAACCGGAAAACTGCATTGTGTCTCTGTCTCGATCCGGGACAGCAGCTGGCTCGCTGCCTGGTAGCGCGGATCCTGCATGACTTCTGAAATGACGGCTGCTTCCAAAGCCGGGATTTCCTCCTGCCGGCGCTGTCGTTCCAGTGCCATAGCGTAATGAATGAGTAGCATCTCCAGGGTGTCACCCGGTGCGAACTGTTGTTCCAGCATGGTCCTGACTGTTTCTGTCTTTTCCCAGGTACCTTGCCCGATCACACCGGATTCCAGGAGAATCTGAAATCTGTCCATATATTTCCTCCTGACTGTCGCAGAATTGAATATATAATATTTTGTATATTTGAGCCATAACAACACATCTTCCGTCCTTCAGCACCCCCTGCGGGTCAGACCGGTTCGGTTCCGGCGGTTCGGAAGATGGAATATACAAAATATCTTATATTTACACTCTCATCTTAGTCCTTTCCCGGTGGGTGTCAACGAATATACACTATTTTGTACAATGATTTTTTCACGCTGTTCTATCCAGAGAGCAGCCACTGTTTTCCCGGTCTCCGGTTTCCCTTCCAGTGTTTTTCAGCGGGCACAGTCAAAAAAAGACCGGTTCCTTTTTCAGTTCCGGCCTGTGGCTGTATGGGCCCGCTTTGCGCAAAAGGCGGTCAGTAACTGGCAATGAGCTTTCCTTCCATGACCAGCTGCTGGTTTTTCAGCACCACATCTGCATCGATCAGACTGCCGATGAGAGAAACAAGCTCTTTTCTGTCCTTTTTTACGACAATCACAGCTTCGGTATCTTTTTCCTGCTTGAAATCCAGGATCCTGTAGCTCATATCATAGAGCTTGTCCCGGATCTCATCCATGTTCCATACCGCTGCGTCCACTTCCCCGGACAGGACTTTCTGCAGCACCTGGGTGTATTCCACATTGATGTAGTCCACCTCTTTGCCCCGGCAAGCCCATTCCGTCATCTCCTTCTGATCCACGGAAGACTGATCCACACCGATTTTCATTCCATCCTGCACATCTTTGCAGCGTCTGTCGTGAAAAACCATGATGTGATTGGACAGATAGGAGTGCAGCCCGAAACTTTTCACGATCCGGATGGGCATCCCGCCATCAATCATTCTCTGAGCTGCATACCGGGAAATCACGGCAAAATCATACCGGTCACACAGAACCATGGAGACCCGGTTTCTGGATCCTCTCATAAATGCCAGAGAGATGGGAATGTCATAGCTGTTTTCCATACTGGCTACCAGTCCTGTGGCCAGTCCTTCGTATCTGCGGGAATAGGGCAGCGGCATGACTCCAAGAATGTTGGTGATGCCCGCAATCTCCAGCAGTTTCTTCACGTCTCTTTTTTTCAGGATCGTTCCTGACTTGCCATGGGATTCCAGCTCCACCGCTCCGCACTGCTGCAGAAGCTTGATGGCATTCTGCACCGTTCCCCGGGCCAGCTGAATCTGATCATTGAGCTCCGTGACGGTGGGGATCCGGTCTCCTTCCTGGAATGCGAGAAGAAGATTGGCGAGTTTGCGGGTGGAAAGCCCGTTTTTGCTGAAGAGAAGTTTCTGAATGCCCATAGAATTCAACCGGTTCCTTTCCAGCCAGATGGCGAAACAGTGATATCGGTATTATAGTACATTGTTTTGTATATTATGGATGCACAAGACAATCCGAAGATTCTGAATTACATCTTCTGTTCCAGAAAAGGCAGCCTGGTTCCGGTTGCCTGCACAGGGAAAGGATCCGCTCTTCTACCTTATCCGTTTTCCGTTCTCTCTTTCTGTCTGACCAGTTCAATGGCTTCCTTGCCCGTGACATGGTCAATGGTCATCTTCAGCATGCACAGCGGTATCCAGTCTTTCCGGATAAACCGCTCTTTGTTTTCTGCAGAGTCTTCCGGGGCATATTTCTCAGCCAACTTTTCAATGGCTGTCCGCTTTTCCTGTTCATCCTCCAGGATTTCCATGGTGCCATATACGATCACACTGCGAAACCAGGTGGTATACGCTTCCGGGTGGATCTGGTCCTGGTCCACCACGCAGAAGGAAGCCTTCGGGTTCTGCCTGATCAGGTCCAGCTTGTGCCCGCTTCTTGCACAGTGAAAATACAGCACATCCCCCTCCTGCACATAGCTGACAGGCACTGCATATGGGTATTCTTCGTTCCCGGCCAGGGCCAGGACTCCATTGGTTCCCTGCTGCAGGATCCGGTCAGTCTCAGTCCGGTCGAGCGCCTGTTTTTTCCGTCTCATTACCCTGAACATCACTGTTCCTCCTTTCGACAACGATGATTCTTCCCCGATTACAGGATACGAATCTGCGCTTTTCCATCAAGCAGAACCTGTATTCTCCCCGTTTTCTGTCTTGCAGGCAATAAAAAGGAACAGCCGCAGCCATTCCCTCATATTCTGTATCCCTGCTACAGTCCGGCTTCCTGTTCTTCCCGGACCATCTTGTATCCGACACCGAAACTCGTTTCGATGAACCGGTGATCGAGCTTCTTTCGCAGCATGGTCATGTAGACCCGCAGGTTGGTCATGTCCGAACTCCAGGAGCTGTTCCAGATCTGCGTGGTGAGGAAATTGCGCGTCAGCACCTTCCCCGCATTCCGGGAAAACAGCACCAGGATCCTGTACTCCATAGGTGTCAGATGCAGCAGTTTTCCATCAAGCCGCACTTCCTGTTCCTGGTACCGGATCTCCAGGCCGCCGTTCACAAACACCTCCGTTTCCGGCAGGCTTCCCGTCTGTTCCAGCCGCCGGCAGATCACCCGGATCCTGGCCAGCAGTTCATCCACCGAAAAAGGCTTGGCCAGATAGTCATCTGCACCCAGGTCCAGCGCCTCGATCTTGTCCGCCGGTTCGCTTCTGGCCGACAGCACCAGGATCGGTGCCTGTGAAAATCCCCGGATTTTCCGGATCACGTCCAGACCATCCATGTCCGGCAGGCCCAGGTCCAGGATCACAAGCTCCGGTTTCTCCGACAGAAACATCGTCAGGGCTTCCTTTGCGCTTTTGGCCTGGATCAGGGGATAGTCGGACAGCTCAAACACCGTCCGCAGCAGGCTGGTCATCTGCACATCGTCTTCCACACTCAGTATCAATGGCTTCATCTGTCTCTCCTGTACATGGCAGCTTGATGCAGAAGCAGGCACCGGGGGCATTGTCCCGGTAGGAAATGGAACCGCCATGAGCCTCGACAATGCTGTGCACCAGTGACAGGCCCAGTCCCATGCTTCTGCAGCTGTCCGCTATTGTAGTGGATTTCCGGCAGAAAGGCTCAAAGAGATGCTCCCGGACTTCCTTTGGGATCCCCGGACCGTCATCCGCGACCTCCAGGACCACCTTGTCTCCCTGTTTCCGGCCGCTCACCATAATGGCAGTCTGTGCGGGGGTATGGGCCATGGCATTGCCAATGAGGTTCACGAACAGCTGCACCATGAGCCGGCCGTCAAGGAAAGCGCTGCAGTCCGGGTCAATGTCGATCGTCACGGGATGGTCAGTCTGTCTGGTGCCCGTGTGCTGCAAGGCCTGCACCGCCGCTTCCTCCAGCTCCACTTCCTGCCGGTTCAGGTGCAGTGCTCCCTCGTCGAGCCTGGTCAGCGACAGCAGGTTTTCCACGGTATCCCGCAGCCAGAGAGATTCCTGGCGGATGGAGGCAGCCAGCGACCTCTGCTGGTCCTCGCGCAGACCCGGATGCGTCAGAAGATCCGCACTGGCGCCAATGGTGGTCAGCGGGGTCCGCAGGTCGTGGGAAATGGACCGCAGCAGCGAGGTCTTCATCCCCTGCTGCTGGGCTTTGAGCGCTTCCTGTTCCCGCAGTCGCGCATTCTCGTTGTTTTCCAGCGCCAGCCCGGCCTGTCCCAGCAGCGACAGGACCACCACGTTTTCCGCTGTGGACAGCCGGTCCCTGCCCAGGTCGATCCCCAGTACCCCGAAAATGTGCTGCCGGTGCCGGAGGGCCAGATAGAGACCCCTGGCCCCTTGCAGCGTGTCGGTGGAGGCCCCGGCCCGCCGGTTGTTTTTCAGCGTCCACAAGGCCACCGCCTGTTCCCTGGCCGCCAGCAGCCCTGCGGGATCCCCCGCATACAGCGGTTTTCCCAGACTGCCGGACCGGTTGGGATAGAACACCGCCGGCCGGTTCAGGTAACGTGAAATTTCCCGGGTGACATACGCTGCGATGTCCGCATCCTGTTCCAGGGCCTGCAGACTTTGCCCCGCTTCATACAGCAGGGCATTCTGGGCCGCTGCCTGGGCCGATGCACTGGCCTGGCTGCGAAGGCGGATCGCCAGGCGGGACACGACAACGGAGATCACCAGCATGGCCGCAAAGGCCATGAGGCAGCCTTTGTCGAAAAGGGCCACGGACATCACCGGGTGGGCAAACCGGTACCCGAACAGGATCACGCAGGCAACGCAGGAAAGCACGGACTGCCAGATATGCCTGGCATACAGCGCACCTGCCAGGCTCCCGAAAATGAAGACCGCCAGCAGGTTGGCCTGGGAAAACCCGAGGCGCTCCCCCGCCCATGCCAGGATAAAGGTGGCGGCCACGACCAGGACCTGCAGCCCCAGTCCCGACATGTCTGTCGCTTTGCGCTTCAGGCCGCTGTTCCGATTCCGGGTGCCGTCTGCCGCATCCGCCTCTGGATCCGGAATGATGAAGATTTCCGAATCCGCCGCCGCTTCGGCCAGCTTCTGCGCAAAGGACACCGGGCCGAAGACACTCTTTCGCCCCCGGCGGCCGATCACGATTTTCGTCACATGGGTCTGGCGTGCAAAGATCCCGATCTGCCCGGCAATGTCTTCCCCCGAGGCCGATTCGATCTGTGCGCCCAGCCGGTTGGCCAGCCGCATGTTTTCCTGCAGCCGGGCCTCGTCCGCCGCCTCCAGGTCCCGGTTGTCCGCTGTCTGGATATAGAGTGCCGAAAACCGGGCATCGAAGGCTCTTGCCATGCGGGCCGCAGACCGGATGATCCGGGCATTGGAGGGTGAAGCCGAAAGACAGACCAGCACGTGATCCCGGGCCCAGGTTTCCGGCGCAATGCGGTTGAGCCGGTCGGCACACCGCCGCATGGCGATTTCCCGCAGTGCCACCAGATTGTCCTCCGTGAAGAAATTCTGTGCCGCCAGCCGGGCCTGGTCCGCGTGATAGATCTTTCCTTCCCGCAGCCTGTCGAGCAGTTCCGGGGCCTCGATGTCCACCAGCTCAATCTGGTCCGCCAGGTCGAAGACATCATCCGGGATCCGCTCCCGGACCAGGATCCCCGTAATGGCTGCCACCTGGTCCTGCAGGCTTTCCAGATGCTGGACATTCAGAGTTGTATAGACATCGATCCCATGCACCAGCAGCTCCTGAATGTCCCGGTACCGCTTCCGGTGGCGCGATCCGGCTGCGTTGGTGTGGGCCAGTTCATCCACCAGAGCGATCTGCGGGGCACGGGCGATCACCGCATCGGTATCCATCTCCCGGAGCTTCAGCCCATTGTGGTCCTGCACCCGGCAGGGCACGGTTTCCAGACCCTCTGCCTTCCGGCTCGTATCCGGCCGGTCATGGGGTTCCAGATATCCAATGACCACATCCGCGCCTTTCTCCCGCGCAGTTTTTCCCGCCTCCAGCATGGCCCAGGTCTTGCCGGTTCCGGCCGCATACCCGAAAAAGATTTTCAGCCGGCCGCGCTTGTTACATGTGTTTCCTGCATCAGACATGGTCTCATTCTGCCACAAAGGCCCTGCGCCTGAACAACGCAAAGCCTCTGTTTCTTTATTCCAGTCCATCCAGTGCCAGGTTGACTCTGACAACGCTGACGGTCTTTTCGGAGAACACCGTGGGATTGACGTTCTCCCGGATGATTTCTTCCACAGCGGCCTCGTCCATATCCCGGGCTGCAGCAATCCGCGGCACCTGCCACAATGCCGCGTCCAGCGAGAGATCCGGGTCATTGCCCGATCCGGAATACGTCACCAGCTCCTCCGGCACCGGACCGGCCGCATCGGGATTGGCTGCGGCGATCTGCTGCATCCGCTGCGCCTTCTGTGCCTGATACTCCGGGCTGCCTGTGTCACTGTTGGCGGGTACACCCACGACATACCAGCTGCCGTCTTCCTTCTGCACCGCCTGCTGCTTCTGCAGCCGGCCCCAGAGGTGACCTGCATCGCGGAAGTTTTCTCCCGCCAGCAGACTTGTCTTCCCCTGGATGCCGATGGTGAGAGATCCGTCGGCCTGTACCGGAAAGAACAGGCGGCTGATGCCCAGAACAGCGAAGGAATAGACCAGGCCGGTCAGCACCAGGGCCAGCACCAGGAATTTCAGGGCGCTGACAGACTGCTTCCAATAAAGTTTCATGCGGATTCCTCCTAGATCCAGAGGCTGATCACCATGTCGATCAGCTTGATGCATACAAAGGGTGTCACGATCCCGCCGCAGCCATAGAGCAGCAGGTTGCGGGCGAGCAGACGGTCAGCCGGCAGTTCCCGGTACTTCACGCCCTTCAATGCCAGCGGGATCAGGGCGATAATGATCAGGGCGTTGAAGATCACCGCTGACAGGATCGCCGATTCGGCCGAGTGCAGGTGCATGATGTTCAGCACCTCCAGCCCCGGGTAGATGGCTGTAAAGAGCACCGGAATGATGGCGAAGTATTTCGCCGCGTCATTGGCAATGGAGAACGTCGTCAGCGCTCCCCGGGTCATGAGCAGCTGCTTGCCGATCTTCACGATCTGGATCAGCTTGGTGGGCGAGGAATCCAGGTCCACCATGTTGCCGGCTTCCTTCGCGGCCTGAGTGCCGGTGTTCATGGCCACAGCCACATCTGCCTGCGCCAGGGCTGGTGCATCGTTGGTGCCGTCCCCTGTCATCGCCACCAGGTGTCCTTTCTCCTGATAGTCCCGAATCATGTCGAGCTTGCCCTGGGGGGTGGCTTCGGCCAGGAAGTCATCGACTCCCGCTTCCGCCGCAATGGCTGCTGCTGTCAGGGGGTTGTCTCCCGTGATCATGATGGTCCGGATCCCCATCTTCCGCATATCCGCAAACTTCTCCTGCACCCCCTGCTTGATGATGTCCTTCAGGTGGATCACGCCCAGGATCCGGTCATTCCGGAGCACCACCAGCGGCGTTCCGCCGGATTTTGCGATGTCCTCGACAATGGCGTCACAGTCCTCGGGCCAGGGCACGCCCTGCCGCAGTGCGAAGCTGCGCACGGAATCCGCCGCCCCTTTCCGGATCGTCTGGTCGCCGTAGCTGACACCACTCATGCGGGTGGCGGCGGTGAAGGGAATGAACTCCATGGCAGGCTCCGGGGACAAGTCGATCCCGAACTGCTCCCTGGCCAGCTGCAGCACACTGCGGCCCTCGGGGGTTTCATCCGCCAGCGAGGACAGCACCGCCGCATGCGCTAGATCCCGTTCGCTCACGCCCTTCACCGGGAAAAACGCCGCGGCCTGCCGGTTGCCCAGGGTGATGGTCCCCGTCTTGTCCAGCAGCAGCACATCCACGTCACCCGCCGCTTCAATGGCCCGCCCCGACATGGCCAGGACATTTTCCTGATTCAGCCGGCTCATGCCCGCAATGCCAATGGCAGAGAGCAGGGCGCCAATGGTGGTAGGGGCCAGGCAGACAAGCAGAGCCAGCAGCGTCGTGATCGATGCGGGATTGGCCATGCCCTTTTCGCTGGAGGCAAACGCCGAATAGCAGTACAGGGCGATGACCACCAGCACGAAGATCACCGTCAGGGCAATCAGGAAGATCTGCAGGGCGATCTCATTGGGGGTCTTTTTGCGGGCAGCTCCTTCCACCATGGCGATCATCTTGTCCAGAAACCCCTTGCCTGGCTCGGCCGTGACAGACACGACGATCACATCTGACAGCACCGTGGTTCCGCCGGTCACAGCACAGCGGTCGCCTCCGGCTTCCCGGATCACCGGCGCGGATTCACCGGTGATGGCACTTTCGTCCACCGATGCGGCTCCATAGACCACATCGCCGTCCGCCGGAATCATTTCTCCGGCTTTCACCACCACAAGGTCCCCCGCATGAAGCTCCGTGGAGCTGATGGGCGTGACCTGCTCCAGGGTTTCCACAGACTCGATACGGTTTGCCTCGATGTCCTTCTTTGCCTTGCGCAGCGAATCTGCCTGGGCCTTGCCCCGGCCTTCGGCGATCGCCTCGGCAAAGTTCGCAAACAGGCACGTAAACCACAGAATCAGTGCCACCGCCAGGGTGTAGCCGGAAGAGGCATCCTGCCAGCCGAAGAGGCCGATGATCCAGAGGACTGTCACGGCAATGGCGGACAGATACACCAGAAACATCACGGGGTTTTCCGCCTGTGTCCGGGGATTCAGTTTCACAAAGGAATCCCGCACAGCGCGTTCGATCATGGAACGGTTCATCTCTCTTACAATCCTCCCAGAAGTTCAGCCACAGGTCCCAGGGCCAGGGCCGGGAAAAAGCTCAGGGCTCCCACCAGCAGGACCACCAGGACCAGCAGGAACACAAACATCGCATTGTCGGTTTTCAGCATCCCCGCATTGTCAGCCACCGGCTGTTTCATGCCCAGGGATCCCGCCATCTGCAGCACGGCCATCATCGGCACGAATCTCGCTGCAAGCATGAGCAGCCCGCCCAGTCCATTGACCAGCCATCCTGTAGTGTCATAGCCTGCCATGGCGCTGCCGTTATTGGCGCCCATGGAGGAAAAGGCGTAGAGGATCTGGGTGAAGCCGTGGGCACCGGGATCCAAGCCGGGCATGGGGTGCAGCGAGGCGATGGCGGAGCCCGCGAGAATGCACACGGGGGTCGCCAGGCAGAGGACCACCGCCCGTTTCATTTCGTACGGCTCGATTTTCTTGTGGAGGAACTCCGGGGTGCGGCCGACCATGAGACCGGCAATGAACACCGTGAGGATCACGAAGGCGAGCATGCCGTAGAGGCCGCTGCCCACGCCGCCGAACACCACTTCCCCGACCTGCATGAGCACCAGGCACACCAGGGCAGAGAGGCTGTTCATGCTGTTGAGGGCGGAGTTCACCGATCCGCTGGAAGCGGCGGTGGTGCTCACGGACCAAAGGGCACTCTGGGCCACACCGATCCGGGCTTCCTTTCCTTCCATATTCATTTGCTGCAGTTCGGGAATCATGGCAGCGGCCAGTGCCAGGACAAAGAGCACACCCATGGCTGCAAAGAGGGCGGTCCCCTGCTTCCGGTTTTTCACCATGAAGCCGAAGGAGAAGCACAGGGCCATGGGGATCAGCAGGATCAGCACGTTTTCCAGGACATTGGTCAGCGCGGTGGGGTTCTCAAAGGGATTCGCGGAATTGCCCTGGGTGACCCCCCCGCCGTTGGTGCCGGCCTGTTTGATGGCGATCTGCGAGGCGGCCAGTCCTGTCGGAATGCGCTGTTCTGTGATCACCACGGCATCGGGCACCGGTTCGTCATTCACATATACCGTCCCGTTTTCGATGACTGCCTCTTCCAGGATCGTTCCATCGGACGTCGCAGCCACAGGTTCGGTCAGGGCGACATACTGCTCGCTGCCGGGATTCATGGGCACCCCCTGCCAGGAGAGGATCACACCGGAGACCAGGCTCACGGGAATGAGGATGAAGAGAATGGCACCGGTCATGTCCTGCCAGAAGTTTCCCAGCGCCGCGGACTGCCGGCCCGTCAGGCCCCGGATCAGGGCGAAGAGCACACAGATGCCCACAGCCGCGGACACAAAGTTCTGCACCGTGATTCCGAAGGTTTCCGTCACCCATCCCAGGGACAGCATGGGGTCATAGGACTGCCAGTTGGTGTTGGTGACAAAGGAACAGGCAGTGTTGAACGCCATGACGGGATCCATCCCGTCCACCAGCAGCATGACCAGCAGCAGGATCAGGGAAGCTGCCGAGAGGGTGAGCACCGCCGCGAGATACTGCTTCCAGTTCATCTCCCGGCCGGATATGTGCAGCCGGTCCAGGAGGAAGGCTTCGGTTTTGTTCGCAAATGCGACGTCGTGGTTCATGACTTTTTTGCACCACAGGCCGAAGGGAACGGCCAGGGTCACTGTCAAAACCAGCGTCAGAATGGTGAGTGACATATTCACGTCTCCTTTTCACAGAGACGGTTATACCGAAAATGGTGTGAAAAAGTTGTTAAAGAACGAAGGGTGGTCGTTAAGATTTTGAAAAAGTCCTCGCAGTCCGATCGATGTAAGGGGTGCCAGGAAATGGAATGCCGAAGCAGGAGGATGCCGATGATGGCTGACAGGGGCAGAATGATAAAAAGCCTGCGGGCTGGCACAGGCAAAGGAAAGGTCTGGACTCCATGGCAGGTTTTATCATGAAGGAAAGGGATCTGCGAAGATCCGGGGAGACGACAGGATGAAGAAAATCAACGAAACACGGGATGACAGCCGGCCGCTGGTGGATGTGCGGACGAAAGAGGAATACGACCAGGGGCACCTGCCGGGGGCTGCCAATGTGCCGCTGGATACAGTGGGCAGCGCTGACATTGCGGATGGATCCGACTTGTACTGCCGGTCCGGTCGCCGTTCAGAGATCGCCCGGTCGATTCTGGAAGGCCGCGGGATCGAGACGGAAAACCTGGGCGGCATCCTGGATTACGAGGGCCCGATCGAGAAGTGACAGATGGATTGCAGAGCCGGCGAAAAGGAGCAGAAAGATGAATTTCCTGCTTTTCTGCTTTTGTGTATGCAGCAAACCGTCAGAAAAAATCTGCTGCTGGTTTTTGGCCGATATTGAGGCATCGGATCAGCGTCATCCCCAGTCATCGCATCCCATGTTCTCAAAGACAGGCAGGAGGTACCCGGGATGATCAGCCCGCCGGTTTGCCACCTGAAACCCGGAAAAGGAGTACCACACGAAAAATATTCTGATTATTTACGGAGATCCGTACCAGAAAACCTCCATTGCCAACAAAGCCATACTGGAAAAACTGAGGGCAAGTCTGCCGGAAGCGCAGCTGGATGACTTGTTTTCCCTGTATCCCGACTTCCAGATCGATGTGGCAGCCGAGCAGGAGAAACTGAAACAGGCCGACCTGGTGATCCTCCAGGATCCCGTGTACTGGTACAATGTGCCGTCTCTCACCCACCGCTGGTTTGAAGAAGTTTTACGCTATGGCTGGGCTTACGGAGAAGGCGGTACGCCCTTGCAGGCAAGAAAGCCATCATCGGCCTGACGGCTGGTGGAGATGCAGCTTCCTATGGAACCGAGCCGGAGTCCGTGATTTCGGCACCCGATGTCATGCACCCCATCGAACTGATCTTCCGCTATTGCCATATGGACGTTCTGGGGACAGTATTCACCACATCCATGCCAGGGCATGACCCGAAAAAGTATGAAGTGCATGCCAGAGAAATCCTGGACCTCGCGGCAAAAGCCTGACTGTAAAAATCCGGCCAGGCTGAAGGTGTGTTCTTCAGAGTTCATGACAAAACAAAATGCCGGATCCTGAAAGCAATGTCATTCACTTAACCCAGGCTATCTCCCTGTGGCTTGAATGACTGCTTTGGTCAGGGTGCGGACTTTTTTATCCGTTTTTCCATGTCCCCGGAATCGATTTCTCCCGGCAATAATTTGCGAAGATTTGTCACAGCTGCGGAAAAAACCGCTTTACCAGGACTTTTCTGCTTTCTGATCCCACCCTGATGTTCGTGACTGTCAGCTTCTTTTTTGCGCCTTCTCTATTCTGGATTTGCGCCTTCTCTATTCTGGACTTCGGCCACATGATCTGAACATTCAAACCTGCTTTGTTTACCCATTGGGCTGTTTTCAGACTGATATGAGTGCGGACATATATATTCAGGCCGTATACAAACCTGAACAACTGCCGGCACCTCCATCAGAAACTGGTCAGTACCGTGGCAGCTGCCAGAAAGATCCCCGGAATGTTGGCAGCAGCAATAGCCTTCTGCATGGGTTTTGTCTTCAGGGCATAGATGGTCCAGAGGATGCAGTTGACAAAGGCCACAGCCGGCTGAATCCAGCTGCCTTTCTGGCCATTCAGGTTGTTGATGATCTGTGCGATGTAGGAAACATACATCAGAATGGACATCGCTGATGCCACCCAGCCCAGGATCTGGATCTGTCTCTGGTTCATGAAATATTCCTTCCTTTCACAATTGCATGGCGGTACTTCAATTGTAACGGAACGATCCCGGGAATCCGGGTCTGCATGCCTTCCGGAGTCCGGACCGGTGCAGCCTCTGTGCCTTCAGACTTGTCCATTGTGCGCAGACAGCGACTGAGCCTGATCAGACAGGACGCTGCAGACGCCATCTTACAAAAGCAGAAAAACTGACCTGGCAGTCATGATCCTGCAGGTCAGTTTCACTTTGCTTCTGTATCTGTTTTCCCTGTATATCGGACCGGAACCGGATGCGGTCAGGGCCCGGTGTCCATCATGGGCATTGAAGAACAGAGAAAGGTTTCAGGCAGCGGGAGTGACAGCCCGCAGAAGATACAGGCGGGAATCAAAGTCGCCGTAGTATTTTTCCCGTGTCTCCACCTGTCCTGACAGCCCGTCTGATGTGATCAGGCCCATATGCATGAGTTCATCCCCCCAGGGTGCATGGGTCCTGTAGGGATGCCTGCCTTCCGTCATCACGGTGTACTGTCTGTCGGGATGCAGTCCCTGCAGACGGATCCGGGATGTCGGCTGATTGACGTGACTCAGCGTCCTGTACCAGCCCACAATGGCTTCGGTCTGGTCCTCACTGACCACCATCCAGGCCGTGACGTTGCCTTCAAAGGGGGAAGACAGGCGGTAGAACGTGCCAAACTGCAGCAGCCGGCGGTTGTCTTTCATGAACCGGATCTGTTCCCTGACCTGTTCCAGTTCCTCCGGCGCCAGGGAGTTGAGGTCCAGCTCGTAGCCATGGGTGCCGAAGCAGGCCACATTGGCCCGGGTATGAAGCGGCACGTTGCGGTATACCTGCTGATTGGGGACTTCGGAGACATGCGCACCGATGCTGGAAAGCGGATAGGCATAGGAAGTGCCATACTGGATGCTCAGGCGTTCCACGGCATCGGAGTCATCGCTGCACCAGGCCTGCGGAGCGTAATACAGCATGCCGGGATCAAACCGGCCGCCGCCGCTGGCACAGGATTCAAAGAGAATCTGCGGGTAGCGCTGAATCAGCCGTTCGTAGAGATCGTACACACCCAGCATATAGCGGTGGGCGGTCTCTTTCTGCCGGTCTGCGGGCAGGGCATGGGACCAGCAGTCAGTGATGGACCGGTTCATGTCCCACTTGATATAAGACAAATCAGCATCGTCCAGGACATGGCACATCATGTCATAGACAGCATCCACCACTTCTTTCCGGGAAAAATCCAGGACAAACTGGTTTCTTCCATGGCACCCGGTGCGGCCGGGAACTTCCAGGATCCAGTCAGGATGCGCCCGATACAGATTGGAATCCTTGTTGACCATTTCCGGTTCAAACCAGAGACCCATTTCCATGCCCAGTCCGCGGATGCGTTTTGACAAGCCGGCTATGCCATTGGGCAGGAGTTCCGGATTGGCCACCCAGTCTCCGAGTCCTGCTTTGTCGTTTCGTCTGGCTCCGAACCAGCCGTCATCCAGCACAAAGAGCTCCACGCCGCATTCCTTTGCCTTTCCGGCAATTTTCACCAGGGACTCTTCATCAAAGTCAAACATGGTGGCTTCCCAGTTGTTGTTCAGGATCGGACGGGGTCTGTCCCGCCAGCAGCCCCTGGCCAGGCGTCTGCCAAAGATTCCGTGGAAGGTCTGAGACAGGCGGTTGAGCCCCTGATCAGTCCATGCCATGACCGCCTCCGGAGACTGGAACTGTTCCCCCGGTTCCAGTTTCCACCGGAATCCATCCGGGTGGATGCCTGCCAGGATCCTGGTTTTGTCATAGGTGTCCACTTCGGCCTGGATCAGGAAATTTCCGGAGTACACCAGAGCAATGCCAAGGGCTTCTCCCTGTACTTCATCCGTATGCTCTCTTCGAAGGATCACCACCGGATTGTGGTTGTGACTGGAATGTCCCCGCCGGCTGCCAACGGACTGAATGCCCTGTTCCAGTGTCCGGTTCCGGAGATGACGCTCGCGGCCCCAGGCGCCGGAAAACTGCATCCATACATAGTCGCTGTCAGGCAGGTCCAGACACAGAGACTGCACCGTGTCCGCATACACCGGGGCATCTCCGTGATTGATCAACCGCGTATTGCGGGCGATGACGTTGTGGTCCCGGAAGATGGTATAGGACAGAACCATCTCCAGACTGTTTTTCTGATCTGTCAGGATGCATTCCAGCGTCTTTGCCTCACTGCTGTCTTCGCAATATACTGCCGGCAGTCCAGGAAGCGCGGGTTTGCCGTCCAGAATGTTCCAGGATGTCAGCTGGAAATCCGACAGAGTGCTTCCGTCAGGATGGGTGATTTCAATGGCCGGTGTCCGGAAATCCGAGCTGCCAAAGGTTCCGCATTCCTGTGCGGTGTGTTCCCTGGAGTACCAGCTGTCAGCATCGGGACAGCTGGTCATGGGCCGGGGAAATACTTCATGGAAACAGGTATAGTCTGCTTCGGGTCTCACGGCTTTCCCGGACCACAGATGCATGAGATGGCCGTCCGGCAGACAGTGCAGAATATAGCTGAATTCTCCATTGGTGAGGTGAAACGTCGTTTCATCGGCGGATATATAAATCTGTGGATTCATCATCAGGGGTCCTTTCTTATCTGGTATGAGTTCCTTTCCCAGACGGATCTGTCAATTCTGCACAACGGGTGCCTTTGGCTCAGACTCGCTGCAGGACCGGGGATTTGCCTGGCATCCTGGCAGAAAGGGCTCTGCGAAAGAAGCCCGGTTCGGATCCTCTTTCACAGAGCCGGTGCAGGAACAGAACTCAGGAATGAATGGGAAATGGTTTGTCAGTCTGTCAGCGTTTGTCCGGCTGCAGGCCTTTTTTCAGCCGGGCCTGAATCAGGCCAGTTCCGGCGCCAATCCGGGATCAGCGGGTTCTTCGTTCTCTTCCACTGTGGTCTCCGGCTGAATCTGTAGGGCATGTTTCTCATTGAGCTGCCGGGTGATTTCCTTCATCTGATCGTCTTTCAAGGTATAGAAACGCTTGTAGATGTACAGGCTGAGGCCGGCAAGCAGAACCGGGATCACGATCATCAGCACCCGGATGCCCAGAATCGTGGCACTTCCCTGCGCGGCGAGTTCCGGCTCATATCCCACAAGTCCCAGACCGATACCGGTCAGACCGCCGGCGGCAGCCATGGCGGCTTTCATCAGGAAGGTCTGCGCCGAACAGAGCACACTTTCGTTGCGCACACCGAAGCGGACTTCTCCATAGTCAATGACATCCGCCATGCAGCACGTCGTCACCCCCAGGGACAGACCGGATCCGAAGAACAGGATGGCGCAGGAGATCACCACACCGGCAACAGACTGCGGAATGATGAATCCGAGAACTCCCAGAAGCAGCAGACCGGCAGCAGCCAGGGAGCAGGCCAGCGTGTAGACTTTCTGACGGGACAGCCGTTTGGCAATGGCCGGAAACAGCGCCAGGCCAAGCATTTCAGCCAGGATCGCCAGACCGAACACGGAATACAGGTATTCGTTGCCGCACACAGCCTTGAAGTAATACACCGCAAATCCCTTGGCGATCTGAGTGGCCAGGTTGAATGTCAGCAGCAGGCCGATGAATGCGCGGAGCTGATCGTTCTGCACGATGAGTTTCAGCGCCTGGCGGATGCTGGTCTTTTCCGCTCTGGCATCCAGGGTGGATTCTTCCTTGACGTTGCAGACCGTGATGCCGATGGTAACGATGAAGATCACCGCGATCATGATGGCAAACATCGTGAAGCCGTGCTCTGCGTACAGATTGTCCAGCCCTGCCCGCTGGTTGAACCAGTTAATGGCAAACAGGCCGAAGGTGGCGACGCTGAATCCTGCCAGGGAGGCAAAGAACCGGGGGATGACGGAAACGGATTCCCGTTCATGCGGATCATTGGTCAGATTGGGCAGCCAGGACCAGTAAGGCACATCCATGATGGTGTAGGTCATGCCGTAGAGGATGTACATCACGGTAACGTAGATATACAGAGAGGTGCCCTGGAGATTGAAGGTGTGAAACAGCAGGACAAACACTACGGCATTGACCAGTGTGCCGATGATCAGCCAGATCCGGAATTTTCCGAACCGGGACCGGGTGTTGTCCACGATCATGCCCATCATCGGATCATTGAAGCCATCCCAGATCCGGGCGGCAAAGAAGAGAATGCCGACAAAGGCGGGTGCAAGAAACAGAGTGTCGGTGAAATACAGCATGAGGAAGGAACCGACCATGTTGCAGATGGCATCTTTGCCAATGGCACCGATGCCAAATGCATACTTCTCACGGGCGGAGACTTTTTTGTAAGCGGGCGACTGCGAAGACTGGTTCATATGATTCTCCTTTTCTTGTATTCAGGCTCCTGGCCTTCTTTCTGATCCCAGTATAGAGCGTAACCGCTTACAGCAAGGAGAGGATTTTGTCTGCAGAAACAGTGATTTTGTTGAATGAACAACACAGAAAAAACCCGCCGGAGAAAGCGGGACGTATGCGAAAGACAGATGTCATGCAGCTTTGGCAAAGCGTCATGCCGTCTGTTTCTTTTTGTGGTTCGGATGCAGCTGATTTCTTGTTTTCCGCCAGGCAGTGGGGGTCATCTGATACATCTGCCTGAAGGCTTTGGAGAACACCAGGGCATCGCTGTAGCCGCAGCTCTCGGCAATGCTTGCAATGGGCAGATCCGTGACCTTCAGCAGTTCCCTGGCTCTTGTGAGACGATACGTTGTGAGGTAATTCTTCGGTGTGATTCCCAGGTGTTCCACAAACAGCAGGTACAGATAGCTGCGCTCGATGCCTATATGTGCCGCAATATCCGATACTTTCACCGGCTGGTCATAGTTGCCCTGAATATAGGTGATGGCCTGCCGTATGTACTCATTCCGTTCCTGGTCCCGGGCGGAAGAAGCCACATGCAGTTGTGAAGCCAGAATGCTGAAGAATTCCATAATCATGGCATCCCGGTGCAGTCTCTGCGCAAGATGGCTGCCCTGGATGTTCATCAGGTCCAGAATCACCGACTTGAGCGCTCCTGTCTGTTCACAGGCAAACACCGGATGCTCATCGCCCAGATCCAGTTCTCTGAGCAGTTCTTCCACCCGGTTCCCCCGAAACCCCACCCAGCAGTATTCCCAGGGGTCTTCCCTGTCTGCGATATAATAGGTAACTTTGTCCGGCTGAATGAGAAACCCCTGCCCCGCTTCCAGAGCATAGCTGGCATTCCCGCTTCTGAACTGTCCTTTCCCTTTCAGAACAATATGAATCAGATAATTGGGCCGGACAGCGGGCCCATAGCTGTGCTGCGGCTCGCACTGGCTGATGCCCGCAAAGCACAGCTCCAGGTCGTGCCGGCTTTCATCGCTGAATTCAATGACTCTGGCCTGTTCCATGGTGTTTCCTCCTGCCGCTGTACGCAGACTCTCCGGCTTCCTGTGTCTGGTTCTGTGTCTTGACGGTGCCGATCCAGCCGGCTGTTTCTGTCTTCATTATCTCAGAAGCACAGCCGCACACAACCAGGCCCGGCCGTTTGTGACGTCTGGCAGCTGTGCATGACTGCCGGTATAGCCGGCAGACGGTGGACTGCGTCTGCAGGAAGACATAAAAAAGTCCGGCATTGCCGGACAGTATGAAACAAACCGTGACTGTCTAATTCCCGGCAGCCGCCAGCGCAGAAGAGCCTGCAGCAGCAGAAAGCCTGTCCTTGAAAAACTGGATCACAGGTCCCATCATCAGCACATTGCAGATGGTCCCGATACCAATGAGAGATGCGACGTCACCGCCGGCCAGAATCATGGCCAGGATCCCGGCCATGATGCAGAAGGCATCACAGCCAATACGGGCAGACCGGTAAGAAATCCTGCCATGGGAGTATTTTTCCATCATAAGCTGCAGGGCATCATAGGGTGCCACACCCAGTGAGGGGATGATATAGCAGGCAACACCGAAGGAAGCCATAAGCATGGCACAGACCATGAGAATCAGCCTGACGGCCAGACCGGATTGCGGCAGCCATCCGTTGACCATGAACAGCACTGCATCGGATATGTATCCGATGAGGATCATGTTGGCGGCTGTCCCCGGACCGATGGTCCGGCGGCCCCAGATCAGAACCGGGACAAACAGGAGCAGATTCATGATCAGCTGCCATGTCCCGAAGGACAGGCCAAGCAGTTCACTGATGCCCAGGTTCATGGTCGTGAAAGGATCGGCACCAAATCCCGCATGGCGGAAAAGACCGCTGCCAATCCCAATACACAATACACCGCCGCTCATCATGGCGATTCGTCTGCTTTTTCCGTCAATCATGACTGATCCTCCTTTGCACGCTGTGGCTCTGATTCGGTATTCAGTATAAGGAAAAGAGGAAGAAAGGATACGGCGTTCTGTTGAAGGAAACAGGCGAAATGTTGGATGTCCAGCTCGTTTGGCCGGCTGGACCGGACTTGTTGTGAGACGCAGAATATACCGGTGGCGGCAGGCGGCCTGACAGACGGCTGACGTGTGTTTCATCCTGCCGAAATCGGCGTTCCGGTTCTGCATTTCAGCATCAGGCAGCGGCGTCATGCCGGCTCTTTACGCCGCTGTCATCTGAATCCTTCCCGGTGACTGTGATGTGAATTTCCTGTTTGCAAAACTGAGTCTTGTCTTTATACTGGCAACGAAAACAAAAGCTGACTTCAGGGCAGAGTGCAATTCCCTACCGGCGGTATAGCCCGCGAGCCGCAAGGCATGATCCGGTGAAACTCCGGAGCCGACAGTATAGTCTGGATGGAAGAAGAATGGCTGTTGATTTCTGTCTTTTTGCATACTTCCGGTTCTCAGTACCTGCTCTGTGCGCAGGCAGCCTGAACCGGAATACCAGTACTGGTTGTGCACGGATACACGAAATCAGCCAATTGACCATATGCTCTGGATTGAGTTCTGTCATCCAGAGCTTTCTTTCATGTTTTTTTGCGCTCTGATGAAAAATTCAGGGCGTTTTCCATTGACAGAAGAAACACATGAATTACGAAACATGTATGAAAACAGCACTGCAGCTGGCCCGCAGAGGCGCCGGCTGGACAGCGCCGAATCCTATGGTCGGGGCTGTGATCGTAAAAAACGACAGAGTGATCGCAGAAGGGTGGCATCGGCGATGCGGGGATCCGCATGCCGAGCGTGAAGCTTTGAACAACTGCCGGGAATCCTGCAGGGGAGCCACTCTGTATGTCACACTGGAACCCTGCTGCCATGAAGGCAGACAACCGCCATGCACAGATGCCATTCTCCAGTCCGGGATCAGGGAAGTTGTGATCGGATGTCCGGATCCGAATCCTCAGGTGAGCGGAAACGGTATCCGAATTCTCAGAGAGCATGGAATTACGGTGCGGACGGGTGTCCTGGAACAGGAATGCCTGGCACCCAACCAGGCTTTCTTCCACTGGATCAGAACCGGGCTGCCATTCATTGCCTTGAAATACGCCATGACACTTGACGGGAAAACAGAGGCTGCCTCCGGGAACTCAAAATGGATCACCGGCGAAGAAACCAGGGCCTATGTCCACCGGCTGCGGCATGAATATACCGGAATCCTGGCGGGGATTGGGACTGTGCTCAAGGACGATCTTATGCTGAACTGCCGTCTTCCGGAAACCAGAAATCCCGTGAGGATTGTGTGTGATACGAATCTCTCCATGCCGCTGAACTGCAGCCTGGTCAGAAGTGCCACGCGCTGTCCGCTGATCATTGCCACTTGTGTGACCGACAAAAATCGTCTGGCAGCTTATGAACGCGCCGGATGCAGGATCCTGACATGCCGCCGGAAACATGGTCATGCTGATCTCAGGGACCTGATGTGCAGACTGGGAAAAATGGAAATCAGCAGCATTCTGGTGGAAGGCGGCAGCTTCGCCGCTTCCCTTCTGGAGGAACATCTTGTAAACAGAGTTGTTGCCTGTATAGCGCCATGGCTGTTTGGCGGTGAACTCTCAAAATCTCCCATTGGCGGAAGCGGCGTGTTCAATCCGGCAGAAGGGGTCGTCCTTCGCAATACAAAGATGATGCAGATGGGCACGGATTATGTGATTGAAGGAGATATATAGGGTATGTTTACGGGAATCATTGAAGAATGCGGAACGGTTCAGGCTGTCCGACGGGATGGCCGCTCCGAAAAAATCACCATATCTGCAGAAACCATCCCGGGATCCCTGAAGCCAGGGGACAGCGTGGCAGTAAACGGGATCTGTCTGACTGTGACATCCTGCACAGAAGACGGCTTTTCTGCGGATGTGATGCCGGAGACCATGCGCCGTTCGGCTTTGTCACAGCTGAAAACCGGCAGCAGAGTCAACCTGGAACGGGCCATGCCGGTCAATTGACGCTTTGACGGTCACCTGGTGAGCGGACACATTGATGGGACCGGGAAAATTGTCAGAATAGTCAAAGACGCCAACGCCATCCGGTTTGCCATTGCGGCTTCCCCTGCCATTCTTTGCCAAATTGTCGAAAAGGGATCTGTCGCAGTAAACGGCATTTCACTGACGGTCACTGCTGTGGGAAAGACAGACTTTGAAGTATCTGTCATTCTGCATACCCGGGACGTAACGACGCTTGGCAGGCTCCGGGTTTCGGATCCTGTCAATCTGGAGACGGATATGATTGAAAAATAGGTGTACCGTTTCCTGCAGACAGCTGCAAAGAATACGACCCCTGAATCCCACGCCCTTACAGCCGGCTGCCTTCGGGAAAACGGCTTCTGAAAGAGGCAGAACCACAGAAACAGACAGGAAATACAACCATGATACAAACAACAACACGATTGAACAGGCCCTTCAGGACCTCAGAGACGGAAAACTCATACTGGTGACCGACGATCCACAGCGGGAAAACGAAGGTGATCTGATTGCTGGGGCAAAATTTGCGAATCAGGAGACCATGAATTTCATGGCAACACATGGAAAGGGGCTGATCTGTCTGCCTTTGTCAGAGCAGATGGCAGCCCGGCTTCACTTGACACCCATGACATCCGACAATACCGACAATCATAAAACCGCCTTCACCTTATCAGTTGACCATGTAACCACCTCAACGGGTATATCGGCCCAGGAGCGGGCCATTACGGCCAAAGCCTGTGCTGACAGCCAGTCACCCCCGGAGGATTTTCGCCGCCCTGGGCATCTCTTTCCGCTGATTGCAAAATCCGGCGGCGTCCTGGAAAGAAACGGTCATACGGAAGCGACCGTTGACCTGTGCAGACTGGCCGGCCTGGCCCCCTGCGGTCTTTGCTGTGAAATCAAGATCCCGGATGGTTCCATGATGCGCACAGAAGAACTGAAAGAGTTTGCCAGGGAGCATCACCTGACCATGGTGTCCATATCCGGGCTGCATAAATACAGATAAATTCATGAAGTTCTCATCGAACAGAAAGCCAGAGTCAAACTCCCTACACGTTTTGGAGAGTTCGTCATGCATGGATTTTCAAGCCTGAGCGACGGCAGTGAACCCGTCGAGCTGGCAAAAGGAGATGTTGAGGGAAAGGAAAATGTTCTTTGCCGGATTCATTCCGAATGCCTTACCGGAGATGTCTTCGGTTCCCGCCGCTGTGACTGCGGTCAGCAGCTCGCCAGGGCACTGGAAGCCATTGAGGAAAAAGACGAAGGTGTCTTGCTGTACCTTCGCCAGGAAGGAAGAGGAATTGGCCTGCTGAACAAGCTCCACGCCTATGAACTGCAGGAGCAGGGGCTGGATACCCTGGACGCCAATCTTCATCTGGGGTTTGAGGCGGATGAAAGAGACTACTTTGCTGCTGCCCAGATACTCCGGTTTCTTGGGGTAAAGAGCATTGAACTCATGACCAACGACCCTGATAAAGTCAGTCGGCTGGAACTGTACGGAACACAAGTCACGAACCGGGTACCGGTTGAAATTGAAGCCTGCAGCCATGACCGGCGGTATCTGCAGACAAAGCAGACCAGGATGGGACATCTGCTGCATGTCACGGAAGAGACAGGAAAAAATGCCTGACAGAAAGATCATCCTGGAAGCGCAGTGAATCCGGATTGTCAGGGATTTCTGCCGCAACATATTGCAGTACCTGTCGGGTCTGTTTTCCGACAGGTATTCAAAGTAAATGAAAGGAATATAAAATGACCAATATCGAAGGCGTATTTCCCGCAGCTCAGCCCAAAATCGGAATCATCGTTGCCCGGTTCAACGAATTCATTACCTCAAAACTCTTGTCCGGCGCCCGTGACGGTCTGGTCCGGCACGATGTCAGCGACTCAGACATTGATGTCTGCTGGGTGCCTGGGGCTTTTGAAATACCTCTGGCAGCGGAAAAATGGCAGCAGGCGGCAAGTATGATGGTCTGATCTGTCTGGGGGCAGTCATTCACGGTGCCACCAGTCATTATGAGTATGTATGCAATGAAGTATCCATGGGAATTGCATCCGTGTCCATGAAACACAGTCTGCCTGTCATGTTCGGAGTTCTGACAACGGATACCATTGAGCAGGCTGTTGAAAGAGCCGGAACGAAAGCCGGAAACAAAGGGTACGACTGTGCTTTGGGGGTTCTGGAAATGATCTCTTTGTTTGATGCAATGGACACAGCCTGCAAATAAAGACCATAGACTGTCATTTCCCGGCTCAAAATCAAACTGAGGCACTCTCGGATTGATGCAGTTCTGCCATGCAGAGCTGATCAAGTCAAAGGCTGCTGTATGGTGGTTTTTTTGCTCCTGCGGCTGCAGATCGGCATGGCAGGCTGCAGCAACGACATACCCTTCCTTTTGCAGAGTGGAAGCCTAGATACCAGCTGTGGCTGTCCTGTATGATTCAGTTGCCATATATCAGTCAGCTGCAAATACAGAAAGAGAGGAACTGACAATGCAGGAACGGAAAGTCTGTCTGATCACAGGCGGTGGAAAGGCGCTTCTGAAGGATGGTAAGCCCGGTGCAATCGGCTACGGCATAGCCCACGTCTTTGCCGCGGAAGGATACAACCTTGTGATCACCGGCCGAAATGTCAAAAAGCTGGAATCTGCGAAGGAAGAACTGGAGTCTCTGTATGGGATCGAGGTACTGCCTTTGCAGGGAGATGTCGCCGCAGGAAACGACAACGAGGAAACCGTCAGGGCTGTCATTGAGTCAGCCATCAGCCGGTTTGGCCGTCTGGATGTGCTGATCAACAACGCCAGGCTTCGGCTTCGGGCATTCCATTGACAGATCATACAACGGAGCAGTTTGACCTGGCTGTGTATTCCGGCCTGTATGCCTGTTTTTACTACATGAAAGCAGCCTATCCATATTTGAAGAAGACCAGAGGCAGTGTGATCAACTTTGCGTCCGGCGCCGGTCTGTTCGGAAACTTTGGTCGTGTGCCTATGCGGCTGCCAAAGAAGGCATCCGGGGCCTGAGCCGGGTGGCTGCCACAGAATGGGGAAAAGACGGGATCAATGTCAATGTGATCTGTCCCCTTGCCTGGACCAGTCAGCTGGAGAGTTTTGCCGAAGCGTACCCGGAGGCGTTCAAAGCCAATGCCCACATGCCGCCCATGGGCCATTACGGAGATGTGGTGAAGGACATCGGTCGTGTCTGTCTGCAGATTGCAGGCCAGGATTTTACCTATATGACCGGTGAAACCATCACCCTGGAAGGCGGTCTCGGTCTCCGCCCGTAGCCCGGCTTCAATGGAATACCGACGAGGTATCCATACACTGTTCATCAGGGAAAGTATCGAGGTTCAAGGACCGGCATACAGTCCCCAGCCGGATTACCTGTTCATCAGTCTGGTACTTTCCTGTTGTCCTGAAGATCAAATCCCGCAGCAGCCTGACAGCTGCGGGTTTTCTGTTGCAGCTTGTGGGCTGACAGACTCTGAGAATATACCCTTTGCCAGCTGAATCATTTCAACAGCGTCTCAAGAGGACCTGAACCAGATAACCCGGATCTATCAGTGACTATGGACCTAATAATAAAAAAAGCCCGACAGGATTTCCTGCCGGGTTGATTTTCGAAATGGTGGGGTCGATGCGACTCGAACGCACACGAGTTGCCTCACTACCGCCTGAAGATAGCGTGTCTGCCAATTCCACCACGACCCCATACATCAATAAAAACTGGTGAGGCCGATGCGACTCGAACGCACACGAGCCAAGCTCACTACCCCCTCAAAGTAGCGTGTCTACCGGTTCCACCACGGCCTCAGTTTTTACATGTTCCTGTCCGGAACATTTGATATGTTATCAGAACCGGTAACTTCTGTCAAAGAATTTTTGAAGCCGCTATGAAACCAGGTATGGCGGGACAGTCTAGCCGCCAGAATCCGTGCGCCGTTTATTCCTTCAGCAGACCCAGACCTGAAAGCCACTCACGCAATGCATCCGTCTGGTCTACAGCCTGCCTGCCATTACAGGCAAATCCCTTCATGACTCTGGCTGTCCGACACGCATCCTGCAGCAGTATGAAACTCTGTCCGATGCCTCCGCCGCCATTGGTGCAGAACGGTACAATCCTCTTCCCTGCCAGGTCATACTGCTCCAGGAATGAATACACAATATAAGGCAGATCTCCACCCCAGTTGGGAAAGCCCACAAACAGCACATCATACTGATCCATATCCCGGACTGACCCCGTCACAGCAGGCCTGAGATGCTTTGCCGTTTCTTCTTTGTACCGGTCCACCGTGGCTCTGTAGTCTTCCGGATAGTCATCCACCGGCTGAATCTGAAACAGGCTGCCGCCTATCAGATCTGCAATCTCCTTTGCCAGCGTGGCTGTATATCCTGTATGAGAGAAATACGCAATCAGAATCTTGTGTTTCATTGCATTCACGATCCTTTCCGCTCTGCTTTGTGCTTTCTGCAGATAAAGCCTGTCTTCATGATACGCAGGTGGCACGGCAGAAAATATCAGTCTGCACCAATGGCTGGCATCCCGATGCACATGTCTCATTCTCCCGCTGCTCCTGCCTCTTCCTGATCTTGCACCCTCCATTTTCCCGGAAGCCATCAGACGGGTTGGCAGCCTGTGATACGATAAACAGGCCTGACAAGTCGATGACTGGCCGGGTTTACAGAAAGCGGATCCGACAGGATCCGGAAAGGATATTTGATGATCAAAGTTGGCATTGTCGGTTACGGCAACCTGGGAAAAGGCGTGGAAAAAGCCGTCAGCCAGGCCTGTGACATGGAACTGACGGGCATTTTTACCCGCCGCGATCCTGCATCCATCCGGCCAGCCGGGATGACACCGGTCTACGGTCTGGAGGATGCCGTTCAGTTTGAAAAGGACATCGATGTGATGATTCTGTGCGGCGGCAGCGCAACGGATCTGCCACAGCAGACACCGGAATTCGCTGCCCGGTTCAATGTGGTGGATTCCTTTGATACCCACGCAAGAATCCCGGAGCATTTTGACCGGGTGAATCAGGCTGCAGTCAAAGCGGGCAAAACGGCGGCTATATCCATCGGCTGGGATCCGGGCCTGTTTTCGTTGAACAGGCTGATTGCCGAATCCATTCTGCCGGAAGGAAACAGCTATACCTTCTGGGGCAGAGGTGTGTCCCAGGGACACTCGGATGCCATTCGCCGCATCGAAGGTGTCGCGGATGCCCGCCAGTACACCATTCCTGTTCCGGAAGCCATCGAATCTGTCCGGAACGGAGAAAACCCCGATTTGAGCACCAGACAGAAACATACCCGGGACTGCTATGTAGTGGCTGAAGAAGGTGCCGATCTGGAACGCATAGAATCTGAAATCATCCACATGCCAAATTATTTCAGCGACTACGACACAACGGTGCACTTCATCACAAAGGAAGAGCTTGCCGATAATCACAGTTCCCTGCCCCATGGCGGCTTTGTGATGCGCAGCGGCACAACAGGGGACAACAGTCACCTGATTGAATATTCCCTGAAGCTGGATTCCAACCCGGAATTCACTGCCTCGGTCCTGACCGCCGTGGCACGTGCAGTGGTCCGCATGAACCAGGAGGGACTTGCCGGTGCCAGGACCATATTCGACATTCCTGCCGGCTATCTGTCCTGGAAAAGCCCGGAAGAGTTGAGAAAATCCATGTTGTAAACAGCAGGTTTCTTCTGTCTTTGCTCCCCGTGAATCCCGCAGGATCCAGGCTTCGCCTCATGGTTCCCGCTTATCTGTTCCGCTCTGATCACATACTGACTGCGGACCTGTCCCCTTCGCAGATGCCGGCGAAAGTCGGGCAGCTGCACCTGCAGCCCTGTATAGTCAGAGATGTCAATGATCATTGGGAGGAACGCATGAACTGGATTGAATCGCTGCAATGTGCCATAGACTGCATGGAAACACACCTGACACAGAATATACGGCCAGCCGAAATCGCTGCAGAATGCGGGTATTCAGCCGGGCACCTGCAGAAAGGGTTTACGCTTGTAACCGGATATACCTTCGCGGAATACATGAGAAAACGCAGGCTGTACCAGGCTGCTCTGGAACTGAAAGCCAGTCCGGACCGCCGCATCCTGGATGTGGCAATAAAATACGGATATGACTCCCCGGATGCCTTTGCCAGGGCGTTCCGCAGCTTCCACGGTGTCCTGCCCAGCCAGGCCCGGGAACCGGGAGTCTGCATCACCATGTTTCAGCCATTGCAGATTCATCTCAGCGTGCAGGGAGGAACAGCCATGAATCACACCATACAGCACATCCCTTCATTCGAACTGATCGGACAAGTCTTTCATCTATCTTCTCAGGAAAATTCCTTTGCCGTGATTCCCCGGAAGTGGGCCAACTTCATGTCGGTCTGCCGTACCCTCGTGGAAGAAAATCAGCCGGGTTCCGCCCTGAAACAGGCCATCTGGCAGAACAACATCGGTGAATTCGGCCTGTGCCACGAGACATCGGACGGGCTGGACTATATGATCGCCGGCAAATACCGGGGCGGTCCGGTTCCGGAAGGATTTGAACTGCGGACCGTGCCGGCTTTGACCTGGGCCATGTTTGACTGTCCTGGCCCGGTGCCTGAGGCCCTGCAGACTGTCACAAGCCGGATCTTTACCGAATGGCTGCCGCAGAATCCCGACTGGCTGCCCGATGGGGACCTGTCCATGGAGTACTATCCCATGGGAGACAGCAGCGCCCCGGATTACCGGTCACAGGTGTGGATCCCCGTGAAGAACAAACAGAACTGTCGCTGAACAGACAAAATGCCATCTTTCGCACAGGGAAGATGGCATTTTCGTTTGTGATTCCATACGGTGGAATCCAAAGGTCCGGCCCTCTGTCCGAAGACGAGTTCCACCTTCGGCCTTCCGTCACTGTCAGTCTTCTTATTCTGAAACGTGTTCCAGGCTGCCTTCATTCCTTTTCCAGCAGACACACCGCTTCCACATTCGGGGTCTGCGGGAACATATCCACCGGCTGCACCCACCTGGCCTTCCAGCCCTTTTGCTCAAAGCGCTCCAGGTCGCGTTTCAGCGTATTGGGATTGCAGCTGACATAGACAATACGCCGGGGATCGATCCGGGCGATGTCCTCGATTCCCTGCCCGCTCAGTCCCTTGCGCGGCGGATCCACGATCAGCACATCCGCCTGGTCCTGAAACTGACGGGCGAATTCCGTGGCATCCTGACACACAAACTGTGCATTGGTGATGCCGTTGAGCCGTGCATTCTCCCGGGCATTTTCCACTGCCTCCGGTACGATCTCCACACCCGTCACCCTGGCTTGCCGCCTGGCAGCGAGCAGTCCCAGCGTGCCGGTGCCGGAATACATATCGATGACCCGGTCCCCCGGCTGGATGCCCGCCGCCTCCATGGCGGTATTGTACAGGACTTCCATCATCTCTGGATTCACCTGGAAAAAGCTTTTGAAGTTCAGCCGGATCCGGATACCCAGGCAGTTCTCTTCGATGCTTTCCAATCCATGCAGGATAACGGATTCATCTCCCAGGATCACGTTGTCCTGCCGGTCATTGTGGTTGAACACCACACTGACTAGATCCGGAAATACACTGACCAGTTTCGCGGTCAGATCTTCAAAATGGTTTTCCTCTCCGATGAACACCACCTGGCTCTGACCGGTTTTCCGGCTGCGGCGCAGAAAAATGTGCCGGAGCCCTTTTGCCAGCCGGGAAGTCAGCTCTTTCCTAATATACTGGTACAGTTCATTCAGCCGTTCATCCTGTATCAGACACGTATCCGTATCCACGATGGTGTGGGAATTCGGGCGGTAAAACCCGGTGATGACCTCCCCTTCGCCTGTGACCTGCACAGGAAACTGTGCCTTGTTGCGGTAGTTGTACGGATCTTTCATGCCCAGTGTATCCCTGACCTCGATTCCAGGAAATTTACGGCGCATCCAGTCTGTTTTCCAGGCCAGCTGACTTTGATACTCCAGGTCCTGCAGGGCACAGCCGCCGCATTTGCCGAACACCGGACACAGAGCCTGTGTCCTTTCCGGACTGTCGCTCAGGCGTTCCATGACCCTGCCGATGGCAAAACTCTTTTTCGCCAGGATCACCCGGATCCTGGCTTTTTCCTGCGGCAAAAGTCCCGGGACAAACACCACTTCACCATTGTGCCGCAGCACACCATATCCCTGGTCGGAGAGATCGGTGCACTCTCCGGTGAATTCTTCGTTTCGTTTCATGGCCTCATTATAGATTTCCGGCATCACGATTGACAACTTGCACGGCTGCGTCTAAACTCATAGCGTACTATTTAATAGCCGGCTATGTTTCTGGCTGTGAAAGGAGGATACCGTGTGCGAAAGTGACATTGCCCTGCCCCATCCCGAGGAACTGGGCTACTATGTCCGCCGCATCGACGGACAGTTCGCAAAACACCGTCGTCTTGAACTCAAACAGTACGACCTGACTTCTTCTCAGTTTGACGTGCTGTTCTGGATCATGAAACGACAGCAGCGGGAGAACCTGGATACCATCCAGAAAGACATCGAACGCTACTTCCATATCTCCAATCCGTCGGTTTCCGGCATCATTTCCCGTCTGGAACAGAAGGGATTTGTGGAACGGGTGCGCAGCGACAAAGACCGCCGCATCTGTCATATCCAGCCCACAGAAAAAGCCAGGGCGATGCAGAAAACGCTCTGGAAAGCCCACAGGGACATGGAAGAGCGCATCCGCTCTGAATACGGTCCGGGTCCCTATGAGCAGCTCATGAAGGAACTCAACCGGCTGCTGACACTGCTGACTGAAATTGTAAAGGAGGAAAGCGCATGCTGAAAGTGCTTCTGGCACAAGTGAAGGAATACAAGGCTGATTCCATCAAGACACCCATTCTTGTCATGGGTGAGGTGGTGTTTGATGTCCTGATTCCATTTCTCATGGCACTGCTCGTGGATGAAGGAATCAACAAAGGCGACATGCACGCCATCCTGCTCTATGCAGGTCTGATGCTGGCTTCCGCCATCATTGCCCTGATCCTGGGAGGACTTTCAGGAAAATACGCAGCCATTGCATCCTGCGGATTTGCGAAAAACGTCCGGGATGCGGAGTTCCGGAACATTCAGAACTTCGCCTTTGAAGACATCGACAAGTTCTCCACCGGCGGCCTGATCACCCGCATGATGACAGATGTGAACAACCTGCAGATGGCCTACCAGATGATCATCCGTGTAGCCGTCCGTACCCCCTTCATGATGCTGGCCAGTCTGTTCATGATCTTCTCCGCCTCCAGCCGTCTGGGCTGGTGGATCGTGGCGATTCTGATTGTACTGGCTATCCTGATTTTCGGGATGATGAAGCTCGTTCACCCGATTTTCATGAAGATGTTCAAAAAATACGACAAGCTGAATGAATTCGTGCAGGAAAACACAACGGGTATCCGGGCGGTGAAGTCCTTTGTCCGGGAAGGATTCCAGACGACTCACTTTGACGAAGCCAGTCAGGATATCTACAAAGTCAACAAACGGGCAGAAAAGATACTGGTTCTCAACCAGCCTGTGATGATGCTGGCGGTGTATTCCTCTATTCTCCTTGTCTGCTGGGTGGGAGCTCAGCAGGTTGTGGACGGTTCCATGCAGGTTGGCTCCCTGATGTCGCTGTTCACCTACATCATGACACTGCTCATGTCTCTGATGATGTTCTCCATGGTATTCATCCAGATCATCATGTCCATGGCCAGCGCCCGCCGGGTGGTGGAAGTCATCACTCAGGTCTCCAGCCTGCAGTCTCCGGCTGATGGCGTGAAGGAAGTCAGAAACGGCGAAATCGTATTCGACCACGTCCGGTTCAACTATGCGGAAAACCCCGATGATCCCTATATCCTGGATGATGTGAACGTCACGATTCCCTCCGGTTCATCCTTTGGAATCCTCGGCGCCACCGGTTCCGGAAAAACCTCCTTCGTGCAGCTGATTCCCCGGCTGTATGACGTGACCAGCGGAGAGGTCCGTGTGGGCGGTCTCAATGTAAAGGACTATGATCTGAAATGCCTGCGGGACAAAGTGGCCATGGTGCTGCAGAAAAACGTCCTGTTTTCCGGTTCCATCATCGACAACATGCGCTGGGGCGCCGAAGATGCCACGCTTGATGAGATCCGGGAGGCCTGTCACCTGGCTCAGGCGGATGAATTCATTGAAAAGATGCCGGATAAATACAACACCTACATTGAACAGGGAGGCACCAATGTCTCCGGCGGTCAGCGTCAGCGTCTGACAATTGCCCGGGCGCTGCTGAAAAAGCCGAAAATCCTGATTCTGGATGATTCCACCAGCGCAGTGGACACCAGAACCGATCAGCTGATCCGCGAGGCGTTCCAGACAAAGATCCCGGATACCACAAGGATCATCATCTCCCAGCGTGTGAGCTCCATTCAGGACTCCGACCTGATCATGGTCCTCAACGAAGGAAAAGTCGAAGCGACAGGCACCCATGAAGAACTGCTGAAGACCTGTCCGATTTACCAGCAGACGTACGAACAGCAGCAGAAAGGAGGAGACTTCGATGAACAATAACCAGAACAAAGACGGTCTGAAGCGGGTATTTTCGCTGATCTGGAAAAACTACAAGCTTCAGGTCGTGATCATTGTTTTCCTCATTCTGTTCTCGGCACTTGCCAACGTGCTTGGTTCCACGTTCCTGCAGACGCTGATCGATCAGTACATCACACCTCTGTCAGGCCAGAGCAACCCGGATTTCAGCGGACTGCTCAAGGCCATTGCCGGAATGGCAGGGATTTACCTGACGGGTATTCTGTCCACCTGGATCTGGAACCGGCTGATGGTCAACATTTCCCTGGGTACTCTCAACGATGTCCGTGAAGGGCTGTTCCGGCATATGGAAACACTGCCGGTTTCCTACTTCGATACCCACGCCCACGGGGACATCATGTCGATTTACACCAATGACACTGATACCCTGCGGCAGCTGATTTCCCAGTCTGCTCCCCAGGTGCTCTCCAGCGGCGCGCAGATCGTGTTTGTGCTGGTGTCCATGTTTGTCATGAACTGGCAGCTGGCGCTGGTGACGGTGATCATGGGCGGTGTCATGCTCTATGCCAGCCGCTTCATCTCCTCCCGCTCCGGCCGGTTTTTCCGGGAACAGCAGAAACAGCTGGGTGCAGTGAACGGATTCATCGAGGAAATGATGGAGGGCCAGCGGGTGATCAAGGTCTTCACACACGAAGAGAAGTCCATCCAGGATTTCGAAGCAGTCAATGACAAACTGTGTGATGCCAGTACCAATGCCAATAAATTTGCCAACATCCTCATGCCCATCTGCATGAACATCGGCTACATTTCCTATGTCCTGACCGCTCTGACAGGCGCCATCTTCGCCCTGAACGGCATGTTCGGAATAACACTGGGTACCATTGCGGCCTTCCTGCAGCTGAACCGTTCCTTCAACAACCCCATCGTGCAGATCTCGCAGCAGGTCAATGCCGTGGTCATGGCCGGTGCCGGTGCCCAGCGGATTTTCGCCCTCATGGACACACCTTCGGAAACCGACAACGGTGTGGTCACGCTGGTCCGTGCAAAGAAGGAGAACGGACAGTGGGTGGAAACACAGGAATATACCGGTCACTGGTGCTGGAAGCATCCCCGTCCCAATGGCAAAACCGAACTGGTGGAACTCAAAGGCGATGTCCGGTTCGATGATGTGAACTTCGGCTACACCAAGAAAAAGCAGATCCTGCATGATATTTCTCTGTTTGCCAAACCGGGACAGAAAATCGCTTTCGTCGGTGCCACCGGTGCCGGCAAGACCACGATCACGAACCTGATCAACCGATTCTACGACATCCAAAGCGGCATGATCACCTATGACGGCATTGACATCAAGCTGATCAAAAAAGACGATCTGCGTCACTCCCTGGGCATTGTGCTGCAGGACACAAACCTGTTCTCCGGCACGATCATGGACAACATCCGGTTCGGCAAGCTGGATGCCACGGATGAGGAATGCATTGCCGCGGCCAGACTGGCCAGGGCAGATGATTTCATCCGCCACCTGGAGCACGGGTATGACACGGTCATTGAAGGATCCGGCGAATCCCTTTCACAGGGACAGCGTCAGCTGATTGCCATTGCCCGGGCTGCCGTGGCCAATCCCCCGGTGCTGATTCTGGATGAAGCCACGTCTTCCATTGACACCCGCACTGAGCGGCTGGTGCAGGAAGGCATGGACCGGCTGATGCATGGCAGGACAACATTTGTCATTGCCCACCGGCTGAGCACGATCATGAACTCGGATGCGATCATGGTCCTGGACAATGGCCGGATCATTGAACGTGGTGATCACGATGATCTGATCAGACAGAAAGGCACCTATTACCAGCTGTATACCGGAAAGCTGGAAATGGACTAGATGCAGTCTTGAGATCCTCCGCTCAGGAGGATCTCATACGACAGATCGAAGAGCCTTCGGGCTCTTTTTCTTTTTAAATAACCCACGTCTAGCGTACTTCATGGACGGTTTCCACATATTACTGTCACAAGATTTGTATTTTCATACGATTCTTTAAAACTGACCGAATCGGCAGGTTTTAAACGTGCATCTATGGATTGACTCAGGTAAATTGAAAGCAGTTACAGAAAAGGAGAGTCCGACTATGAAATCACGATCCCGATTCTTTCTGCAGACCGCTGCCGGTCTGCTTGCTCTTTCTCTGGCTGCCTGCACCGCAGCTCCTGCCGCTTCCGAAGAAAAACCAGCCGAAGCATCGGGTACCTATGCATACCACATCGGCGGTTATGACTGGGGTGGACGTGTGGATGAGGTCACATTGACTCTGGATGCTCCCGTTGACAGTGTGTCCAAAGACACGTTCCAGGTGAAAGAAACTGTGGAAACCGACGATGAGAAGACCAAAGAGAATGACCTGACTGTCACTGAGGCATACCTGACAGATGACAAAGGCGAGAAAACAGACAAGGCATCCAAATACGTCACCCTGAAGCTTAAACCCGAACTGGACCGCGGCAACCCGCTGTATTTTTCGGGAAAAACCGGCTACAACACCTGGGCAGATCCCTATACCCTGACTTTCACGGTAGCCGAAGGACAGAAGCTGGAATCTGAAGGCAACCCGCTGACCAGTGTAACGATCGACGAAAAAGCCACGGGCAAAACCACGGCAGTGGATGAATACAAAGAAGCGGAGTTCAAAGCCAGCGACGGAATCACCTATGACTACGGATTGTATGAACCCGCTGACAAAGCCAAAACGCTGTTTGTCTGGCTGCATGGGCAGGGTGAAGGCGGATCCTACACGACAAAGGATGCGACGGATCTGAAAGTCTGCGAACTGGCCGGTGATGCCTCGTTCTTCCTGGGGGCTGATTTCCAGGAAGCCACAGGCGGTGCCAATGTTCTGGTTCCCATGTGTCCGACCTACTGGATGGACCCCGACGGTACCAAGGAAATCGGCGCAGAGTGCCTGGACTACGGTTATCGCGAATCCGCCTATACCAAATCCCTGGTGGAGCTGATCGACAAAGTAAAGAAGGAAACCGGCAGCGAGAAGGTCGTCATTGCGGGATACTCCAACGGCGGCTACATGGCGATGAACCTGGCGATGGAAGAAGCCGGGGCCTATGACGCCTATGTACCGATTGCCGAAGCGATGAAGAATGAATACATTTCCGATGAAGACATCAAAACCATGAAGGATCTCCCGATGTACTTCATCTTTGCCTCCAGCGATCCCACGGTGGATCCGGATACCTATGAGCGTCCCACGATCCAGAGGCTGATGGATGCCGGGGCAAAGGATGTGACGGTGTACAACCCGGACAAGGTACTGGACAAGAACGGCATCAAGGATGAAAACGGGGATCCTGTGGAATACAATGGTCACTTTTCCTGGTTCGACTTTGTGCACAACCAGGCCCATGACGAAGGAAAACAGACAGTCTTTGACTGGATCGGCGAAAAAGTAAAATGATTCCGCTGCCAGACTGGCAGCCGGAAGGCTGGCAGTCTGGCCCAGGAACAGGTATGACAGAAACCAGACCTGAAAGAGACTGGCAGACAGATCCATAGATTTGCAGGAAGGTTCCTGAACAGAAAGACCTGGTATCTGCAGACCGCCAGAACATCCCATTGAGCTCCATCAGGCTGCACAGTCTCAGACAAAAGCTCCCAAAGAAATGGAACCACCGGAACGGAATGTTCCGTCGGGGGATGCGGATGATTATATAAAATCTCTCTCTGTCCGCAGCTGTGTTGAGCAGAAGCGGAAGCAGCCAGAAGCTGTGCTTTTCTCCCCACCCCCAACACCAGTGCCCCGGTCTGAATCGACAGTCCTGTCTGGACTGTCAGATTCAGACCGGGGCACTTTTTGGTTTCCGACCGACTGGATGGGCAGCCATTGGCGGCCTCATCAGCTGGTCGCATCTTCTCTCTTTCTTAAGAATTCCCGCACGGTTTCTTTCATTTTCGACAGATACAATGCACTCATGAAAGGGGCATTGTATCATGATGATGTTTTATATACAGACAGCACTGATTTTCGCCGGCGTCCTCTGGACCGCTGCCGGCCTGCTGCTGCACCATATCGAGGAGGAAGAAGTGCATGAATCACGAAATCCTGGTTGTTGAAGACGACGAAGGCATCCGCGAAGCCATCGCCATATATCTCTCTCATGCCGGCTTTCACGTCATCCAGGCCGAAAACGGTCTTAAGGGACTGGAAGCCTTCCGGACCCGCAAACCCGCTCTGGCCGTGGTGGACATCATGATGCCGGAAATGGACGGATTCACCATGGTCTCCCGCATCCGCGAAACCTCGGACATTCCCGTCCTGTTTCTCTCCGCCAAAAGCGAAGACGTGGACAAGCTCCATGGATTCACCATCGGCGCGGACGACTATCTCACCAAACCCTTTTCTTCCGTCGAACTCGTGGCCAGGGTCAAGGCAAGACTTCGGCGCTACGAACAGATCCTGGAACTGAAAAGCGGTGAAGCGGCCCCCACGGTTCTCACCAATGGCGGGCTGGAACTGGATCCGGCGACGAAGGAAGTGTTTGTCAACGGGGACCCGGTACATCTGACACCCAAGGAATTCTCGATTCTGGAGCTCCTCATGCGACACCCGGGACAGGTATTTTCCGCCCAGCAGATCTATGAACGAATCTGGAAGGAAGAGGCCATCACCACGGAAACCATTACCGTGCACATCCGGAAACTCCGGGAAAAAATCGAGGCGGAACCCCGGCATCCGCAGTACATCCAGGTGGTCTGGGGTGTGGGCTATAAGATCAGGAAAGACACATGACCAGAACAAGACAGTTTCTGCTGACCATGATCGCGGTGATTTCGCTCACTGCGGCTCTGGGCATCACATGGGCCCTCAGTTCCCTGCGTTCCTACAACACGCTGTATGACGAGACGGCAGGAACAAGTCACATCATGGAATCCCTGGAGGACTTCACGCTCCAGGCGGCTTACAGGCTGGAGCCCGATTTCACGTATGTGAGCGGTTCGGACCTCAAGGAATCGGACATCAAGCAGATCCAGAACACGATGCTGGACAACACGGCCTATGGCTATGATGTCCTGTCCCGGGATCCCAATTTCCATTATTCTGTCACCAGCAAAGATGCCTCCCTGCAGTCCCTGGAGAAACCGGATGCCCAGGATGAAGACTCCTACACCGTGACATTCCAGTTCAAGGACGGCAAACTCAGGGGCTCCGGTTCCCTGCTGGGTTACGGATTTGCACCCCAGGAATCCCGGTCCCTCCGCAGTTCGCTGGAGGGCAGCTCCCTGGCGGTCTACAACGACCAGACCGGAGAATTCATCGAACGGTCCTACGAAATCCCGTCGGATCTCACATTCCACTTTCCGGAAGACCTGACATTTACCTACTCCATCCCGAAGGAACCGGCCATGTCGCCCCAGGGCAGCGGCTATCTCTACAACCTGCTGGTGGATGAAAGTCTGGCAGCATCTGTCACGCTCTCGATCCTGGTCCTGGCCCTTGGGCTGCAGTTCCTGCTGCTGCTTCACGTGCCCCTGAAGGTGGAGGAAACCACGGCTCCCTGGTCCTTCGTGGCCCGGAACAGTCTGGAAACCAATGCCCTGCTCCTGGGGATCCTCTCGGTCATTGCGGGAATTTCCGCCATGCTGCTCGCAAAACTTGCCCTGCATGGTGATCTCATGACCCTGGCAGTTGCGGGCGGTGCCAAAACGGGGGTTGTGTTCTCCCGCCTCGTCCTGTTCACGGCGTATACGCTGATCCTGCTGTTTTTCAGCGTTCCGCTGTTCTGGATCCGGCAGATCTTCGCCACCGGCGTCGGATGCTATGTCCACGGAAAATCCCGGATTCTGGAGAGTTTCCGCAAAGGCACCGTGAATCTCGCGCAGAACATTCTCACCCGCCGGATGAGCATTCCGCTGATCCTCAATATTCTCTGCCTGCTCCTGATCATTCTGACAGGCAGCCCCGGCCTGGCAGTGCTCTACGGCATTCTTCTGACCGCTGCACTGACGATCCTGGCCTTCACGGTACAAAATGGCTGGAAGACAGTGACGGGTGAAGCCGACCGGCTGGCCAATGGTGATTTCAAGAGCGAGCCTGAGGGAGACCCGACTCTCTTCAGGCCCATTTACGACCGTCTGCTTGCTGTACGGCGCAGCTTCCAGCAGGCACTGCAGGAAGGCATTGAGAGCACCAACATGCGAAACGAACTGATTTCCAATGTCTCTCACGACCTGAAAACCCCCCTGACGGGACTCCGGTCCTACTCCGAGCTCCTGGAAATCACCGACGATCCTGAACAGATGCGGAAATATGCAGGGAAAATCAGTCAGTACACCAGCCGGCTGAATTCCCTCGTAACGGATCTCTTTGATGTCTCCAAAGCCAATGCAGGCAGCCTGCACCTGGATCCCGTGCATCTGGCTCTCGATCAGCTGATCTATCAGGCACTGGAAGAAGCCGAGACCAACTGGCGGACCAAAGACCTGCAGGCTGTCATCTCCCTGCGGGAAGCTCAGGTGCTCCTGGATCCCGACAAAACGATGCGGATCTTCGAGAACCTGTTCTCGAATGTATCCAAGTACGCCCTGAAAGGCACCCGGGTCTTTGTCACCCTCCGGGAAACACCCACAAGCTATGTGGTGAACATCAAGAACACCTCCGCAGCACCGCTGAACTTCACCGCCGAGGAAATCACCGAGCGCTTTGTCCGCGGTGACAAGTCGCGGCACGAAGTGGGGTCCGGCCTGGGGCTGGCCATTGTCAAGTCCTTCGCCGAAGTGCAGCACGGCCGGTTCCGGATCGAAATCGACGGCGATCTCTTCCGCGCCATTGTGGTACTCCCCAAACCGGAGGACCTGCCGCCTGTACCGGATGCGCAGGCTGCCGATGACAACAGTATTGGACCGGTGGAACTCACCGATTCTGCCGATGATGAAAAAGAACCGCAGTGATGCGGTTTTTTTAACGGAATAACAGCAGTTGAGCTCCATCGAACAGAATTTCCCGCTGCACAAATCCAGGGCCAAACGGTCACAGACCGTGCGTTGTGCAGCTCTAGTCGAATCTGTGATGTTCGCAGTTTTTACAGATCTCCCTGAAGTCTGGATGACTGAAAATCTCCTCTGGTGCAAATCTCTCAGGATCCTGGAAGTCCACTACACCATGAATATCAAGACACACGACGGTGTCGATCATCCTGCCATCCATCAAAGGACACTGAATGCACATATCCTGTTTTCTCATGAAAGTCCTCCACAGCCTCTTGTGACCTTCGAACTGAATCTTGCTGAGTCATCTAATGCTGTACTTTCTTTACCCTGATCGTCAACCGTGACACGGCTGAACAAGCAAGAGATTGACAGATACTATTGGTGGAAGAAAAAGCCAGTCCGGTTCACATAGGGCTGGCCTTTTTTATGAGTCAGGTTACTTCACAAACAGATCTGCAAGGCTGTCCGGCATCGGGTTCTCCCTATCGAACACATCATTGTAGTGCACAATCTCAGGCGGCTTCTTCCCCGCCTTCAGATCCTGCAGCACCTGTTCCTTCCAGTCCATATGCTGTCCGTTGTCCAGGTCCATGAACGTCTTTGTGAAATAGTCACCATACTGTTCGTTCATGGCCTTCAATTCTTCTTTTGTCATACAGTCACCTCCGTCTTGCTCCTGTCACAGACGCTGTGTCAAAAACATCTCGCCTTTCATCGATACACCCGGATCATCAGATCCACAGGCACTTATCCGCACACTCCACTGCCCCAAACCGCAGCTGCTGAGACTCCCGGCTGCGTCGGCAGTCTCATTGGCTGCGGCTGCTGAACACTTTGAACAGCTGCACAGCCGCAAAGCTCGCAAGCGAGAACAGAACCACCAGTCCTGCCTGCATCACAGTCATCGGCGTGACATCGAAGATTGGCTGCATGGCCGGAATGTTCAGGATTGCCGCCAGCAGGATCGCGCCAGTAATGAACGCATACACGCTGTATTTGTTGAAGGGCAGCTCCCAGACAGGCTTGCTGCCCCGCTGCGAGAATCCATGCAGCAGCCTCGACAGCGTCAGGGTGGAGAACGCCATGGTCGTTGCCATGCTTGCACTGGTCTTCAGGCTAATCAGGTAGCTCGCCATGACCGCCAGGAAAATCAGCAGGCCTTCCACGCCGATCTGCGTGATCGCATCCCGGTTCAGGATCGACTCCTTGGACCGCCTCGGTTTCTGGTTGATCACATCCGCGTGGTCCGGCTCCATGCCAATGGCAATCGCCGGAAGCGAATCCGTCACCAGGTTGATGAACAGCAGCTGCACCGCCGTGAAGGGATCCGGCAGAAACGCAAGGCTTGTCACCACCACCGTAATGATTGCCGACAGGTTGCCCGACAGCAGGTAAATGATGGCATTCTTGATGTTGTTGTAGACATTCCGCCCCGATTCTATGGCTTTTACGATCGTCGCAAAGTTGTCATCCGTCAAAATCATCTTCGCGGCATCCTTTGAGACCTCGGTCCCCGTGATTCCCATGGCAATGCCGATATCCGCCGCTTTCAGCGCCGGTGCATCGTTGACACCGTCTCCTGTCATCGCCACGATATCGCCTTTTTCCTGCCACGCCTTGACGATCCGGATCTTGTGCTCCGGCGCCACTCGTGCGTATACAGAGATTTTGTCCAGTTTGTCCGCCAGTTCCCCATCAGACATGTGGGCCAGGTCGTTGCCCTCGATGGCTAGGTCGCCATCCTGGTAGATGCCGATTTTCTTCGCGATCGCCCGCGCCGTCACGACGTGGTCCCCGGTGATCATCACCGGCTTGATTCCGGCTTTTCTCGCAGTGTGAACCGCTGCGGCGGATTCTTCACGCGGCGGATCCTGTTCTGCCACCAGACCCACAAAGCAGAGGTCCTGTTCATCCGCCAGACCGATCCGGTGGTTTTCCTCTTCCGGCAGGTCCTTGTAGGCAAACCCCAGGACCCGCAGTCCCTGCGAAGCGTACTGCTCGTTCTGCGTCAGGATCAGGTCCCGGTCCGCTTCTGTGATCGGGCGCTTTTCTTTTCCCATCAGCACCGAAGTACAGCGCTTGAGCAGCTCATCCGGTGCCCCTTTGGTGTAGATGTGGTGGCGGCTGGAGACAGACATCAGCTTCCGCTCGGAATCAAACGGCACTTCCTCGACACGCTCGGCTTTGATCACGAAATCCGGGTGCGCCTTCTGGTACTGATTGAACATATCGATCAACGCGATCTCCGTCGGGTCTCCAATGGAGGAACCGTCGGCATTCACTACGGCATTGGTATTGAGCTTTGCCGCCTTCAGCAGGATCTGCTGGGGGTAGCTGGTGCGCGCATCCATGAGCTCCACGGTGTAGGGCGTCATGTCGGTGAAGACCTCCATGACGGTCATCTTGTTCTGCGTCAGGGTACCGGTCTTGTCGGAGCAGATCACCGAAATGCAGCCCAGGCTCTCCACCGCATCGAGTTTCTTCATGATGGCGTGATTCTTCACCATCTTCTGCGTCGCAATGGACAGCACGATCGTCACGATGGAGTTCAGGGCTTCGGGGATCGCCGCCACGGCCAGGGCCACGGCCACCATCAGCGCCTGCAGGAACGGCTCATGGTTCACGAACACGTGCAGGATCAGGAGCAGCACACAGAGCAGGCCGATATAGATCGTAAGTTTCTTCGAGAAATCCTCCAGGCTTTTCTGCAGCGGTGTCTTGCGGTCCCGGGCTTCGCTGATCATCCCGGCGATCCGGCCGATCTGCGTATCCATCCCCACAGCCGTGCAGATGTATTTTCCCGTGCCGTTGGTCACAAGGCCCGAGGAGAACACCATATCGGTCTGGTCGTTGATCTGCACTTCTTTGTCAATGGGGGCAGTGGTTTTTTCCACCGGCACCGGTTCACCCGTCAGGGCGGATTCATTCACCTGCAGAGACGCAGCTTCAAACAGACGGCCGTCGCCTTCGATGACATCCCCTGCCTCAACATACACGATGTCGCCGACCGTGAGCTGGCTGGATTCGATTTCCGTCAGCCGGCCATCGCGGATCACCTTGACATGAGGACTCGACAGACTCTTGAGGCTTTCGAGAGACTTCTGGGCCTGGACTTCCTGGACGGTGCCCAGGATCGCGTTCAGGGTGATCACCACAAGTATGACCAGCGTGGAAATCAGTTCGCCGGAGAATGCGGAAATGATTGCGGCGATGATCAGGACAATGACCAGCAGGTCTTTGAACTGCCCGAAAAAGATCATCAGGGGACTCGCGGGTTTTTCCTGCACGAGTTCATTCAGTCCATAGGTTTCCTGGTTCTGGACCACCTGTGCCGGTGTGAGTCCCTTGGGACTGCTGTGCAGTTCCTGGAACACAGTCTGGGTGTCTTGCTGATAGTAAGGTTTCATGTTTGCTCCCTTCAAAAAAAAGGACAGGACCCGATGGGCCTGATTGTCCCATGAGTCTTGTCCTTGAAGTCCAGCCAGTACAGATCTGTACGGGGTTGTTGACTGAACTGCCTGCATGCGAAGCCCACAGGCGACTACTCCCTCATTTGTGAGTATTGTAACATTTATCCTGGGAAAAACCACGAATCGTGACCCGGGTTTTGTCCGGACATCCCTCTTCCCCGATGCCGATGACTGCGCCAGGTGCACGGTTGCAGACAGTCACGCCCTTTGTGGCAGCCATCGTTCACTCTGTCTGCAACCGAAAAACCACCGGTGCTGCGGCTGTCAGTCCGGTGGCCTGTTGCTCATGATTCTGTTCTGTTTGCCGAATGTCTTTCCACCCGTCCCATGGCCGTCACAATGCCATCTGTCACCAGCAGGCCGCCGTCTTCATACAGTGCCCAGGTCTCCAGGCCCTTTTCCTCCAGGGCCCTTTCCAGGTGTTCCCGCTGGTGCCGGTTGCCGGTGAAGTGGCACTCCAGGTCGAAGAAAAGCAGCCCCAGCCCGGTCTGCCAGGCAAAATCGGCATAATCGTCGTCAGGCGTGATGTGGTAGTCCTGCAGCTGGATCATGGCCCCTGCACTGATGCCGAACAGCAGGCTTTTTTCGCGGATGGCTTTCTTCAGGCCAAACCTGCGGATCCGTTTCATGAACAGATCCGGAGCGCCGCCGGGGAGTACCAACAGGTCACAGTCGTGAATGGCCTGCAGCATGTCTGTCCGGGTGTCCCGGAACGGGCTGATCCAGGTGATGTCCCTGATGCCGTAGGACTGCAGCGGCTTCTCGTACGCTGCATGCCAGGTTCCGCCTGGCCCATAGTCCTTTTCCCAGTCTGCCTGGTCCTTCACATTGTCGAAATCCGACATGGCCAGGATGCAGGCTTTCAGGCCGGGCTTGAGCACCTTCTGCAGATGCCGCCTGGCCCAGGGCTGTGCAATGTCTCCGGTATTGGTCAGAATGCTGGTCATTGCGTGTCCTTCCTGAGGTGTTTCGTGAAAAAGACATCACAGGATATATGACCGGTGCTGCCCATGGGCTGGTCGGTCTGCTCGAACCCGTGTTTTCTGTAGAAGCTTTGTGCCCTGGTCATGTTGCCGAAGGTTTCCAGGTAGCACAGGGTATAGTGGTCTGCGGCGTGCTGCAGCACGGTTTTCACCAGACGGTGGGCAATGCCTGTTCCCCGGGCTTCGGGCAGTGTGTACATTTTCTGCAGCTCGCAGACACCCTTCTCTCCTGGCAGGGGTCCAAATCCCGCACCGCCCAGGATCCGGCCCGATTCGTCTTCTGCCACCCAGTAGCGCATTTCGGGTTCTCCATAGATCTCGGAAAACCGGCCAAGGTCCGGGTCACACCAGGCCGTGCCTTGCCGGTCGCCGCCATATTCCTTCAGACAGGACCGGATGATGGCCTCCACAGCCGCATTGTCCTGTTCTTTAATTTCCCGTATGGTCACAGTCATATCAAAGCACCTTCCTTTTCCGGATATTGTATCAGTCATTGCCGGACGCGGGAATGAAATCCAGATTTCCTGAATCAGGATTGAATCCCTTTAAAAACCTTGTTCCTCAAGAATGCAGGCAGAATTGCTGAACCGCCCTGTTCTGCTGCCATCTTTTTCGGACCATTGAAAAGCCGGAACAGGTCATTGCTGTTCCGGCTGCTGATTCTATCGTCACTGCCGCACGATTTCGGAAACCAGATCGGGATCCTTGGGTTCGGAGATCACATCCACCACTTCATTGCCGGCACCGGTCTTGGTAAGCTTGAAGTAGATCTGGCCGTCCTGCGGATGGCTGTCATCCACGATCCAGTTGTAGCTGTCGATCTCGATGTCGTAGTTCTTTCCGTTTTCCGTGTTCGTGAAATATGTATCGAAGGGAAGAATGCTGTTGACAATGTCCCGTGCCTGGGTCATCGCCGCTTCCACCGTGCCTCTGTCTGCATCATCCGCCATGTTCAGGTGAATGCGCAGCGTCGCGCTTTTCAAGTTGTCCGTCACGGATTCCATACCGCCGATCCCAGACAGCTCCTGCTGGATCTGGTCGAGCTGGGACTGCTCGATTTTCGGGTTCAGGTCCCCGGAATCAAACCGGACGCCCACCACCGGCTCGTTCTGTTCTTCCATGGATGTGAGCAGCACGTAGCCGACAATCACACAGGGAATCGCAATGATGATCAGCGTGATCCAGACCAGCAGGTGGCCCTGCTTCTGCCTGGGCTGCCGGGGCGTTTTGACCTTCCGTTGTCTTTTGTTTGATGCTTTGTTCGGTTCTGCCATTGCTGCCTCCTGTCAACCGTCAGTATAGCATACTGTCACGCTGCGTGACCCTTGCGCTTTTCTAACGTTTTGCCAGTTCTTCACGAATCAGCTCATTGGTCCGCTTCGGGTTGGCGGTCCCTCTGGACTTCTTCATAACCTGGCCCACCAGAAAGCCTATGGCACGGTCCTTGCCCGCCTTGTAGTCTTCGATGGATTTCGGGTTGGCATCCAGCACTTCGGTGACGAGTGCCAGGATCGCTCCTTCATCCGTCACCTGCTTCATGCCCTTTTCCTCGACGATCTTTGCCGGTTCCTTCCCGGAAGAAAGCATGTCTTCAAACACCGTCTTGGCCTGCTTCCCGGAAATGGTGCCATCCGCCACCAGGTTCACCAGCTGCGCCAGGTGTTCCGGGGCCACCCCTGCATTGGCAAAGGTGCGGTTGTCCCGGTTCAGAGCAGCGGACAGATCACCGATCACCCAGTTGGCAGTCTTCTTGGCGTCTTTGGCTGCCTTTGCAGCTTCCTCATAGTAGTCTGCCATGGCAGGATCGGCCACCAGGACCTGGGCATCGTATTCCCCCAGTCCATAGTCCTTCATGAACCGTGCCCGGCGGGCTGCCGGCAGCTCTTCCATGCTGTCCTGGATGTCCCGGATCCAGACGGGATCCAGCTGGATCGGGAAAATGTTGGGTTCCGGGAAATACTTGTAGTCCACGGCCCCTTCCTTTTTCCGCATCAGCACGGTGGTTTTCTGACTCTCGTCATACCGGCGGGTGGCCTGCTCCACCCGGCCGCCTTCGTCCAGGATCCGGCTCTGCCGCTCGATTTCCGCTGCCACGGCCTTCTGGACATTGGCGATGGAGTTCAGGTTCTTGATCTCGGTCTTTGTGCCCAGACTGTCATCTGCAGAGAGGGAAATGTTGACATCGCATCGCATGGATCCTTCTTCCATCTTGACATCCGATACGTTCAGGTACAGCAGGATCTGCCGCAGGGTATCCACATAGGCCGCGGCTTCTTCGGCCGAATGCATATCGGGGCGGGATACGATTTCCACCAGAGGCACCCCGGCCCGGTTGAAGTCGATGTACGTGCCGGTCTCCCGGTGGAACTGCTTCGCTGTGTCTTCCTCCATATGGATGCGTTCGATCCGGATCCGCTTCGATCCCTCTTCTGTCTCAATCTCCACGTAGCCGTCCCGGCCGATGGGGTGAAACTGCTGCGTGATCTGGAATCCCTTGGGCAGATCGGAATAGTAGTAGTTCTTCCGGTCAAACTTCACCAGGGGATCAATGTCGCAGTGCAAGCCGGTGCAGGCCTTGATGGCCAGCCGGACAGCCTCTTTGTTCACGCTGGGCAGTGTACCGGGCATCGCCAGGTCCACCACACTCGTGCAGGTGTTCGCCGTTTCCCCGAATTTCACCGGGGCACCGGAGAACATTTTGGTCCCTGTTTTCAGCTCACAGTGGATCTCGATGCCGATGGTGGTCTTGTACTTACTCATGACTCGTTTCCTCCAGAATTTCCTCCATGCCGGCGGCGACATCAAACATCATCTGTTCCGCAAAGGGCTTTGCGGCGATTTCCACCGCAAAGGGCAGGCCGTTCTCCCGGCCCATGGGCAGAACCATGGACGGATAGCCGGTGAAGTTTGCCAGCTGCATGTGCTCTTCCACAAATTCGTCCTGGCCGAAACGCACATCACTGCTTTCCTCGAGCAGCGGGGCCACTGTCGGCGCAGCGGGACAGATCACTGCATCCACGCCGTCGAACATCTGCGCATAGGCATCGGAAATCAGCCGGCGGATCTTCTGAGCCTTCCGGAACAGGCGGTCCTGGTTTTCTTCAAACAGAGAATAGGAACCGATGACAAACCGGGCACGGACATAGCTGGAGAATCCCGCTGTCCGGGAGGCGGTCATGACATCCTCCACACTCTCTCCGGGTTTGCGGACGCCGAAACGGATGCCGTCCAGGTTGGAGTGGTTGGCGGCGGCTTCACTGTTGGCAATGGTCTTGTACACCGGGGCAATGAGGTTCATCAGCTGCTCAGGCATGGATACGTGCACGATCTTCGCGCCGGCGGCTTCCATCTTCTTCACCAGGTCTGCAAAGGCCTGGCGGATCACGGGATCCTGCACGGCATCCGCCACAGTGTCGAACACCGCAATGGTCTTCCCTTCCAGCGAGGGATCCAGTTCGGCTTCATAGTGGCCAACGGGTTCCAGGCTGCTGGTCATGTCATGGTCATCGCGTCCGGCAAGAATCTCCAGGGCTGCGGCTGCATCCCGGACTGTGGTGGTGAAATATCCTACATGATCCAGGCTCGAGGCATAGGGAATGATCCCGTACCGGGAGATCCGCCCATAGGTGGGCTTGACCCCGATCACACCGTTGTAGCTCGCGGGCTTCCGTACAGAATCTCCCGTGTCAGACCCGATGGCCAGCGGTGCAGCCTGTCTGGCTGCCAGGACGGCACTGCCGCCGGAGGAACCGCCGGAAATCCGGTCGTGGTCCCAGGCATTGTGCACGGGTCCGGTCGCCGCATTGCGGTTGGTCCCGCCCATGCCAAGTTCGTCCATGCTGGCTTTGGCCACCGGCGTGAATCCGGCTTCCTTCAGCTTCGTGACAATCGTCGCATCATACACAGGCACGTAGTTGTCCAGGATCTTGCTGCTGGCCGTGGTCCGGATTCCCTTCGTGCTGATGTTGTCCTTCAGGATCACGGGAATTCCCGTTTCGGGGGCATCGTCGATCACGGTGACCGCCGCATTGAGCTCCGGCTGCAGGTCATGGATGCGCCGCAGGCTTTCCTGCACGCTGACAGTCTGTTCAAAGGCCATGCTATTTCACCACCTTCGGGACATGCACGTGACCCATGCGGACATCGTCGGCATTGGCCAGCGCCTCCTTCTGGTCCAGGGTTTCGTTTTCCACGTCTTCCCGCAGGAAGACAGTCGGCGTCTCAAAGGGCCAGATCATGGGTTCCACACCCTCGGTGTCCACCTGCTCAAACAGATGCACCTGGGCTTCCACTGCTTCGAAGTCCTTCTTCAGGGCCTCAATCTCCTCATCCGTCAGACTGAACTTCAGGTCCGAAGCCAGTTTGCGGAAGTATTCCGTACTGAATTTCTCCATAAGATTCCTTTCGTTGCCCTATGCCGCACTCACGAATTCCAGCGTGGTGCTGCGGGCCATTCGCCGGCCCATGGCATAAGGCTGATCATTGTTGATGATCGTCACATGATATTCTACGTCTGTGTCCGTGAACGTACCGAAACTGCTTTCGACTTTCTGTGCCGCTGCCATGACCTCCGACAGCATTTTACCGTGTGTCGTGATTGTCAGGTCCAGCCGGGAGGGCTCACCGTTGAGCATGCGGCAGGTCCCGGTGACAAAGGTGTTGTCTGCCAGGACCGACCGGACATCATCCTTGAAGGTATTGAATTCCTGGGCCAGCTGCCCGGCCTGTTCGGTGAAGGCAGAAGACGGCACCGTCAGCGTGGTTTCCTTCACGGCGGTGAACTTGCCCCCGGTGGATCCCTGCGGATACCACCCCTCCATGACATAGCCGCCGTTGGAGGCCGCATCGCCGGAATTCAGTTCGTAGGCTGCCACAAGAATCGGGATCCGGCTGGATACTTCGTTGAACCGCTCCCGCATGTAGGTCACGAGCTTGTTCGACGTTACTTCGATGTAGCTGCGCAGCTGCTCGTCGCCGATCTTGTGCGATTCGCCGTTCTGGGTCACGCTGTCGTTGACCACCAGTGACAGGGAAATTCCCGCCAGGCTGTCTGCCCGGTACCAGTCCACCTCATAAACATCCACCAGGATGATGGCTCCCTGCACCACACCGTTTCCCGTGTCGAAGGATTCGTTGTTGTTCGGGTTCAGGCCGTTGGGGTTGTCATCCCGCAGGGTGCCCAGCAGGCCGCGGGATCCGTCCGTCGCATCCAGCTCGTCAAAATCCAGGAAGGTGTGGGTCCGGAACGTCACGTCCGAGGGCGGAAAGTACTGCCGGGACAGATCCATCAGTCCCCGTTCGGCCTCGAACCGCACATCTTCGCTGTTGAGGAGCCCGACGTGCTTTGCGGGGGTATCGGAGTTCACAAAGGGCTGCGCCGCTTCATATTCCGCCTGCACCGCGGTGGTGGAGTCTGCCTGACAGCCCGACAGGACCAGGACCCCGGCCAGGGCCACAGATGGCAGGATCCGGTTACGCCTCACGACCGGCCTCCTGCAGGAACTCTGCTTCCGGCATCGTGGTCACGCCCAGCTCCTGTGCCTTTGCCAGCTTGCTGCCGGCTTTGTCTCCGTAAATCACCAGGTCGGTTTTCTTCGACACCGAGCCTGCGACAGTGGCACCCAGGGACTCCAGCAGGGACTTTGCCTCATTGCGGCTCATGCCGGACAGCGTTCCGGTGAGCACCACGGTCTTTCCTGCAAAGGGCGAGGACACAGACGGCACTTCCTTCGGGGCCTGCACCATGTTCAGCCCGGCTTCCTTCAGGGACTGGATCAGGCCCTGGTTGGCCGGCTGGGCAAACCAGGTGGTCAGGCTCTCGGCTGTTGTACCGCCAATGTATTTCACGGCTGCCAGCTCTTCCTTTGTGGCCGCCATGATGGCATCCATGGACCCGAAGGCATCGGCAAGCAGGCCCGCGGCTTTCCGGCCCACGAGCCGGATCCCCAGACCGAAGAGCAGGTCTGCCAGGGAACGCTGCCGGCTGCCGTCAATGTTGGCCAGGAGCTTGTCGAATCCCTTGTCGCTCCACCCGTGCAGTGCCAGGATCTCCTCCCGTTTCTCTGCCAGGTGGTAAATGTCCTGGATCGTATCCAGCAAGTGCGCCTCATGCAGCTGGCGGACCTTCTTTTCCCCCAGCCCGTCAATGTTCATGGCTTCCCGGCTCACAAAGTGGATCAGACTGCCCAGCACCTGTGCCGGACAGTCCGGGTTGGTGCAGAAGTGATCCGCTTCTTCCGGCAGCCGGATAAGTTCGCTGCCGCAGACAGGACACGTATCCGGGAAGACATAGGGGACCTGTGTCCCGTCCCGCTGTTCCTTCACGCTGGCAATGACCTCAGGTATGATGTCGCCGGCTTTCCGGATGATCACCGTATCCCCGATCCGCAGGTCCCGGTCCCGGATCAGGTCCTCGTTGTGCAGGCTGGCCGCAGACACGAGGGTGCCGGCCACCCGTACAGGCGTCAGCACTGCATTGGGTGTGGCCACGCCGGTCCGGCCAATGGTGAGGAAGATGTCATCCAGACGGGTCTGCACTTCCTGCGCCGGGTACTTGTAGGCAATGGCATACCGCGGGGTCTTGGCATTGAGACCCAGGGCTTCCTCCTGCTCCAGGCTGTTGACCTTGATCACCACGCCGTCGATTTCATAGGGCAGGCCGCTTCTTTTCTCCCGGATTCTTTCGATGAATGCCCAGATCTCGTCCACCGTGTCACATACCGCAAAGTCCATGTTCACCGGGAACCCCATGTCATGCATGGCCTCCAGGGCTTCGGCCTGTGTATTGATGCCGTGCTCCAGCGCATTCTGGTACCAGTACAGGAAAATCTCCAGGTTCCGGCTCGCAGCCACGGAGGTGTCCAGATTGCGGATGGATCCGGCAGCCGCATTGCGCGGATTGGCAAACAGCGGCAGGTGCAGGGTGGTCTGCACTTCGTTGAGCCTCTCAAAGCTCACCTTCGGCATGTAGACTTCCCCGCGGACCTCCACATGACCGGGTGCATCGATATACATGGGTACTGACCGGATGGTGCGGACATTGGCTGTCACGACCTCCCCGGTCAGTCCGTCACCCCGGGTCACCGCCCGGACAAACCGCCCGTCTTCATAGTGCAGGGCCATGGCCAGACCGTCGTACTTGCATTCCGCCACAAAGGAGGCGCCGGGAAACTCCTTCCGGACCCGCGCCACAAATTCCTCCAGCTCTTCCCGGGAAAAGATGTCTCCCAGAGACAGCATCCGTCTGGCGTGGGTATATTTCTCGAACCCAGGCAGGATCGCGCCAATGACGCGCTGTGTCGGCGAATTGGGATCCGCCAGCTCCGGGTGCCCGGCTTCCAGGTCCTCCAGCTCGTGCATAAGCCGGTCGTACTCCTGGTCTGTCACCGTGGGCGCATCCTGGATGTAGTATTCTCTCGCGTAGGTTTCCAGCTGCTTTCGCAGCTGCTGTATTCTCAGGGCTTCGTCCATTCAGCCACCGTTATCCTTTCACCTTCTGCAACGAAGGATGGTGCATGTTCAGTTTCCGCACCCCGTTGGGATGGCCGAAGGCCACCGACACAATGTCTTTCTGCACATCCGTGACCACCCCAGCGCCGTAGACTGTATGCTCCACATGGTCTCCCTTCCGCAGCCTGGTCGTAGGCTTTGGCGTACGTCCGCGAGATTTCCGGCTCTGTCCCTGCGGGCTTTTGTGCACCGGGTAGTTGTCCAGCGGGGTCGATTCCTGCTTCACATAGTCCTCCGGGATCTCCTGGATGAACCGGCTCGGGGTCTTGTGCCTGTCCAGCTGGAAGCTGTAGCCGCTGTTCCAGGACAGGTACAGGGCCTTCTTTGCCCGGGTCATGGCCACATACATCAGCCGGCGCTCTTCCTCCAGCCCGTCCCGGCCGGCTTCTTCCATTGCCCGCAGGGAGGGAAACACCCCTTCGTTCAGGCCCACGATGTGCACCTGTTCAAACTCCAGACCCTTGGCGGCGTGCACCGTCATCAGCGACACGGCATTGCCCGCTTCCTCGTCCCTGTCCGTGAACAGGCTCAGGTCCTGGAGATATTCCTCCAAGGTGAGGTCCGGGTTTTCCTGCAGAGCCTGCCGGATGTCGGCCTGCAGTTCCTCGATGTTCTCTTCCCTGTCTTCTTCCCGGGTGTCCTTGAGCATGGCCATGTATCCGGAATCAAAGGCCATGCGCATCATGAGTTCATCCAGCGGCACGCTGGCCCGCAGAGATTTCATCTCATCCACCAGCTCCACGAAGGGGGCGAACTTTTTCGCCGCCGCACCGGAGACTGTCTGGGGATCGCGCAGGACCTCCAGCAGGTTCAGGCCGCGGTCCGCTGCCTCCTTCTGGAGTTTTTCCACGGTCCGGGCGCCGATCCCGCGTCGGGGCACATTGATGACGCGCATCACCGCCAGGTCCAGGGACTTCTGTGCCGGATCTTCCGGATCGGGCTCCGTGATCAGCTTCAGGTAGGACAGCATGTCCTTGATCTCCTGCCGCTCATAGAACCGGATCCCGCCATAGATGCGGTACGGGATCCGCAGCTTTCCCAGCACCCGTTCAATCCCCCGGGAGAGGTAGTTGCTGCGGTAGAGCACCGCGATGTCCCGGTACTCCAGGCCCTCTTTCCGGGCCCTGGTGATGTCCCTGGCCACCTGCAGGGGTTCCTGGGATTCGTCCTGGGCCTGGAATGTCTCGATTTTCCGGTCCGATTCGATGCTGGAAAACAGGTCTTTCTCAATGCGGCCGTGATTGTGCGCGATCAGCGCGTTGGCAGCATCCAGGATGGTCTGTGACGAGCGGTAGTTCTCGTTGAGGACCACCGTGCGGGTATTGGGGAAATCCCGGGCGAAGTTCAGGATGATGTCCACCGCCGCTCCCCGCCATGTGTAAATGGTCTGGTCCGGGTCGCCCACGACGCACAGGAACGCATCCGGCCGCTTGAGAAGCCGGATGATGTCATACTGAACCGGGTCCACGTCCTGGAATTCATCCACATGAATGTAGTCCAGGCGGTTCTGCCACTTGTCCCGCACTTCCTGATTTGTGCCAAGCAGGTGCCGGGTCTTGAGCAGCAGGTCATCGAAATCCATGGCTTTCATGTCCTCAAGCTGCCGTTCATAGAGTTCATAGGCTTTGGCTTCCGGGCCGTCGGTCTGGTCCTGCGCTTCCTCCGGGGAGTACCCGGCGGTTTTCCAGCCGGAGATTTTTCCCAGAACTGCCGCAGGCGGAAACGTGGTGCGGTCCATATCCAGTTCCTTATATATAGTGCGCAGCATGGACTTCTGGTCGTCGCCATCCAGGATCGTGAAGTTCTTCGGATAGCCGATGGCGGACGCATCCTCCCGGAGAATCCGGACACAGAGGGAGTGGATCGTGGAGATCCGGACATCCCTGGCTGCGTCCTGCAGCAGAGTCTGCAGGCGTTCCTTCATTTCCCGGGCGGCTTTGTTGGTAAAGGTTATCGCAAGGATCCGCCAGGGGAGGATCCCGTTGTCGACGAGACTGGCAATGCGTGCCATGAGCACCCGGGTCTTGCCGGACCCCGCCCCGGCAATGATCCGGACATCCTTGTCCAGTGTCAGGGCTGCTTCTTTCTGCGGGGCATTGAGGGAATCGATTACAGAGCTCATTTTCTTATCACCTCTGTCCAGTATACTATTCTGCGGCAAACTCAGGCAATTGCCCGTATGCGACAGACAGCCATCCGGACAGCGAATATCAGTGCCCGCGTGTCTGTGTCCGGCGCTCTTCGAACCGGTCCATGATGTCCTGCAGACTCACCTGTGCCATGCGGGACTCAAAGGCGTTCTGCAGGGCATCATACTGCTCCTGCAGGGCATACTGGATGTGGACACCTTCCCGGCAGTCGGGATTGGTGTGGGTATCCAGATGGAGCAGCGGCGTTTCGTGTTCAATGATCCGGTAAATGTCCAGCAGTGAGATCTCGCCGGGTGCCCTCAAAAGGACCGGATCCGCTTTCCCGCGACAGGAAGACAGGAGTCCGCCGTTGCGCAGCTGACTCATCAGCTTGCGGATATGGGCCGGGCTGCTGGCGGTGCTCTTTGCCAGCGCCTGACTGGACAGGTTGCCCTCATGCAGAGCGATCAGGACAAGAATGTGGACGGCATCAGCCGTTCGTGTGGAATACTGCATAAACGACCTCCGGTTCAATAAGTTGTATTCGTTACGATTACATGATGGTCTGTTTCCGAAAAGAAGGTACCATGAATGAACAAATCTGAATACAGCAATGCAGAGATTCTGCTGGAAAAAATCCGGGAAGCAGACGCTGTTCTGGTTGGGGCAGCCTCCGGCCTGTCCGCGGCAGACGGCAGGCGGTTCTGGTACGAAGACGATGAAGAATTCCGGAAGGTGTTTGGCCCCTTCCGCGACAAATATGGGGTGCGGTCCGCATTCGATGCGTTCTATTATCCCTGCCGGACAGAAAATGAGCGGTGGGCACTGAATGCGACGCTGATCCACCACCTCTATGAGACAAAGGCCGGTCAGGTCTACAAAGACCTGAAGGTCCTGCTGCAGGACAAGCCCTGCCACATCATGACCACCAATCAGGACTTCCTGTTTTTCCAGGACTTTCCCGCAGACAAAATTTCCACCATCCAGGGCGACTGGCGCTATTTCCAGCGACAGGATGGCGGACGCATCGACCGGATATGGGACAACCGCAAAATGGTCGACGAAATGTATGCCCATCTGACGGAAGGCGGCACCTGGCTTCCGGATGAATACATTCCGAGGGATCCGGAAGACGGCAAGTCTCTCATGCCCTGGGTCCGGCATCCCGGATTCCTGGAAAAGAGCATGTACAACAGACAGTATGAAATGATCCGGAATTTCCTGGACCGCTGGAAAGGAAAGAAGATCCTGTTCCTTGAACTGGGTGCAGGCCGCATGACACCCATGTTCATCCAGGAGCCGTTCTGGCAGCTGACCTGCCAGCTTCCCTTTGCGTACTATATCTCCATCAACCCGAAAGATGCCCTGCTTCCCGAAGTTCTTGAGAACAAGGGACGGGCGATTCACGAAGGGATCGCGGAAGTCTTCCGGGATGCAGTCGAACTGAAGGAGAAAGAGCAGAAGGAGGACCGCCAATGACGCAGCACACCGCACTGGAACAGGCAGCACAGTGGCTGAAAGATGCCGACGGGATCGTCGTGTGTGCCGCCAACGGCCTCTCCATGGCAGAAGGGTTTGCGATCCTGCGGCCCAGCCCCTGGTTTGACAGCCGGTTTTCCGATTTTGTCCAGAAGTACGGGATCCGGACTCCGCTGCAGGGTCTGCAGACATCATTTCCCCGGCCCGAAGAGTTCTCCCGGTTCTACAGCAGACTCATCAGCGGGATTCACTACGACAAGCCGGTTTCACCTGTCATGGATACGCTGCACTCCATCTGCAGCCTGCACCCGACCTTTGTGCTGACAACCAATGTCGAAGACCGGTTTGTGCAGGCCGGGTTTCCGGAACAGTCGGTGTTTTACCTGGAGGGCCGCCTGACACACCGGGCAGATCACACACCACTGCAAAAGCAGGACCTGGCTGAAATCACGTCAGGTGACCAGCTGGAAACCGCCGGCTATCCTGACAGCAGGCAGTTTCAGGAAAAACTGCGGGACCTGAACCGGTTTCTGGCCGCCCATCCCCGGTTTGTCATCCTGGAACTGGGCGTTTCCGCCGGCAACGGGTTTCTGCGTCCCCTGATCAGTCAGATGCTGCAGGCATTTCCCGCCAGCCGCCTGGCAGAATTCAACCTCCAGCCCAATCCCGTGCCGGTACAGATCCGGCACCGCGTTGTGCAGGTGGACGGTGACCTGGAGCAGAATCTCGATGGCCTTGCCCGCATCCTTCTGCCGGAAGCCTCCGGATCACAGGATGGAACGTCATGAAAAAAAGCCGCAGTTCGCGGCTTTTTGTTTTGTCCTGCGTTCAGAGTGTCCGTCTGCGGACAGTGAGCTGCATCTGCAGCTGCCAGGGACTCTCCCGTTCCATGAGGCCGGCATCATGCAGCTTGCGATAGGGACCGCCATAGAAGGAAACACGGGCCGACAGGATCCGCCGTTCCCTCTGCCAGGTATCCACAGAAGGGCAGAGGTCTGCGGGAACGTCTCCCACCCGGATCCCATGCACATAGACGTCATAGCCTGCCTCTGCCGGAACCAGGGTTCCGCTGAACGTATCCGGTTCGTATTTCCAGCAGGGCGTGAGACTGTCTGTCTCCGGCTGATCGTACTCATCCGAAAGAGCCAGGAGTTCCGGAAACTGTCGGGAACAGGCTTCCGTGCCCGAAAGCGAAAACCGCTTCACAAAGCGGTCCGATGGCACGGCCGGCATGGATGCAGGCAGAGTCCCCTGTGCACAGGGAATGCCGGAAATCTTCCAGGTGATCATGCCTGCCATGAACAGGCAGAACAGCAGCTCCACCGACTCCCGGACGGGCAGCAGGGCTGTCAGAGTCAGCAGGCAGAGAGCCTGGATCCAGTGTCTGTATAATGCCATCTCCAGCCTCCTTTCCCGGTGAAGCACAGTCCGAAAGCTGATTCAAGTATAGCGCTTTCATGTTAAGAAAAACCGAAGTTTTTCCAAAAGAACCGGCGGCAATTCGACATTCGGAGCATTTGGCAATCTCTCTGTCATAACTGGTTCAGCCGGGTGAAGGATGCTGTCCGGTCCCGGAGCCATGTCATGCGTTACCGGTCTATGTTACTATGGAACAAGGTGATACGCATATGAAGAAACAGAAAAAAGAACGAGAAGATTCCCGGAACCTGTCCGGGGATCTGGAACATAATACCGGAGCGGCCACACAGGCAGCCACCGATGAAACGGTAAGCCCGGATTCGGAGCGGACCTACACCCTGCACACAGAACAGGCAGGTGATCCGGCCGGGACAGAACCGGAGGATCCCTTTGCCGGAACAGAAGGCGCCAGCGAGCATTTCCGCACGAAAGACTCCCGGACAGGCGGACGCAAAACCGCCAGGGCTCCGCAGAAGCCAAAGGAAGGCCGCAAGTGGCCGGATTTCCTGCTGTGGGGACTGGCCACGCTGCTCTCTGTCCTCTTTTCCCTGCTTCTCTACCAGATGGGCATGCTCACCATCCAGATCCTGGTGTGCATCTGTGTCATCCTGCTGCTCACGGACCTGATCCTGCTGATCCTGCTCCTGCGGCGCACGCAGGTGCGCTGGACCACCTGGGTCTGGCGGGTGTTTGCGGTGATCATGAGCGCCTGTCTGGCCTTCGGCAGCTTCACGATCTACAACACATGGAATGCTCTGAGCACCATCACCGGCAGCAATGCTTCGTCCGCTACCCTGAAAGTGGACCTGCTGGTGCCGGCAGATTCGGGGGTGTCGAAGGTCACGGATCTCGTCCGGAAAAAAGTGGGGTATTCCACCCGGGCGGATGAAACCGTGGTGGCCTATGCCCTGAACCAGATCAGCACGCAGATCAACGAAGTGGAGTATGTGGATTACAGCGACTACAGCCAGCTTTATGACGACCTGCGGGATGGTACGATCGATGCCATGCTGCTGCCGGCCACGCGGTACAACCTGCTGCAGGAACAGTACAAGGATCTGAAGAAGGACACAAAGGCCATCGCCCAGTATGAAACCACCCGGACGCTGACCCCCACCTCCAATTCCGCGCTGGACATTTCCCGGGAACCTTTTGTGGTGTATGTGGCAGGGATCGACGCGGGAGACGACCCCTCCATTGACGGACGCAGCGACGTGAACATCCTGGTCATGGTGGACCCGGTCAACAACTCCATGACGACGGTCTCCGTGCCCCGGGACAGCTATGTCCCCAACCCGGCCTACAACAATGGATCGGACAAACTGACCCATCTGGGCAATGACGGGGCGGACAATTCCATCCTCGGGCTGGAGGAAGCCTTCGGGATCGAGATCGACTACTATGCCAAGGTGAATTTCCAGTCCCTGATCCACATCGTGGATGCCCTGGGCGGCGTGGAAGTGGATGTGAAGCTGGACTTCACGGAACAGGACGAAAACCGATCCTTCAAGAAGGATGACCTGATCACGCTGAAAAAAGGAAAGCAGGTCCTCAACGGCAAGGAAGCCCTCGCCTATGCCAGGCACCGGAAGACCGCCGGCTACGGCACGACCGGACGGGAAAATGCCCAGCAGGACATCATCCGGGCGATCATGAAAAAGCTCACCACCGCCGAAGGCATCTCACGGATCAACCAGCTCATGGAAGCGGCACAAAAATATGTGGCCACTGACATGCCGCTGCCGGCAATCCAGAAATTCATTTCCCAGCAGCTGAAAAACGTGCAGCCCTGGACAGTGGATTCCATGACGCTCAAGGGCGGCGCCGATGCCACCCTGACCACGGTATCCATGCCCTCTTTGCCCCTGTCCTGCTACCTGCTGTCACCGGAGGACATCACGAAGGTATACAATGCCTATGCCCGGATGTTCGACGACACGAAGATGAAGGCCTTCAGCTTCGACCTGACAAAGGATCCGCAGCCCAAAATCACCTATGCGGTGGAACAGGAAGTCAGCGAATACATGATCACGTCGGCGGATGCGGACCGACTGAGTCCTTACTCCGTCTATTACGGCATTGACCGCGTGGATTCCAGTTCGGCGGACCGCAGCGAGACCCGGGCACAGGAAAATGCCATCGACATCGTGGTGCCCAGCTACACCCCGCCGGTCTATGTTCCCGAATACGTGGATCCGGGTCCTTCCTACACGGAACCCGTCACCCCTGCACCCTCACCTTCACCCGAACCGGAACCGGCACCGACTCCCACGCCTGACCCCACCCCCACACCGGATCCGACTCCCACGCCCGATTCCGGTACTTCCGGCGGATCGGGAACGGATACCGCTGCAGTCGGCGAAGGAACAGACTGACAGCCACTGCGCACTACAGAAAGCCCTCCGGCCACTGGACCGGAGGGTTTCTTCCTGTATGGGATTTCAGTCCAGACGGATATCCTGGTCCTGATACGCAGGATTGGAAAGGACGACTGCATCCGGTCCTTCAAACACGTCCTGTGCCTCCCCGTTTCCCTGCAGCCGCCAGAGCAGCCATGCTGTCACATAGCCATCGGCAGCATCCAGCATGTCACCGTGGGCTGTGTCTTTCCGCCGCATCGTCGCAGAGGAACCGGCCAGCCGGTTCTGGATTTCCTTCAGCTGGTCCCCGGTCACGATCCAGCCATCCCCGCCGCCGGCAGTCTGTCAGGCAGATCCTGGCTTTCATCAACGACCGCTTTTGGATAATATACTTCATGCTTTGAAAAATTCTGCATGGCTGTCTGTTCAAATTCCGCCGTTTCAAAGGGCCCGTTTTCCAGGTATCTCTGCCCGGCCTTCGTACCGGCCTTCACAGTTTCCTGATAATCCGGCGACATGGCCGGCCTGTTCTTCGGCAGATCCGGAAGCAGGCCAAGGGCTGCAGCCAGAACGGGCAGGATGGCCAGAATGACTTTCATGGTTTTTTCATTGCACCTGCACAAGACTGCAGGCAGCCCGGGTTTTCCGGTAGTCTGGATGGCAGTCTCAGTCCTTGTCCATGATAAAAACGGGACAAAATCCGGTCAAGACACCCGGCTGCCCGAGGGAAAAATGATACGGTACGCCGCTGTGTCCCGGCACATGTCTGCCAGATCTGGCTGCTGTCATGAGACAACGGGCCGGTCTGTTCCGGTTCATGGAACCGTTTACCGTCACTTTATGACGCATTTGTAATACACACACCTGCTTTTGCGGTATTTTTTTGACAATTGTGCCGATGTTTCACGGTATTATGGAACAGAAAGCGGAAAGGGGGACTGCTTATGTCAAAACAGCTGCCGCCACTGCCGGACGGCCGTGCATCCAGGCTCCGCGTCAGGCGCCGCCTGCGCCGGGACAGACTGACCGCCCTGCTGCTGGTCATGCTGGTCGCAGTCGCCGGATTCCATACACTGGAACAGTTCTTTGTCCATGACACCTATGCCTTCATTTCTCCGGAAAGCGAAGCGGTGAACCATGAACCTATGATTGCCGACTACGCCGCCCGGTATGGCATCCAGGACTACAAGCCCTGGCTGGTGGCCATCGTGGATGTGGAGTCCGGCGGACAGGGCGAAGATGTCATGCAGTCCAGCGAGTCCCTGGGACTGGACCCCAATTCCCTGACCACCGAGCAGAGCATTGACCAGGGCTGTTCCTACTTTGCCACGCTGCTCGACAAGGCACAAACCCTTGGCGTGGATTTCAATGCCGTGCTCCAGGCCTACAATTACGGAGCCGGCTATCTGGACTATGTGGCAGTCCATGGAGGCATCCACACACAGGAACTCGCGGAATCCTTCGCAAAGGAGCAGTCCGGCGGCAAGACAAAAACCTACATGAATCCCGTGGCCATCAAGGCCAACGGCGGCTGGCGCTACGACTACGGCAACATGTTCTACGTGACCCTGGTCCACAATGCCGTCGATTCTCTGTAATCCCCACCCGGTTCTCTTCACAGATCCGGGTGTTTTTCTGTCCGCCTTTCACGATTGCCCCATCTTGCCGCTGCTATGTAAGCGACGTTAATTACCCATCTATGACAAATCCCTCCGTAGCGGGACAATACCGCCACGGAGGGATTTTACATGACTGGACTTGATGATATTTCCCGATTATATCTGGTCACTGAACCTGTGGACTTTCGCAAAGGCATAGATGGACTGGGTACATATGTCCAGTCGATCCTGAACACTGATCCATTCCAGAATGCGATGTTCGTCTTCACCAACAAACGACACAACAAGCTCAAGCTCCTCCATTATGACGGTACAGGGTTCTGGCTCCTTCACAAGCAGCTGAGCAAAGGAACCTTCAAATGGCGGATGAGTTCCCCGGATCCGTTTCTGCAGATCTCCCCACAGCAGCTGGACTGGCTTTTGGAAGGACTGGACATAAACCAGAAGCGGGCTTTCAGGCATGTGATGCCTCGATATATCTAGACAGATCTCCTGATCCCTGACGGTTTTCAGTCATATCGAATGAACCATTTCTGGAACTGTGAGCATAATAATTATTTAGGGCATTTCAGTTTGCCCCTTTTCCTCTTTATCCTATACTTTTGCCATGGACTTCTTATCTTCTTTTGACTTCGAAAACTACACCCGCAAATCCATGAAAGAAAGCCTCGCATCTCTGGATCATGATGACCTGGTCGATGCCGCTCTCTTCCTGGCCGACAACCTGTTCCTGAAAGACCAGATCAACAGGAAGGCGGCCATGGATCGCTTCGCTTCCAAAAGCGAGCAGCTTTTCATATCCCTGTTCAACGAGGCGGAAGAGATCGCATCCACGTCTTCTCCCGAAGACCTGGATGAATCAGCTGTCCTGGAAACTGTGAGCAAAGAGAGATCGGCGTCCCCCAAAAAGCGCAGATCCATGAAGGAGAAAGCAAAGGTGCTTCCTGAAAAGATCATCGATGTGTATCCGGATGCAGGCAAGGACCCGGTGTGCCCTGTATGTGGCACAGCCATGAAGGAGCTGAAACCGACTGTACAC